>JACCDG011516981.1_pt1 | contig 13778 bp, 10 predicted proteins | sample 7442471 | NCBI WGS metagenome assembly JACCDG01 (sample SAMN15323444, study PRJNA562643) | freshwater metagenome | isolation source: river surface water | place: USA:Blue River Watershed | collected 2017-08-17
AGGGAGCGGAATTACAATTGATTCAATTGCGATGAAAAGTCCGGCTCCGAAAATTCCCAGGTTTTCCACCAATTTAATTGCGAAATCGAGCACGGCATAAGGGTAGTCGCAACCGCGCGTCTAACCGAGTTTTAGGATTAATTGGACATAATGGCGCGGTGATTTTTCGTCCTGCGGTGATCCTGGCGGTTGCTATTTCATTAATAACACTTCCAGTTCCAGCAATCCAGGCTGCAAAGCCGAGCACAACGTTCTTTCTGGCACAAACCCCTGGATTTCCCGAGTCGCAACTAACCTTTCACGGATTAGTTAAACCAAAAGTCAAGAACGCGATTGTTCGAATAGATGTGAAATTGAAGTCAGGTTGGCGTGATACAAAACTTCGCACCAAGACGACCGCAAGCGGTTCTTGGCGAATTCAATCTAAGGTAACCGCTTTTGATACGACTGCGACTTATCGAGCCATAGTTGAAATAGGAAAAAAACGCTATGCAACTAAGGCAAAATCGATAAAGATAAAAGAGCGACCTCAAATAACTGCTCCAGAATCTCTAATACCTTTAACCGGTCCTGGTGGGCGCATCCATGGCACCGATGTGAGCAGATGGCAACATCCCGGGGATAAGCCGATTGATTTTGTAAAAATGTATAACGCCGGCATTAGGTTTGTAATGATTAAGGCATCTGATACTCGCGATGAGGCCGATGCTTTAGCGCTTAAATTTCTATTAATGGATCGCAATGCCGCTCAAGCTGCGGGAATATATACCGGCTATTACCACTACACAATTCTTCCTAATACAACAGATGAACAAGCAGTTATTCGAGATGCCCAGGCTCAAGCGCAGAAAGCTATCTGGCGCTTATCGAGTCTTGGTGGATATACCGAAAGAGATCTTCCCTATGCATTAGATCTCGAAAATAACTGTGTATTAATTTCAGGTTCGACTTGCCGCAAATATGCGCCGAAGAAATTAGTGACTCTGTGGGCGGAAACTTGGATGGAGACGATGTATGAAAAAACCGGCCGCAAACCTTTCTTTTACTCGTATCCGACTTTTCTAGAGCAAGCGATGGTTCGAAGTGAAAAACTTCGCGAATATCCGCTTTGGAAAGCGCAATACGGCGTAGATCCCGCTGATCCGACTGCCGAGCCGGGAAGAAAGATTTTTGGTTGCTTCGTGCATTCATGGAGTACCGCAAATTGTTCGTCTCTTTGGCAGATTTGGCAGTACTCGTCCTGCGGCATCGGCGAAAAATATGGTGTTGCTTCAGCTCGAATTGATTTAAATGTTTTTCGTGGAAATACCTTTGCATTCCTCCAGTTGACTCAGGGTGATTGGGTTCCCCAAACTGGAGATTACCTTCCGGTAAATGAACCTACTTCACTATTGGTCACAGGTATTCGAGCAACTTCAACCGATAAACGAACAGCAATAACTGTTGAGGTAAGACGCCCGAATAATCAACCGGTGGTAACTGGAACGGTCGCATTTAAATTAGCTAACGATCCTGCAGCGAGAGTGACTCAATCCCCGGTTCGGGATGCCAGCGGTGTGTGGACTCTTTACCTAAGTAAATTGCCTGCGGGAATTACTACTGGCTCGGTGATTTATGTTGACCAGACCAACACACATGCTCGCTCTGAACAATCCATCACGTTTGAATTAATTCAAGGCCCAGAACCAACGCCATCCCCCACTCAAACTCCCAGACCGGTAAGGCCTCCGGTAGATACCTGTAAGAATCAGATCGTTAATTAACTAGAGCTGATTTTTGGCGGGATACCGCTTCTCGATACTCACGAATTGATTCTTCTTTTTTAGCGCTATCCCACCCAAGTGCCCTAGCGGCTATTTCTGCAATCTCTTCAAGAAGTGAGGTGCCTTGGTCACTCAGTTCAAAATTCAATCTGGTTCTCCGATTAACGATATCTGAAACCGAAAGTGCTCCTTCATGTGTTACGGCATACAAGATTTCAGCCTTCAAATATGGCAGCTCTGGCGAGAGTTTCTCTAAGTATTCTGAAGGGGCACCATCTAACACTTCTGAGATAAGTGAACCATAGCGATTAAGTAGGTGAATCGTACTTTCAGAGGTTATTCCATAGAGACTTGTTAAACGTTGAACTTGATTCTTTAGAACGCTGTAGCCATCCGCGCCAATTATGGAGAGTGAATCAGTGCAAGAGTCAGGAACAATTCGCTTTAAATCTGTAATTGCCTCGTTCACCGCATCTTCTGACATAACTCGATACGTTGTGTATTTCCCGCCGGCGATAGTCACAAAACCTGGTGTTGGATGATCTACTACATGCTCTCGCGAGAGATCTGCTGTTTCGGAGCCATCTTCCTGGGAGATTAACGGCCTCAGGCCTGCAAATACGCTTATCACTTGGGATCTATCGAGTTTCGGCTCAAGAACTCTATTAGCTTGATGAATTATGTAATCTACATCAGCACGCGTCGCGATTGGTTCAATTAAGTCATCTTTGTAATCAGTATCGGTCGTGCCCACTATCCACTTTCCTGACCAAGGAATTATGAAGAGAACTGAGCTCTCAGTCTTAAGGATTATCCCGCTCTCGGATTTAATCGCATTTCCCGGGACGACGATATGCGCTCCTTTGGAAGTTCTAACTTTATATCCAGGTTTGACGCCGAAATTTTTATAAAGCTCATCTGTCCAAACTCCGGTAGCCATCACAGTCACTCGAGCTCTAACTTCAATAATTTCGTCATTCAATAGGTCACGAACTTTCGCGCCAACAATCCGTTTTCCGTCTTTAATTAACGATTCGCATCTGATTCGTGTTCCTATTTCGGCGCCATACTTAGCCGCGGTTCGAGCAATCATCATGGTGTGTCGAGCATCGTCTACTTGAGCATCAAAATAACGATAACCACCAGTAATTAGATCAAGTCGTAAAGAGGGCGCAATTTCACTTAACTCCTTCTGAGAGATGTGCTTGTGCCAAGGCAGAGCTCGTTTAAATCCGCGAAGCGCGTCATACAGCGCCATGCCAGCGCCCACATAGGTGCGCTCTTTTAACTTCTCTTGAAGTGGATAAAGGAACGAAACCGGTCTAACTAGATGTGGCGCGATAGTTGTAATCATCAATTCGCGTTCTTGTAAGGCTTCTCGCACTAATTTAAAGTCATATTGTTCGAGATACCTAAGGCCACCGTGTATCAGTTTTGATGAACGCGATGAGGTGCCGGAAGCGAAATCATTTGACTCAACTAGAGCCACCGTTAATCCGCGCGAAGCTGCATCAAGTGCTATTCCCGCTCCATTTACTCCACCACCAATTACAAGCAGATCGAAGTGATCTTTTCGTAATGAGGTAACAACCTGTTGTCGATACTCGGGACTAAGCGCCGAACTCAATATTGACGATTTAGCCACACGCGTAGGATACGCGCTATGTCATTTATCGGGGCGCTCGATCAAGGTACCTCTTCAACTAGGTTCATGATTTTCAATGAAGAAGGAGCGGTGATTGGGCAACACCAGTTAGAACACAAACAAATCTTGCCTAGGCCAGGTTGGGTCGAACATGATGCCTGGGAAATCTGGGAGAGAACTGTAGAAGTTATCTCAGAGTCGCTAAGAAAATCTGGAATGTCCGGTAAAGATTTGGCCGGAATCGGAATTACTAATCAGCGAGAAACAACCGTTATTTGGGATAAGCAAACTGGTAAGCCATTACATAATGCGATTGTCTGGCAAGATACAAGAACCCAAGAATTTCTAGATAATTTTAGCGATAGTGAAAAAGCTTTAATTGTTCGTAAAACCGGCCTCGCTATCGCCCCGTACTTCTCTGGAAGTAAATTGAATTGGTTAATAAATAATGTACCTGATGTGAAACGCGCTATTGATTCTGGTAATGCTTTAGCCGGCACCATTGATAGTTGGTTGCTCTGGAAATTAAGCGGCGGAACTCACAAGACTGATGTAACAAATGCCAGCCGAACTCTCCTCATGGATCTAGAGACGCTTGACTGGGACCGCGATTTGTTGCGGTTATTTGGAATTCCTAGAGAAATTCTTCCCACCATCTGTTCCTCCTCTGAAGTCTTTGCGAGCTCTCTTGACAATGGTCCAGTTGGCGCGGCGGTTCCAATTTCTGGCATCCTCGGGGATCAACAAGCTGCCATGGTTGGACAAGTCTGTTTTGAAAAAGGCGATTCCAAAACTACCTACGGAACCGGAAATTTTGCACTCTTAAATACTGGTGAAGAGTTGGTTAGATCTAAACATGGTCTGCTAACGACTGTTTGCTTTAAGTTTGGAAGCGAGCCAGCCAGATATGCACTTGAAGGTTCAGTTGCGGTCACTGGTTCAGCGGTCCAATGGCTAAGAGATCAACTTGGCTTAATCAAGCAAGCTAGTGAAATTGAATCCTTAGCGGCTGCTGTAAAAGATAACGGTGGGGTCTATTTTGTGCCGGCATTCTCGGGCTTATTTGCGCCATATTGGCGAAGTGATGCCCGTGGAGTAATTGTTGGATTAACTCGAGCCGCTAACAAATCCCATATCGCAAGAGCAACCTTAGAAGCTATCTCATTTCAAACTAAAGAAATCCTCGATGCAATGGCGCAGGATAGTGGAGTCAAACTTACAGAAATGCGGGTTGATGGCGGAATAACTGCTAATGAACTTTGTATGCAGATTCAGTCGGACGTCATGCAAATTGATGTCGTACGACCAAAAGTTATTGAAACCACAGCACTTGGAGCTGCTTATGCAGCTGGACTTTCAGTTGGATACTTCAAAGATAAAGCTCAGTTAAGGACAAGGTGGCAAGAGGCGCGACGCTGGAAACCAACCCAAAACACGACTATCGCAACAGATGGATTTAAGAATTGGCAGAAAGCAATAGAGCGATCTCTAAACTGGATTGATCTCAAAAAGTAAGGCTTCACCTGGTTTGAGAATTGGTGCTGCAAGCCCGATTTCACTAAGCAAAGAGCCAGAGATTCTGCAACCATCACTAACCCAGTCAGGCGCTTTAATCAACATCATTCCGGTCTCATTTGAACCGGGCTGATTTGAAATTGTAGGAATACGAATCTCGTAGTTTCGATCAGATAGCCCCGGTATTCGAATCCTGGGTGGTTGTGAAGTGGAAATTGTTTCTAGTTGTACGTACGCAAAAATTGATTCGCGTTCCGAAATTACTCCATAAAGATGATGCGCATCGTCAGGATAATTAATACGCACGCTCTTGCCGGAATGGATCAATGCTCGCTTTTTCTTGTAATAGTCGGCCCAGAGCTTTAGGTAATTTATTTCTTCTGGAGAGCAGGAAGAGATATCCCATTCGATTCCCGCATGGCCAAATAGCGCCGTTAGCGCTCTAATGGAAAGAGAGAGCGACCTTCCTGTTTGATGGCTGGGGCTTGGACCAATATGAGTTCCAAGCAATTCCAGTGGAATGAACTGTGAAGTCCATCTTTGAATACGTTGACGCTCCAGTGCGTCGTTGTTGTCACTTACCCAGAATCTATCTACATGATCCACAATTCCAAGATCAATTCGCCCACCGCCGGATGCGCAAGATTCAATTTCTAGACCTTGGTGTCGTTTTTTCAGTTCATCGAATAGTTGATAAATAGCTAGCACTTGATCTCGATATGCGGGACGTCCATTGTTGGCTGCATCAATCAATACTCGGTTGTGATCCCATTTGATGTAGCTAACTTTCGAACTGGAGATGACTTCACTTACAGATTCGAGCACGTATGCAAAAGCTTCCGGGTTGGCTAGATTCAAAACTTGTTGATGTCGCCAAGTCGGAATGCTCCGTGTTTTGTTACCAAGTGCCCAATCTGGATGTTTACGGAACAACTCTGATTCAGGGTTGAACATTTCACCCTCAAACCAGAGTCCAAATTCGATTCCTTTTGAGAGCGCATAGTCAGAAATTGGCGCTAAACCATTAGGCCAAACTTCTTTGCTTACAAACCAGTCGCCTAACCCGGATCTGTCATTTCTTCGAGAACCAAACCAACCATCATCCAACACAATTCGTTCTATCCCAATTTGAGCAGCTAAATCAATTAATTCTTTAACGCGGGACTCACTATGATCAAAATAAATTGCTTCCCAGAGATTTAAAGTAAGAGGTCGCGGTTTTGTAGGATGAAGGGGTCGATTTCTCAGCATTTGATGGAAACGATCTGAAATTCCATCTAAACCTTCTTCTGAGTACCCCGCAAAAACCTTTGGCGCTCTATATCTTTCACCCTTTGCAAGTATCACTTCTCCTGGAGCAAGTAACTCTCCTGCGCCGATTGAAGTAAATCCTTGTGCATCTCGCTCGATAAAATACTGGTGATTACCGCTCCAACTGAGTGCAATTGACCAAGCCTCTCCGGAATTAAAGGTGGTTTGCTTGGTAAGTGCAATTTCACCAATAGTCGCATTGTGTCCCGTTTTACCTTCACGAGAATCTCTCACCCAGCGACCTATTTCAATCGAACGGCGTTGCGGATTTCTCTCATTTGACCATCTGCCCGCAAAATCGAGACTCTCGTCGGCTCGATCAGGCAATGGCAACCAATAGATAAATTCATTAAGAACATATTGATCGCCGAGGTTTTCAAGCTCGCTATTTATTTCAACCAATCCACTATCTAATACTTTAAATTCAACTCTCAATACCAATTTCAATTCGAGATCCTCAAGAAGTGTTGCAGCTGAACTCTTATCGCTTTTTAACTCTTTAACTGTGAAACGAGTTGACCAATCTCTGCCATTTCGATGCCCAGAAATTGTGGGGTAACCGAGAAAACCTCTCGAGTGCTCTCTCATAAAACCGGGATGCTGTGTTTCATCAAAATCGCTATTCGGAATTGCTTGATTGGTGGGGAAATTGGCGACATCCCGAGATTTTTTTGCCCCAATGTCGAATTACCAATGCGCCATCAACAACTTCGATGAGTAGATCCACTCCATCGTTGGATATGTGCGCACGCATACAGGTAGAGTAATAGGCATCATGTCGACCAAGAAACTGGGCGCTGGCGTCACTCGAACTGACCGAGAATTGATGGACGGAAGAACTATCCGTTACTACGACACCAACGGCCAGAAACGGGAAGCGATTGACCAGCGCAACCCAGAATCGCAGCCTGATATCGGCGAATTGCGACTCGATGTCCAGACCAACGAGTGGGTTGTAATTGCGGCACATAGGCAAGACCGAGTTTTTCTACCACCGAAAGAGTTAAATCCACTCGCTGCTTCTCGCCCCGGAAATTTAACAGAGATACCAGAATCAGATTATGAAGTAGTGGTTTTTGATAACCGTTCGCCTTCGCTACGACAACCAAAAGGTGAAATAAAAATTCCTAATAACTTGGATTTTGACACACCAACTTTTCCCGCGGCAGGAAAATGTGAAGTGGTTTGCTTCACCTCTAATTATGAATCTTCATTCAAAGATCTGACAGATCGCCAAATTCGTACCGTGCTTGAGGCTTGGCGCGATCGAACAGAAGAACTTTCAAAGGAAAGTTATATCGAATATATCGCGCCATTTGAAAATAGAGGTGAAGAAGTTGGGGTCACACTCTCCCATCCGCATGGACAAATTTATGCTTATCCGTATCTGCCGCCGAGAACTGAAAGAATGTTGCAAGTCGCAAAATCCCACAAGGAGCGAACTGGCCACATTCTTCAAGAGGATCTATTGGCTCGCGAAATTAAGGATAGATCTCGGATAGTTGCCGAGAATTCCGAGTGGATTGCTTTTGTACCTTTCGCAGCTAGATATCCATTTGAAATACATGTTTTGCCAAAGCGTTCAGTACCAGACTTAGTCACATTAGATGAATCAGCTTGCGAAGCTTTCGCGCCGATTGCTAAGGAAGTTCTTGGAAGACTTGATTCGGTATTCGAGATGAAGATGGCATATATCGCGGCATGGCATCAAGCGCCCGTGAGAGTAGGTCGTGAAATACTTCGATTACAGTGGCAAATCACTAGCGTACGTAGGGCCCCAGGAAAATTGAAATATTTAGCCGGCTCTGAATCCGCATTCGGCTCATTCATGATGGATCTTGCCCCAGAACAATCAGCGAAATTATTGCGCGACGCAAAATATTAATGAGCATTTTCCAAGATTTTCAGAACTTATTCAATGCCTCACCGAACTTAGTCTCGGCTGCGCCGGGAAGGGTTAATTTAATTGGTGAGCATGTTGACTATAACCAAGGCCTGGTTCTTCCATTTGCTATTGATTCAGTGACTTTTTGTGCGCTTCGCCTTAGAGATGATGAAAAAATCCTACTTTCATCTAAGCAAGTTGAATCAAAAATTTATGAAACTTCGCTCTCTAATCTCGCGCCGAAAACTGGACCAGATTGGACCAGGTACATTCTTGGTGTTATTTGGAGTCTTGGAATCAAACGCGGTGTCGAAATTCTTATAGACAGTGAGGTTCCGCAAGGAGCTGGGCTCTCTTCCTCAGCAGCTCTGGAATGCAGCGTCGCCTTTGCCCTCAATGAAGCGCTGAGTTTGGGATTAACAAGGATTGAATTGGCTCAATTAACTCAACGCGCCGAAAATGACTTTGTTGGTGTTCCTTGCGGAATTATGGACCAAACAATCTCACTTCTTGGAAAGGTGGGCCATGCAATTCTGCTTGATTGTCGGGACCTTAATTCAAAACTAATTCCCGTTAATTTTGAAGAGAATGGACTGCGGCTACTGATTATCGATACCCAGGCTCACCATGCCCTTGTCGATGGCGGATACGCCAAACGGAGAGCGCAATGCGAAGAAGTTGCTGGATTTTTTGGCTTAATTTCGCTTCGAGATCTCTCAGTCTCAGAATTAGAAAAGAAAAGATCTCTACTGGATTCGACTCTGTATTCAAGAGCTTTACACGTCGTTACTGAAATAGACCGGGTAAACGCTGCAGTTTCTGCATTAAAGATAAATGATTTTCGATTATTTGGTGAGCTTCTAAATCAATCACATGATTCTCTTCGATTCCAATATCAAGTATCTTGTCCAGAATTGGACTGTGCCGTGGAAATTTCTCAAAAAAGTGGCGCTCTTGGTGCGCGAATGATTGGTGGTGGATTCGGCGGAAGTGCAATTGCGATAGTAAAAGATGGTGATGTTGGGATGGTCGCAAGCGCAGTTGAGCGGAGTTTCGCAGAAGCGGGCTTTAAATCGCCGCGATTTTTTGATGCAATACCTAGCGAAGGCGCTAGATTAATTGACCGGCGTTACTGAGATAACTTCTACGCCGCCAATAGCATTTAAAACATTTACTAGGTCTGAGGAATCTGTTCCTGGGAAAGCAACAGTTATGTCGTCAATTCCGCGTCCACCCTCGGAGGAGAGAACAACTAATCCGCGAATATCGCCACCTGCAAAACCAATCGCAGATGCGACAGCGCCTAGAGATCCTGGACGATCAGGAAGAGCGACTCTAATTCGAACCATAGCCATGGCTGGAGTCTAGGTGAAAAGCTCCCCGACTTGGACTCGAACCAAGAACCTGCCGGTTAACAGCCGGCTGCTCTGCCGATTGAGCTATCGGGGATTGCTGGCAAACTCTAGGTCAAGCCTTCTCCGAATGCCAATTCTCGAAGGGCTCTTCGCCGACTTTCCATATCAACTAATTCGGCAAAAACCTCTCCGTACTCCTTCTCGTTTTCGACTGGGTTCAACCTCTGGAGTTTAGATTTGATTTCTGCAATTGAGCGAGAGAGAGCGACTTCATTGAGTCGAGCGGTAATGCTGGAAATATATCGATCTGAAATTTCGCCAGTTGTTCGCACGGGCTCTACTGAAAGCTCCATAATGAAAGATTTTAATTCGTCGCTATCTACAGCGCTTATTTCTATAGCTGATAGGTCTTTTTGAGTATCAATAAAAGTTCGAAGTCGATCATAAGCTGGATGTGAGAATGCATTACTTTCTATTTCCCGCCATTGATAATTGAGAGCTGGGAATTGTAGACGTACCTTTAAGACTTCTCTTTCTAAGGCAAGTTTTGGTTCATTTGGATCAGGTCGCCAAGTTTGATTGGGTTGAACTTCTTGAGATGTATTCTTTTTCGTAGCAGACTTCTTCACAGCCGCATTTACGACTTCAACATCCATACCAAGCCATCCAGCCAAACTTCTTACGTATTCTGGGCGGAGCGAAGCATCTCGAATTTTTCCAATTAATGGAGCGGTGGCATTGAGCGCGCTTACTCGCCCCTCTGGCAAGTTCAAATCAAATTTCTTTAATTCGGTTCTAATAGCAAATTCAAAAAGAGGAACTCTTCTAGCAATTAGATCTCGTACAGCGACATCGCCGCCTTTCTGTCGCAATTCGCAGGGATCTAATCCATTAGGTTCAACTGCAACATAAGTTTGAGTGACAAATTTCTGATCATCATCAAAGGCTCGCATAGCGGCTTTCTGGCCAGCGGCATCTCCATCAAAAGTGAATATAACCTCGCCTCTAAATGTTTCATCATCCATTAAGAGACGTCGCAAAATTCTTATGTGGTCATCTCCAAAAGCAGTACCGCAAGTTGCAACCGCCGTTGTTATTCCCGATAGATGTGCTGCCATAACATCTGTGTAGCCTTCGACAATAACTACTTGCCTAGATTTTGCTATTTCTTTCTTTGCTATATCAAGACCATAAAGAAGTTGACTTTTCTTATAAACAGACGTCTCTGGGGTATTTAGATATTTTGGTCCGTTATCTTCAGCATCGCTAGCTAATTTTCGAGCGCCAAATCCAACGACATCACCCGAGATATCACGTATTGGCCAAACTAATCTATTTCTAAAGCGATCAATAGGTCCTCGTTGTCCTTCTTTAATTAATCCAGCGCTATTTAGCTCTTCAATGGAAAATCCCTCGCCCCTTAAAACCTTCGTAAGCGCATCCCACTCATTTGGTGCATAACCAACACCGAAAAATTCAATTGCGCTTTTATCAAAACCACGCTCGCTTAGAAACTTTCGACCCAATTCAGCTTCTGGAATATTTAATTGCTCTCGATAGAAATTCGCTGCCGCAAGATTCGCGGCCACGATACGAGACCTTCTGCCGGTTTGGGCACTAGTGCCACTTGAAGTGTCATAGGTAAGTTGATAGCCAAGTTTCTCAGCTAATTTCTCAACCGTTTCAGTAAATGAAAGGTGATCCATCTTCATTACAAATGCGATCACATCTCCTCCGGCCTGACAGCCAAAGCAGTGGTAAAAACCTTTGCTCGGAGTTACATGAAACGAAGGACTTTTCTCGTCATGAAATGGACAGAGTCCTTTTTTCTGACCACCACCCGCACTCTTTAGTTGGACGTATTCCCCCACAACGTCATCAATTGCAGAATGATCTCTCACATACGCAACATCCGTATCTCGAATTCGTCCTGACATATCTAAATCCTATTGCTATCTAGCGGTTAGCTCTTGGTATAGCGCATATGCGCCGGGATCGGTTAAGGATGCAACTTGATCAATTATCACGCGCAGCCGTTTCAACTCTGAATCGGCTTCGTACCACTCTTGGAGAAAGAAGCTCTCCAACGCCGTTGGCGCTTTTTCCATAAGTAAATTAACTAATTTCTTTAGTAGTTCTCTCTGCTTTGTGTAAAGCTCTTGGGACTTTTCAGCCAAGATAATGTAATAACCGGGCATAGATTTGAGGATTGCCACTTCAACTTTCTGGGCCCTAGGAACAATCAAATCTGCGCTATACCGGGTCAAATTGCCTGAGCCGTACTTCTCTCTAGTTGCGCTCTCCGCAGCAACGGCGAATCGACCAATGAGTTGGCTGGTCAAATCTTTTAATTGAGCCAGTTGGCGATGACTTCTATCGAAACTCTTCGGCCAACAGGATAATGCAGCTAGCGATGCAAGCGCCTCTTGAGCTTCTATCTCAGTTAAATCACTTAGGTACTCGGTCTTTGCAACCTCATAGAGTTTAGGCAAATCATTTTGAAGTTTTGCTAGTTCAATGTGCCCAGTTACGAGCGCATCCTCTAAATCGTGTACGGAGTAAGCCACATCATCCGACCAATCCATGATTTGAGCTTCCATGCTGGGTTTATTTTTTGGAGCGCCTTTTCTTACCCAATTAAAAATATCAACATCATCAGCGTAAACGCCAAATTTTCGTGAATTTTCCAGAGCGCTCCATGGGTACTTGGCAGCAGCATCGAGAGTTGCTCTAGTTAAATTCAATCCCACTGATTTTTCTAATTGATCTACAGTTTTTGCTTCGATTCTTGTTAGCAATCTAAAGCTCTGGGCATTGCCTTCAAATCCGCCACAATCTTTTGCTAGCTGAGCTAACGCATTTTCTCCATTGTGTCCGAATGGCGGATGGCCTAAATCATGAGCAAGGCATGCGCCTTCCATCAGATCCGGATCTGCTCCAAGCGCTGCGCCGAGTTCTCTGCCAACTTGAGCGCACTCTAAAGAGTGAGAAAGTCTCGTTCTAGGAAAATCACTTGCCCACGGAACTGCAACTTGAGTCTTTGCTGCTAATCGTCTTAACGCGAATGAATGAATTATTCGAGCTCTGTCGCGAGCAAATTCAGTTCGACCGGCACGTTTGGCTGGTTCACTAAGAAATCGCTCTCGATCAAATTCAGAATACCCAGGATGCTCTTTTGCATCAATCAGCGCCATAGTTCGTAAGGCTACAGTTCCCACGCAATATGGTCACTGACAATATGGTCACTGATATGAATTCCCCGCCTGCCCAATGTGACATAGGCAAGATATGCGCCAGCTTCTCTAAGTAGATATCGAATTCCAGCTCGATCAACGCTTGCAATTCCACTTCTAACTGGAGAACAACTCGCCTCAAATCCGAAATCAGATGCCATAGTTTTTGATCTTAGGCAGTGATAAGGATCTGTAACGATAATTATTTTTTTATATTTCACTTCATCGACAGTTTTTGCTAATCCTTCGATACTTGTATAGCTATCACGACCAATGCGAATCGCAGTTATCGACTTACGAGGAATGCCATTTCGACCTAACCATTCTCGGGCGGCGCCAGCCTCAGTAAATCGATCACCTGGAGCTCCAGCCCCTAATGTGAATAGTCGCTTTGCGTATTTATTTTCATATATTCGTTTTGCTTCAAGCAATCTCGCTTCCAAGACTTCTCCGGGGCGACCATCCAATTGCGCTGCTCCCATAACGACGATTGCATCTGCGCTCTCAATCTTGGTATTTCGAGCATCGAACCACGTTCGCGCAATTGCAAAAGTTGGTATCGCAAGTACCAGCACCAATAGAAAAGTAATCAATTTGCCAATCAATTTAAAGATAAACATTAACCACCGGAACCAGAGTCGCTACCGTCGACCAGGGCGAGTTCTTCCGGATCATCTAGCCAGCCCTGGGGTAGAGAAACCGAACGGCCATGCGACCGCCTGCCCCGCGGTGCATCTCCAACCTCAACTGGATATGGCTGATCTACCAATTGTGAAAGAAGCGAATCTAATTCCTCGAAATTCTTCACCATTCCTAATTTCGGCCGAATTTCGCCTTCGACTCGAAATCCCTTTAAGTACCAGGCCATATGTTTTCGCAGATCACGACAAGCACGCTCTTCATTTGCAAAGTAGCTGCCTAACAACTGCGCATGTCTTCGTAAGACTTCTTTAACTTCAAATAGCGATGGAGCCGGTCTTACTCCATCACCTGAAAAAGCTCGTACTAAATCTCTAAATAACCAAGGTCTACCAAGGCAGCCTCTGCCAACAACAACACCGGCGCATCCAG
>JACCDG010750227.1_pt1 | contig 13775 bp, 11 predicted proteins | sample 7442471 | NCBI WGS metagenome assembly JACCDG01 (sample SAMN15323444, study PRJNA562643) | freshwater metagenome | isolation source: river surface water | place: USA:Blue River Watershed | collected 2017-08-17
AAATGGTGTGTCGTTGGCCACATATACTGCCTCGTCAGCGTCTTTTACCACAAATACGAGCGCCACCGGCCCAAACACTTCTTCACGATAAATCGCCATATCTTTGGTGATATTCGTCAAAATGGTTGGCGCGTAAAAAAACCCAAGACGGTCGATCGGTGCGCCGCCAGTCACACACACGGCACCGGTCTGAACGGCCGTCTGTACCTGAGCGTGGATTTGGGCACGGGCGTCGTCGCTCACAAGTGGACCAAACTCAGTAGCAGCATCATATGGGTCGCCAATACGAATATTCTGAAACGCTTTCGTGAGCCCTGTAAGAAACTCTTGAGCAACAGATTCTTCAACGATAAATCGTTTTGCGGCAATACAACTTTGCCCTGCATTTTGCAAACGTGAAGTCGCCCCAACCGCCACGGCTTTTTCAATATCAGCATCACGCAAAATAATGCACGGATCACTTCCCCCTAATTCAAGGACACTTTTTTTGAGTGCCTTACCCGCGGCACTGGCCACGGCTCGCCCTGCATTTTCGCTCCCGGTTAATGTAACTGCCACCACACGCGGATCAGCAATCACCTCTTCGGTATCAGGACCACGAATAAGGAGTGTTTGAAACAACCCGTCGGGCGCGCCAGCCTCACGAAACGCGTCAGCAATCGCAAGCGCGCACCCAGGCACATGTGAGGCGTGTTTTAATAATCCCACGTTTCCTGCCATGGCTGCCGGAGCAATAAAACGAAATACCTGCCAAAAAGGAAAGTTCCATGGCATGACCGCAAAAATAATTCCAAGCGGATCAAAACGGACGTAACTTTTCGTAGCACCACTCACAAGCATTTCTTTTTGCAACATGTTTTCACCCTCGTCGGCGTAATACTCAAGCACCCACGCGGATTTTTCTACTTCTGCTTTCGCTTGCGTAATCGGTTTTCCCATTTCTTCGGTAATAAGATGCGCGTAGGTATCTTTATGTTTTCGAAGAACCGAAGCAACATTTTTTAATACTACCGCTCGCTCAGCAAACGACACCTCTTTCCAAATGGAAAATGTTTTACTCGCGCGTTCCAATTTTTGTTCAATGTCATGCTTGGTGTCAGGAGTATACCCCTTTCCTGCCTCCCCTGTTCCTGGATGAATGGTCGTAAACATACGATGTATTTTAAGAAACAAGGCGCGGTAACTCGTTCGTGAGCACACGCACATTATCGGCATAATCGATTGGCACATCAATCACATGCACGCCTTTTTTCTGAATGCAGTCTTTTAGGAGTGGCAAAAAACTATCGGTTGATTCAACACGGTACGCTTTGGCCCCAAAACTCTCGGCAAGTGCCACCATATCGGGGTTGCCAAAATCGAGCCCGAATGACTGAAACGTTGATGCTTCCTGCTTCCATTTAATCATGCCGTAGCCGTTGTCACGCAACACCACAATGGTAAGGTCGAGCGCAAGCCGAACCGCTGTTTCAAGCTCATGGACATTCATAAGGAAGCCGCCGTCGCCCGTAACCACAACAACAGGTTTATCGGGGTACGCCATTTTTGCTCCCATGCCCGACGGTAACCCCGCGCCCATAGTGGCAAGCGCGTTATCAAGTAAAAGCGTTTGGCTTTCATAGGTTTTGTATTGTCGCGCGAACCAAAGTTTATACATGCCATTATCAAGACACACCATGCCATCGTTTGGCACTGCCGCACGGATATCGGCCACAAACCGACTGGGGCGAATGGGAAAATCGGGCAAGCCCGCATCGCGCGCAATATGCGCGTCGAGTTTTTCTTTTTCCCGCATCATCAAAGAAAAATCCCAGTGCGTTTGCGGCTCTACTGATTCAGTGAGCTGCCACACGGCGTTTCCAATATCACCAACGACTTCCCAGTGTGGAAAATACACATCGTCAACCGCGGCTGAATTAAAATTGACATGAATCACTTTGGCGCCGTCGTGACGCATCAGAAATGGTGGTTTTTCTACCACATCATGTCCGATGTTAATAATACAGTCGGCGTACGAAATGGCTTTATGGACAAAATCGCCACTCGAAAGTGCCGTACACCCGAGCGACAGTGGATGATGTTCGTCAACGACACCTTTTCCCATTTGTGTAGAACAAAATGGGATACCTGTTTTGTCGACAAACTCGCGCAAACTTTTTGAGACACGCTTACGATTTGCGCCCGCGCCGATCACAATAAGCGGGCGCGCGGCTTCGCGAATCATCTTCACCGCCTCGGCAATGGCTTTTGGTTCGGCAGCCGGACGGCGAATCGTATTGTTAGGAAAAAGCGGTAGCTCGCCTATTTTTTCAGCAGCAATGTCTTCGGGAAGTTCAAGATGCACTGCCCCAGGTCGTTCTTCGGTGGCCACGCGAAACGCTTCGCGCACACGCGATGGAATGGACGCTGCACTCACAATTTGACGAGTGTACTTCGTGATCGGCTTCATAATATCGACCACTGAAATAATTTGAAAATGCCCTTGTTTACTTACTTTAATTGGTTTTTGCCCCGTGAGCATAAACAGTGGCATGGCTCCAAGCGTGGCGTACGCAGCTGCTGTAACCAAGTTTGTCGCGCCCGGGCCAAGGGTAGTCATCACCATTCCGGGTTTGCCAGTTAAGCGTCCAATCGTTGCCGCCATAAACGCGGCCGACTGTTCGTGGCGCGTAGTGATAAGCGTAATGCGTGAGGTGCGAAATGCTTCGAGTACGTCTAAATTTTCTTCACCTGGAACAGCAAAGCAGTACGCAACTCCTTCGTGTTCAAGGGCCTTTACAAAGGCATGGGCGGCGGTATGCATACGTACAATAAACAACAATAATATGTGTGTTCATACACTGTAGCGAAGAAATCAAAGGACGTCGAGAGTCTCCGCGGCAGTTTTTTTCCATGAAAAAAGCATGGCTCGTTTCTCTCCTTTTTCCACAAGCGACGCCCGCAACGACATGTCGGTAAGAAGTATGTGTACGGCAGTTGGAATTGTGTTTGGTTTTGCGGGGTCAACATACATACACGCGTCTTGCCCCACCTCGGGCAAACACGAGGTCTGTGCGGCTAAAACCGGCACGCCCGATTGAAACGCTTCGAGCAGTGGAATTCCAAACCCTTCATACCAACTCAAAAACACAAACGCTTTGGCAGCTTGGAACAATGCCGGAAGATCACTCGCAGATACCCACCCAAGTTCAAGAATATCTTTTTTGTATGGCGAAGCTGCAATTTCTTGCTGCACGTCTTCGTACCCAAACCCTGGTTTACCAACAAGCACAAGCGTTTCTTTGTGTGATGGATACAACTGACGAAACGCCGTATACGCGCGCACAAGCCCAGCCACGTTTTTCTTTTCTTCAAGTCTGCCCACAAAAAGAAGGTATGATTCTGGCACGCGGTATGTTTCACGAACGCGTTGTTTTTCTTCTTCTGAAACACGAACACGAAATCGTTCGTCAATACCGTGGGGAATAACCGAAATATCATTCCTCATTTTTAGCGCGCGTACGAGCCTCAGCATGTCTTGTTTCACATGTTCGGTTGGCACAATCACACGCGCGCCCGTACGAAGCGCGTGTTTCGCCGTAAATACACTATACCAACGCTCAAACCAGTTGTAGGCTTTGGGAAAATACGCGCCAGCCACATCGTGAATGGTGAGCACGGTTTTTTTAGGATGAATAAGCGGTAACACATGAGCTGGCACAAAAAGAACATCCGGCGGACGACGCAGCATTTCGAACGACAAGCGAAGTTGTGTCCACAATCGTTTTGGTGGCCAGCGAAGCACCCGATTTTCAAAGTGGAGAGGAAGATCGGCCAACTCACCCTGTAATGGTTTGTCAGAATATAAAACAACTCGGTCAGTAGGTGGAACGAGTGTTTTTAATTCTTGAATCAAGTGATACGCGTACCACTCTACGCCAGTTTTTTTGTCATGATTCGCCCGAGAGGCATCGATGCCGATAATCATACTATCGTGTCGCCAAAACACTCCGCTTGTACGCATCCAAATTTTCAAGCGCAATACCCGTACCTTTCACCACACAAAGAAGTGGTTCTTCGGCGACATAACATGGCACGCCCGTGGCTTGTGAAATCAGTTCATCTAAATTACGAAGTTGTGACGACCCACCCGACATCATAATCCCTTTATCCATCACATCAGCCGACAGTTCTGGTGGTGTATCGTGAAGCACTTTTTTGACCGCTTCAATAAGCCCTTCCAAATCTTGCTGTAAGGCTTCGGTTGTATCATCACTTGTCACGGTCATGGTGCGGGGCAACCCTGTAATCATGTCACGTCCTTTTACTTCAAGCGTTAGGGGTTTGTTCATAAACATGGCCGAACCAATCGCGATTTTGAGTTCTTCAGCAGTGCGTTCCCCCATCGCGAGTCCGTATTTTCTGCGAATGTATTCGGCAATCGACGCATCAAAGCGAGTACCGCCAATGCGTACCGAACCCCACGACACAATACCTCCAAGCGAAATAACAGCAATTTCCGCCGTTCCTCCACCAATATCAATAATCATGTGTCCGCTGGCCGACCCAATCGGAATGTCAGCACCAATGGCAGCCACAATAGGTTCTTTAATAATGTATGCTGCTCGCGCACCGGCCGCGAGCGCGGCGTCGATAACCGCTCGGCGTTCGGTTGAAGTAATACCAGCTGGCACAGCGATCATCACCTCGGGACGAAACAAACGAAAACCACCAATCGCTTTATTAATAAAATAACGAAGCATCGCCTCGGTAGTGCGATAATTGGCAATGACTCCATCTTTCAGTGGTCGCTCCGCGACAATGCTGTCGGGCGTACGCCCAATCATGTCTTTCGCCTCAACCCCTACCGCCAATACCTTGCCGTCAGTTTTACTGACCGCCACCACCGATGGCTCATTAATCACAATACCGCGCTTTGGGATGTGCACCAGCACGTTTGTAGTACCAAGGTCAATGCCGACTTTTTTAATAAACATAAACGCGTTATGGTCGAGGGTCTACCTGCACGGAAAACTGCGTATCTTTCTCTAAATCAGTCTCAACAGTATAAAGCATATCACCCCATTTTTCCCTTGCTTCAGGAGGGGTGGCCCCGAGAATACTAGTACCAAAATTAAGGCTAAGCGTCAAACGATGTGGTATCACCCCAAGTTGTTTTTGTACAAACAGTGTATATTCGCCAGAGCGAATTTGTTCAGCAACTCGCGCCGGAAGAACATAACGGAACACCAGTTCTTTGGTTTCACCTGGCTCAACGGAAAAAAACGCTCCGTACCAACGCTTCCCTAACTCTTCACCCGTAGCAACATCACTACGAAGAATTGCTTTTCCATTTCTTTGCTTCCCTTCTACCGATACAAACTCCGCGCCAGGCGGCACATACACGCGTGCGTACGTTTGATATCGTGTCGTACGCCAATCAAACGTACCAACATGACGGTAGGCCATAGCAACAGTCGCCACATAACGACCATTTCCATACGGTACTATTTCATATGTTAACCGTCGACGAATGGCATGATCTGTTTTGAGCGCACCAAGATTCGCGTCTACCCAAAGTACATAATCGTGCGGTGTATTTGTAACCACCTCACCGCCGACACGGTACGCCGTAATGAGGTCAGCAAAGACAGGTTCATCCGAATATGCCATGACCTGTTTTTCCGCAACCATGCGTTCGGCAAGTGTTTGAAATGCTTCGGGTTCAGAAAAAAAACGTCTCGCCCCAACTCGAAGCAATGTCTCAAAAAATGGTGACAAAACCGACTTTCGTTCTTCAGCTTTTAACCCCTGGTCAATGTAGGCGTACTCCACTTCATATTGTAATGTTTCCGTGACATTTTCGGCAGTAAATGTTTTCCCCTGAACGGTAATGGGGCCGGTCATTCGTAACAACTCCTCAAGCACGGTTGGCGTGACCGCTACCACCGCGTCAATGTCGTCGGCGTACACTCCTCGCGCGCGTCGATACGCCTTCAGAACCTCTTGCGCAGAGGTCGAAAAATCGGGTGACCAGTTGGCGTCACGGAAATACCACGACGAAACACCAAGATACGTTTTTAAAGGCAACGGCGGTTCACTTGCGCCGTCTGGCGTGGCTTTGTCAACTAATTCCGATCCTTCGAGGATGCGTACCTTTGTTTGCCCTTTATCAAGCGTCACCACCGCGTATGAGCCAATAAATCCGCCGCCTGGCCGAAGCTCGGTATTATTTTCAAACAACAACATGTATGTTTTTGGACGATCAAATCCAAGAAACTCGGGGGCGTGCGCGATAAAAAAATCTTTTTTTTCTTGCGTGACTGAGCTTCCCACAAAACGATTCACAACCAATTCAGCAGTACGCTCCGCCACCGCCGAAGGAATACTCACCGCGCCGCCCTGCCACAACCGAATGAGTAAAAAACCGGCGCCAAAAAGCAGACACCCGCTAATAATAAAAATCAGGCAGGCGCCGCGCCAAGGACGATGTGTACGCTCACGAGATAAAAATGACATAGCTACGCATGTGTTTGTCTTTTTTTCTGAGAGACATTAAACCCTAAATATTTTCCTCTCATCAAATGAGTGACCGCGTCGATCGCCGGAATAGCACTCACAAAAATAAGAGAAAAGGGAAGCAAGAGCCACTGCCCCACCATCATAACATACGCGTAATGTGGATGCGATTTTGGACGTTTCGGGAGAAGGGGGAAACTGCAAATTGCTGAAAGCAGAAGCCCAACCGTGGCTAGTGTCATAAGAATTTCTAACATGTTTGGTGCGTTGAAAAATAACGCGCTTTGACGCACAGATTCAGGAGCAATAAAGAGTGGTAACCGCCCCAAAACAGTAATAAGAAGCGCCACACAGCACCACGACCACTTTCCTTCCCATTCTAAAAAAATCCATTTTGCTTTGATGTGCCACGGAATTTCTTTATGTTTTTTAAACTCATGCAACAGATACGGAATGTGTTCAACCCCCCAGGCCCAGCGTCGTTGTTGTTTGTATAAATTAACCATACTCTGCCACCAACGATCGTCGCGTACCGTGTCCATAGATACAGGAATATAGAGTGGTGTCACTTCATACTTTCCCCCATACGCAAGGAGACACTGATAAAAAATACGCGAATCTTCACTCACAATGCGCTTATCATGAAACCCCGCCTTCAAAATCGCTGTCCAACTCATAGCATGCGATGAAAAAGTAACAAGCGCGTCCTGGCGAGCCAGCGAAGTCATGAGCCAAAACGTGGTACCAAACGCCATCACGCGCAGCATCGCTGGCGACTCCCACATATTATTATTGTATAACGCCACGGGCTGATATGAACTGTGTGTTGGGTTTGGGTGAGTTGAATAAATGTAGGTAAGATATGAAAGATACGCGGGGTGACATACCGTATCGATATCAAAAATTGTCACAATCACATCATCTGGGTTCCATTTTTTTTGTTCAATATAAGAAACCATCTGCCGTTCACTGTAATGCAGATTCGATCCTTTCCCCGGAATTTCATTGGGGAGGTCAGTGGGATGGAGCGTGCCCACGATATCGGCAAAAGCACCTGAAAAACGTTTAGTGATACGATCAAAAATATCGTGGTAATGATCTGCTTTTCTAGCCTCGCCTGCCACAACAATAGTAACAACACTTGGGTCATACACTGCCCCAGCCAAACTCACCAAGGCCGTTTCGACCACATCCCACGTCTCGTTATATAATGTTAAAAAAATAACATGTTGTTTTGTTTTCCAGTTTGGCGCTTCTGTAACAAGTTTTTGATGCCAGTTGGTTTGTTTGACGATATAAAATCGGCGCCACGCGACCAGCAAATAAAAAGAAAAGTGAAACACCTTCAGCACCCAGTAGATGTCGAACAAAATAATGGCATAGATCATGCCGAGTGGATACACCACGGAAAGAATAAGCGACCCGATAATCGTACCCCAAATCGAAAGGCCGGGTAGCCATTCGTATAAACGGTAACGACTGTACTCGGTAAGCATAGGTTATTAAGAGGTGGAACCAATGTTTGGCTCGCCGTAATATGTGGGATGCACATACACTCCAGGTATCGCTTGATGTACCTTTTTCCAAAGATCTTCTGGCGAATGCTCGTGAGCGGGTACGCCTATAATCGGAATATGCCGCGCATACGCCAGTGTGTTACCGATAGTGTGCATAAGACGAGTACCGGTAAAACTCGACTGTTTTTCTACAAGCACAACACCAGTGATATCACGTATGGCTACGTTTGCTTGTCGTAATGCTTCATCAATCGCCACAAGCCAGCCCGTGTGAGTTTCATTTTTTGAACGCACCTCACGCACAACACCATGCTCATTCTGAACAGATACGCGAAGCACTCGATCTTCTTCCGGAGATAGTACAAGTACCATACTATCGAACATTGAGTGTGTTCAATACCATCACATGCTTCCCCTCAAAGAGCGTATAGATAAACTTATCCATCACATGCCGCCTGTCCCAAAACTCTTTCTCTGAAAGAACCGTATAGCGGATATCAAAACCAAGGTCTTTTTCATAGCGCCCGATCATGTCGGAAAGAACACGTTCTTTAATGGAACCCACAACAAGCATATCTGTTTGCGCCTGAGTTGCTCCCGTAAATCGACCGGCGAGCATAAGCACTTTTACGTCACCAATCTTGGTTTTTAACTCCTCAACAAATACTTGTTCTTCAAGAACTCTTGCTTTCATCATGAGCGACTGCAACTCTGGGAAGAGTGGTGAATGTACATTCAAACGATAATATTTTCTCTTTTGCGCTCCCGGACCCTTTTCATCTTTATCTTCTGCCGGTGCCTCTGCTTCAAGCAAAAGCCCGGCATCTTCAAGAATGCTTATTTCACGACGTACAGCATTCATTTGTGTCTCAAGGAGTCGAGCCAATTCACGCACATAAAACGCCTCAAATTCGTGACGAAACAAAAAGCGCAATAGCTTCACTCGTGTCTTTGAACCAAAGAGATGTTCAAGCATATACCCGTATAGTGTCGATTGTATACCAACGTGAACCCTTTATTTACTCATTATTATAAGGGGGGTATTGCTGGTATATATTGTGCGTAGTATAATTGACCAAGGAGGTACTGTCAAAATACTGCCTTATGTCGAACACTATTGATCTCCATGAATTTTACGTTGCAGGAAATGATTCTGAGCGACTGCACACCCTCCTTCATGTGAGTGAACCATCAACCGCGCGGGAAATAAACCACGGGTATTTTTTTGCTGTCATTGAAATTGGCGGTGGTTCCACCGCCGATATCGAGGCCTGTCAGGAACTTATTGCGACACTTGAAAAACAATACTACACTCTTCCTTTGGGCGGCGAAAAACACCCATTTGAAATTGCTATTGAATACGTTAATCGACGCAACCACCACCTTCTCGATAATCGCCGACGCACCCTCTCAATTACATGTGGCGCGCTGTGTAAAAACACGCTTTACTTTACCACTCACGGAGAAAACGCGATTCATTTACTGTTTAAAAAGGATGATTCGTTTGAAGACATGGAGCTTGGCGAATCCGGACACACAAACGCCCAGCTCTTTCCAGCCATCATGCAGGGTGAAGTGAATACCGACGATATCGTGTATATTACCACACCCAAAACCATGGATTATCTTCCCCCCGACAGAATGCGTAAAATTTTTGAGCAAAAAAATCCACGTCAAGCATCAATGCACATCCAACAAACACTAGAAAACGTCGAGAGCGGACTTGCCTTTGGGGGCATTATTTTGCAAATGACTCGGCAAGTAGAGAAGATGAACGAACGCACCAACCAAGAAACCTTTGAGCACGATGAGTTTGAGACAACCACACCGTCGTCACGCAGACAGCGAACCGACACTATGCGCCGCGACGTGATGTCTGGCGCAAGTATCGCGGCCTCACGCGCTCTTATCGGCACGCTCAAAGGAATAAAGTCACTTCTTTTTGGTCTTGGAAAAGCGATGATCGGTCTTGTTCTTATTGTCACGAACTGGGGAGGGCAGCGAGAAGAAGTGCTCACGTCACTCGCCCGCTCATGGCAAAACACCAAAGACCGTATTGAAACACTCCCGCTATTTACAAAAATTCTCGTCGTCGGGGCAGTCCTTCTCGGACTTGTGTTTGTGGGAACAGTAGTTGTGAGCCGTATCCACGCCCGAGAAGCAGCTCTTGTGACAACCTACAACCAAACCATCCAAGCAATTGAAGACAAAAAAACCGCTGCCGAAGCAAGTCTTGTGTACAACGATAAAACAAAGGCTGTCACCTTGCTTGAAGAAGCCAAAACCATGGCTCTTGGGCTGCCAGATGATGTTGGAGAAAAACGCGCGAAACGAACATCACTCCTCGAATCAATCCAAACCGCGCGAGAAAATTTGCGCGGTGTTACCAAAGTGAAACCCACCCTTGTCGCGACACTTGGATCTGACACCGGGCCAACCAAAGCCACCTCGCTCGCGAAAATTGGAAACATGCTCATTGCGTACGGCCCTGACGATAAAGAATTACACCTCATTGACCTTAGTACAAAAACAGTTACAAATAAATCTCTTGGTAGTGTCGAGGGGTTAAAAAAGCATTACACACCAAAAGAAGAGACATCGGTCGTATTTATTGGACGCGACGGAAAATTCGCAAGCTATGATAAAGACAGCGGCGTTACCTCATTTATTGATGTCGCAAGTGGCGCGCCTGAAAAAGACCCGACCGATGTGGTGGTGTATAACCAGCGGTTGTACGTGCTCGACGCGGACACAAACCAAATTTATCGTCACAACAAAACACAAACCGGGTACGATAAAGGAGCTCCTTGGATTAAATCAACGCGCGATATAGCACTCGCTACCAGTATGACAATTGATGGTGATATATTTGTCATGGGGACGAATGGCATTATTCACAAATTTGTGGCTGGGAATGAACAGGCGTTTGCGCCAAAAGACGTTGACCCTCCTCTTTCTGGCGAAGGAATCATGTGGACCTATACCGACGTACCAAATCTGTATATTCTTGACACAAAAACACCTCGCGTTGTCGTGCTTGATAAGAATGGCGCAATGAAGGCACAGTACGAATCAGATGCGTGGACACAACCAACAAGCATGATCGTCGATGAAATAAAAAAGACGATGTATATCCTTGAAGGGAATGCTGTTTCAATGTTCACGTTTTAACCTGACGCAAAAAAAACCGACCACTTGGTCGGTTTTTTGTTTGTGGAAAAACTCTTATTTCAACGTTACTTTACCACCTGCTTCTTCGATCTTCTTCTTCATTGCTTCAGCATCTTCTTTCTTCACACCTTCTTTCACGGTTTTTGGAGCACCATCAACGAGGGCTTTTGCTTCCGCAAGACCAAGACCGGTCAATTCTTTCACCACTTTAATCACGCCGATTTTGTTTGCGCCAGCGTCTGTAAGTTCAACAGTAAAATCTGTTTTCTCTTCTGCTGCCGCGCCACCTGCCGCGCCACCTGCTGCTGGTGCCATCATCATGGCAGGAGCTGCTGCTGACACACCGAACTTGTCTTCAAGAACTTTTACGAGTTCTGAAAGATCAAGAACTGACATTTTTTCAACCTGCTCTACAAGAGCTTTGAACTTTTCTGGTACTTCTACCATTTTCTTTTCGTCTGACATAAATAAATAGTTAACGATAAACAAATAGAATTGTTGTTGCTGTTACGCCGCTTGTTTGTCTTTGACCGCATTGAGCACATTCACGAGACCGCGAAGGTTGCCTGCGAGTACATTGACAAAGCCAGAAACTGGCGCGTTCAGCGTACCAACCAATTGACCAAGTAATTGTTGCTTGCTTGGTAATTTAGCCAGTGATTTCACGCTTGCATCGGTAATGAACTTCCCTTCGAGAACGCCACCAAAAATGGTAACAACCTCGTGGGTTTTCGCAAAGTCTGCTACCACGCGTGCGGCACTTACTTCGTCGCCTTTGGCAAAGACAGCTGCCACACCACCTGAAAAAGCGGTTGCGTCAGTATCAATACCCGCGTCTTTAAGGACGCGAGCGAGAAGAGTTTTCTTGCTTGCAACGTAGACGATATTTTCGTTACGGCACAATGTGCGAAGTTCTTCTGACTCTTTAACTTTAAGACCTTGAAAGTTCGCGAAGACCACGCCTTTGGCGTTTTTGAGTTCCTCAGCAAGCACATTCAATGCCTCTTGTTTTTGTTGTCTGGTTTTAGCCATAAAAAACAAAAATCTGTGATTTCGCCACAGAAAAAGTGCTCTTCGACCTTGGAAGGAGCCGCGAAACGCGGCCTAGAGTCACCTCGGTAGCGTATTTAATCCCCTTTTTGGGAGGAAGCTACTGTCTGCGGTTTTGGTGCTAGTATAGACGAAGACTATTTTTTTGTCAAGTATCGCCTCATCTTTAGTAGAATATCTCTACAAGAGATAATGCGAGCCGAACAACGATAAAGATCGTGTTCGGCCTTCCTCGGTAACGGCCCGCACGCTCGGGTTAGCGTGGTGGACCAGGTGGCCAAGGGTACCTATGATTACCACCGTACATGGCAGCGCGGAAGTCGCTCAATCGGTCAAGTTCACTTGGCAAGACGTATGCGGCGGGATCATTCAGACCGGAATTCGACAGCGGATGCGAACGGGAAGAAACTGGGGTCAAGACTACATCGAACCAAAGGTGGACACTACCAAACATCATCTCGAGAGTGACGCAGGACGGGAAGTCAGCAGGGTACCTATCATTGCTCGTAGACCGACGCGAGTCACCGAACTCCCCAACCGAGCTCGGATCGACAAATGTCATTGAAACATTGGGCGCGCGGAAGTAGTCACCCCCTTCCAAACCCGAGTCGGCATGCCCGTCTGGGTCAAGATGCATGTGTTCAGCGTGCGAAGGAAAGTCAGTAGACCCCTGCGCAGCACCAGGAGTCGCAAGAGCGATCTCTTCGGAAGCTGGCATCGGGGTTGACCTGTTCACACGCTTGGCAGGTTTACCAAGCGAACAGAACGTTCCGGCATAGCGAATGCCGTACACCACGGGGCGAACATCGTCCGCGGTAGACGGATCACTCAGGCGACGATGCGTGAACGCCATAGTCTGTGCCAAATCACCCTCGCTGTAGTACTTTGGGCACCTGAAGGGCTGAGTACCGCGCTTGGCGTGAGTGGTGGCACGGAGCTCGGCACGCTTCCACTGAACCCGCATGGCTTCGATGACCCTGGGGTCGGTCGGACGAACGCTGTCGCTGACCAGAACTGAGCCATGCAAGTCGACGCTCTTCCCCGCCACGAAGAGCGGGGACGGGATCTCGAGCGTGCGACCCTCCGTCATGCCAGCCGCCAGCCCAAAGGCCGGCGCGATGTTGCAGAGCGACAGGATGACCGCAACGAGCGCGGCGAAGATAGAACGAATCATGACTGACTCCTTCGTGACCGAAGTCACAGGTCTATTTCCTAGACCAGTATGGGGTTTTGCTTAGAATTATTGGCCTATTAGAGCCAAAAAATCCCTCGCTTCTAAGTATGGGTCAGCCTACCACGATTTCATACATTTGTCAACAGTAAGGCCCATATTGACGAAATCCAAAACAAGGGGTATATTATGAGCACTTTTTCATTTGGCGCCATCGTCTATCGGTTAGGACATCAGGTTTTCAACCTGAGAAGAGGGGTTCGACTCCCCTTGGCGCTACAAACATTAAAAACACCCTCTTCTGAGGGTATTTTTAATGTTTGTGGCAACTTGAGTGAGTCGAACCGAAGGGGTTTGGGGAAACTATG
>JACCDG011249627.1_pt1 | contig 13774 bp, 9 predicted proteins | sample 7442471 | NCBI WGS metagenome assembly JACCDG01 (sample SAMN15323444, study PRJNA562643) | freshwater metagenome | isolation source: river surface water | place: USA:Blue River Watershed | collected 2017-08-17
GCTCACGGGGGATGTCCGGGCGGGGTGGATCGGAGCCTTGCTTTACGCCCTTGGCCCCCAAGCCGCCCTTCGACTCGCTGGCAATGAGCATATGCCGGTGATTTTCTGCATGCCTTATCCTCCGCTGATTGCGTGGGCTTTAGTGGAGATCGCTACGCGAAACTCAGGTAGGGGAATCGTCGTGCTGGCCATGGCGGTAGCCGCCATGAGTCTGACCTTTAACAAAATCGCTGGAGTTTTCGGTCCGGTGGCCCTCGGCTTGGCGATTTGGCTCCATTTTCAATATCCATCCAAAACGGTTCCCTTGTTCAAGGGCTGCCTGATGGCTGCCGCCATATGGCTGGTCTTGGGGGTTTTGCCGCAACTGCCAGGACTGAGGGAGGCAGGGCGGATGACCTTATTCAGCACCGATCCGCTCCAAGGGTGGCAAGCCAGCTTTTCCATCAAAGCGCCCTTATCTTGGTTTGATCGTGGCGGCCTCTTACTCCAAGGGATGCCCGGAAATTTTACGGTGGATGAGGGAGGATTTTATCTTGGCCTGGTCTTGATGGTGGCCACGGCCATTGCGGTAGAGAGCCGTCGCAAGGGAACTTTTTCTCCGTTGGATGGACCTATCAGGATATTTCTGGGGCTTCTTCTGTTGGTCCACTGGTTTAGCTTGGGTCCGCGCAGTGGTTTGGGTGGAATTCTTGAGTTTCTTCAATCCGCGCAAGGGCTTCAGGACTGGGTGCTGCCATTTTTTTGGATCGCCGCCCTAGGTCCTATTGTTGTTCTGGCCGTCATCTGGCCGCGAGGGCGCTGGCGCTGGCCCAGCTTTGCCGTTGGTTTGGCGGTCTACATGCTGGTTTCCGGATTCCAACTGTTTGAGCTTATTCCTCTTGTAGGCACGATCCGGGCGCCTTGGTCTTTCTGGCAGGTGGGGGGAGCCTTTTGTTTGGGAGCGGTAGGGGGGTTGGCGGTAGCTCGTCTTTGTCCCGGCAAGAGCCGGGCCTGGATTCCGGCGGTCGCCCTCGTGGTGGCAGCCCTCGATTTTACTCCGTACTACGCCAAGTATTTTCAAGCCCGACTTGAACCCGGCACCTACGAGGCCTTTCAACAGACCGGTGAGTTCCTGAAAACTCAAATTAAACCTGGGTCTATTCTCCCGCTTTCCGGGCGCTACTTCTATCTGCAGTTGCCACAAATGACCGGTCGGCCGGTTTCCACGGAAGCATTTCAGTCTTACTTCATGTCCAAAGGCATGCGGGCCCTCCAGGATGGGGGCGGAGCTTCTCAGGATCTTTTGAAGATTTCTCTCAGCGCTCAAGGGGTGAGGTATATTTTTATCGATCGGAAGGATATCGACACGCCGGAACCCCTCCAGACGGCCTTCCGGCAGCAGTTCCCCTTGGTCTATGAAAACAGCTTCTTCACTGTTCTCGAAAACCCCAACTGTTTGGCGCCAGGTTTCTTGGCGCGGAATTATGTCTCCATCCCAAAAGACAGCTATGCCTACTCCGCCGCGGATCTTGGCCTGATCCGACTCTACTTTCTTCCCATTGAACTCACCGGAGTAGAGATGAATGACCCCAATCTGGCTGGCACCATGAATCCCCAAAACGGGGAGGTGGAGCTCACGGGGACTTTCCGCGATCGAGAAGGAGACCCGTTTCGGGTTTTGGACAGCAGTCTTGTGCGGAGGGAGGGGTCCAACCTTATCCGGATCCAGCTTCCGGGAGATTCATTTTGGGTTGCCGTCACTCAGGCCTGGCATCCCGATTGGAAAGTTTCTGTGGACGGTCGCGTGGCAGAACTGGTTCGGGTGACTCTGGCCCTACCCGGCTTCCGTTGTTCTCCAGGAGCCAAAGAGGCGATTCTATCTTTTGAGCCTCCTTTTTGGATTTCCGGAGTCCTGGCTATCGGACTTTTGGGATGGATAGGGTGCCTGACCGGGGCGGCCTATCTGCGTTTTGCCCCCGCCCCCAAGACCTGGAAAAGGTGGTGGGACGGAGAGGAGCTTGAATTGGAAATTACGGAAACGAAAACTCCCCCAAAAAAATCAAACGCCAAAGGGCAGGGGAGTGATTCCATAATCCAGAAGGTTTTGGTCATTATGCCGACCTATAATGAGGCGGAGACGATTCAACAGGTTCTCGAGGAGGTTCAGGCCAAGACATCTGGATGCGAGATCCTGGTCGTGGACGACAATTCACCGGATGGAACGGCTGGCAAGGTCAAACAGGCTCCCTCTTTTGGTAAAAAAGTGCATTTACTGGAGCGTCCCGGAAAAAATGGCCTGGGTTCGGCCTACAAAGAGGGTTTCCAGTGGGCTTTAAAGCGAGGATATGATGCGGTGGTGGAGATGGACGCCGATCTCTCCCACGATCCTGCCGATGTGCCCAAGTTGCTGCAGGCCCTCAACGACGGCGCGGATATCGCCGTGGGGTCACGTTACCTCAACGGGGTGCGGGTGCTGAACTGGCCACAGTCCCGGCTTTGGGTGAGTAGTTTTGGGGGGTGGTATGCACGGTGGTTCACGGGTCTGCCGATGACCGATCCGACCAGTGGGTTTAAAGCCATTCGCCGTCGGGTGTTGGCGGGGTTGGACTGGGAGAGATTCACGGCCCAAGGGTATGGTTTTCAAATTGAGATCCACTTTCTGGCGTGGCAGGGGGGATTCAAATTGCAGGAGATACCCATTGTTTTCACGGAGCGGCGGGAAGGGCAGTCCAAAATGTCCCTACAAATCGCCCAAGAGGCTGCCTGGCGGGTATTGCAGCTAGCTTTCCGGAGGATTTTTCCATGAGCCACGAACCACGCGAAAAACACCGCTGGTATTGGCCCTTTGAAAAACCGGACTGGCTGGCGGCCCTGGCCGCATGGCTGATCGCCCAAATTGGATACTTTTTTTCGACGCAACCGAACGTTGGCCTGCTGGATTCCGGGGAGTTCCTGACCGCTGCGGTCCACATGGGCGTGCCCCACCCCACCGGGTATCCTCTTTGGACGATTGGGTCCTGGTTGTTTCAGTTGCTGCCTATCGGCAACAATGCGTGGGAGGTAAATCTTTTCTCCGGTGTTTGCACGGCGCTGGCGGTGGGTTTGGCGGCTCTGTTGCTCTCTAGCTCCATGCGGTGGGCCGGCATAGCGGACCGGTTGGCGCAGGTGTTAAGCCTGGGATGGGCGATCGCTCTCGCGTTTAGCGTTTCAGTTTGGTCTCAGGCGGTGATTGCCGAGGTTTACGCCCTGCACGTGCTGGCGGTGATGCTGTACTTAGTGGCTATTTACCGCTGGGTCAGGGATCCGGCGTGGACGAACGGATTGGCCTGGTGTGCATTCTTTTTTGCTTTGGGGATGAGTAACCACCACCTGATGATCTCCCTCTCGTTATTGCCGGTGCTGGTCATGGTGCTGCGGCGCCGGGATTTCCTGGCTGAGGGGCTGCTGTATTTGTCAGGAGCAGCCGCCTTGGTTTATTGGGGTTTTGGCTACCTTTCCCAGGAGCCACTTACCTGGCACTCCTCCGTCCGCTTCCTCTGGTGCGTGGGCGTGGCTTTCCTGCTTTGGATGGTGATCAAAAGGCGACTGCAATACTGGAGGACCGGCCTATTGGTTTTTGTTGGGGTGGCTTTCGGGCTCTGCTCTTACGCCTACATGCCGCTGGCCTCGGCCACCAACCCCCCGATGAACTGGGGGTTTACCAGCACGAAGGAAGGATTTTTCTATTCCATCAACCGCAGCCAATACTCCGGCAAGCTTTCCGACCAGCTTCTGAAAACGGTGGGCCGGGTCATGGGGGCCACGCCTCCGGAGCTGTTGCAGGAGCCACCGCAGGCTCCGGGGACCCCACCTCCAGAATCTTTCCGCGAAACTTTGGGCAAGTTCTCTCAGTTGTACTGGCGAAAGTTGATCCTGAATTTCACCCCACTCGGCATTCTTGCCCTCGTGGCCGCGGTGGCCTTTCTCGGCGGCATGGCTCCGCCGGTTCGGGCCTGGATTCAGGTCGCCGCCCTTGGTTTTTTGCTGGCGGGTTTTTTACAACCCGCTTTTGACAAGGCCGGAGCGGATGAGGCTGCTTGGTTGCTCCAAATGCCTTACCTTGGCTACTCCCATGCTTTCTTCGTGCTGTTGGCAGGGATGGGTACGGGACTGGCTTTTCAGAGATTCGGGAAAAAACCCGGGCTTACTTTGGGAGTCGCTTCGGTTTTGGCCGTGGTCTTGGGGGTCTTTTCTTTTCGACAGAATTTTTCCTTTTGCAGCCAACGGAACCACTGGTTCGGATGGATGTATGGCCGCGACATGCTGGCGGATCTGCCCAAGGACGCCTTTGTTTTCGGGGGAACCGATCCGGGGCGATTTGTTCCGACTTACATGATTCTTTCGGAAAGCTTTGAAAAGCCAAAGCACAAGCGCGACCCGAACTTCGATCGACGGGATCTTTACATCATCACCCAAAACGCCTTAGCCGATGCCTTCTACAACCAGTATATCCGAAACCACTACTCCGCAGAAAGACCCCAGCCCCGTGGCTGGGTGGATCGTTGGCTGGGCCGGGATAAGCATTATCCCGCTGCCCATCTGATCCTGCCCCGGCAAGAAGACATTATGGCGCTGTATCAGGGTGCGATCGAACGGCGGCAGAAGGACCCAGGCGCCCCTGATCCCAATGCCGATCCCACGGTGCTCAACTCCATGGTGGCGGAGTGGATCTGGCAGAGAAACAAGGACCAAAGGCCCTTTTTCGTGGAGGAAAGTTTTCCCATGGAGTGGTCCTACCCGAATGCGGTGCCGCACGGGCTCTGTTACGAGATCAAAAGGGACCCCGTGCCGGCGTTAAGCCCGGAACAGGTACAGGCGGACATGGAGTTTTGGCGCCAATACATCGCCAAGCTCAAGGCGGATGCTGGTTTTGTGGATGATATCGACGCCCAGCGGTCTTTTTCCAAGCTAAGGAATACCGGGGGCAACATCTACAAATGGCGAAATCTGGCCGGACCGGCGGAGCAGGCGTATCGCCAGGCGTTGGAACTTTGGCCGGGAAATACTGAAACCCTGAACAACTTTTCCGACCTTTTGCTGAAGCAGGGTAGATCGGCCGAACTGCGGGATATTTTGGCGGGAGCGGTGAAAGCGGACCCCAATAACGGGCTTTTGGGGATTCTCCTCAAGAACTGCGAAAGAAAAATCCAACTTCAGGGGGAAATCGCTGCTTTGGAGCAGCAGAAAGCCGCCAATCCAAAAGATTCTGCCCTTGTCCAGCAACTCCTTGGTAAATATTCCGAGGAGGGGAATATTCCCGCCGCCGATCGCTTGCTCGGCGAGGCGGCCACCACTTTTTCAACGAACGCAGAGATCCTCAGGGACGCGGTCAACTACTTTGCCTTACAAAACCGCATTCCCCAGGCGCTGGAATACGGCCGCAAGCTGGAAAGGGTCACGCCGGAAGATCCCGAGGTGAAGTACGGCATCGCCAAGTTTGTCATGCTGACGGGAAACCGGGCTGAGTTTTACCGGATGTTGGGTGAATCCGTGAAGTACGGGGGTCTACCCATGCGGGAGAGGATCGCCACTGAGCCAATGTTTCAGCAGATCCAATCCGAACCTGAATTCCAGAGACTGGTGCGGCCGGCCCAATAATTGGGGGAAAGCGGGAAGGAGCAATCGGGAACTTCTCGTTTAGTTTGAGGTTATAGTTTAAGAGAGCGGATCGTTTGAAGGCCCTAACTCAGGAAGGGCGGATTGCACTGCCTCTGAGGCCCCGGCCGAGCGGGGGCCCACAAAAAATCACTTTACCGCTGGAGCCGGGGGCATTTCGGACGGAAGAGCGAGAAGTTCTTTTTCGGACCAAGGTTGCTTACGGCTTTTGGTTAAACTGCGGATGAGCGCCACTTCCTCGGTGGTCACTGGGTCGGCTTGATTGCCCCACTCGCTACGGATGTAAGTCAGGATGGCAGAGATTTGCTCGTCCTTGAGAGGGACAGGGGCGCCATCGCCCCAGGCCGGCATGTTGTTGTTGTAAAGGTTGCCTTTGACTGTCACCGGTCCGGCCAAGCCATGATGCAGAATCGAGATAAGTCGGTGCTTCGATCCGGTGACCCAATCGGCTCCGGCTAGCGGGGGATACACCCCGGCTTGTCCTAGGCCGTTCGCCTGGTGGCATTGCGCGCAGTTGGCCATGTAGAGCCGCTTACCGATGACCTTAGGGTCGGGGGGTGCAACCGGCCCCGTGCTGACCGGGCCCCAAGTAATTTGGCCGGGATCGTAAACATCCCCGCGAAACCCGCCACTATACAAAAAGAGATAACCACCCGCCCAAAAAGCGAGGATGAGCCCAATACCTGTTAACCAACCCGGGATCGGGGCGTGACGCTCGGACGGGGCTTGCGGAAGGTGTGAGGAGTCTTGCGGGGGCATTTGAGGGGTGCCTCCGGGAGGGCGTAGTTGGCATTCAGGGACTGGAGATAGGCCACCAAGGCCTTCGCCTGGTAGCTAGGAATTAGTTGGTGCCAGTCGCTCTCGGAGATTTTCAGGGCGTCGGTTTCGGCCTGGGGTCCAGCCGGCTTTTGGGTGAAAAGCCATGGATGGGACGGGCAGGTGGATGTCTTTTTCAGTAGCCGGGGATCGTAAAGATGCTGCATGAGCTTGTCGGCTTCAGGGATCCGGGCGCCTATGTTGGCCAAATCGGGGCCAATTCGGGAAACGCCAACCATGGCCGGTTCCCGGAAAAGATAGTCCCGGGGGACGGTGCGGCGTTGGCCCCATCCGCGGGTTAGGTCAGCGGAACCCGTGGGACCACGCACCGAAAGGGAGTGACACTCCAGGCAGCCTTCAGCCGCAAAGATTCGCGCACCCGTGTGGGCCAAGCCAGAGGGGACGGGGGGCATGGTCAGGTTGGTTTCCTCGTTGAGAACGGGCTCCAGTCGGCCGACCTGCCAAAAACCGACGGCGGCTTGGCCGAACCAAGTGAGCAGGAGGGCACCGAGAACGATGGCGAGTGCGCGGGTGGGCTTCATAGATTAACCGTGTAAATGTCCCATACTGGCTGGGCGGATGACGGTGGGATTGCGGAAAACAGCCATGGGGGCCGCAGCTGGAAACAGGCGGAGAAGGCTGGAGAAAAGAACGGCGGAAAAAGCCACCTGACCGATCAGCCAGGCCGCTTGGGAAAAGATCACCACGAACAGGAAGGGGCGGAGGTAACTGGCGAGGGTGGAGATGGGAACGCCGGAGTCGCTCAGAGCCAAGCCCTGGAAGGAGCCAGCCAGGAGCAGGCAAGATGCCGTGGTCGTTGCGCCGAGGGTGGTGCACCAGAAATGCCACGTAAGAGCGGAGCTGTTGGGCCAGCCCATTTCCCGTGAAACCGGCAACAGGGCGTAAATGGCTCCAGCCAGAACACAGCCCAAGAAAAGGAAATTGAAGATTTCGAAGAAGGCCGGCCAAGCCATCGTGAAAGACATGACCGGGCGGATCCAAGGTAAGGCCAAGAAGGCCAGCAGGAGATAGGCGGAGGCGTAAGACCAAGCCCCGACCGCCACGAAGCGAAGGGCCACATTGCGACGTACTTCTTCCCAGCGGCCTTCGGCCAGATTTTGTACCAAGAGGCCATTTCCCAGGGCTACTACGCCCATCAGGATGGCGCTCACAACTCCGGCACTCTGCATCCACGAGGGCATCGGGCCGTCACTGACCCGGACCGTACCCAGCCAACCGCCCAGGAGGCATGTTGCCGCCCAGCCCAAGAGTCCGAGGTTAAGGCTACTGACCGCCCGGCCCGTCAGGGTGGGGAGAAGTTGAAAAATCAAGACCAGGCCCAGGGGGGCGAGCCAAAGGTGATTGGCAAAGGAGTGCCAGAGAATCTGGGTGATAATCTGGACAGAGCCAGGGGCCGAGGTGCCGCGCAGGAGGATTTCCGCGCTTCCCAAGCCCAGCGGGAAAGCGAGTAGCCCCAACAAAAGATAAAGACGAGGGAGGAGAGGACCGCTTTTCCAGCTACGGCCGAGCCCACGGGTCAGTCCGGTTCCGAGAATCAGGAAAGAGATGAGCAACAAAATGGAAACAAAGCGGGGTTGGGGAAGACCCATCAGACCCGAAGAACCTTCCAGAAGGATTTGGGTGAACCCCCCCAGAATCGAAAGCTGCCAAAGGAGGGCTCCGCCAAAAAGAAGGCGACCATAGCGGAACGCGATTCCGGAAAACCGGGGCGCGAGAATTAGGAGAAAACCAAGGAGACCGGAGCCGAGCCACCCAAAGGAAAGAAGAAACTGCGAAGCTGGGACCAGCCGGCCATAACCAAACCACGGTGCCGCGATCAGGCGGTCCAATAGCGGAACCAGGAGCTGGGCATTCGCCAGGAGTTGGAGGCCCGTGCCCAGGAGAGACCAAAGAAGGGAACCGACAATCAGCACCAAAGCGGCGGCAGAACCTTGGGGGATGGAGGCGCGACTCATTTCTTTACCTGATTGGTTAACGTTGCTGCCGTTGTCTTGGGGCGAGCGACTGACGTTGCGGGAGTTGCGGAAGTAGCCGGACCGCCATCGGCAGCTTGGGCTGCGGCCATGGCGCCTGAATCGACCGGGACCTCGGGATAAAGGGGGAAAGCTGCGGCGGTGATGGCCGAAGGCGCGATGGTAGTGATGGGATAGGCGGGTTTAGGGTCCTGGGCGCGGAGGCGTGGCGTAATGATGTCCATCGCCTTTTCCACGGGAATCCGGGCGATGCCTTTCTCCTTGTCGATCCAACCGTAGGAGGAAGCATCCTTTGCTTGTTCGGCTTTGAGTTTCTGGAGCTTATCCCAGCGCTCCATGGCGGCCTTTTCTGTAATCGTGTCAGGTGTGACCCCGGCGGGGCGGAGAAGGAATGCCAGACTGGCCAGACCGAGAAAGCCGGCGGCCAGCCAGAGTCCCGGCAGGTATGGATGACGTCGCTCGGAAAGGGAATGAGGATTATCGCTCATGACCAGTTGGTGACTCCGAGGCTCTCGCGCAACCGAGGGTCCCTCGGAGGGAAGATGGACCCGCGAGAGAAGAGCCAAAGGAAGGTGTGGGCCAAGATGCCCAGAACGCCGATCAGGGCCAGCAAGTCGATCGGGTGCGGATGAAAGCCAGTGGTGGCAGCCTTGAGTCCAGCCTGGCGGGCTTCTTGGAGTTGCAGGTTCGGCATAATAATCCAGTAAAGGTCCACACAGTGCATGAGAAGCACCCAGGCGGAGGCGGTGCAGATACGCCAAGGGGTACGCTTGGCGGGCTGAGTTAAGAGCAGGATAAAGGGCACGAAAAAGTGGCCCACAACGAGAAAGATGGAGTAGTAAAGCCATGTACCGGTGTTGCGATAGACGAAGTACCAGGTCTCCTCCGGAATGTTGGCGTACCACTGGAGAAAATATTGGCTGAAGGAAATGTAACCCCAGAAAACAGTAAAGGCGAAAAGGAGCATGCCCATGATGTGGTTATGCTCGACCGTGAATAGGCCGCGGAGGTGACCGGTTCGGGCGAGACCATTGGTGATGAGGATCAGGAGGGCCATGGAAGACTGAGCGGCCCCGGCGAAGAGGTAGACGCCCCACATGGTGGAGTACCAATGAAAGTCGAGAGCCATGAGCCAATCGAAACCAGCAAAGGTGAAGCAAAGGACAAAAAGCGGGATGAATCCGTAGGCCACATGACGAGAGCGAAGAGTCAGGCGGGGATCCCCGTCTTCGTCCTGTCGCATGGACCAGCGGCGATACAGGAGAGCGGCAGCGCAAAAGAAGGCAAAGTAGAAAGCACAACGGATATAAAAGAACGGCTCGTTCAGGAAGGGGCGCTTCCAGTCGAGCAGCGCGTCATAACCGGGAGCTTTGGTCATCCAGTACCAAAGCTCTTTGGGGAAGAGAAAAAGCATCGGCAGGGAAAGCAGGGCAAGCACAGGGAAACAGCAGGCCACGGTTTCCAGGATCCGGCGCATGAGAACTGACCAGTCCGCGTCGAGCGCGTGGTGGAGGAGGGTCCAGAAAAGGGCTCCGGAACAGATGGTGAAGCCCACGGCGAAAGCGAAGAGATAGGAAAAGGCCAGCTGCGCGTGGTTCGTGGCCCAACCCCAAATAAAGGCCGAGGCCAAGCCGACTATGCCCAGAATCGGGAAAAGAACAGGCAGCACGCCCAGCTTCTCCAGGCGCAGCTTTTCGGCTGGGGGAAGCGGTCCGCGGGGGGCGCTCATGGGCTACCTGCCTTAGCGAAGTCCGGAGGAAGGAGATCCGCCGGGGCGTTTTGGGAAAACTGCAGGGCGCGGAGGTAGGCGATAATGGCCCAGCGGTCCTCGACCTCAATGTGGTGGTATGGCCCCATCTGGCCTTTTCCATGGGTGATGGTGTTAAAAATTTCCCCGTCGGCCATGTTCCGATATTTGTCCAAATGGATGCTGGCCACGCCGACCAGCCCGTATTGCGTGGTGACGCCATTGCCAGCGCCCAGGGCCCCGTGGCACACCTGACAGTTAATTTCGTAACGCTCCTTGCCACGAGCGAGCAGCTTCTTGTCTACCGTCACAGGAATCCCCGTGCCCCACATGGTTCCCATTTTACCGGTGATTAGGTACGGCTGATCCGTGGAAACATGGAAGGGGATCGTGCCATAAGGGGGGACGCGATCCACGCGACCTTCCGCAAAAAGAGGTGAAGGGGTCTGTGATTTGTACTTAGGCTGATGATCCATATCGGGAAAAATTTCGATCGGGGTGCGTTGGGTGAAATCCCCGCGGAAGCCGGCGATGGCCAGTACGGTCAGTCCTGCGGCTCCAAATAGAGCCAAAAAAGTGCGGATGAATCCCTTCATGCGTGGCTCTTTGATTCCGGCCGGGCGGGATGAGGGGCGGGTTCGGGATCCTGATAAATCTCCGTGATGTGGCTGCCGCCCAACTCCTCCAGGAAACGGCGGGAAGCCCCTTTTTCAAACCGGGGGTCGGCTGCCTCTAGGACGACAAAAAAACCGTCATCGCTGACTCGTTTAAAGCGGTCCCAATTAAAAACCGGGTGGTGCAACCGGGGCATGAGGGTGAGCAGGAGAAGCCCGATGATGGTGCCAAAGGCGGTCAGTAGCACGGTCAGCTCAAAGAAGATCGGCATGGAGGCTTCCAGCGAGAAGTAGGGTTTGCCCTGCGTGATGAGGGGGTAGTTTAGGGCCGAAGTGTAGTAAATCAGGGTGAAGGCGGTCGTTAGGCCGGTGATTCCTCCGATTAGCGAAAAAAGGGAAACACGGGAGCGTTGGAAGCCCATGGCGGCGTCCATCCCGTGAATGGGGAAGGGGGAGTAAACATCCCACTTACGGAAGCCGGCATCGCGGACTTTTTCGGCGGCCTGCATCAGCGCGGAAGCGGAGGAAAACTCCGCCCCGAGTCCATGGAGATGGGATTCGCTCGGGTTCATGCGTGAGCCTTGGCGTGGGCGGGGTGAGAAGCATGGCCAGGTAAATCGTGTTCCCCATGATGATGTGGGTCGGCCTCGGGGGTGACGTTTTTCACCTCAAACATAGTGATCATGGGCAGGAAACGGACGAAAAGAAGGAACAGGAAAAGGAAAAGGCCGATCGTTCCGATGAAGAGGGTAATATCAACCCAGGTGGGCGAGAAGTAACCCCAGGAAGAAGGGAGAAAGTCCCGGTGGATCGAAGTGACGATAATGACAAATCGCTCAAACCACATCCCGGTATTGGGAAACATTACAATGGCGAGTACGACCCAGGGGTTTTGGCGGCAGTACTTGAACCAAAAGAGTTGGGGGGCCACGACGTTGCAGGTGATCATGGACCAGTAAGCCCACCAGTAAGGGCCGGTGGCGCGGTTGATAAAGGCGTACATCTCAAAGGGGTTCCCGCTGTACCAGGCGATAAAGAACTCCATGGCGTAGGCGTACCCGACGAGGGAACCGGTCAGCAGGGTGATCTTGCACATGTTGTCGATATGCTTATCCGTAACGAGATCGTGCAGTCCGTACAGTTCGCGGAACGGAATCAGCAAGGTGAGCACCATGGCGAAACCGCCGAAGATGGCCCCGGCGACAAAGTAAGGAGGAAAGATCGTGGTGTGCCAACCGGGGATAATGGAGGTGGCAAAGTCAAAGGAAACAACGCTGTGCACGGAAAGCACGAGGGGCGTTGAGATGCCGGCAAGAATCAGATACGCCTTCTCGTAATGGGTCCACTGCCGGTTGGAGCCACGCCAACCCAGGGAAAGTAGTCCATAAACCATTTGGCGCAGCCGTGTGGTGGCACGATCACGGAGAGAAGCCAGGTCGGGGATCAACCCTAAATACCAAAAGAGGAGAGAGACCGTGAAGTAGGTGGAGACCGCAAATACGTCCCAGAGAAGAGGACTGCGAAAGTTTTGCCAAATGGCATTGGCATTCGGGATCGGGAAGAGCCACCAGGCAAACCAGATTCGCCCGACGTGGAAGGCGGGGAAAATTCCGGCGCAGATTACCGCAAAGATGGTCATGGCCTCGGCCGAGCGGTTGATGGAGGTGCGCCACTTCTGGCGCGTCAAAAATAGAATGGCGGAAATTAAGGTCCCAGCGTGGCCGATGCCGATCCAGAAAACGAAGTTGGTGATATCCCAAGCCCAGGCCACGGGGGCGTTAAGACCCCAAACCCCCACCCCGGTGGCCACCAGGTAGGTCAGCATGGCCGGAGTCAAGGCAGCGACGGCACCACAGGCGATCGTGGCAATCCACCACCAAAGCGGAGCGGGCTGCTCCACAATCCGGCAGACGTGATCCGTGATCCACGCCAAGGAGCGACGACTTCCGACCAGGGGCTTCCGGTCCAAATACTCGGAAGCCTTGGAAAAAGCGGCCTGGGAGGCGGGGTTATCAGCGCGCATTAATGGCCTCCCTTGGATTTGCTGTCGCCATTCTCATGGCCATGCGAATCCCCGTGACCATGGGACGGAATATAGCTGGCCCGGGCGCCGGGCATGGCGGGGTTGGGGTTGCGCACCCGCCCGAGATACGTGAGCCGAGGGCGGACGTTCAGGTATTCCAAAAGAGAATAGTTCTGCGGCAGGTTGCGGAGCTGGCCCACTTCATCCTTCTCGTTCTTGAGATCACCAAAAACAATCGCATCGGCCGGACAAGCCTGCTGGCAGGCAGTCTGGAGGGAGCCGGAGGGGATCCGGATGTCCTTGGAGTCGCGGGCCTTCACTCGGGCGGAAATCTTCGCTTCCTCGATGCGCTGGACACAAAACGTGCATTTCTCCATGACGCCACGCATCCGGACGGTGACGTTCGGGTTTTTCTGGAGCTTGATGGTCTCCTCGGTGCCTTTTGGGGCGATCGGGCCGAGGTACAGCTTGTCGAGGGCGCGCTGGTTGTAATCAAAGAAGTTGAAGCGGCGGACCTTGTACGGGCAGTTATTGGCGCAGTAGCGCGTGCCGATGCAGCGGTTGTAGGCCATCACGTTGAGGCCTTCCTCATTGTGGACCGTGGCGTTCACGGGGCAGACCGTTTCGCAAGGTGCGTTTTCGCACTGCATGCAGGCAACAGGTTGAGCGACGGCTTCGGGCTCTTCGGGCTCGCCGGTGAAGTAGCGATCGACCCGGATCCAGTGCATCTCGCGGCCCTTCATTACCTGATCCTTGCCGACGATCGGGATGTTGTTTTCCGCCGTGCAGGCGGTGACGCAGGCGTTGCAACCCGTACAGGTGGAGAGATCCACCACCATGGCCCACTGGTGTTCTCCGGTAAGTGGCGGTGAATTGTAGAAGTTCTGATTCGGGGGGATGTGGCTGTCCATGCCGACCTTTTTGGGCCAGCCCGGATCCTGGCTAA
>JACCDG011228079.1_pt1 | contig 13773 bp, 1 predicted proteins | sample 7442471 | NCBI WGS metagenome assembly JACCDG01 (sample SAMN15323444, study PRJNA562643) | freshwater metagenome | isolation source: river surface water | place: USA:Blue River Watershed | collected 2017-08-17
GAAATTTCTTTCACAGCACGATTGTATGTAAGAGACCAGAGACGGAAAGGTTCAATCGTTGGAAACACTGGAACGCGAACATCCAAATCATTATTTCCAAAAGAAAATGAAAATGTGCTTTGAGCTTTGTATCCAATTTGAAGATTTTGATTTGCTGTTGTATCAGAGCCTCCCAAAATATAATTATTGGAAAGTGTATCAGAGCGACGCTCAACCATAAGCATGGTAAAAGAGCTCTGAACAACAAAGGATGACATGTAAGAAATATCAAGGAAGGTGCTTGTTGAAAAGTTTGCGTAGCCGGTTGGACGAGTTATGTAAGTTGGCGCATACGATGTGCTGATTTGTTGTATAGAAGGAACATATCCAACTTTATCATACCATTGGTTGATAGTAGAAGTAAATGTAGAGAGCGTTGAAGGTGTTGAAGAATCTAACCATAAGCGTAAAGAACTTATCTGCCAAGCTTGAACATAGGTCGGTTGCGGTAGGATAAAATAGGCAGGATGCGACAGAGGTAAAAGATAATTTAACCCCCATTTACCTGCTAGATAGCTTTCAACTTGTTGAACTTCTGTAGGATATGAAAGGGCACGATTATAAACGAGCACTTCACCAAATTGACACTCAGATGTTTCTGTTGTATTGGAATTAATCGCTAGATTTTCTAATCCTAAGAAACTTGTGGATGTGCTGGCTTGATAAAACGTTCCATTAAATGTAATTGTTGAAATAATACCATTGCTTGTTCGTATATAAGAATTAATATCCCAATTTACATTGGCAGTAAGATCAGCAGCTTGAAGTTGCCATTGTTCCCCATAATATCTGGCTTTGAGCCCAGCATGGTAACCATAAATATAATCACCAGTTGTTCCTTGCCAAATACGACGCTGCGTTCCAGGCATGTATCGTGATACATTAAACAAGGAAAAGTCAACATAGTTTCGTGAAGGGAAAAGTTGAAGACTCTGATTTGTAGAGAGTGAAATAACTTGAAGTCCATTCTGAGCTGATGATACTAGACGAGGATAATTGGATAAAATTCCAGTTGTATTGGAAAAAAGTTCAATTCCTGTAACCAAGTTTGGTATAGAAGAAACAAGAGTATCATTAAAACCAGTAGCTAATTGTGACGCATCTAACCAGATTTGGAGACTGGATATCGTAGCAAGTGTAGAAATCGTGCTATATTGATATTGCTGTGTAAAATATTGGTATCGCGCCTGTAATCTATATTTATTGATATAATATTGTTCAACTCTCTGAATCTCATTCAGTGTAAGAGCTCTATCATAGATTTGAATTTCCCCAATTTCGCAATCAGATGTAGAGTTACAATCTGGAATACCTGTGTTGATGGTGAGACCCTCAAATCCACTTGTAAGATATCCGCGGTTGACATTCGAACCAAAGTATCTATAGAATCCAATTCCGTTAGAATCTCGTTGGAACACATTCAAATCCCATAAAACATCCAGAGGATTACCATCAACCTCTACAAATGATCCATCATTTGAAAAGAAATTTTTTCTGTATCCTCCCACATAGGGGCTTACTCCATATCCATATAACGCAGACAAGTTTCCACCCTGGAAAATGTAGCGCAAGTTATTGCTTGTGAGGCGTGATAAGGTGAACATCGTAAAAACTGGATAGATACGAATTGGACTGAGGAACGCTGATTGTAAATTGGGAGATGTTTGGAATCTTATTACATTCGCATTGATAGTGGAGTTTGTGCTGAGATAAGGCATAAATTTCAGTTGCGCATTGGAAGCTACCATATCAGAACCCAACCAAGTTATATTTCTCAGTGTAGAGATGGGAGTGAATGGTGTAAGTGTGTTGGCTACTCTCCACTTGGTAGCTAGATATCCTTCTATCGCTTGTCGTTCATCATCAGGAAGGGAACGATTGTAGAAAAGAACTTCACGAAGAATTCCAGTATAATAATTTGTCGTGACTCGTCCTACACCTGCTCCCACCCATGATGTTAAATCTTGTGTAGTGTTGAATGTAGCGTATAACATTCCATCAATATAAATTCTTCGTTGTCCATTCGATTGACCATAGGTGGCTGACCAAATACGATAAGGTTCCGTAGCAAAACTGGTAAATCCATCAATAGTAACCGTTGTGCCATTTCCCCAAATATCAATATATCCTGATGTATTTCCGCTATATCCCATGTATAAATCTTGATTTGCCGTCACTGATGTTCCACCCAAGAACCACAATGCGTTCGCACTCGTTCGTTTTTCAAGAACAAAAATAGACCAATCTGAATTTGTAATTCCAACAGAGTTAAATGTCATAAATCGTGTAGCTCCATTAAAAATAACTTCATTTGTTCCTGTGCTCCAAGAAGGAGTATTCACAAGAGTAGCTTGAGTAAGAGTGCGGTTGTTTCCTGACTTATCAAACCAGATTGAAATACTTGATTGATTCAGAAGGAAATTTTCTGCCCCAGAGGCATCAAACCACGCATCCAAAGAACCTATTGAAGAAGGATTGAAGGAGCCCGTCGTAGAAAATCTGTAAGGATGAGTTAAGGTAGAAAGCTGTGTAGGGTCAAACCAGTATTTAAGATTGGAGATAGAGGATAAGGAACTAATTGTGCTCTGGAACAAAGGAACCTGAACTGGGAAAGGAAGCTGAGAATTCTGGAAATTGGTTACAAGACTATACTTATTTGTTAAATAACTTTCTACATTGCTTGACTCACCTGATGTTAAATCTCTATCAAAGAGGAGAACTTCTGCTACCTCACAATCCGAAGACTGATTGGAATCAGTTCCAAAATTAACACCAAGTCCGTCAAATCCTGATTGTGAGAAATACGAATTAATATATTGACCAAAGGAGTGAAGTGTATTCAATCCATTGGAATCACGTGTCACACGAACCAAGTTCCAGTTGGAGTCAGTAGCTACTCCTGTAGCTTCTACGTTACCATCCATATACAGAACATTTTTGCGTCCATTATAATATCCATAATAAATACTATTTAGATTTCCCTGTAAAATACTGCGTTGCGTGGTGGTTGTCAAGTTCAAATGACGAACAAGTCCAAAGAGGGTAAACTTCGTTGGATACAAAAGATAATTGGATTGTGTAAAGGCATTATCATTGTTGCTATTTGTTAAGTAACGCGAGGGGGTAAACCGAAGAACTTTCTGATTGTTCAGGGCACTATTTGTAGAGAGAATTGCGCTTGTGGGAAACCCACCATATGTCTTCCAATCATATCCCATTCCTGTAAAGTTTCTCATCGTTGACACATACGTTACTGCTGTGAGAGAAGACTGAAGGCCCCACTTTCTTGCCAGATAGCCTTCCACACGCTGACGTTCATCGTCACTGAGTGCCCTTGAATAAAAGATGATTTCTCGCATGTTACCTGTGTAGAACTGGGATGACCAGGAACGTCCTACTCCAGCTCCTGGCCAAGAATTGACATAGTGAGAATAGGTATAGTTGTTTGCCGCGTAGTTGAATCCAGAAAGATAATCACCATTTATCCACATCTGACGGATTGGATATTGAGAAATTCCATTGAAGACAACAGACCAAATGCGGTAAGGTTCGGCAGAAGGATAGCGAGCGTTATATGAATCAATAGTAGCACTCTGTGATAAATAGGCAGTATCTAAATAGGCCGTACCTGTTCCGCTATATCCAAATGTCATATTTGTATTTGAAACACTTCCAGCATATTGGGTTCCACCAATCATGTAGGTCGCACCAGATGTTTGTCGCCTCTCCACAACAAAGACAGAATAATCACAATTGACAACACTTGGTAGAGTTATATTCCATGTTAAGAAACGTGAATTCGCAAACTGAACTTCTCTCGTTGTGCTATTGTAAAAAGGTTGACTTCCAGTGGTAGCTTGCTGAAGGTGTCGTCTATTCGGCCCAATATCATTCCACTGAACCACAAATCCTCCAGACGAAAATGTAGAGAAATTGGAGACTCCTGAAGCATCATACCAACAATCCAGTGATGATATCGTAGAAGGAGAAGAGATGTAGGTGATGGACTTGTAAGGATGCTCATAGAAGTTCATCTGTGTTGCATCATACCAGAGTTTGAGACTGGAAATCGTAGAAAGAGAAGAAATGGTGGAAAGTTGTTGAAGAATAGGAGTTGTATGAGGGGGAAGAAGATTGCTTGTTAAATTGTATTTCGTAGCTAAATAGCTTTCAATACGTTGGCATTCATTGGGAGATAAAGGTTTGTCATACACAAGAATTTCACCCACTTCACAATCAGAAAGTGAATTTGAATCTGAGGCACCTGCTCCAAAGAGAGAACCATAATTGATTCCAAGTCCTTCAATTCCTGTCTGTGAATATCCAGAATTTACATTTGAACCAAAGAAGGCCACCCTACCAATTCCGTTGGACTCACGAACAAAGGTATTCAGAACCCAGTTGGAATCAGGAGCACTATTTCCCCAAAACGAGGCTCCATCGCCATCATTCCAATTTCTCCAACCACTTTTACGATAGTAGAGTGTGCGTGCGCTCCAGAAAAAATCAGCTGCATACATGGGGCCATAATATGCGTTTGTAAGTTGATTCATAAAGATCATTCGTGAATTGGAATTCCCTCCAAAATGTCTCCATACTGCGAACATGCTAAAATTCGGATAAATCGCATTTGATTGAGGTGTTAAAAACTTTATGATATCAAAACGCAGAACTTTCTGATTGTTCAGAGAAGGACTTGAGACAAGTTGTGGAATATAACGAGGAGAAGCAATACGCACTAAATTCGCTCCTAAGCCAGTCATGTTTGTAAAGGTAGATATATAGGTAGGTCTAAACAAGGTTGTTTGAGGAGCCCATTTCTGTGAGAGATATCCTTCCACTTGTTCACGCTGTTCATCAGGTAGGAATTGGCTGTAAATAATCCATTCTTTTACATTTCCTGTAAAAAAGGCAGTTGTATATCGTCCAAGCGCAGCCCCTGCCCAAGAAATTACATCAGTAGCAGTATTTTGGTTCTGAACAAGCTGACCATTAATAAACATTCTACGAACACCATTGGAACCATATTGAAGTCCTAAAATACGATAAGGCTCATTGGACCCATTTGACCGCGTATCATATACAAAATCCATATCCACAGACAAATCATTACCATACTGACCAACGTAAAAGTTACTGGTATTACCATAGCCCATAAATAAATTGGCATTGGTTGTGGTACCCGTTCCACCCCAAATCCATGTAGCGGGTGTCTGTCTTTGCGCTACAACGAAAATAGTATGATCTTGAGTGACAAGAGGAATATTTGAGAAGGCAAGGAACTGCGCATTGCTAAAGGCTACTTGGTTGAGAGAACTCTGATAGAAAGGTTGACTGGCGAAGGTAGGTTGGAAGATATGCCGCCCTCTAGGTGACCTATCGTACCAGGCTGCTACAAAATTGGTAGAATTTGTAGAGAAATTCACCATTCCAGAACAATCAAACCAGGCTTCTAAAGAACTCGCAAGCGCAATAGACGAAGGACCAATATTTCTGATTGTCGAGTTGAAGAATGTGTGAGGAGCAGTGAAGGGTAGTTGAGTAGGGTCATACCAAAGGCGCAACCCTCCAATATCTGATAACGAAGAAATCGTGCTTGGAACAAGAGTAGGAGTGTAAGTATTCGATTGCTGAACATTTGGAATGGAAGGAAATCTGTAAGGAACAAATCCTTGTAACCTGTATTTATTAATCAAATATTTCTCAACGGAATCACATTCACTCAAAGCAAGCGCCCTGTCAAAAACCATAATATCACCCACCTGACAATCTGAAGACTGATTTACATCATTTCCTGTGTTAATCGCTAAACCTTCAAACGCAGTCTGCGCATAAAAGGTATTGATATTACAGCCATAAAACGCAAATCGTGCTTGACCATTGCTATCACGCTGGAATGTATACAAATCCCAATTTGAATTCACAGGTGAACCAAGTGAAATTAATTGACCATCCACGTTGTAATAATTTTTCTGTGTCCCTATATATCCATAATAGGTTCCTGAATATCCATTTCCTTGAAGAATCGCACGATTGGTATATTGAGTTCCAGTTAAATGCCTTGCTACGTAAAAAAGTGTAAATTCTCTTGGCATTAAGCGTTGAACATTTTGCGTAAGTGTCTGATAGGTGGCAAACTGGACCACTTTATTTCCAGAAAGTTCTGTAATTGTGCTGAGAATGGGCATCGTGCGAATTTCACCTGTATTGAGCAAATCACCGCCAATACCTACGAGATTTGAAAATGTGGAGACAGGTGTAAAGTTTACAAGAGTTGATACGAGACCCCACTTCCACATAAGGGAACCCTCCATTTGAAGTCGTTGGGGCTCATCCATATAGCCATTGAAAAACATGAGTTCACGAACCTTTCCAGTATAGTAGTTTGCAGCAAAACGACCTAATGCAGCACCAGGCCAGCTCTGTAAATCATTAACATTTGAGGCAAGACTTCCAAAATAATTCTGCATACGATGACCATTTACATGGATAGTTCTGCTATTGTTTCCATAACGGAAACACCAGAGTCGCCAAGGTTCTCTTACTCCACTATATCTGCTAATATAGTTATCCATGGCAAAACTTGTGTAGGCACCATAATGATCCATTTGACCTGTGGCTTGTCCGTTATATCCCAAGACTAAGTTTTGGAAGTTTGTAACAGAAGTTCCACCCAAGAAAATATTGTAGGCAGACGTCTGTCTTTGTTCAAGGATAAAGAGAGTATAGTCTGAAGCGAAAATCGCAGGAGGTGTTAAGAAAGGAAGAAAACGGAAGTTTCCATCAAAGACGACACCCTGTCCTGACAAATCTAATTGAGGCTGATTGGATAATGCTGAAGTGGATAAGTGACGACCATAAAATCCCAAATCTCTCCATGTTGTCACACGAGATTGCGAAGAAAGTACAAAATTCGATACACCAGACGAATCATACCAGCATTGGAGAGAACTAAACGAAGAAGGATTGAGTGAAGTGCTAGAAAGAAGATAGGGGTGTGTCATATACGAAAGTGAATTGGGGTCAAACCAGTATTTCAAACTTGAGATAGAGGAAAGGGCACCAATAGTGCTCGTTGTAGAAATAGTTGGTTTTTGTGTCACAAAAAGGGATTGAATTGCGGTAGTAGAAATAAAGTTGCTGGTCAAATTGTATTTATTCGCTAAATAATCTTGAACGCGCACAATCTCATTAGAATTCAGTGCCCTGTCATACAAAAGAAGTTCAGCAAATTCTCCATCGGATGCGTTGTTCGATGTCCATCCTGTATTGACTTGAATGCCTTCAAATCCTGTTTGAGTGTAATAACGATTGATGTTAGACCCAAATCGTGAAAACATACCCATTCCTGACCTATCGCGCTGGAATACATACAAATCCCAGAGACCATCTGACGCTACACCATTTCTCTCAATATCTCCATCATTGTTCCAAATATTTTTGACACCATTTGAATATCCCCAAAGCTGGAAGGTGAGAGAATATTGGAAAAGGGCCGAAGGTGTAAAAGGGACTACGTTACTTAATTGTCTCGCAACCAGAAACATTGTAAATTCCGTTGGGTAAATTCGGTTCGATGTTACCAAATAATACGCAGGATTGAAAATATTGCTGTCAAAACGTGTTCGGAAGTTCACCACATTCTGTCGTAAATCAGAGCTGTAAGCAAGTGTGGGTTGATATACAATCCAGTTGGTATTGTACCAGTCTGCTCCAAGGCCTGTGAGATTGAGCATAGTAGACACAGGTCTATTGCTCATCAGATTGGACTGGATTCCCCATTTATTTGCGAGATAGCCTTCAATACGCTGACGTTCATCATCAGAGAGTGCGCGATTGTATGTAATAAACTCACGGATATATCCAGTGTAATAGTTTGTTGTCACTCTACCCACTCCAGCACCTGGCCAAGATGTAAGAAATTGTTGGGTATTCTGCGTAGCAATTAAATAGCCGTTCACATATGTTCTTCTCTGTTGTCCATCATTATACACAACGTGAATTCTCCAAGGTTCATTAGAACCATAGGAACGAGGGTTGTAGCTTTCAACAATACTTCCAAAGTTATTTCCCCACATATCATTGAATAAGTTGTTGCTTGTTCCATACCCATAATACAAGTTAGTAAAGTTAGGAGTTGTGTTGGTACCACCAAACAGATAGGTTGAAGCAGCCTGACGCTTTTCTACTAAGAAAATAGTGTATTGGCTGTTTATGATAGCAGGTGTTGTTGCGAATGTCATAAAACGAGTAGCTCCGTTGAAGTAGACTGCGTTTGTAGAGAAATCATATGTAGGTCCATTGGCTGCAGTCGCTTGAACAAGATTTCTCGCATTGGAGAAACTATCTCTCCAAGTGGAAATCACATTGGTAGAGACTCCCAAATTCGTAGAAAGAGACGCATCAAACCAACAATCAAGAGATGAAATGGTACTAGGAGTAATTCCTGAAGCATTAAATTTGTAAGGATGGAAAAACGTGGAGAGCTGAGAAGCATCATACCAAATCTTCAAATTGGAAATCGTAGAAACTACACTTACAGGTGTGCTCTGAACAAAGACAGGCGCATTTGGGTTAGGAGGCTGAAGTCTGTTTTGAAGACCCCATTTCCGTGCGAGATAGGTTTCTACAGACCAACATTCTTCCTGACGCAATGCGCGGTCAAACACAGCTACTTCTGCCATTTCACAATGCGATGTATTCGTTGTGTCCCAGCCTGTGTTAATCGCCATTCCTTCAAAACCCACTTGGGATACATTGTAGGTGTTCACATTGGAACTGAAGGCATTAATCAAGGCTCGTCCATTGGAATCTCTCTGGAACGTATACAAATCCCATTGACCATCTGTGGGTACACCTGTGCCTTCAATGTTGTTGGGAGTCAAATAATAAATATTCTTACGACCTCCTGCATTGTATCCGTGATAGGTTAACTCAGTCTGACCCTGAAGTACCAATCTGCTTGTCTCATTGGGACGCGCCGTCTGTCTCGTCACCGCAAACATAGTGTACACTGAATAACGCAATTGTCTTGAAAGAATAAAGGATTGCGTGGTGGAGAAGCCAATTGTATTTCGGTTGTTCTGCGTTGAAATATTCAGAGTAGCCCAAGTTGTGCTGGTAGCCGAGTTAGAACCAAACCACTCTCCTGTTCCCACCAAATTAGGCATAGAAGATACGAGGAATTGCTCTCGAATGCGAACTTGTGTGGAGAGTTGAGAAGCATCAAACCAGAGACGAAGATTAGGAATCGTGTTCAAGGAAGAAATGGTCTGAAGGGTGGAAGGGGTCTGTGTAGAATATGGGTGACCTAGGACTAAGTTGTTTGTAAAACCATATCGTCTCGCGAGATATCCTTCTACATATTGACGTTCCGTTGTTGTTAGAGTGCGATTGTAGACTAAAAATTCAGCAAATTCTCCTGTGGATTTTTCAGCTGGGGCTATACTACTATTGTTAATGGTCAATCCTTGTATACCAATATAGGCAATTCCTTGTCCACGACTTCCACCAAAATTAAAAAGTTCAGCATTTCCACGAGGGTCACGAACAAAGGAAAATAAATCCCAGTTTGAGTTGGCAGTGGTAACATTTGAGTTTGAAAACGTCCAGGCTACCCAATTGTCGAAGTAGGCTACATTTTTCAATCCACCATGGTATCCTAATAACCAATTTCCATACGTTCCTTGCCATAAACGCTGATTGGTAACATTGGTCAAACGAGACACAGCAAAAAACGAAAAATCATTGTATGTTCGTGCTGGAGTTAAAGTCATATTGAAGTTGGAATTGTTGAACAGAAGAGTATTGTTCCCATTGAGAGAAGAGACTTGAAGAAGAGGACTTAAGTTTCCAGCTGAAGCTGTAAAGGATTCAGGAGATGTATACGTAAAAAACTCTTGAAAGGCAGGCGTATTTGAATCAATGACAAAAATAGAAGAAGCATTGCTCGCATACGTTCCACCATTAATACTATACGTTAAAAAGACACCACCTGGTCCTCCTGAGTCAAACCAACGAATTGTAATAGGATTGTATCCCGCATTCAACGTTAAGTTTCCTGTATCTAATGTAGTACCACCTGTATTCCAATACTGAGCAACGTTTGTATTGTTAAAAAACAAAACAGCTCCATCGTCAGTAACTACGTTAAACCGAATGGTTCCTGCTCCAGGTGAATAAACATATCCATTACCCGTCATTTGAAAGTTTGTTTGACCTCCAGGTTGAATCCCATAGTTGTTACCAAACCGAATCAAGCTGTATTGTGTGGATGCTTGAATTTGAGAACCCCATCCTGTCCCTGGCGGTCCTGTTATCGCAGGTGTTTGTCCAGTATTCGCAAAAAAACTAAACGTAAGACCTCCCGTTCCATAGGTAGAAACAAATTGCCCTGTGGAAGCACGGACACCAAAGCTGGAAATAAGTGTGGAAGTAATAAATTTATTTGGTATACTTGATATTTGTGTTCCTGTTACACCACTGATACCCGCAATATCAAACCACTGAACAAGACCAGAAATATCTGTAGGATTAAACCGCAAATTATTTACAAGATTTGTATTGTAATAGGATTTGAGAGTCCAATTTGAAAGGCCATCGCTTATAAGAGTCGTTCCTGGAAATGCGGTATTGGAAAAAGCAGAAAAAGCACTGGCTGTGGAAAAAAGAATAGAACTAAGTCTTCCATCAATGAGGTCTCCTTGTTGGGTGCTGATTATCAAAGGGCTATTGTATCGCGCAACGCCACTGATATCTTTAATTTGAAGAATACGTCCTACATTACTTGATGCTTTAGGTAATAGAACCGCCTTACCAAACGATGTGGGATTGATTGCTAAGAAGGTTGTATTCGTACATACCTGAAGGGTACTCGCCATTCCTTTCTTTGTATCAGAAAAAGAGAGATGTTGTTCTAGCCGAACTGAAGTCCTACATAGGAAGCTCCAGCATAAATAGTGCCGACACTAATGTAATCTGAAATACGTGCTGTGCCTGTGACATCAAGATTAAATAGCGCCGTATAGGTAAATGATTCTGGTGGTGAAATAAGAAGTGTGCTTGTAAAGACTTGATAGGTTGATAGTGAAGAAGCAAAACTTCCTCCCCCTCCCCGTACAGGTTGGTCATTCACAAGAAGTGTATTGTTACTCAACAAAAGTGGTGAGTAAACATTAGAAAATGAGTCATACAATTTCAGTTCAGAGGATTGAATTGTAGACGTCGCAATACGTGATGTGGAAATATAGTTTATTGAAGTCATCCTACTCCTACGAAACAATTACAAGCAATCCATTTCTCCCAACCAAACTTTAAAAAGTTTATACATACACGAATTGAGGTGAAAGACGAGGAGTAATATTCCATACAACTCTTCTTGAATCTCCAGATGTTACAATAAGCACCTGGTCTGATCCAGAATCATACCCAACATACCATCCTCCACCATAGTAGTTATAAATAATATACCCTGTTCCTGAGGCAAAGAACTTCCATCCCCAGTCATAATTATTGCTCGTGAATGAGTTGTAATACATAGTAAAACCAGCGTGACGAACTGCTTGTGTGCTATCATTATTATTAAATAAAGCAATAGCACCTTGTGAGTTATTATACACACTAGGATCATTATAAACTGAAAGTCTTGCGGTAGTTCCAGTATTCAGTCTCACATTTGTAGAATCTACTTTCCAAGTTCTTCCATCAGGATGTGAGAAAACAAGATTTGTAGAAGCAGTTATAGGAACTCCTGTGAAATAGATGCGAGCAGGAGCAGCACTATACACAAAAACAACACGTCCACTGGCTGCTGAACGACCAGCAGGGGAACTCCAATACGGAGAAGACTCATTAGGGGCTGGAGTATTTGAACCATTTGTAGATATACCCGTATTCCCATTAATGCTCACAGGACTCAAAACAGAAGCAATGTATGTGCTTGAACCACCTCCGCCACCGCCTCCATTGTTCTGATTGACTGCTGCGCCTCCACCATACCAACCTCCACCACCACCACCACCTTGAGCACCAGTAGCACCACCCTGAAGTTGAGAACCTCCAATAGAACCTCCTGCTGATTGTGAACCTCCACCTCCAGGAGAATTTCCTGTTCCACTCCCTCCTGATGTATATCCACCCCCTCCTCCATTTCCACCACCATTTACTCCAGAACCTCCACCACCCCCTGCGATAGCGATGACATTGCCTGCTGCGGGTGAAGCTGAAAATATACCTGAAAAACCACCACCAGAACCACTGAATGTGCTTGCACCTGCTCCACCTTGAGCAAGTGTTGTTCCTCCATTCACTCCCACAATAATGTGAAGGGTTGTACCTGGCGAGGTTACAATCGTACCTTCTAAATACGCACCGCTACCACCACCTACTGAATTTACAATTGTGCTGTTTTGATTCTGATTATTTCCTCCAGCCCCCCACATATAAAAACGAATAGCAGTAACTCCTCCTGGAACTGTAAAGGTTTGAACAGATCCTGTCGCTGTAAAGGTTGTTGTAGTTTGACCTGTAGCTAGTTGGTTAGACATACGCATGAGTGTAGAACTTGAAGAGATACGATAAGGATGTGTTGAGGGAAGATTTGCTTGTAAACCCCACTTCTGAGCCAAATAGCCTTCCATTTGTTGAATCTGTGCTGTTGTTAAATTCGTATTGAATCCAACAATTTCAAATAAGGAACCCCTATAAAAATCATAAGCAAATGCTGAACCTATTAAAAGATTTGCCATCGCATTCAAAAATGTATTGTTTGAATATGTTGCTACATTTGACCCATTTAAATTTATAAATCGATTTCCACTGCTTGGAAGCACGAATGACCAGAGTCTTCGAACTCCAGTTCCTGAAAGGCCTGTAACGTCTAAATCGGCAGCCCAAAATGCCATGGTCAAATTTGAATTTGTTCTGTATCCTATATGGAGAGAACCAGAAGTAACACCACCTGCCGAATCACCCAAAAAAAAACTCGTTGGATTCACACCACTTTGCGCCTCAACAACAAAGATAGCAAAATAGACATTTCGGAATAAGTTGGTTCCATTTGTTACAGTATAATATTGACTGCCAGTAAAGACGAGTGAATTTGCTGAAAAGGTTGCTCCTGTATTTTGATTCGCATGTCTTGAATTTCCTGATTTATCTCTCCATTGTGTCACTGTAGAACCAGAAAACGACATTGTGCTTGTATCACTACCATCAAACCACATGGCAATACCTGGAATGACTGTGGGTAAAAAATTTCTAAATGATATTGACATTCCTTCTTTCAAAAAATATTTTTATCTTAATCATAAATGCTCATGGAGGATTAGTTGCAAATGTATGCCCTGGCGTAAGATTTGCCTGAAGTCCCCATTTCCAAGCCAAATACCCTTCTACCTGGCGACATTGAGTATCCGTTAATGTTGTATTATATAAAATAACTTCAGCAATTTGACAATCTGATGTTTCACCACCACAGCATCCGCCAGTATTAATATAAAATCCATCTAATCCTCCTCCAGAACTACCAAATGTATACAATGAATACCCATATCGCCAGAAGTTACCACCCCCTGATGAATTTCTTGTAATAGTGTAAATATCCCATGCTGTATCTGATGCTGGAGATGCGACAGCAGAAATCCAACCTTCCATATACAATTGACTTTTTCCACCACCCCAATATCCATACAACTTATTTCCATTTCCAATAAAAACACGACGATTTGTTCCACC
>JACCDG010678515.1_pt1 | contig 13769 bp, 6 predicted proteins | sample 7442471 | NCBI WGS metagenome assembly JACCDG01 (sample SAMN15323444, study PRJNA562643) | freshwater metagenome | isolation source: river surface water | place: USA:Blue River Watershed | collected 2017-08-17
ATGCAACAACTGAGGAAAACAACAAAATCTTTGTTGAGAACTTAATTAGAAAACCTGTGATCAAAAATGGCAAGAGTCCTGCGATGCAGAAGAATAAATATTTTTTAAAACTCATTTAACCTCTAGTGATAAACGGAGTTGTGCTACGCTATTTTTCTGTCCTGACCTTCTTTGGGGACACATCATACTTGATCTTGTCTTATTTCAATGAGTTATGGTGTTGTGGTCCGCTGATTTTATTATTCGGAATTTTCTTAAATCTATACATTCCCCAAGTGCGGAAACTTTCTTAGAAGAACATTCACCTAAATAAACATACCCTTTATATTTAACGATATCAATAAAACCAAAGATTTCATAAAAAACCTCTCCGTAATTATTATACTTTTTGTTTATATGGTGTATTGTTACAATTGTCCCTTGAGGAATATCTGTGACAACATGTCCATACTGATTATTCTTAATTGGTACCGTGATAGTAGGAATTTCTCCAAATTTTAATGGATTCTTATTTATAACGGCTGGAAAAAGCAAGACTTCTAACCGAATACCAATAAATTCTTTATATTGATCTGTTCTTAAGGGCATCCCCGCCCATAAACAACCATTACAAAACAACGAAAAAATTAAGAAAGATATGCGTTTGATCATTTAATTTATAATGTTAAAGCTAGTAAGAAGTCCTTTTGATTTAAAAGATTCTATGTAACTCGTTAATATTTACGCGTCGTATTAACGCCGGTATATACATAATTTGAAAGCTGCCCACCATAATTGCCATAGACCATTGTTGTAGCATACGTTGACCAGTGTGGAAAAACATTCCAAACAGTACTGCTGGTACCACTAGCTAGCAATGTCGCATTTGAAGCTTGATGACAAACTCCAAAAAAAGTACCATACCCATCTAATAAATTATTACCAAATGGAAGCTTTACTATTCCTGTACCAGGAAAATTTTTTGAAACTGCACCAATATGCAACATGTCTGGGCCAAAATTACCAGCACCAATCGCAATGGATGGACCTGGTTGCCCCTTAACAGTAAGAACCAACTCTTGAACTTTAGCATTCGTTATATCAAAATTCCTTGCTCCTCCACCGGGATATCTACCACCACTGGGATCAATTCCATTTGGATTATCTGTAATGTTTGTATGTCGTAAATCGGCAGGATCGTAACGATCTACTTTAGCGGGGTCAATTGGAGAAGCCATGGCAGATTTTATAACATTCTCTACTGCCAATGTTCCTGCAATTTGTAACGTTATTCTTGCCCATATTTGAGCACTATTAGGCCTCATGCCAAACATATCATCCATAACCTCTGTCGCCACAAAAGTTGTTGTTTGTCTACCTGGTTTAGACTCAAGAAATCCTGTCGTAATTATAGCAGACATTGCAGCAACAGGATTAAAGCCAGACATGACAAAGGCTGAAGCTCCAGCAATCACTTGGTTCTTTAGTAATGTCCAATCATTATTAATAATTCCATTCGCCAAACCACCTGCTAATCCAAATAAACCTCCATAATCTCTTACGAAATCTTGCACTCCACCCCAAAACTTCTTCCACCAACTCTTATGCCCTGTCGGATCAATCATGTTAACAGGGTTATTAAGACAATAACTATACCTGTTAAACGTCTGTGGATTACCAGGTGATTGAACTATCGTATCCGGCGTTATAAACCTCCCCAACTTCGGATCATAATACCGCGCCCCGTAATAATACAACCCCGTCTCATCATCAAACGGTTTGCCGGTAAAGTAATACCAGGCTGTTTTACTTGGAGCTCCAAATTTTTCATGTCTGACTGTTTGACCAAATGGATCGATTTCTGTTAGTTCTCGAGCTTGGCCTAACTTATCCGAGAGAACATTTAGTCCTCCTAAGTGGTCGGTGTGGTAATAAAATACATCCGTGCCGCTTACCGATGCGACTTTTTGGCCGCCTAAATAAATGAAATTCGTTAATCGTCCAGCTTCTGATTCTGCTAAATTTCCAACATACGTTGTTGTTATCGCTTGAGCTGGCTGAGTACGAATTGCTTGTTGCATCTTATTGTAATTATCACCCAGCATTAATGCTGTGAGGGGATCAACATTAGGAAGATTAGCGCGTCGATAGACGGTCTTTTTAACCCGACCACCATCGCCATCATAACTATATTCACTGACTAAATAGCGAGCAGTCTCTCCTACTTTACTCGCATAGACTTGCCTTAATCGATTTTCAATATCATAGACATATTCGGTTTGATCAAGCCCTCTAATCTTAAAGGTCATATTTCCATTAAGATCGTATTTATAAATCGTTCCATCACTTAAACTCTGTACCGCATGAGGTCCAGTCTTATCAGCTACTTTGCCATAGGTATAAATAAGACCGTCTTTGAGTTTAAGATTTCCAATCACGTCATAACTATATGTCTTTGTTCCATACGTCTTACCTTGCGCGGTTACTAGTCGATTTAAATGATCGTAAGTAAATGACTGTGTTGCAGTATATAGCGCATCAACAATAGTTTTTACCTGACCTAAGGCATCATAGGTGTACGTATAATATTGCAGGAATTTGCCTGTTGCGTCTTTCGTGATTACTTTATCTAATCGTTGATTGATCGGATTAAATATATACGATGTCAAAACACCATTACCATAGGTAATATCCGTCATTTGACCATAGGCATTGTATTTAACATCTTTGACATATGCCGTAGCATTGGCCTGGGGATCCGTCGGTGGAAGACTTAATACTTTATTGATCTGTCCAGCTAAATTGTAGGTGTAATACACCTTAGCATTATTTGGATATTGTAAATCCATTAAACGATTAATTGCATCATACGTACGGACAACACCATACTTCACATTATCAATCGTTTTCGTTGATGACTTTTCCCGTCCTAATTGATCATAATTAAACGAGGCATAATCTGTCCCATAACTTGCCTTATTTAAACGTCCTAAACCATAAAGCTGGGTTGGATCATCATAGGTATAATTGACATTCACTGCCCCTGGAGGAATAACAGGATTAGGCACAGTTGGGGACGCAGGAACTTCGGTTTTATTCTTTAAACGATTAAGCGCATCGTACACAAAATATAATGTCTTACCCTTATTATCTTTCTGGCTGGTTAAATTACCGTTGCCATCATACCCATATTCCCAATGACCCATATCTGGATCATCCATGGCAATCTTTCGACCTAAAGCATCGTACTTAATTGTTGTGACATTATTTAGACCATCAGTTACCTTAATCAAATTTCCTAAGAGGTCATAGTCATATAATGTGCGTGAATACCAATGATAGGCTTCATAAGGGTAGTCTTTCGCCCTTCCATCCGCCCCAACCATCTCTTCTTTACGCGCCAACTGACCTGCACTATTCAAATAACTAACTTGAGAATGACCATTTTCATCGATCGTCGTAACTTGCCATAATCCATAAATGGTTGAATTATACGTACCATCTTTATGAATAACACTGATCGTACGACCTAAGGCATCATATCTATATTGCTCATAAATACTCGTCGAAGTTATATCTATAGGATCTAATTTTGAGAACCCATTAGTTGTATATCGTGGAACATATTGTTTATCAACCAATCCTCGATTGTTATAGGTCGCTTGTCCACTGACAATCCATTGCCCTGGAGTTGCTGAAGGTGATTTACTTTGGATTAATCGACCTAACCCATCAAAATAACTGGCCGTATCAATCGTTGCTGGCTTCTTATTTTCAATGCGAACTTTTTGAATAATTTGAGTATAGGTATCCTGAACAGAATACTCGGTCGTTGCTGCTGGAAAATCGACCGAATCTAATGGTCCTAAAGATAATATCGCACGCCCAAAACTATCGTAACTAACCCAGCTTTGTTGATTGTTAATATCCTTGGTAGATTTAGTTTGACCCCAAAGACCTTTTAAACGCGCATCATCTGTTGGACTTTCATTCACACCATAATATGTCGTGTAAGAACTTTGCTTTAAGGCATTTTCAACTTGTACTGGAAATAATTTATAGGTACTGTCATAAACAATACGGGTTGTATTATTACGCGCATCCGTCGTTGTTTGAAGGTTTCCAAAAGGATCATATGCGTATTTGGTATAGTAAGACGTGGCAGGCACCAAACCATCCCAATTTTGTTTCATGGTCAGCATGCCTTTGACGGGAGCACTATTATAATTGCCAGATCCATCATAATAGTAATACTCCAAGAACAGCATCTTCCCAGTGCTATCCTGTATCGATTTACGTTTAGGTAAACCTATAAGCCATTTACTCGGATTCTCTGTATACATCAATTCTTGAACTGTATAATCAGAACCAACATCAACAACATTTAACGGATTATATGTTGGCACATAATCTCCTCCACTTAACAACTGTTCTGGAGATGTAGGGCTTATTTCACCATAGTTAATGGATTTTAATACATTCCCATTGGTTGTATCGACGACAGAAACTTGGGCTGTGCGTTTATAAGCACCTGTTTTATCATAAACATAATTATCCGCTCGCTGAGTGAACGTAAATTTTGATAGTCCATTATTTGTATCAACTAACTTCCAATACATGTCTGTACGACTCAACACTTTACCAGACGCATCAAAACTCTGTTGACGATACGGACGGCCTTTGCGGTATTGATCTTGCAGGAAGGCGGTCTTTGTATAATTACCGTCAGCATCGGTAACAGTAACCTCATTAAAACCTAAGAATTCTCTTTCTTTTGCATCCCATAAACCTTCTAAGTAGGAATACTTCGTAACATAATCAAATGAAACCGGTGAATTTGCTGTATTTTTTACATGAATCTCTTTAACAACTTGTAAAGGGAATGGTAAAAACTTGTTCTTAAATGATGCCGATGATTGATATTCAATCGTTGTTCTTGCCCCAATCCCATTATCCACCGCAGACAATGTATTAATTGGTTTTGAATCTGCAAGATAGAGCAAAGGTGTTTCATTTATAAAAGCTTTTAACATATCTGGAATACCATCGGCATTGGCATCCAAATATCTTGTTCCATTTTCAGAAAAAGTAATGTCATCTGGTGGATACCAACCATCTAACCCATAGACTTTCATCCATCCTGTACCACTGTTCATGTTTCTTCTAGTTCCGTAAACATAAGAACCTTTCGCCTGAACGACATCAACATAACCGTCCCCATTCACATCAACTATCTGAGTGCTGCCATCTTTAAAACTACCATAATTTCCCGTACCCCAAGGTGTATCCGCTCCCTTTGCCACAAATCCCTTTCCATTATTAAAAGCTATATGGGCATTCGTAACATCAGGATCTTTATAGAATAAATCTGGCAAGCCATCACTATTAATATCAACGAGGGTATAATTATTACTTAAATCCGCATTACCAATAATATCTGCAGGGAAACTCCAAGCTACCTTTTCCCATCCTTTGTTGCCATTCACAAAGGTGCTCAAATATACCTCATGAATTGTCGCATCTGATTTTATGATATCTGAAAATCCATCTCCATTTAAATCAACCAAGGCTGTTGTTTGAGAAGTAACAGAAAAACCATCCTTCCTAACAGCGAAAGTAACAGGAACTTTCCAACTGGGATCAAGCTCCCACGTATTTAACTTATTGTTGATATAAATCTTTGATTGGCTTTCCCCAGAAGCTAATTGATAAGACCACACAATATCTTGCCATCCATCTCCATTGACATCATCAAATCTAATCCCATAATCATATCGACCTGTATTATCACTAGAAAAAGCAGGCAATTCATCAGGAAAAACCCATCCTGATTTAGCCCAATTGTTACTTTTGTTATTTAGATAAATTTCCCTAAAAGTTTGTCCTGCTGTATCAATTGTATTAAGTACTAAATCAGGAAAAGCATCTCCATTCACGTCAACAACTCTCATATTAAAATCACGGTGACCTGCGGCATTATTTCCATCGGTAATAGGACGTCCGGAAAATCCTAAATCTAAAGGAACTTTTGCAGCTTGTGGACCAGAATACACTTTGCTATATTCAGGCGTTGATTGTTCATTGTATTCAAATGAAACAGGCGGCAAAGATGGACCCGCCTCACCTTGGCTTCCATATTGTGTAATTTTTTTAAGTAAAAGAGCTTCATTCGCTTTGCTATTTTGATAGCTCAACACATAATGCGCTTGCGTTGTTTCTGCCCCCTGAGCATCAATCTTCATAACGTCTATTGAATAAAGTAATTTATTAATAACTTGTTCAAACCCAGACATATATGAAGTGATATTAAAATCGACGGGAGAATAGTTAAACGACACCTTGGCATAATAAGGAATCTCTGTACCTGATATCTCACCCGCTGAACGCCCGTATTTAATGATGTAGGGATATATAACATTCTTCTCTTTGATATATGTATATTTCATCACATTACCATTAACATCACCAACCGTATCTAAATACCAACGAAAATTCTTTGATTGATTACCGTTATCATTCTGACGAGCGGTATCTTCTGTACCAAAATAATATTGAGTACCTTTCTTATCTGTAATAACCCAATAATCGGCAACCTTTTCAATTTTTGAAAAAGAGCCTTCAACTTTTGGATAATAAAAGTTTGTACCTGCCGGACCTTTAACTAATTCAACTGAACCACCGAAGTTCAAAATAAATGTATCTTTGGTATCATCGTAGGTAGGAACCCCTCGTTTAGTTGATCGTTGAATAGAACCCAATTCCAGACTCCAGCCCACACCTAATGTTCCTAATTGGCGATTACTAGAACTATATGTTAAAGCAATTGAAGGTTCAATTCCTCCACGACCAGGAAGAACAGGGATTGGAAAAGCAAAGTTAGCCCCACCTGTAAATGGTTCCACATTGACTTGAGTTGCTTGAATATTGCCACTATAACCAGATTTACCTGATGCCGAACTTGATACGGCAGACAGAGAAACTTTTTCTGTTTTTGTATTTGTTAATTTTTCTGCTTTTTTGGATTTTTTTTCGGGGGTGGGCGTTTCTTTTTCTACTGTTTGAGTCTTTGCTGCGGTATCTTTAACTTGTACTTCTTTTGCCTTACTCTCCTCTTTAACCTGCTCGCTATAACTAAAAGTTGATGACAATAAAACAGCGAGCAATACCAGGAAGAGTTTTTTCATGGCAGATCCTTTGAAGGTACAGGTTTCGACGGGTCTTGATTAAGTGCTTAAAATTAACATACTGTCTTTGATTTTTCAACAAATATCATTTTAGATGGTCTTATAAATTATATGATCTATCTGTTTACTAAATCTTGACGAGTTGATTATTTGCTTCGGTCGTCTTTACTCCCAACAATTGAAACGGACTTTGGATGTATTTAAAATTAGTAATCACGGGCTTGAAACCTTCAAATCCGCCTTCGATTAATTCATTAAGTTGAGCTTTGTTAAATTGAACAGGGATTGTTTTTCCGCTACGTTTGACGTTAATTTTGTTAAGGTCTATACCACCTTTAACGGATGTTAGCGCAGCGTCCTGTGTAAAAGCAAGCCATACACCTTCTTTTTCATCACTGGGCGTAATGCCAGAAAACATAAATCGATAGAGTTGTCTTACACCGTGTTGACCTGCAACAAAATCCTCTGCTGACATTACTTCGCCAGTTTTGGCAAGGACTACTGGTTCATGACTAAAAACACTTTGCATTATGCTTACATCTAAAGGTATAAAACTAATTCCAAACTCTTTAGTAAACACTTTAAAAGGCCCCGCAAAATCTGCCTTAAAATCACCAGTTAATTGGCCTTTGCTTAAAGCCTCTTGAATTTCATAAATAACCCTAGCTCGTGATAACTTTGATTTGCCGTATTTTGAATCGCCCCCTAAGACAGTTGTTTCCCCTCCAGATTTTACAAGAATTTCTCCTTGGGCTAATAATTCTAGATCTTCCGGAGTAATGTCATCGTTATCCGCAGATCGTGGAATATCTGTATCTTTAACACCATCTAACGAATATTTATCATGTATTGATAAAATTGATATAGATGCAGGTGTAGTTGATGCAGGACCCGGACTCCACCCACCAAAATCTTCCCATTCCGATGTCTCCGGATTGTATACAGCTCTAAAATCTCCATCTTTCCTTACTAATTCTCTAGCTAAATTAATATCACCAATATCAATAAGATCAGCACCTTTTCCTTTAAGCTTCCTTTCAATAGTTTGGTAAAGTCGTTCATTTTCATCTAATAATGCTTCTACCCAAACATCTTCTCCTAGCTCTCTTAAAAGTTTTATCGTGGCATCAAAAATACTTTCCGCCCCCAATGGGCTTAAGACAACCTTTTTATATGTTGCTATAGTTTCTATTCGATACCTTTCAAATAACTTAAGCCTATTAAGCGCTTCTCTTCTCACATCAAAGGATGCTTTTATTTCTTCAGCTATTGCTCTATAGGCATTGTACATTTCATCATCCGTAGTATTTAATGCTTTCAAATCTTGATCAAGCTTTAAAGAGTTTGTTACAAATCTTTCTACGAATCTATAAGCCAAGACTTTAATAATTAAATCTCTCGGTGTTTTCATTTTTCTTAAAGAAGCAAGGATTGCATCATAATAGATGTTTCCACCAAAGTATCTAAACTTATGTTCTCTTGTAAAATAAAATTCTATTAATGGGTTAACCGCTGCTATTCCTAATTTCTCTAATTGACGAATAGCCCATAAAATATTAATGCGATCACTTGTCGATTCATATTTCTTGCTATCAATGTATTTAATATAACCCTCTATGATCTGTGTCGGGGTCGCCTGTAAAGCATTCAAAGCTTCGGGAACAGCTTGCTTTATCCCTTCTTTATCATCCATAATCAAGGCGTTAAATAATAAAGGAACATCTTCATTCTTACCTTTTTTAGCCAGTCTCTCTATATCTTTAACACTCTTTAACCTACCGGGGGCTTTATCAATACGTAATCTATCTACTATTGATTCTCGAGAATAATAATTTCTCCACTTATTTAATCCTAGTCCAACTATTACAGTGATTGTTACTGCAACCACCCCTGCATCAGTTTGTAACCAAGCTAAGAATTCACTCAACATTGCTTTGTCTGGAATATTTGAGTTAAAAATAAGTAAATGCTTTTGGGTCTGCATTGCTCTATCTTTGACAGAATCTTTTAATTTCTTGCCTCGAGTAATCTCTATAGATTCTGGTATAAATCTTTTTCCTGAAACTTCGCTTCCAATTCTTAGCTCAGTAGAATGTGCTTCACCGTACTCATCTATACCGACCCAATAATCTACGTCATAATTAGTTCCTGAATTACCGGCTCGAACACTTTCAGTACTAACAATTTTACTAGTATATTCTTCTATTTTTTCTGGGACAAATCTTGAGATCTCAAAATCAAAACCTTGCTTATATAATTCTATAGCTTGTTCTAACACAGCCTCTGCTAATCTTCTTTTATCTTTTGCCTCAGGAGGTATCCGTGATAATAACTTCTTTCGGACTTTATTTATCGTTAAAATCTCTGCAACAACCACTGCTGCTCCTACACCAACAAGTGTTATTAAAAGACTTACCATTGCCCCATCGCTTCGAATATCTTGTTTTTTACCAGAATGATCAATCTTATCCGGTTGTAATTTACTAATCCCCCCAGAAAAATACTTTCTTGGAATTGTTTGACCATTCTTTACAGAATCTTCTTTGATGTAGTTAAACACACCCTTTTTATAAGCTTGAACATATCTCTCGTAGATGCGTTGCTTAACAGCAGGGTCATTAAGATTTACGCCTTCAGTTTTACTTTTATTGGTATAAACCGCATCTAAAAGACCATTTTGTATCGTTTCCTTATACCATTTAGCCAATATCATCGCCTGATAGATTTGACGTAATGGTGCGAAATTTTTACCTGTATTAACTTCTTTCTCAATCTCAGGAATGACTATTTCACGAATAATTTGTGAGCCAATTGTGTTTGAGGTTTGTTTGGATGTATTCTTTGAAAGTGCTGTGTAGTCTTCATCGAGCATGACTTTGAGTGTTGATTGAGTCACATACGCAGCTGGACCGTTTTCAAAAACTTGGGCTTGATTTGGGAGAATCCATACCTTATTGAAGGTATTTACAGGAATATCCGTTGTCCCAAACTGACTTTGAGCTTTGGCATATACTCTTGTCCAGAAGGCTTTGCCTAAGTCTTTTTCAGGGTAAATTAATGAGGCGGTGAGTTGTTTAAGGATGTAATCTTGGGCTAATAAATCACGTCCGAGATCTGTTTGACCTAAGGCTTCAGGGACAATGCGGTCTTTTTCATAGGGGGATAAATTAACCCATAAATCGCCTTCTGGAATCGTTAATCCAGCTAAGAAATACTTAACCAAACGATCAGACTCTTCTTTAATCTGTTCTTGGGTTAAAGCTCCAGCTTTAGTATTTTCAGAGCCTGTATCGACAATAAATTGAAATTCGAGTGGTTTTTGAGGGTTTACGACGATGCCTTTTAAAGAAATCGGGGAAACGGCTTTGGATAAACCAACCATGCTTCCTGGGACAGGAAGTTGATTAATATTGAATTCTTGGGCTTGAACTGGGTGATATAACGTACACGTAAACGCAATACAAACAAAGACAGAAACGACTTTCTTTAACATGAAACCCCCTAGATAACGTGTCGGATTGAATGTTATTATTGCGGGTAAATAGGGAAACCGCTTTCGTCTCTAAGGTAGGTCAAATATACCATACTTTTTGTCAATGTCAACCTGAGGGAGGTTTGCACATTGCTGCATCCATACCCTTCTTCATCCACTTTGCCAAGGGCTTCTCAACGAATCTTTGAATTAAATACACACACACAAGCATGCCTAAAATAGTCCCTGCCATCACAATATGCCGGTTCACCGCAGGATAAAAATGATTAAAGATCATGAAGCCAATATTTTGATGGATTAAATACAGTGGATAGGTCAACGCCCCCCACATCACCCATTGAGGACTCGATAATGAAGCTGTTTTCTTTAACGCGATCAGAAAAAAGATGATAAAGAAAACGCAAAATATTAACACACACGTGAAATAACTAAAGTCCGTATGGTAATGCCCAATCATGTACGTTGTTATATCGATACACTTAAACATAATCAAAATAAACGACGCAATCAGCATACTCACCTTATACCAACATAACCCTTCTGAATAAACTAAATAAAACAAAGCCCCAGCAATAAAGAATACCGAGTAATCAGGGATAAAAATTGTTGGAAGAACGGGGATATGTTTAACGGAAAGAATCATCGTTAAGATAAACCAAAGTCCTAAATACTTCTTCACATGCTTTATCTGCTTAAAAAGTAAAAGAATAAATATTAATGCATAGAATTTGATTTCAACTAATAAAGTCCAGTATACCCCGTCAACATAGGGAACATCTTTGAGCAATCCGCTTAACATTGTCATGTTCAACAGATATTCTTTAATCGTAATATGGTATCGAGGCTGATTGAATATCAACATCGCGATAAACGTTAATGTGCAACAAAACCAAAATGCGGGGTAAAGGCGGACAACTCGGGATATAACAAACTTTCGAACGGAATTATTTGATGCGGTCATTAAAATAACAAAACCACTAATCATAAAGAACAAATTTACTGACAAAGCACCATATTTGGTAATAGGTGCCGCTTCCATGTAGGGTAATGTCGTGATGCCATCTGCAGCGAACCCTCGGAAAGTATAGTGAAAGATCATGACACCAAATGCTGCAAGGAATCTTAAAATATCTAATTCATAAAGTCTATTTGGAGCTTGTGACATGCGTGAATCCTAAGAAAAATTGAAAAAGAATCAAAAGGAATATATTTATAACCTTTATCTGTCACAGGTAAAACAGTTACTATTGAAGTATACCGGTTATTATGATCATTTGAAATAATATTAATCAATCCCGTTCGCAGATAATTCATCCCATTCTCACATATTATTAATACAGCTTAAAGTTCAAGTTTTCAACAATTCAATGCCATACTTTTCTAATAACTAATCGTGCACTAATCATGCACTAATCGTGCACTTTGTATTTTGTACTCCGGCCTCCTCCGATTTGAACAAATATTTTCTTACCCAACAAATCTCTTAAATCTTTATTGGCTTGCCGAAGAGATATTTTAACTAATTCAACATATTGCTTTCGAGAAATATCTCCATGATGTTTAATAAATTCCATTGCCTTTTTCTGACGGTCATTTAAATCAAGTTTATGCAACTTTTCATCGTCAATAATCTTATCAAATAACTTGCCAGGCCCCATGAGCGTAACATTCAAACCGCCGGATAATAATTCAAAAATAGGATCCGGAAGCTTATCCTTTCTCATTCCTTCCACAATACGGTTTGTACCTTTGCCCCAATGTTCAATGTATTTAATATAATAAAGCCGCTCAGCAAGAAATTTATTGCGTGGGATTGACAAATGCTTTCGTTTAAGTTGGGCTAGGGTCAATTCTTTTGGCAATTCACCAGGATTCCAAACTTCAATCCTATCATCATAAATTGCCAAATGTATATCTGCGTTCGACCAATAATCTCTATGTGCCAAAGCATTATTTAACACCTCTTCCAGCGCTCTAGCTGGATACTCCCATTTGTCATGTCTTTGATTAGAATCAAAGAATACCGCATGTCGCGTATGTTGAGCGATAAAGCCCAGGGCTTTTTCACGTAGTTCAGGTATTGTTCCATCCAATACTTTCATATCAATATAATCATGAGTATCTGTTCCTTTAAATCTGGCCGCACGAATTTTTACCTGCACAAAAAAAGATTGCGGGTCTTTAGCAAATAATAGGATTGCCGCATTAGTTAATTTCTCTCCACGCAGAAATTTCAACCGTGTTAGTATATCTTTAACAAGGGCATTTGCCGGTACGGTCAACCTATTTTCTTTTTTGGCTTCTTCTAAAAACCAGTAGACTTTGTCGGCATCTATGTCTTTAAGCTTCGCCTCTTTGCAAATCATCTCATCAAATTGAAACTTATCTTTATGCTTATCGATAATCGATCCCTCATATTCATCCTTCCCCATTTGCCTTGTTGAAGGTCCTACACGCTTATAGGGACGACCATCGGCCAAAACTAATTTATCTTTGGACTGTTTAACCTCAATAATAATAATTTCTTTACCCTCGATCTTTTTGACCGTTATTTTAGGTTGAATTCTTGGATCAGTATGTTGAGCAATACGATTGACCAAATCTTCAACCGTGCCTTTACCAATCTGAACACCACTAACTTCTCCATGCTTTGACACTCCAATAAACAAACACCCTCCTTCAGTATTAGCAAAAGCTGTAATACTTTCAATGATCTCATGGGTTTGCGATAGAGATGGTTTCCATTCAATGGTAGTAGATTCAGATAATCCTATGCTTTGTGAAATTTTCTTATGGACATTCTCATCCCGATAAAACCTCATATGCCGTGGCATAAAGTATCCTTCTTGGATCGGGGGAATTAGATTGAGTTATCAACCGTCGCGAGTGCTGGGGAAACACTTAGGCGAAAGTCTTCATTTAAATAAATTGGCTCTAGTCTTGATAGCTGAAGATATCACAAGGTATTTGATTATTCAACAAGTTAAATTTTCAAATTAAGGTGACACGCTTATTTATATAGCATTCTTTTTTATTTATTGTAATCATCATGTGACGCGCTGATGTGGTCCGCTGCTTTTGTTACAACCCCATGCTCTTAAGTATAAATAAAA
>JACCDG010343650.1_pt1 | contig 13768 bp, 13 predicted proteins | sample 7442471 | NCBI WGS metagenome assembly JACCDG01 (sample SAMN15323444, study PRJNA562643) | freshwater metagenome | isolation source: river surface water | place: USA:Blue River Watershed | collected 2017-08-17
ATCGCGTATCGATGCCAGATGTATTGCGCCGACACCGCGACGGATAAGCAGCGCAAGGCATTCGCGGCGGGCGTCATCGACGACGCAGAGCGCGAGGCCCTGCGCCGTCTGGCATGGGGTATCGGCGGCGACACGGCAACGACCATCGCTGCGCTGTCGCTGTGTGAGGCCGCGCGCGAACTGAATCCGGTGCTCGGTCCGTCTCCGTCGCCATTCGCGGTGATGCTCTACAACGGCATCGCCTACGCGGTCAGCTATCAGGACGCCAAACGCTCTCCGGCATGGTGCAGCTCGGCACGCCCGATCAACACGGCCGCGGCAGTTCGTGGCGTCGTCATCCTGACCAACGCAGCGGTCATCGTAGGGTGCAGGTGAACGGCGCCATGTTCCACCGCGTAACGTTTCACGGGTCCTCCCCGGCACCCGCCCCGGTTGCGGGGCGAAGAGGCGCAGGTTTCCGCTAGCGCCAGGGCGGCCATAGGGTTGTTGTTGTGTCGGGCGGGAAGGGTGCATGCAGTACCAGGTGAGCAAAAAGGAGGCCGCGGCGTTCTTCGGCGTGAGCGTCCAGGCACTCGACGGATGGTTCACCTCCGGTTGTCCGGTCGCGAAGCGCGACGGGCACGACCGCATCGTGGCCGTCGACCTGAGCGCCATGACGCTGTGGCGCATCGATCGCGCCGCGCTGAGCGAGGGCACCGACCTCGACCGCGAACGGACACGGCTGACGAAGGCCCAGGCCGACAAAACCGAGCTCGAGGTGGCCGAGCTTCGCGGCGAACTGGTCCGCGCACCGGTCATCGGACTGCACTGGCAGGCAACGGTCGCAGCGATGCGCGCGAAGTTGCTGTCGCTGCCGTCGAAGGTCGCGCCCCAGGTGGCCGGCCCGGATTCCCTGAGCCGCACTCAGGAACTCATTCAGGCCAGCGTCCACGAGGCGCTGGCCGAGATCTCAGGTGATGGATTCCCAGCTGACGTGCGAAAGCGACTCGATCTGCTTCGAGCAGGCGAGTCTGGCGATGCAACTCGCCAAGCCGCCGCCGAAGCTGACGGTGACGCAGTGGGCAAACGCGCACCTGCAGCTCAGCCCCGAGGACAGCGCGGAGCCGGGCCAGTACCGAAGCGATCGGGCGCCGTATCAAAGCGGAGTCCTCGACGCGCTAAGTGACCCGTCGATCGAAGAGACGGTGCTGATGGCATCGGCTCAGGTCGGCAAGACGCTGATGCTGAAAGCCTGCCTCGGGTTCTTCATCGACCAGGACCCGAGCCCGATCCTGGTCGTGCAACCCACGCTGGAGATCGGCGAGGCATTCAGCAAGGACCGCCTAGCGCCGATGGTGCGGGACACGCCCAGGCTGAGCGGCAAGATCGCGGACCCGAAGAGCCGGAACAGCGGCAACACGATCCTGCACAAGGTGTTCCCCGGCGGTCACCTGACCATCGCGGGCGCCAACTCGCCGGCCTCGCTGGCATCGCGACCGATCCGGGTCGCGTTGTTCGACGAGGTCGACCGATACCCGCCGAGCGCCGGCGCCGAGGGCGATCCGGTCAACCTCGGCAAGGCGCGCACGAAAACGTTCTGGAACCGGCGCCTTTTCCTGTGTTCGACGCCGACGCTGGCCAGCACCTCGCGCATCAATCGCGCATGGCTGGCATCGGACATGCGGCGGTTCATGCTGCCGTGTCCGCATTGCGCCGGCGAACAGTGGCTGAAGTGGGCGCAGGTGCAGTGGGTGAATGACGATCCGGACACCGCGCAGTATGCGTGCGAACACTGCGGCGCGCTCTGGACCGAAGGCGAGCGCGCACTGGCGCTGCAACGCGGCCGATGGGTCGCCGAGCATCCAGACCGCAAGGTCGCAGGGTTCTGGCTGTCGGAGCTGTATTCGCCTTGGCGGCGGCTGGCTGAAATCGTTCGCGCGTTTCTGGACGCCAAGGGCGCGGCGGACACGTTGAAGGTGTTCACCAACACCAGCCTCGGCGAGGTCTGGCAGGACGACGAAGGCGAGAAGGTCAGCGCGGAATCGCTGCCCGGTCGTCGCGAGCACTACGGGCCCGACAGCGTCCCGGATGGCGTGGTCGTCGTGACCATGGCCATCGACGTCCAGGACGACCGCCTCGAGATCGAGTGGAAGGGCTGGGGCGTTGGCGAGGAATCGTGGTCGCTGGACTACGCCGTGCTTGCCGGTGACCCCGGTCGCGACGAACTCTGGCAGCGCGCAGCGGATCACCTCGACCGCACGTTCACGCGCGAGGACGGCGCGGTGCTCGGCGTGTATGCGTGCGGCCTGGACACCGGCGGCCACTACACCAAGCAGGCCTACGAGTTCGCGCGCAAACATCGTTCGCGGGTGTATGCGCTCAAGGGTCGCGCGGGTGCCGGCATGCCGCTGGTGAAGCCCGGCGGCAAGGTGAAGAAAGCCGGCATCAAACTCTGGATCGTCGGCACCGACACCGCGAAGGAACTGATTCTGAAGTCGCGGCTGGCCATCACCGAGCCGGGGCCGGGCTACATGCACTTCCCGGTGTCGACGCAGTACGGCCAGGCGTATTTCGACCAGCTGACGGCCGAGCGATCCGTCACTCGATACAAGTTCGGGCAGCCCTATACCGCATGGCATTTGCCCAGCGGCGCTCGCAACGAAGCGCTTGACTTGAACGTCTACGCCCTTGCGGCGCTGGCGATCAAGCGACCGAACCTGAAAGCGCTCGCGGAGCGCGGCGGGGGCGCGGCGCGACCGAAACGCACCAAGGCGGACGACCCGCCGCCCAGCAACAACACACCGACGCCGGCGCCACCGCCGAAGTCGACCACACCGAAACCGAAGCGCCCGAGTTCGGGCGGATGGATGAGCAGATACCGATGAGCGGAATCACCCTCGCGCAAGCCCAGGCGAAGCTCGACGCATTGATGGCGGCCAATGAATCGGCATCGCTGTCGGTGCGCTACGCCGACCGCCAGGTCACGTATCGCAGCGCGGGCGAGATCATCGACCTGATCAACTACTGGCGACGCGAGGTCGCGCGGCTGTCGCGTGTGGCGGCCGGTCGTCCGAGCCTGTCGGTTCGACTGGCGGACTTCCGATGAACTGGCTGACGAAGATCATCGCCCCGATCGCACCGGGGTGGGCGCTGGCGCGCGCGCGTTCCGCGCATGCGCTGAAGGCCTTCCACGAGGTGGCCGAGCCCAGCCGGTTGCGCAAGGCCCGCAACGACAAGGGCAGCGCCAACGCCCAGACCCAGCGCAGCGCAGAGAAGCTGCGCACGCTGGCGCGCCACATGGAAGAAAACCTGGACATCGCCACCGGCGCGCTCGACGTGCTGGTCGCGAATATCGTCGGGCGCGGAATCCGCCCAGAGCCGCAGGTCAAGAACAAGGACGGCACACTGGCCACCGAGATCAACGACCAGCTGCTGAAGCTGTTCGAGGACTGGCGGTTTAAGCCCGAGGTCACGCAGAGCCATGATTACTTCGAAGTGCAGCGGCTGGCCGCGCGCTCGTGGCTGCGCGACGGCGAAATGCTGTCGCAGCTTTTGATCGGCCCCGTGTCTCAGCTCGACCACGGCACCAAGGTTCCGTTTTCGCTGGAACTGCTCGAAGCCGATTACCTGCCGTTCTCGCTGAACGACGACGCCAAGGGCATCGTGCAGGGCATCGAGGTCAACAGCTGGCGACGGCCGCGGGCCTATTGGCTCTACAAGGGACACCCGGGCGACGCCGGCACGGTATCGGCCGAGACAAAGCGGGTCGAGGCGAACCGGATTGTTCACCTGAAGTTCGTGCGCCGGATCCACCAGCTGCGCGGCATCACGGTGTTCGCGCCGGTGCTCGGTCGCCTGGATGACATCAAGGAAATCGACGAGTCCGAACGCATCGCGGCTCGCGTGGCTGCGGCCATGGCGGCGTTCATCAAGAAGGGCACGCCGGAAGACTATTCGTCGGCCGACTACGATGCCGACGACGTGCGCACCATGGAATTCGCGCCCGGCATGGTGTTCGACGACCTGCGCCCAGGCGAGGACATCGGCACGATCAATCCGAATCGGCCGAACAACGCCCTGATCCCGTTCCGCGACGCGCAACTGCGCAGCGGCGCGGCCGGGCTCGGCACTACCTATTCCTCGCTGTCGCGCAACTACAACGGTACCTACAGCGCCCAGCGTCAGGAACTGGTCGAAGGGCACAGCCACTACGCCACGCTGGCCGGCACCTTCGTGCATCAGTTCTGCGAGCCGGTCTGGTGGGCGTTCGTCGATGCCGCCATCGCCGCGAACCTGATCAAGCTCGGTGGCGTTGACATGGAAACCATCTACGACGCGACGCACGCCACGCCGCCGATGCCGTGGATCGATCCGGTCAAGGAAATCACCGCCAACGAAATGGCCGAGAAGCGGCTCTACAAGTCGCGCAGCCAGATCATCCGCGAAGCGGGTCGAAACCCGACCCAAACCCTGCAGGAAATCGCGCGCGACCGCGACGAAGCCGAAGCATTCGGCCTGCAGCGCGAAGACGCACCGGCCACCGCGCCCGTGCCACCCACTCCGCCGAACGACGGCGAGTAACACAAGGACCCGAACGATGATCAAGGTGCAGGCGAAAGCCAAAGGCACCGCCGAGGTGCTGATCTATGGCCCCATCGGCGAAGACTGGTACGGCAACGGCGTCACCGCCAAGCAGTTCCGAGACGACCTGAAGGCCGCCGGCGACATCAGCGAGATCTTCGTGCACATCAACTCGCCCGGCGGCGAGGTGTTCGACGGCATCGCCATCTACAACGAACTTCGCGCCCACAAGGCCCGCAAGATCGTGCAGGTCGACGGCTACGCCGCGTCGATCGCGACGGTCATCGCCATGGCGGGCGACGAGATCGTGCTCGGCACCGGCACGGCCATGATGATCCACGGCCCGTCGACGTTCGCATGGGGCCCCGCCGACACGATGCGCGAAACCGCCGACATGCTCGACAAGGTCGCGGTCGGCATGGTCGACGCCTATGCCCGGTTCAACAAGACGCTGGCGCGCGAGGACATCGAAGCCCTGATGACCGGCGGCGACCACTGGTACACCGCCGCCGAGGCCATCAAGGCCGGATTCGCCACACGCATGGCGGAAGAGCAAGAACCCACCGATTCGACCGAAGCCACGTCGGCCTTCAAGAAGGCGTTCGCCCAGGTCCGCGAGCAGTTCAGCGCCCCGTCGCTGCGCATTGCCGCACAACTGAATCCGCCAGCCTTGGCGGTCACCCCGGCCGTTCCGGCCACCCCGAAAGAGGAAAGCGTTATGACTCCTGAACAGATCGAAGCTGCCAAGGCTGCTGCGCGCGCTGAAGCGCTCCAGGCTGAGGCCGCCCGCGTGAGCGAGATTCGCGCGATGTTCCAGCCGCACAGTGTGCAGCATCTGGCGCTGATGTCGGATTGCATCGCCGACCAGGGCTGCACCGCCCAGGCGGCCAGCACCAAGCTGCTCGCCGCGCTCGCGGCCAATGCCACCCCGACCGCCGGCCCGACGCACAACGTGCTTGACCAGCGCGACAAGTTCATCGCCGGCGCGTCCAACGCCATCCTCGCGCGCCTGTCGCCGAAGGAAGGCGGCGAGAAACTGACCGCGAACAACGAGTTCAGCGGCATGGGCTTGAAGGCGCTGATTCGCGTTGCGTTGCGCAACGCGGGCGTCGCGCATGCCGACCGCCTGGAGGGCGCACAGCTGGCGGCCAAGTTCTTCGCCGCGCACAGCACGTCGGACTTCCCCTACATGCTGGCCAACACTGCCGCCAAGGTGCTGAAGGCCGCTTACGAGAACGCCCCGACCACGTGGCAGCTGTGGGCGCCGGTGATGTCCGTGTCCGACTTCAAGTCGACCAGCGTCGTCACGCTGTCGGCTTTCTCGGATCTGGCCGACAAGGCGGAAGGCGCTGAATACACGCAGGGCACGATGTCCGAGGGTCGCGAGACCATCCAGGCGGGCACGAAGGGCCGCTACATCGACCTGACGCGCGAAGCCATCATCAACGACGACTTGGGCGGATTCCTCCGCACCAATGCGGCGCTCGGTGCGGCTGCGGCGCGTTCGGTCAACAAGGCGGTCTACACCAAGCTGTACGCCAACCCGACCATGTCCGACACCGGCTTGCTGTTCAACACCACGGCCGTCACGACCGCGGGCGGTCACGCCAACCTGGCCGGCTCCGGCGGCGCCATTTCGGTGTCGACGATCTCGGCGGGCGAATCCGCCATGGCACTGCAGAAGGACCCGAGCCTCGCTCAGGTGCTCAATCTGCGCCCGGCTTTCTTGCTGGCCCCGGTCGGCAAGAAGCAGATCGCCTGGGACGTGCTGAACAGCCCGACCGACATCTCGCAGTCGAACAGCGCGAAGCGCAACTACGCCGCGAGCCTCGGCCTGACGCTGGTCAGCGATGCCGAAATGGACGCCAACAGCACCACCGCGTGGCACCTGATCGGCGGCCAGTCGACCCCGTGCATCGAGGTCGCGTTCCTCGACGGCGTGCAGACGCCGTACATCGAGGAAGACGTGTCGTTCCTCACCGATTCGATGCGCATGAAGGTGCGTCTTGATTTCGGCGTGGCCGCAACCGACTGGCGCACCGCGTACAAGAACGGCGGCGCGTAAGGCATCCGGGGCCGGTGATCCCGGCCCCTTTTCCATCCTGAGAGGACAAAGCAATGGCTACGAATCAAGTCTGTGACGGCAACGTCATCCAGTGGACCAATACCAGCGGCGCCGACATCGCCTCCGGCGACGTGTGCATCGTCAAGCACTGCATCGGCGTGGCGCTGGTCGACATCGCCAACGCCGCCACCGGCGCGGTCGCGCTCGAGGGTGTGTTTTCTGGCATCCCGAAGGTCAGCGCAGCCGTATTCGTGCAGGGCGAAAAGCTGATCTGGGACACCAGCGCAAGCAAGTTCGACGATTCTTCGGCGACGCCCGCCACTGGCGACATCACCGGCGGCTGCGTCGCGTGGGTTGCTGGCGCGAACGCCGAAACGACCTGCACGATCAAGCTGACCCCCGGCAACGCGACGTTGACCTGATCGGTCGACTGACCGCCACGCAGTAGAGCAAGGCCGCCTCCGGGCGGCCTTTTTCTTTCCCGCCCGGAGCGACCATGAAATTGATCCATCACAAGGCCGACACGCTGTCGGCATCCGAGACGGAATATGTGCCGCTTGCCGTTCCGGCGCAGCTGGTGTCGATCTTCGTCGACAACAGTTCGAACGTCACCGTCAGCGTGACGAACTCGACCGGCACCATCGGCGCATCGTCGCTCTGGTCGACATTGACGCTCACCAGCAACGCGGCATCGATCGCGGGGCCGATTACAGGTGTTCGCCTGGTCGCCAACGGCAGCGGCGGAAGCTACTGCATCGCCGCAGGCGTTCAGTCAAGCAAATGACCCAGCAATCCACCCTCCGCGCGCTCGATGCCGAGCTGATGGCGGCGTTCACGTCTGCCGGGCTGGCCGATGCGGCGACGTTCATCCAATACGGTAGCGGCTCGCCGACATCGTGCTCGGTCTACGTCGACCGCGGCGTCACCTTCCAGGGCTTCGACGGCACCGTGCGCAATGACGATGTGACGATCACGGCGTTCCTGTCCGAGATCGCCGATGTGCCGAAGCGCGGCGCGTTGTTCGTGGTCGGTGCCGTCACCTACAAGGTCGATGCCGTCACCACGAAGGACGAAAGCCGCGTGGTCTGCGTGGTGTCGACATGACCGACTCCGTCGCGCTCCGCGCCATCTATGCAATCCGCACGCGCCTGCAGGCGATCGATGGCAACAGCCCGTTCCACACGGCCGCCGGCGACACAGTGCTGATCAACCGCAGCACGGTCGAGAAGGGCGACCTGCCCCTGCTCGTCATCGTGCCTGGTGATGAAACGGTCGAGCCCAGCAGCGGCGGCGGTCAGGCCGATGGCCGATCGCAGGCCATGAAGGTGCAGTTCGACATCAACGTCGAAGGCATGGTGCTCGCCGACCAGTCCAACACCGGCGAACAGCTCGAAGAGATCAGGGCCGACATCAAGCGGGCCATGCTGCTATTCGACCAGCCCACGCTGAAAGACGGCCTGTTCGCCATCGGCCCGCTGGCCTACCTCGGATCCACACCCCTTCCGCGCGAAGACGGCGCCAACACTGAATCGGTGCAGTGCCGGTTCCGCGTCACCTATACCGAGAAGTTCGGAGATCCCGATGCAACCCGATAAACGCACCGCGCGCTTCGTGTTCGCGCGCGAATGGACGCACGCCGGCGTGACCTACGCCAAGGACGACCCCGCAGAACTCCCCGCGAACGATGTCGAGAAGCTGACGCGACTCGGTGCCGGTGCGCTGGACGAGCGCAAGACCGATCCGCCGAAGGGGAAGAAAGCCCCGACGCCATCGCTGTAACCCAAGCCACACCACCCACCCCGAAGCCCGCGCAAGCGGGCTTTTTCATTGGAGAACATCATGGCTCTTCCCCTGAACAACCACACGAACCAATACAAGTTCGGTCGTGGCAAACTCTTCATCGGTGTCTACTCGGGCGACGCCAACCGCGCCGACCGCCGCTACATCGGCAACTGCCCGGGCTTCACGCTGTCGGTCGAGTCCGAGAAATACGAGCATTTTTCGTCCACGTCGGGAATCCAGACCAAGGACCTCACGGTCACGAAGTCGGTAAACTTCAACGCGCAGATCACCTGCGACGACATGCAGGCCGAGAACCTGGCGCTGTCCATGGCCGGCACCTCGGGCACGTTGACGCAGGTGGCCACGCCGGTCACGAATGAAGCCATCGTCGTGCAGAAGGGCTACCACTACCAGCTGGGCCTGGTCGGATCGAACGATGTCGGCGTGCGCGAAGTGACCTCGGTCGTCGTGACCAACGTCGCCGGAAGCACGACCTACGTGCTCGACACGGACTACAAGCTCGATGCCGACAGCGGCATGATCTACATCATCAGCGGCGGCGCCATCACCAACGGCCAGACGATCCATGTCGACTACACGCCGGCCGCCGGATCGCGCACCCTGGTCGAATCCGGAACGGGTGGCGCCATCGATGCCGAGCTGTTCTTCGTGTCCGCGAACGCTGCGGGTGACGACCAGTCGCTGCGCATCCCGCTCTGCTCGATCGCGCCCTCGGGAGAACTGCCGTTCATCACCGGCGACGAGATCGGCCAGATGACGTTCGACATCGGCGTCAGCACCAAGGACTCGTCGACCCCGCAGATCATCATTGCGGGCCAGGACATCGTCTAAGCCTTCATCGGGGCTGAACCTTCCCCGGCGCCCGACCCGCGCCGGGGCTTTCTCACTTCATCGAGCCCACCATGGCCACCCAACGAATCCTCACGGTGTCGCAAATCGCGGCACTGGCGGCGCTGTTCGAGCGCGCAAGCAGCGCGTCGGAAGCGCAATACATCCAGATCCTTGGCGACCTCGCCGGCATCCTGGACCACATCGACCAGCCGAAGCGGCGCCACGCCGACATGGGCATGGCCGAGTTCCTGGACGCGGCGGCCGCGCGCATTCCGGCCATCATGTCCGACAACATCGCGCAGCTGCAGACGTTCCCGACTGCGGCCGATCGCTTCGCGAAGGCAATGCAGGGTGTGACGGCGCAGGTCACGACCGCGCTTGAATCTGCGGCGCCTGCCATGCCATCGAAGAAGCCGCGCCGCTGACCGATGCCCATCGTCATCGACTCGCGCGAGCTGACCGCGCTGCGCCGCACGCTGGAAGACGTCTCGAAGAACGCCAAGCGTGACATGGGTCGCGCGCTGTCTTCGACCCAGCGTGCCACGGTGACGGAAACAACGCGGGCCACGGCCGAGAACTACACGGCCAGCACGCGGCGCATCAAGGCGGGCACGCGCGCGTCGAAGGTGAACACGCAAGGCCTGTCGTTCACCATCACCGGCCTGCGCAAGCCGATCCAGCTGCAGGAATACAAGCACCGCGCCAGCCGGAAAAACGGCGTCGTCGCGCAGGTGCGCAAGACCGAAGGCTTCAAGCCGATCCCGTCAGCGTTCAAGGTCCGGGCCGGCAACTTCGGCGGCGGTGGCGGCAGCAAGGCGCGCATCTTCCAGCGTGTACGACTGGCCGGCGGCGGGCAAGTCGGCCGCCTGCCCATCACGGCACTCAGCGGCCCGAGCGTGGCCGACATGCTGAACAACGAGCAGGTCGTGACGCGCATCGGCAGCTTCGCGCTGAACAAGCTCTCGGCCGAAATCATCCGACAGATCGAGGTGGCGTTCCGTGGCTAAGAAGGACGTCGAGCTACGGTTTTCGCTGCGCGATGGCGTCAGCGCCGGGCTGAAGTCGATCCAGGGCGCGGTCGGCGGCATTGCCGATTCGATCAACAAGGTCGGCCCGGCCGCGATCGCCGCGGGCGCGGCGCTGGCCACGGTCGGCATCGGCGCGGCGCTGACGCAGGGCGTGCAGGATGCGGCCGCGTTCGAACAGCAGCTCGCGCGCATCGGCGCGACGGCCGGGCTGACGGCCGAAGAACTCGGGCAGGTCAAGGCGGCCATCGAGGCTGCCGCCGCCGGATCCACGGCCACGATCACCGATACCGCCGCGGCGTTCCAGACGCTGGCGGCCGAGGGCCTGAGCGCATCGGAAGCCATCGCCGCGCTGCCGAACACGCTGGCGCTGGCCACGGCTGCGCAGATCAGCACGCAGGAAGCCGCGGGCGCGCTGGCGGCCACGCTGGACCAGTTCGGCCTGAGTGCCGACCAGGCGGCGAAGTCGGCGGACGTCATCGCCACGGCGGCGCTGCAGGGCGGCACCGGCGTCAATCAGCTGTTGCAGGCGTTCGAACAGGTCGGGCCGGTCGCGCGGAATGCTGGGCTGTCGCTGAACGAGACGGCGGCGGCGGTGGCGTTGCTGGCGCAGAACGGCATCGAGGGCGGCAAGGCGGGCGGTGCACTGCGCGCGATCATTGACGGCCTCGCGGATCCGGCGTCGCGGTTGTCGGTGGAACTGTCGAAGATCGGCATTTCGTCGCGCGACTTCACGACGGTGATAGAGCAGTTGGGCGCGAAAGGTGCTGCGGCGCAGGGCGCGATCAATGCGCTCGGCTCGCGCGGCACGGCGGCGCTGCAGGCGCTGGTGCGCGAGGGCGGCGGGGCTGTCGACGAACTCGCCGCGAAGCTGCAGGGCTCGGAAGGGGCCGTGCAATCGCTGGCCGACAAGATCGAGAACACGCTGGCGGGCAGCTTCGACAACCTGAAGCAGGCGTTCTCAGACGTTCAAGCCAAGTTCTTCGAGCCGTTGCTCGGGCCGATCAAGGCCGAAGTCGACGCGCTGGAACAGCAGATCCGAGCGTTCGCCGCGTCTCCCGAGTTCGCCAAGCTGCGCGAGGCGTTCGGGTCGGCGTTCGCCGCCGGCATCACCGCGATCAAGGAATTCATCGCCGAGTTCAACTTCGACGAAGCGCTGGCCACGCTGCGGACGTTCCTGACCGAGGCGAAGACCAACCTCGACGCCTTCGCCGAATCGGCACGCGAGGTCGCGCGCGCGGTCAAGGGCATCAAGGAAGGCGTCGCGCTGGTCGCCAACGTGTTCGATACGGGCGTGTCCGCCATCGCCGCGGGCGCCGCCAAGCTCGGCGCGGCATCGACCGCGCCGCTGGCGCTGGTCAGCGACACCGCCGCCGAACTCGGCCGCACGCTGGACGACGTGGCCGCCAACGGACTCGCGCGCGCGACCGAGCAGGCGCGGCAGGCGGGCGACAATTTCAACGCCCTGGCCAGCGCCGTGGGCGGTGCGACGCCGGAAGTTCAAGCGCAGGCGCAGGCGGCATCGCAGGGCGCGGATGCGAATCGCGAGCTTGCAGCGGCAACGACGGAAGCCGGCGCAGCCGCGAAGGCAGGAGCTGGCGACTTTCAGCAGGCAACACAGCAGACGCAGACTGCGACGCAGACGATCAAGACCGCAGCCGAAGAGGTTGCGTTGTTGCGTCAGAAGATCGCAGACGCCGAAGTCGGCTTGGGGAATGCGCTGCTCGCCGGCGCCGACAAAACGGTCATCGACCAGTTCCGCGCGCAGATCTCCGGAGCAAAGCAATCGCTGGACGCACTGGCGGCATCTGGCGCAGCGGTTGGCGACAAAACCGCCGCCGGCGCGAACAAGGCCGCGGCATCGCTGGACCAGATCGGCAGTTCCGCATCGCAGGCAGCGTCCGAGGTGGAAGCGGTCGGCGATGCGACGCAGCAGTCCGCATCCCAAGCCGCCGAAGGCACCGCCTCGCTGTCCGGCATCACCGCGGCGCTGTTTTCGAAGTATTCGGCGCTGTCCGAGGCAGCCGGCAAGTTCTTCGCCGATACGCAGAAGGCGGCGAACGTCGGGTCGTTGTCTCTTCAGGATTACGGCGAGGCCATCCAGGCAGCCGATCGCGCCACCCAGGCGGCGTTCGATGGGCAGACGAGCAGTGCGAATGCGCTGATCTCGACGCTGCAGGAATACGCCCAGACCGGCCGCACCGCAGCCGACAGCACCGCGGCCGCGTTCTTCCAGTCCGAGGGCGCGCTCGACGGCATGGAGCAGGCGCTACAGCAGGGCATCGCCGGCTTCGACCTGCTCGATCGCCAGACGCTGCAGAACCTGCAATCGGCCATCGATGCCGCCCGCGCGAAGACCAAGCAACTGTCGGCGGACGCGCGCCAAGCAGTCGCCGACCTCAAGGCGATCGGCGACCAGCTCGAAGACCAGGCGCTGCGTGATGCCGGCAATGAGGAAGAGATCGCGCGCCGCGACTACGAGCGCAAGATCCAGAACATCGAGGAAATCGAGAAGCGCGCGGGTGCTGCCGGCGCCGATGGTGCCGAGCGCGCAAAGCGCCTGGCGCGCGAAGATTTCGAACGCAAGATGCGCGACATCCAGGAAGCCAAGGCCGCCCAGGCCGAAGCCGACCGCGAAGCCGCCGACAACCGCATCGCCGAAAACCAGCGCGTCTGGGACAACGACCCCTACAACCCGAACAACACCGCGCCCGCGCCCACGCAACAGCAGGGCCAGCGCACGACGGCAGGCCGTGGCGGTGCCGGCGCCATCACCGGCGGCAAGGGCGACAACGTCGCCGTGAACATCAACGTCGACCGCCTGCAGTCCGTGGGCGGCAACAAACGCGACCTCGAAGAACTTGTGCGGATGCTGAAGCCGCACTTCGAAGCATTGGCACGGAGAACCCGATGAACTACCTGTTCCCACTCGATAACCTGTTGACCGAAGCCACCGGCTATACGCCGCATCTGGGTTCGATCAACACGCGCACCAGCGCGAGCAAGTCGGGCGGCGGACTGGTGACCTTGATCGGCGGAGCCACGGAAGACGCCACCTATGACGTCGAGATCGTGAACAACACGATCGTCGGCACGCCGGCCGTCAGTACACCGGTATTCACGGGCGTCGGCAACCCGGTGATGTCGAGCCTGAGCGCGAGCAGCGGCACGGCCGCGCAGGTCTTCACGGTGACGCTGATCGACCTCGGCACGGACACGACCTATGCGTTCACCCCGTTTCATGGTGTGACGCTGCAGGCCAAGACCTCGGGCAGTGGCGGCAACAGCATCGTCATCGAGGTCGACGAATCCGGCATCGTGCGCACCGGCACCGACTTCGCCCTCATCGATCCGCTGGTCAAGGACTCGAACGAATACGTCGGCGACCAGTGGAACTTCGGCGCCGTGGTCCTGAATCCGGACGGCACCATCCCGAGCGGCGCCCCGCGCATCAGTTTCGGTGCTGACCCGCAGGTCTACCGCC
>JACCDG010608299.1_pt1 | contig 13766 bp, 14 predicted proteins | sample 7442471 | NCBI WGS metagenome assembly JACCDG01 (sample SAMN15323444, study PRJNA562643) | freshwater metagenome | isolation source: river surface water | place: USA:Blue River Watershed | collected 2017-08-17
GGGGGGGATGATCAGGGTGGGGGCAGGGTCCTCTCCGGCCTCGAGTTGTTTGAGGGTTGGGGAGGTAATTTTGCCGGAAAGCTCAGAAAACAGATTTCGAAAATAGGCGGTGGATTTGGCGGTCTGGGCCGAATCCAAGCGGGCCTCCCGCACGGCCCGGGAAAGGGCCTCGTTGACGGTGATGCCTCCCTGACGCAGACGAATGAGGGCCGCAAGAGCTTGGCGGGCCAGCACCGGGCCTTGAGGACCAGCAAGCTTCTCCGGGGCCAGGGCTGGGGAAATCAAACGGATCTGATCTTCGATCCGTTGGCGGTGCCGGGATTCCTCGGCAAGTTCCTGGAGACGGCGTTGGGCGGAGGCATCAATATTGGCCTGGGAAGGAACCGCCTGCGCTTGGGCAGTCTCTCGCCAGGCAGTCAGAGATCCGGCGATCCCAAAAATGACCAGTGCCTTAAGGCTTAAGCTGAATGATGGCGTAACGGACATTCAGACCGTCCAACCGGTTGATTCCGGTATTTTGCGTGATATCCATTCGCTGCGCGGCGGTCATGCTGGTGATGATGGCGGCGTTTCCCTTGCGAGCGCGGACCCCGAGAGCGATCCGATTTTGTGCCTCGGGCTGGGTGACATTCATCAGGCTCTCGTTGGCAATCGTGGTGTAGGCGTTGGTGGGACTACCCTTTTTCCAGATCTTGATGCCTTGGACTTCGACCACTTCCTCGGCGGGGGAAGTCTTCTCCTCCGACCAGAGCTTCGTTTCGGGCAGGGCGATGAAGAGCAGAGCGAGAAGGATTGCTTTCATAAGACCAATATAGGCTTGGGAGAGTTAGAATCGAGTCGCGATTTCCCTCAAGGAGGCTATTGGCGAGGAATGAGAAAAACCAAAATCCTGCGCCTACAGACCGATCCGATGACCAAAACCCTTCTGGCCCTCGTGGCCGCCGGCCTCTGGTGGCATGCGTTGCAACCCTGGGGAGGAAGCCGGGCTCAGGCGGATGGCCCCACGAAGGTGGACGTGGTCTCCATTGGTGGGGAAAAACTCAACCTGGTGAGTCAGTCTGATATCCAGTCCGAGGAGGCCGACTCCTTCAAGCGGCAGGGCCTACCTGTGACGATGGTCAATACGCGCTAAACGGGATCAGGCCCCGTGGGAATGTCCGCCCGGCCGGTGACCCCGGCCGCGGCGGCGCCGTCGTCGTCGCCGATGGGAATGAGGAGAGGGCCGGCGGCGCGGAGTGAGTTTGCGGGCGACATGGCCAACCGCCTGAACCAGTTCCTTGGCCATCCAGCTGACGGCCGAGAGAACTTCGCCCAAAGGAAGTCGGGGCAGGATGCGGCGGCCCTGCTGGATCCCGTGTTTGCCTTCCCGGGCGGCACGTTTTTCCAGCGCATGATCCACCTCATGGCCAATCCGGCGTGCCTCCTCGACGGCTTCGCGCATGGAGTAGACCAAGCAAGGGATCGGGCTGTCCGGCCACTGCTGCAGGTGAAGGCGCTGGGGAGGATGGTGGCGGACACCGTAGCGACCCCCGGGCTTGCCGAGGTCGGGATGGCCATCCCCGGCGTGAATTAGGACGACGGCCACCTTGGGTTGGTGTCCGTAACCTTGGCGGATCATTTCGGCGGCCGACCGGAGTTGGCGGGCAGCACGGTTGACGGCGGAGACGGAGCCCAGACCGCTTAACTTGAATTCAAATACGGCGGAAGGATGGCCGTGGGAAAAGGCCACGGCATCGAGCTCCCGGAAGCGGTATCGGCCGCGCAGGTGATCCCCCAGTTCCGGATCCTGGTAACGGAGGATCCGGCGGTCGCCCAAATCAAATTGGCGGGAGAGGAGGGAGCGGACGCCGAATTCGGCGGCCGCACTGATGATGGAAAGAGCGGCGGGTTCGATGCGGACTTTGCCGGTGCGTTCCCGTTCCCGGCGGCGGCGGATGGCGAAGCCCTCGGACCAGCGGAGATATTCCCGATCGTCAGGATGGACGAGTTCCGGTTTGCCGTAGTCCGGGGCCGGGGCTGGAGAATGGGGGTTCAGGCGCGGACCTTCAGGGTTTTTTGGCGCCCACCACGCAGCAGATCCCGGCATTACAGAGAACGAGAGCGAGGGTGCCGCTCCAGAACCACTCCCCTCCGGTCACAAACTTCCGATGAGCGGCCCAAGCGAGAAGGGAAAGACCGGACCCGTTGAGTAGAAGGCCAAGTATCACCAAGGAGAGCCAACGAACCATATCTTTGAAGGTAAGGGGAAGCGGAATCCGTGCAAGAGCGGTGACAGAAGTGGGATTGACCGAAAGGGTAAAAATAGGGATTCTGTAAGTTCATGAAATTCGGAGACATCGAAAAGATTCTGGGGGTTGAAGCCAAAGGTCTTCTGGGGCACTCCTGCAAGACCGTGGACAAGGCCCGTCTGCATTTGCCGGGACCTGATTTTGTGGATCGGGTTTGGCGGGACAGTGATCGCTCGATCTCAGTGTTGCGGAATCTGCAGACCACTCTGAACCACGGCCGCCTGGGCGGAACCGGATACCTTTCGATCCTCCCAGTCGACCAGGGAATTGAGCACTCGGCGGGTGCCTCCTTTGCACCGAATCCTGATTATTTTGACCCGGAAAACATTGTGAAACTGGCGATCGAAGGCGGCTGTAATGCGGTCACCTCCACCCTGGGAGTTCTCGGGGCGGTCGCCCGCAAATACGCCCACCGAATCCCCTTCGTTTTAAAAATCAACCACAACGAACTCCTGACCTATCCGAACCTCGCCGATCAAAAACTGTTTGCCGGCGTGAAGCAGGCCTTCGACATGGGCGCGGTGGGGGTGGGCGCGACGATCTATTTCGGCTCGCCCGAATCCGGCCGGCAGATTGAGGAAATCTCGCGCTCTTTTGCGATGGCCCACGAACTCGGTATGTACACGATTCTCTGGTGCTATCTGCGAAATCCCGCGTTCAAAACGAAGGAGAAGGATTACCATCTTTCCGCCGATCTTACCGGGCAGGGCAACCATCTCGGGTCGACCATTCAGGCTGACATCATCAAGCAGAAGCTACCGGAGAACAACGGGGGCTATCACGCCGTGAAGCTGGCGGGGAGCGATTACGGAAAAACAGATCCCCGCATCTATGCCGAGCTCACTTCGGATCACCCGATCGATCTTTGCCGCTATCAGGTTTTGAACTGCTTTGCGGGTCGCACCGGGCTGATTAACTCCGGTGGGGCCTCGGGCAAGAACGACATTGCCGAGGCGGTGAAGACGGCCGTGATCAACAAGCGGGCCGGCGGGATGGGGCTGATTTCCGGCCGGAAGGCGTTCCAGAAGCCGCTGAAGGAAGGCGTGGAGATTCTGAACGCGATTCAGGACGTCTATCTGGCCAAAGAGGTTACGGTTGCCTAATCGATCGTGCCGGGTCTGGTGCTTCACGCCCAACCCGGTTGTTGAGACCAAGTTCGTACACGGCCGGCGGGCGATTTCGGCGGGGGGGAAGGGGCACAATGTGGCCCGGCAACTACGAGCATGGGGGGTACGGGCATTTTCTTTGGTACCGAAGGCAGGAACAGAATGGATAAATGCCGCAAAGAAGGATGGGTCTCCGATTCGGGAAATTCCCATGCACTCTACTGCCCGGACAGGCTGGGCTTTCTTGGAACAAGCGGGAAAGCGACTGGATTTCTTTACCGAAGATCCCCGGTGGAAAAGAGCCGACTGGAGCCAATGCGGTAAATTTCTGCGTCGGGTTGTCCGGCCCGGGGACTGGCTGGTCGTGGCGGGAAGTGTGCCGACGGGGGCCCGGGCGGGTTGGTGGAAATCTCTTTTTCTTGGGTTGAAGCAGCGGGGTGTACGGATTCTAGTCGATGGCAAAGGACAGCTTTTGCGGGAGGGCCTGCAGGCGGGGGTGGAGTGGACCAAAGCGAATCTCGCCGAGGTGGAGGACAGCATGAAGCGAAGGGGGGTGGAGCAGTGTCTTACGGGTATGCGGATCCTCGCGCGGGGACGGTGCGGTATTGTAATCACTTTGGGACCACGTGGCCTGGTCATGGAGGAGGGGAGAACAAAAATGGCAGTGCCCGCGCCTAAGATCCGTTTGTGGGACGCCACGGGCTCGGGGGATGTGGTCACGGCCGCCCTGATTCATGGGATCCGTAGCGGTTGGGAGATCGGGAAGATCGCCGGTTTTGCCGTTTGGGCGGGATCGGAAAATGCCGCGCGGCGGGACGAAGTGGTGAAGAGGTTGAAGGAGCGAGGGGTTCTTGCCTAGGGTGGCTCTATGGGACGCCAATGGCTGCATGCGAAACGGGAGGTCGCTTCGCTCAAAAAGTCGAAGACGACGAGCAAATTTGTCCGTGAGATTACCCTAGCCGCCCGGCAAGGGGCCGATCCGGCCCTGAATGCACGTCTCGCCACGGCCCTGGAGCGGGCGAAACGGGAAAGTGTGGCCAAGGACGTGATCCAGCGGGCGATTGAAAAAGGGTCGGGGGCCGGAGCCGGCAAGGATTCACTCGAGCACATGGTGTTTGAGGGTTACGCCCCCCATAAGGTGCCGGTGATCGCGGAGGTCTATACGGACAACCATAACCGGACGGCACCGGAGATCCGGGTCCTCTTCAAGGCGGGATCGCTGGGGTCCTCCGGAAGTAACCGGTTCCTTTTTGACCAAGTGGGCATCGTGGAGGCGCATCATCCTAAAACGGACACTGACCGGGAGACGGCGGCGATCGAGGCCGGGGCCAATGAGGTGGAACCGCTGAGCCCCGAGCAAAATGACGACATTCCGGAGGGAACCTGCGGTGCGAGATTTCTGACGGAACGCTCCGCCGTGCATAGCGTGACCGACTGGCTCAAGAAGAACGGGTGGACGGTGGTCACCAGCGAGCTCGGCTACGTACCCAAAAATTATCCCGACCTGAAAGATGAGCAGCGCGCGGAGGTCGGCGCCTTTTTGCAGTCTTTGGAAGATCACGACGACGTGCACCGGGTCTGGGCCGCCGTCCGCTAATCGTGCGACGCGACGGCCGGGCCGTGGCCAAGGGGAATTTGCCCGCCAAAAACTGTCTTCATTGCGGCAGACCCTTTTCCTGGAGAAAGAAATGGGAGCGAGACTGGAAAAATGTGAAGTATTGTAGCGACGCCTGCCGGCGGGGGGTTACTCCCCCAAGACAAGATCCCGCTCTGCGGGACTGACCTCTTTCCAGGCTCCCGGGGCGAGATTACCCAGCTCGAGGCCCCCGATTTTTACCCGGATCAGGCGCAGGGTGGGGTGCCCCACGGCTGCGGTCATCTTCCGGACCTGGCGGTTTTTTCCCTCGGTGAGTTCCAAGCCGATCCAGCAGTCGGGCACATTTTTTCGGTAACGGATGGGAGGATCTCTTGGCGGAAGGGCGGGCTGGGGGTCCAAAAGCCAGGCCCGACAAGGAAGGGTTTCGCGTTCTTCGATGCGCAGTCCTTGGGAAAGCTTTTCCAGGGCATCGGGTGACGGGATTCTTTCGACTTGGGCCCAGTAGGTCCGGGTGTGGCCTTGTTCCGGGTCCAGTAGTCGGCTGTTCAGGCCGGGCTCATCGCTGAGGAGAAGAAGTCCTTCGGAGTCCGCATCCAACCGGCCGAGGGGATAGACGTTTTTGGGAAAGCCGAACTCGGCAAGGGTACGGTGCGGGGACCCATCCGGAGTGAATTGGGAAAGAACCCCGTAGGGTTTGTGAAAGGCCAGGAGCACAGCGGAAAGTTATCTTCCGGGGGTTGCCCGGCCAAGGGAACTCCTCCAAAATCCTCTCATGGAAATTAACCTCATTAGTCCGGTGCAAGCCGAAGGGCGGCGTGCCAAAGGCGAAGCCCTGGCCTTGATCGATGTTCGTTCTCCTGCGGAGTATAGGTCGGTGCATGCGACGGGGGCCCGCCTTTATCCCTTGGATGATCTGCAGCCGAAAAAAATCGCGGCGGAGCTGGGAATTTCCGCCCAGACACCGGCGGTGCTTCTTTGTGCCGGGGGAAACCGCGCCCGGAAGGCGGCAGAAAAGTTTCATGCGGAAGGAATCCCGCACTGTCTGGTGGTGGAGGGAGGGACGAAGGCATGGGAGGCTGCCGGTCTTCCCGTGGTGCGGGGCCAGGGGATGATCTCCATCGAGCGGCAGGTCCGGATTGGCGCGGGTACCATGGTTCTGCTGGGAGTGCTGCTGGGGTCCTGGGTGGATCCGCTCTGGTTTCTGCTCAGCGGATTTGTTGGGGCAGGGCTGATCTTCGCCGGGATCACGGATTGGTGCGGGATGGGGTTGCTGCTTGCCAAGATGCCTTGGAATCAAGCCAAGACCGTTGCCTGCAAGCTGAAGAAGTAAGCCCTAAGACTGGGCTTTCAGAAACTTTTCCGCCTCGGCGCGGATGCGGCTTTTCTCCGCCGCCGTTTTCTTTTCCCACATGGCTACCATCATGCCGATCCGCGGATTGGAACGGAATTTGGAAGCGTGCTGACCGTAAAAGTTCCAGTAGAGGGAATGGAAGGGGCAGGCGTCGGGCCCGTCTTTTTTCTTGGGATCAAACCGGCAAGACGCGCAGTGATTCCCCATTTTTTCCTGATAGGCCGCTCCGGCGGCGTAGGGCTTGGTGGCAAACCAACCGCCGTCGGCAAACAGGATCATGCCTAGAACATTGGGCACCATGACCCAGTCGTAGGCATCGAGATACATTTCAGAATACCAGCGCAGCACCGCGGACGGCTCATAACCGCCCAGGAGGAAGTAGTTTCCCAAAACCATGAGGCGCTGGATGTGGTGGTTGTAGGCGCGGTCGACGGCTCCCCGGACCGCTTCCGATAGACACCGCATCTCGGTGTTTCCGTCATAGGCCCACCGGGGCAGGGGCCGGGCCGCACCGAGAAAGTTCACCTTCCGGTATTCCGGCATCTTCAGCCAGTAGAGTCCGTGGATAAACTCGCGCCAGCCGAGGATTTGGCGGATGAACCCTTCGACCGAATTGAGGGGGGCCTTGCCCTCACGATAAGCTTTTTCCGCGGCCTGGATGCATTCCGCGGGCGTGAGCAACCCAAGGTTGAGGAAGGGGGACAGGACGGAGTGAAAAAGCACCGCCTCGCCCTCGACCATGGTGTCCTCCCACGGGCCAAAAGCACCCAGCCTTTGCCGGATGAAAGACTTGAGCCACTCCCGGGCTCCTTCGCGGGTGGCGGGAATCCAGAGATCGGCCGCCTTGCCGGGGTGGTCGGGGAAAAGTTTGGCCACGGTGGCGGCGACCTCATGGATCACCGGATCCTTGGTCGGTGGGGGTAAGGGCGGGATTTTGGGTTTTTCTCGGGCAAACTCCCGGAATGTGCGGCGGTTCTGGTCGTCGAGGTTCCAGTCGCCCCCCTCCGGTTCTCCTTGGGGCGTCATGAGAATGTTTCGTTCTGCCCGGAGTCGTCGGTAATGGGCCTCCATCAGTAGGTGTTTTTTCCCCTTGGCCCAATGAGCGAACTCGTCGCGTGGGACAAGGAACTGGGTCGAGCGGTGGGTTTGAATGGGAACGCCCAGCTTCTTGGCAAGACCGGGCAGGGAGTGCTGGGTGTCATACTCGTTCGGATCGAGCAGGTGAATCTCCCTGATCTTATGTTGCTGGATCCATTGCCGGAGAATCTCCCCGTAGCCCTCCGTCCGGGGCCCGTCCGTCAGGCGGCGGTAAAGAACGCGGTACCCGGCCTTTTGCAGAGCGGCGGCGTGATGACGCATGGCGGCATAAAGCAGGGTGAGCTTTTGCTGATGGTAGCGGAGGTGCTCCGACCGTGGGGCGGATTCGATCAGGCCTACCGTGAGATCCTTCGCGGGTGAGGAAAGTAAAGGGTGATCCGACAAGAGTTGGTCACCGAGAATCCAGATCAGACGCACGGGATCACCTTAAAACACCCGCTGAACTGCGAAAGCAAGGAATGGCTTGTTTCGCAGAAAGGCGGGGAAAGAATGACTCTATGCTGACATTTGTGGAGGAGATCGTCCTCTTGGCCTTGGACGACAAGAAGGGAAAGTTTGTTGACCTGCCTCCCTTGGCGCTGGATCAGGCGCTGGCGGGGGCGGCCTTGTTGGAGTTGGCTTTTCAAAATCGGATTGATACCGATTTGACCCACCTGACGCTGGTGAGTGACAAGGCCACCGGAGATCGGATGTTGGATCCGATCCTGAAGGAGATTGTGGCCGCCAAGGACAAAAAGGATGCGAAGTACTGGGTAGGCGTCATTTCCGCGGACGGGGAAAAGATCCGGGATGCAGCTCTGGCGAAGCTGGTGGAGAAGGGGGTGTTAAAGAAAGAGGAAAAGAAGTTCCTTTGGGTCATTCCCGGCCGGCGTTATCCGATGATCCAGGAGCAAGAGGAGCAGGAGGTGAGGACGAGGATTCGGCAGGTGGTGGTGGACGGTGCCGTCCCTTCGCCGCGGGACGTGGTCATTATCAGCCTGGCCAGCGCCTGTCAGCTTCTGCGGACGGTTTTCAGCGATGCGGACCTTCTGAAGTACAGTCCCCGGATTGCGGAGGTGGCCAAGATGGATCTGATCGGCCGGGCGGTATCGAAATCCGTCGCCGAAGTGCAAGAGGCCGTGATGAGGGCCGTCTTATATTCAGTTTAGATACTTTGGCTCCGGCAGAGCGGGGCCCTGCAAAAGAAAGTCAGTATTTCCCGCAGCCGCAGGACCCAGGGCCGCATCCGTGACTCGAGGAAGTGGGAGAGCTTTTCGATCCACCCAGGATGCCTAAACCCCCGCTAATTAAGCGGCGGACAGGCTTTCCGGTCTCCGGATGTTTCGTCAGCGGTTGGTCATTCATCGACTGCCGGATCTCAAACTGCTCTGGCGTTTCTCCCGGCCGGGAGGGGATCGTTTCGTAAAGGTAGGTGGCCATACGCGAAGGCTAAATTATCGAATCCGTCTTTTCAAAGGGTTTAGGATCGGGGTTTGAAAAGAGGGGAAAGTTCGCCATCGTAGGGGCCTGTGAAACCGGACGATTTCCATTACGCGCTAGAGAACACCAAGGTGGTTATGCCCCCCCAAAAGCGGCTGGAAACGTTCGGTACCACGGTTCTGAACTATCATCTCATCACCGAGGAAATGGATTCCGTCAACCGGATGCGGGTGAGGGAGGGACGAATTCATGCGCACAAGCCGGAGCTATTGACCCCGGATAAGTTCGCCAAACTGCTGCTAGAGGGTTTTGGCGAGAAGGCGGAACGGTATGCCGACGCGGTCAGCGAGTTCGCCTCCCAGCTCGCGGTACTGAAGTACGGTTTTACCTTTCGGAAGGACGATGTGCGGCGCTACGACGTGACCGGTGCTCTGGTGGAGGTGACGGCACGGGTGCGGGCGGAGGTTGAATCCAGAAACGATCCCTTGGCCGCGGTGCTGACCGGGGTGGATGACGGTTGGGAGGTGTGCTTGTTGAAGTTCGCCTTGGACATGGTGCTGACCTCCGGAAACGAAAATGTTCGCGACCTAAAACACCGGGGTCTGCTGTAGGCGGAGTCAAAAACCGACGCTTCGGAGAGGCGTTTTATCCAAGGGCTCGAGGGGCAATCTCATGAAACAGGAAACCAAGGCATGGCTGGGGTGGACGGGGCGGGTGATTTTCACCGTGGGTGCATTGTGGTTCTTGGCCACCAAACTGAACTGGCAGGAGTTCTGGACAGTTCTCCGGCAGGCAAACCTTGGATGGTTGGTTCTTGCGGTGGTGGCCTACGGGGGTGTGGTGCTGGTTTCCATCGTGCGCTGGCATTTGTTGCTCGAAGTGGCGGGAGCAGCCGTGGGGTGGGGTCGGACGGCGCAGTTGGCGGTGGCGGGGCTCTTTTTTAACAGCATTCTGCCCGGGGTCATGGGCGGGGATGTGATGCGGGCGTTCTGGGCCGCGCGGGATGCGCCCCAGGCCCGGCCCGCGGCGGTCGTGTCCATTTTATTAGAGCGGGTGTTGGGGTTGACCGCCACGGTGTTACTCGGTGCAGCCCTGATTTTACCGCATTGGAAGGAGCTGAATCAGCATCCGGTGACCCATGCCGGAGCCTTGGCGTTTGTGATCGTGGCTGGCCTTTTGCTGGTGATCTTGACCGTTTTGGCCACGCCGTTTTCCAGTCGGCTGCTGGGAGTTGACCACTCCACCGGATGGAGGAAAGCTGCGGCGGAGGGGGCGAAAGCCTGCCATGTCTGCTTAACGCATCCCGTGGGGGCGGGGGCGGGACTGTTTCTCAGTCTAATCTCGCAGGGTCTCCTAGTGACCCTTTTCTTTACGGTGGCGGAGGCCATGGCGCTACCGGCGGACTTCGGCCAGCTGGCCTCGGTTTTGCCGATGGTGGCGATGGTGACCGTATTGCCCATTACCTGGAACGGTCTGGGCCTGCGTGAGGCGGCTTTTGTGACTTTCCTCGGGGTATACGGGGTGCCGGCGGCGCAGGCGGTGGCCATCTCTCTGACGGCGTTTGGCGTGATCCTGCTTTGGAATCTGGTGGGGGGTGTGGTCTATTTGGTGACGGGAGTGGGGCGAGTGGAGGGGGCTAAGGGATTCAAGGGTTAAGGGGCTCAGGGATTTCGGACGGGGAATTCGGATTTCGGAAATTAAAAAAAGGAGTAGAGTCCCTTGATGACCACAACGGCGAAAGAGGCTCCCAAACTGGCGAACCTGCGGGTGCGGGAGCTAAAGCCATTGTCTTCGCCGAACAAGCTCAAGAAGAAGATCCCGGTTTCTCCGACGGCGGAAACCACCGTGCGAAAGGGGCGAGAGGAGGTGGAAGCGGTGCTGGCCGGAAAGGATTCCCGGCCGTTGGTGGTTCTTGGCCCCTGCTCCATCCATGACCGGAAAGCGGCTCTAGAATATGCGGAGCGGGTCGCAAAAATGCGGGAGGAGCTGGGTGAGGCGCTTTTGTTGGTGATGCGGGTCTATTTTGAGAAACCGCGGACCACGGTGGGATGGAAAGGGCTGATCAACGATCCGCACCTGGACGGCTCCATGGATCTCGAGGGCGGGCTTCAACTGGGGCGAAAGCTCCTGGCCGAGATTAATGAGCTGGGCGTGCCGGCGGGCACCGAGTTCCTGGACCCGATTGTGCCGCAGTATTTGTCCGATCTGGTGACGTGGGCGGCGATCGGGGCCCGCACCACCGAAAGCCAGACGCACCGGGAAATGGCCAGCGGGTTGTCGATGCCGGTGGGATTCAAGAACGGCACAGACGGAAGTCTGCAGGTGGCGGTGGATGCGATGCTCTCGGCGCGGACGCCTCACTCTTTTGTCGGGATCGATCCCGAGGGCCTGACCAGTGTCGTGCGGACCACGGGAAACAGTTCCACGCACTTGGTGCTGCGGGGAGGGAGGGATCGGAGTAACTTCGATCCCGAGAGCCTGGCGGCGGCGCGGGAGTCGCTGAAAAAGCACGGTCTGCCTGTCCGGCTGATGGTGGACTGCAGCCATGCCAATTCCGGCAAAGAGGCGACGAAACAGGAAGTGGCCTGGAAAAGCGTAATGGAGCAGAAGAAGTCCGGCACCCCGGGTATTTTGGGACTTATGCTGGAGAGTCACCTGCACGAGGGGCGGCAGGACCTCCCTAAAGACGGCAGCCAGGGATTAAAGCACGGAATTTCCGTAACGGATGCCTGTATGGGCTGGGAGCAGACCGAATCCCTGCTTCGCTGGGCCGCCCGCTGAGCGGGAGGGACGGCTAGAATTTACCCTCTATTTGCGCCATGAAAAATTCATTCTCCTCCTCCCAAGTGCGGGAGGGTTATGCCCGTCACGTGGTACCTTCCTACAAGCGACCGGAAACGGCACCGGTCCTCGTGAAGGGGCAGGGATCCCGGGTGTGGGATGCGGACGGAAACGAGTATCTGGATTTTGGTGGCGGCATCGCGGTGAACTGCCTGGGGCACGCCCATCCCCGGTTGGCCAAGGTGCTGCTGGACCAGGCCTCGCAGTTGGTTCATGTCTCAAACCTTTTCTTTCATCCCAAACAGGCCGAGCTGGCGGCGGAGTTGGTGAAGAGAACCGGACCGGGGAAGGTGTTCTTTTGTAATAGCGGGGCGGAAGCGAACGAGGCGATGGTGAAGGCCGCGCGAAAGGCAGGGGCGGGCCAAGGCCGTTTTGAAATCATCACCACCCTCAACTCCTTTCACGGGCGGACGCTGGGAATGATTGCCGCCTCCGGGCAGGAGCGGTTACGGGAAGGATTCGGCCCGGCTGCGCCGGGCTTTGCGTATGTGCCCTACAACGATCTGGCGGCAGTGGAAAAAGCCATGGGTCCGAAAACGGCGGCGGTGATGATTGAGGGGATCCAGGGGGAGGGCGGAGTGATTCCGGCTTCCGCCGAGTATCTTTTGGGTTTGCGAAAACTGACGCGGGATCATGGGGTGTTGCTTCTGATGGATGCCGTGCAGTGCGGGCACTACCGAACCGGTTGCTTCCAGAGCTATGAAAAGATCCTGAACGAAGCCGGACGGAAAGAAACTTTCCTTCCGGATGCCATCTCCATGGCGAAGAGCCTGGGTGCGGGGTTTCCCATCGGAGCGGTTTGGCTGGGGGAAAAGCTGATGGATGTGCTCGGGCCGGGAACCCACGCCACCACCTATGGGGGAACCGCGTTAGCCTGTGCGGTAGCCCTCGAAGTATTGCAGATTATCCGCGAGGAGAGGTTGGCGGAGAATGTGGCGACAAGGGGGGAGGAGCTCAAGGCGGGGCTGCGGAAACTGGCAGGGCGGGGATGGGTCGGGGCGGTGCGTGGTTTTGGCGGCATGGTCGGCGTGACGGTGAAGGGCCGACCCCATGCGGAGGTGGCGGCCCAACTAGCCTCGCCCGGCCTCTTGGTAGTGCCCGCAGGTTCGGATGTCCTGCGGTTCTTGCCCCCGTATAATGTGACGAAGCAGGAGATCGCTGAGGCCCTGCGGAAAGTGGAGACTACCCTATGAGGCATCTTTTAAAGCTGGAGGGAATGAACGAGGCCGAATTTCGGCAGATTCTCTCTTTTGCCAAAAAGGCCAAAAAAGCCCGGGGAAAAAAGTCCGGCGGAAAGGGGCCCTTGTCGGACCAGATCTGGGCCCTGATTTTTACCAAAGCCTCGACCCGGACCCGGGTTTCTTTTGAGGTGGCGATTCGGGAAATGGGGGGCGTGCCGAGTTTTCTCAGTGCGGCGGAGATTCAGCTGGGCCGGGGGGAGCTGGTGCGGGACACCGCGCGGGTGATGGGCCGGATGGTGCATGGGGCGGTGATCCGGACTTTCGCTCAGGAAGATGTGGAGGAGTTTGCCGCCTATGCGCGGATCCCCACGATCAATGCGCTAACCGACGATGAGCACCCTTGCCAGATCCTGAGCGACATTTTCACTTTTGAGGAAAAGCGGGGACCGATCCGGGGCAAGCGGGTGGCATTTATCGGCGATGCGGCATGCAACGTGCCGCGGTCGTGGGCGGCGGCGGCCAAGATTTTCGGTTTTCATCTGGCCTGTGCGGCACCCAAAGAATTCCGGCCGCTCCAGACAGGCAAACATGTCAGCTGGACTGAAGATCCGGCCCAAGCGGCCAAGGGAGCGGATATTCTCTACACCGATGTTTGGGTTTCGATGGGCAAGGAGAGCGAAGCGTCGGCCCGCGAAAAAGTCTTCGGCCCCTACCAGATTAATCGAAAGCTGGTTTCGTTAGCCAAGCCCAACGTTCTTGTGATGCACTGTCTCCCCGCCTACCGGGGTAAGGAGATCACCGCGGACGTGTTGGAGGCGAGGGCGCAAGATATCTTTGACCAGGCAGAGAATCGGCTCCACACCCAGAAGGGAATTCTGGAATGGA
>JACCDG010414296.1_pt1 | contig 13762 bp, 4 predicted proteins | sample 7442471 | NCBI WGS metagenome assembly JACCDG01 (sample SAMN15323444, study PRJNA562643) | freshwater metagenome | isolation source: river surface water | place: USA:Blue River Watershed | collected 2017-08-17
AGGGTGGCGGCGCCTTCTTCCCACTTGGCGGGGCAGACTTCACCGGGGTGGGCGGCGACGTACTGGGCGGCCTTGACCTTGCGCAGCAGGTCGGCGGCGTTGCGGCCGATGCCTTCGGCGGTGATTTCCACGGCCTGGATCACGCCCTGGGGGTCGACGATGAAGGTGCCACGGTCGGCCAGGCCTTCGGCTTCGCGCATGCACTCGAAGTTGCGGGTCAGGGTGCCGGTCGGGTCGCCGATCATGGTGTACTGGATCTTGCGGATGGTGTCCGAAGCGTCCTGCCAGGCCTTGTGCACGAAGTGCGTGTCGGTGGACACGGAGTAGATCTCCACGCCCATCTTCTGGAACTCGGCGTACTGGTCGGCCACGTCGCCCAGCTCGGTCGGGCACACGAAGGTGAAGTCGGCGGGGTAGAAGAAGAACACGGCCCACTTGCCCTTCACGGCTTCATCGGTGACCTCGATGAACTTGCCCTGCTTGAGCGCCATGTTTTTGAACGGCTTGATCTGGGTGTTGATGACGGACATCGTTGTTTCCTCTCTGATTGAGTTGGAGTTGCGGGTGGGTTGATGGATCGAATCTTAGGTTGCGCCGCAGCATTGGGCAACTCAATTGAAGCAATCCTGACGATTTATTTCACCTATTAACCCGGCGGCCGGACCCTGGGCCGGGCCTATCTGCCGATCCGCCGTCCTGGGGCGTGCCAGGCAGGCGAGGGGGCGCCGCGCGGGACCGGCCCGCAGGTCAGTACTCCAGCCGCTCGGGCCGCACTTCCTGCAGGATGGTGGTGGCGATCTCCTCGATCGACTTGGTGGTGGTGGACAGCCAGCGGATGCCGGCGCGGCGCATCATGGCCTCGGCCTCCGAGACTTCCATGCGGCAGTTCTCCAGCGAGGCGTAGCGCGAGTGGGGCTTGCGCTCGTTGCGGATTTCCGAGAGCCGCTCGGGCTGGATGGTCAGGCCGAAGATCTTCTTCTTGTACGGCACCAGGGCCGGCGGCAGCTGGCGGCGCTCGAAGTCCTCGGGAATCAGGGGGTAGTTGGCCGCCTTGAGCCCGTGCTGCATGGCCAGGTACAGGGAGGTGGGCGTCTTGCCGCTGCGGCTGACCCCCACCAGGATCACGTCCGCGCCCTCCAGGTCGCGGTGGCTCTGGCCGTCGTCGTGGTCCAGGCTGAAGTTGATGGCCTCGATGCGGTCGTGGTAGGCCTGGCTCTTGCTCACGTCCGAGAAGCGGCCGATGCGGTGGTTGGACTTGATGCCCAGCTCGATCTCCAGCGGCCGCACGAAGGTGCCGAACATGTCCAGCAGCATGGCGTGGCAGCCTTCCTCGATCACCTTGAGCACCTCCATGTTCACCAGGGTGGTGAAGACGATGGGCCGGGCCCCGTCCACCTCGGCGGTATGGTTCACGTGCCGCACGGCCTGGTGGGCCTTGTCCACCGAGTCCACGAAGGGCAGGCGCACGTGGCGGGGGGTGATCTCGAACTGCGCCAGGATGGCGTTGCCGAAGGTCTCGGCGGTGATGCCGGTGCCGTCGGAGATGAAGAATACGGTGCGATGGGGCATGACGAAAAATCAAGTCGGAGGGCTTCTGCGCGGCCGGGCTTGCCGCCTAGAATGTCCCCATTATCCGAATTCACACCCCCATGTCCGCCCGCCGCCCACCAGAACAACACCAAAGCTGGACGTGCCGCCATGGGGAGGGCTGCCCGCCGGGCACCGCGCAGGTTTCAACTTCTGGAGCTTTCCCATGTCCGAGCGTTTCGAGGCGACCGCCCTGGTCGTACCGTTTGAAAACCTGAGAATGAGCGACGTCGAGGTCGTTGGCGGCAAGAACGCCAGCCTCGGCGAGATGATCTCCCAGCTCCCGCAGGGGGTGCGCGTGCCCACGGGCTTCGCCACCACCGCGCACGCCTTCCGCGAGTTCCTGGCCGAGGGTGGCCTGGCCGCGCGCATCCAGGCCCGCCTGGACGCCCTGGACACCGACGACGTGCGCGCCCTGGCCGCCGCCGGCGCCGAGATCCGCGGCTGGGTCGAGGCCCAGCCCTTCCCGGCCGACCTGGAGGCCGCCATCCGCGCCGCCTTCGACAAGCTCTCGGGCGGCAATGCCCAGGCCAGCTTCGCCGTGCGGTCGTCGGCCACCGCCGAGGACCTGCCCGACGCCTCCTTCGCCGGCCAGCAGGAAACCTTCCTCAACGTGGTGGGCATCGAGCAGGTGCTGCACAAGATGAAGGAGGTCTTCGCCTCCCTGTACAACGACCGCGCCATCAGCTACCGCGTGCACAAGGGCTTCGCCCATGCCGACGTGGCCCTGTCCGCCGGCGTGCAGCGCATGGTGCGCTCCGACCTGGGCGCCGCCGGCGTGATGTTCACCATCGACACCGAGTCCGGCTTCGAGGACGTGGTCTTCATCACCGCCAGTTATGGCCTGGGCGAGACCGTGGTGCAGGGTGCCGTCAACCCCGACGAGTTCTACGTCCACAAGCCCATGCTGCAGGCCGGCAAGAAGGCCGTGATCCGCCGCAACCTGGGCTCCAAGCTGATCGAGATGGTCTTCGCCACCCCCGAGGAGAAGGCCGCCACCGGCAAGCTGATCAAGACGGTCGACGTGCCCCTGGAGCAGCGCAACCGCTATTCCCTCACCGATGCGGACGTGGAGCAGCTGGCCCGCTACGCCCTGGTCATCGAGAAGCACTACGGCCGCCCCATGGACATCGAGTGGGGCAAGGACGGCCAGGACGGCCAGCTGTACATCCTGCAGGCCCGTCCGGAGACCGTGAAGAGCCAGGCCGCCGGCAAGGCCGAGCTGCGCTACAAGCTCAAGGGCAAGGGCGCCGTGCTGGCCGAAGGCCGCGCCATCGGCCAGAAGATCGGCACCGGCCCCGTGCGCCTGGTGCACAACATCGCCGAGATGGACAAGGTCCAGCCCGGCGACGTGCTGGTGGCCGACATGACGGACCCCAACTGGGAGCCGGTGATGAAGCGTGCCAGCGCCATCGTCACCAACCGGGGCGGTCGCACCTGCCACGCCGCCATCATTGCGCGCGAGTTGGGCATTCCGGCGGTCGTGGGTTGCGGCAACGCCACCGAACAACTGACCGAAGGCACCCTGGTCACTGTCAGTTGTGCAGAGGGCGATACTGGCCACATTTACGACGGTTTGCTGGAAACTGAAATCAGCGAAATCCAACGTGGCGTGCTGCCCGAGATCAAAACGAAAATCATGATGAACGTGGGAAACCCCCAGCTGGCCTTTGACTTTGCCCAGTTGCCCAACGCCGGCGTCGGCTTGGCGCGTTTGGAATTCATCATCAACAACAACATCGGCGTGCACCCGAAGGCGATTTTGGACTACCCCAACATCGACGCCGACCTGAAAAAGGCGGTCGAGTCGGTGGCGCGTGGCCACCAGTCGCCGCGCGCGTTTTATGTGGACAAAGTGGCCGAAGGGGTGGCGACGATTGCCGCTGCGTTCTGGCCCAAGCCGGTGATCGTGCGCCTGTCGGATTTCAAGAGCAACGAATACCGCAAGCTCATCGGTGGCAGTCGCTACGAACCCGACGAAGAAAACCCGATGCTGGGCTTCCGGGGCGCTGCGCGCTACATCAGCGCGGACTTTGCCGAAGCGTTCTCGATGGAGTGCGAGGCCTTGAAGCGGGTGCGCGAAGACATGGGCCTGACGAACGTGCAGGTGATGGTGCCGTTTGTGCGCACACTGGAGCAAGCCCGCAAGGTGACCGAGTTGCTGGCGCAGAAGGGGTTGAAGCGCGGCGAGAACGAGCTCAAGGTCATCATGATGTGCGAGGTGCCGAGCAATGCGGTGCTGGCCAACGACTTCTTGCAGTACTTCGACGGCTTCTCGATTGGCTCCAACGACCTGACCCAGCTCACCCTGGGCTTGGACCGCGACTCGGGTCTGGAGCTGCTGGCGCACGACTTTGACGAGCGCGACCCGGCCGTTAAGGCCATGCTGACCATGGCGATTGGCGCTTGCAAGGCGCAGGGCAAATACGTGGGCATCTGTGGCCAAGGCCCTAGCGACCACCCCGACTTTGCGCAGTGGCTGCAGCAACAGGGCATCAGCTCGATTTCGCTTAACCCCGACTCGGTGGTGGACACCTGGCAGTTGCTGGCCAAGAGATGAAGCCTTTTGGGCTAAAAACAAAAAGCCGGTCTTGACCGGCTTTTTTGTCGTTTGCGGTGCTGCGTTCAGGGCTGCAGTTCGCGCAGCACCACCGCCAAGGCGTTGAGCAACCAGCCGCCGCCAATGCTGGTGGGTTCGGCGTCGATGCTGAGTGCGCCGCGCAGGGTCACCGGTGGGCCTTGCGCCGGGTCGTGTGGCGCCAGGGTGGTGAGCACCACCTTGTAGACCGCACGTTCGGGCACCCAGCGTTGGTTTTGCTCGCGCACCAGCACATGCCCACCGTGGGCGGCGGTGAGCAGCGGGTCGGTGATTTCGCGGCTGGCGTCGATGTCGATGTGTTCCACGATCAGCGGCATCGGGTCGGGTCGACCAGGCAACCACAGTGTGGCCCGGTGCCCGCGCGCGATGCGCCGCACTTGGCTGGCTTCGAGCCAAGTCTCCACCACCCAGGGCCGGTCTGACACCAGTGTGCCGATCAGTTCCTTGTCGCGCATCCATTGGCCGGCCTTGAGTTCTTGCTGGGCGTAATGGAACTGCCCATCGAACGGCGCCTTGGGCGCGTACAGCGCCAGGTTTTCTCGGTAGCGTTCGACGTCGGCGTTGGCGGTGTCCAGGCGGGCTTGGGAAAGCTGCAAACCTTGGGTGCTGGCGCCGGGGACCGCCGCGCTGGCGGCGGCCCACTGCAGTTTTTGTTGACGTGCCGCTGCGGCGTGTTTTTGGGCTTCCAGTTCAGGGGCCGCCAGTTGCAGCAAGGTGTGCCCTTCGGTGACGCGCTGGCCTTCCTGCAGCGGCAAGCTCACCAAGTGGGCCTGGCCGGGCGCGTAAATGGCCCAAGATTCCCCGGGCTTCAGCACCCCTTTGACCGCGATGGGGGCGGGCAGGGGCATCAGCAGCAAGGCCATCGCCCCCAACAACAACATCACCGTCAGCCGGGTGCGACCGCTTTGGGCGATGCGTCGACCGCGTTTGTGCCATTCCAGCAGCTCGCTTTTGATCGGGTTGAGAATGAACCAGAAGATCTCAATCGCAAACAGCAGGACCCCCAAGAGTTTGGTGAACAGGTGATAGACCATCAAGGCGATGCCAATAAAAAGCACCAGTCGGTAAAGCCAGGTGCCAAAAGCGAAGGCGATGAGCGCCTTGTGTTGCAGCGGTGCAAACACCTCGGGCACCGGTTCCTTGAGCCTGAACAGCCATTCGCGCAGCTGCCAGCGCGCCAGCGCAAAGCTGCGTTGGTGCAAGTTGGGCAGGTTGAACCAGTCCATGACAATGAAGTAACCGTCGAAACGCATGAAGGGACTGGCGTTGACCGCCACCGTGGCCACCCAGCTGACAGTGGCCAGGAACAGCGCCGCCGATCGGGCCGGACCGTCCGGAAACACGGCCCAGGCCAGCGTGGCCCAAGCCGCTATCACCAGCTCGGTGGCGATGCCCGCACAGGCCACTTCCAGCCGTTCGCGGCGGCTGTGCAAACGCCAGGCTTCGTTGGTGTCGGTGTACGGCATGGGCCACATGACCAGAAACGCCACCCCCATGCGGGGAATGCGACAGCCGTGTCGCTTGGCGGTGAACGCATGCCCCAGTTCGTGCAGCACTTTGACGACAGCCAACGCCAGCCCATAGGACAAAAGACCTTGAAAGCTGAAGGTGTCGATCAGCGCAGCGCGGAATTCGCCCCACTGCTGCAACACCTGGTACAGACCCAAGCCCAGAGCGCCCAAGGTGATGGCCAAAAAGGTGCGGGTGTAGAACAGAGCGGCCAGCGGCATCCAGCGCTCCAGCCATTTGTCGGGCTTGACCAGCGGCAGGCGAAAGAACAAGTAGTGGTGGATCAGCCAGTTCCAGATGCTGCTGCGGCTCTTGGCCACGCGATCGGCCATTTCGCCGGCGCTTTTGGGGTCTTCGGTGGCCAACAGCTGGTGTTCGGTCAAAAACTTGACCAAGCGCTCCAGATCGTCGCTGTCCGGGTGCAGGGTGGTGTCGCGACCCACCGCATGCAAGATGGCCTGGGCGTTGCCCATGCTCCAGCGGCGCAACAGCTCAAAGCTGAGCCAGTCGATGCGGTAGAACTGGTTGCGCACCGGGTCGTGCAGCACCCAGCTGGGCTGGCCGTCGGCCAGCACCGCACCTTCGAACACGTCCAGTTCTTCTCGCAGGCGGGGCCAAGCCATGGTCAGATACCCAAGGTGGCCCGGGCAATGGCCCAGGGTTTGCGCAGCAGCCAATAGCCCAGCACCGTCCATTCGCCGCTGATTTTGGCGGTGCCCTTTAGGCCGACCCGGTGCTCGGTGGGCGCGGTGGGGGTGGCGCGCAGCCGGTAGGCGAACTGACCGTCCGGCCGGCTTTGGGCTTCAAACGACACATAGCGCAAGGCCGCGCGCACTGGGTTGAGCGGCTCGGCCTGCAAATACAGCGTCACCTCGTGCCCGGGCTTGAGCACCACCGCGTCGTCCAGCGGCAGCCAGACCTCCACCTCCACCTCGTCGCGGGGCGCGATGCGCATGATGCGCTCGCCCACCGCCACCGGTTTGCCGATCCAGCTGGTGGGGTCGTCGAACAGCGCCAGACCGGACTCCGGTGCCAGCACCCGGGTGCGCTCCAGCTGTTGCCGCAAAAACGCGTATTCACTCGACCGCTCTTCGATGGCACCCGCCAGCAAAGCCAGTTCGGTGCGGTATTTGGGGTCTTCCAGCGCGAGCTGGTTGGTTTGGCGGTACTGCTCGCGTGCGGCGTTGAGCGACTCTTCGGCCACTTTGACGCGGCTGTTGAGCAAGGCCTCGTCGAATTCAAACAGCAACTGCCCTTCGCGCACTGCGTCGTTGGGTTGCACGTGAAAACGCGCGAGCACGCCCTCAATGGGAGATCGCACCACCTGTGGCGAGGCGGGCACCAGTTCGGCGCTGGCCAGCACCGTCATCCGCACTGGCACCCAAGGCAGCACCACAGCCAGGGCAAGTGCCCACACCGTTTTGCGTTTGAACCACGGCGTGTGGCGGGCCCGGGGTCGGGTGGCCCAACGTTTGATGCGTTGGGCCCAGCCAGCCGGTGCGTGGGCATGCAGCGCGGCCCAGGCGTGCTGCCAAATGCCCAGCCATTCGGTGAGCAAGGCCTGCTCGTCTTCGGAGAATGCCATGTCGCGCGCCAGCAGCAGGCAAGTGCCGGCTTCGCCCGTGGGCAGCGCCAGCGCGTGTTCGGGCCACCATTCGGCCCATTCGGCGCCCACCGCAGGGCTGACGTCGGCCGGGCTGAGCGAGCGCGCTTCTGACACGGCGTCGAGGTGCTGGCGCACCAGCGCACGCACCCAGTCCACATAAGGCGCGTTGAGTTCGGGTTTGACCACGCCCGACAGGGCGCGCACACCGTCCTCTCGCCGCACCAGCACCGCCTGCCGGTAAGGCACCAAGCTGTGTGTGCTGTTGACCAGCAAAAACACCAGCTCATCGGGTGAGCCGGCCGCGCGCGCTTGGCGAGACAAATCGTGCAGCGTCAGCAAGGGGTTCATGTGTGCCGTTCCCTGTGGGGTGATGTGCCCTTATTTTCCATGCTCGCTGCGCGCTGCCAGCAACACGGGGGTGCTGGCGCGTGCCTTGGCCAGTTTGTCGCTCAGGCTGGCACGCCCGCCGCCACCGTCTGGGGTGCGCTCCAGCGTGATGCGGAACACCGTGATGGCGGTGTTGCCGAACTGGTCGCGCGCCACCAAGCGGATGGTCCAGTCGCCGGACGCCTCGGCGGGCGCCTGCACGATCAGTCGGCCCGTACGTGGGTCGAAGCGGATCCAAGGCGGCAGTGGGCGGTCGTCCAAGCTGCTGATCTCCAGCACCACCTCGGCGCTGGGGTTGTGGTGCACAAAAGCGTCGCCCGGTATGTCGACACTGACCACGCGGCCCAGCACCACCCGGATGTCGCCCACCCCTTTGTAGACCGCCAGCTCGGTGGCGCGCTCGTTGAGCAACACCGGGAAGCCGCTGGCCAGGGTGGTGGAGACGTTCATCCAGCGGTCGATCCAAGGACTTGCGCTGACATAGCTGTCGTCGATCGGCGAGGCGGACATGTCCATCTGCGAGACCGGGCGCGGTTGGCTCCACGACTGGCCACCAGTACCGGCCAAGCCCCAGCCCCGTGCACCAGGCTTGTCGGAGCGATCGCTGCGGCTATCGCCCGCGTCGCGCGCGCTGTGGTGTGCCGCATCGCTCCACGGCTGCACCGGCGTGGCTTCTGGGTGGGGGCGCAGCGGCTCCAGCGGCGTGGGCGCTGGCGGTGGGGGCACCACCGCGATCACGATCTGGCCGCTCGACTCGGTGCGGTTGCCCGCCAGGTCGGTGATGACCACCCGAACGGTGTAGATGTTGCTGTTCAGGAAGCCCGCACGCATGCTCCACACCCCGGTGGCGACGGTGTAGCTCAAGCCGTTGCTGGCGTCGTAGCGTTGGCCGTTGATCCAGACCTCTGCACTTTCGCCCGCACGGATCAGGGCCAGACCGGTCACGAGGGGGCGGTTGTCGGTGGTGATCTGGCGCTGCACCGACGCCGCTGCCGGTGTGGTGTTGTCCACCGTCAGCTCCACCGTGTTGCCGATGCTCTGGTTGCCAGAGTTGTCGGTGGCGATGGCGCGGAAGGCGTAATGGCCATCGGCCAAGTCGCGTTGCTCCGCTGTGGTGGCGGTCCAAGCGCCGCCGTTGACGCTGACTTGGTAGACCACCGTGGCACCCGCTTCTTGTCCAGCGACGCTGAGATCGACATCGCGGTCTTGGGTGATGAAGTCGCTGTCCGAGGCGCCGCTGTCGAGCAGGTTCAGCAGGCTGAGCGTGCCGGGGGTGGGAGCGCCGGTGTCGACCGTGATGTCCACTGTATTGCCCACGCTTTCGTTGCCCGCGCTGTCGGTGACGATGGCGCGCCACGCGTAGTGGGCGTCGGGCAAGTTGCGCTGGGCGGCGGTGGTCAAGGCCCACGCCCCGCCATTGGTGCTCACTTGGTAGCGAACGGTCGCGCCCACCTCTTGGCCGCTGACGCTCAGGTCCAGATCGCGGTCTTGGGTGACGATGCCCGAGGAAGACGAGCCGGTGTTGTCCAGACCCAGCAGCGCCAGCGTGCCAGGCGCAGGCGCTGCGGTGTCGATCACCGCGCTGGTGGCGGTGCTGGCGCGGTAGTTGGCCGCGTTGCTCACCTCCACGTCCAGCGTGACCGTGCCGTCGCGCAGCGCGCTCAGGTCGACGCCGCTCACATTCCACAGGCCGGACGCGCTTGCCGTGGTGTTGGCCCGAATCTCAAGAGCTTGGCCTTGGCTGTTGCTGCCGCGGAACACCAGCGAGATGGTCCGACCGGCTTCCACGCCAGTGGTGGTGCCGCTGACGCCAACGTTGCTCACCTCGGCGGCGTTGATCAGCCCGTCGGGGGTGATGAGCGCGCTGTCGAGCGCGATTTCGGGCGTGGGGGCGGTGTAGGCCACAAAGCCCGGATCGACGATCACCCCGTCGGCTTTGCCGTCGTCATCGCCTCGGCCACCGTCGTGAATGAAGAGGCTGATTTGGTCGATCTGGCCATCGTTGTTGGTGTCGATGAACCGTGCGCCGGTGCCGGTGGCATCGTCCCATGTGAAGGCCCACACCACCTGGGTTTGCTGTACGGGGTCGTAGCGGAACTTGAAGTAGGTGTTGTAGAAGCCTTCCGGCACCCGCAGGTCGATGCGGTGAATCTGACCCACATGGGTGTTGATTACCTCGCTGGAGAGCAGGTCGACCACCGATTCGTCCACCAAGCCGGTGCGCACCACTTGCGGGTAGAGGCGGAACTCCACCACGTCGGTGGCGACGAACAGATCGCCGCTGCCCAAGCTGCGCACCGCCAAGGCGGCGTTGCGCTCGGCGTCGGTCACCAGGCGGCTGGCCACGTTGTCGACCTGCACCTCCACTTTCAGGTTGTTGCCTGGGTTGAGGCTGGCGTCCACCAGCAAGGCTTCGAATCCGGTGCGGCTGAGGTTGCTGGAGTCCACCGCCAAGCCTTGGCCGTCGGTCATGGCCACCGCCACCACATCGCGTTGATCGGCGTCGTCGATACCGTCGTTGTTCAAGTCGACAAACGGCTTTTCGAGCTGGAAGGACACCCCGTCGCCGTCCATATCGGGTTGCGAGGCGATGTTTTGTGGCGCCACCACATTCACCACCAGCGATGGGCTGCTGGCCGAGGTGTTGCCAGCGGCGTCTTGGAAGCGGTACTGAATGTTCCAGCTGCCAATGGGCAGGTTGGACAAGGGCATCAGGGTGTTGGTGGCCTCGTGGTACAGACTGGGCACCTCGCGGCCGTCGACCACCAGCACCACGCGGGCGTCCTGGAAGCCGGGCCGCTGCACCACCAGGCTGAAGATGCCCACCGGGGTGGGGTTGGGGCCGATGATGTCGGGCGCTGAGGTCGGTGCCTCGGGCGCGTCGGTGAGCACCGCGTAGGCTTGGCTCAGGCGTTCGCCCAACGTGTTTTGCCCGTTGGTTTGGCGAACCACTTGCAGATCGATGCGCCGGTCCTCGCCATCGAGCAGCTCCACATCGAACCAGCGCAGCACGTTGCCGTCCACCAGCGGTGTCAGATCGGTCCAGCCCGCACCCGGTGGAGTGGCAGAGCTGGCGCCGTCCAAGCGGCCATACAAACGCTCATTCGCGTCAAGTACGGCGGTCAGCTGTGCCGATACGGTTTGCAGGTGCTCGTTGGTCTTGAAGTCACTGCCCGAGTAGCCGCTGTCGCTGGACAGGCGCAGGCCATAGACCTGCGGCAATTGCCCGGTGATCCGGTTGACGATGGTCTGCACTTCGCTGAGCGTGCCTTTGTTGACCGCGGCGTCCAGCGCAGCGCTGAGGGTGGGCAGGTCGGCGGCTTGCAGTCCGGTGGTGTTGACCCCGAGCAGCGCCAGATCGGCCAGGCTCAGCCCCGATCCGGGTGTGAGCAGGCGGTTCACCGCAGCGGCCAAGGCGTCGATCTTGCTCACGCTGTTGACGTCGGCGGTGGTGGCGTTGCCGATCACGCTGTTGAGCAGGTCGATGCCCGCGTCGCTCAACGCGGCCGCGCCGGTCGCGCCGATGGTGGTGTAGGTCTGGCGCGTCGGGTCGATGCCAGGTGAGGCGTCGGTGAAGGCGCCGTTGGCCTCTGCCAGCACTTGGTTGTAGGCGCGGATGATGGCGTCCACTTCCTCCACCGTGTCCGCCAGCGCCCCGGTGATCGCCGGGCTGGCCAGCGACGAGTTGATGGCCGCCACGTTGGCCGCGCTCACACCCTCGAATCCGGCGTTGATGTAGTCGACCGCTGTCACCGCCACCGAGGTGTTGCCATCGGCGTAAGCGGCGATGCGCTGCAGACCGACTTGGCGAGCGGCTTCGCGCAGGTAGGTGCGCAGCTCGGCGGTGCTGTCCACCGCGTCGCGTCCCACCGGCTGGCTCAGGAAGCGCTGGGCCAGCGCTTCGATCTGGGCTGAGGTGATGCCGGTGATGCCCATGGCACCCAGGTCTTCCGGTCGCAGCGGTTCGGCTGGGGTGTGGCCTTGGGCGATGGCCATGACCTTGTTCACCTGCCGCGCCAGCGATTCGATTTCGGCCACCGAGTCCACCGAATAGAAGCGCAGGTCGCCGATCACGTCGTTGAGCAGGCGCAGCGCGGGCGCGTCCAGTGCGGCCGCAGTGGTGGCGCCGATGCGAGCGAAGTCGGCAGCACTGGGGTCGCTGTCCGGGGTGACATCGGCGTCGAGGCCGTTGGCCTCACCCAGAATCCGCAAGAACGTGTCGACCACCTGCTGGGTGGCCACCACGTCGGTGAGCTGCGGTGAGCCCACCGGAGCGGACGCCAGGGCGCTGTTGATGGCAAAAATGTTGACCGAATCGACACCCCGGATGTTGGCGCGTGTGTAGTCCTCGACCGTGGGCACGGGGTTGCGGCTGCTGTCCGCGTACGCGCGGATTTTTTCGAGCATCAGCTGCAAGGTGTTGTCGATGATCGACTGCAGCTCGTCACGGCTCACAGGGCCTGCCTGCTCCGACAGCAGGGTGGCGATTTCGAAGTTCACGATCTCCAGGTTGGCCTGGGTCACGCCGCCCAGACCCAAAGCCGCATAGTCGGCCAAGGTGGCTGGTGTGTCGCCGGTGGTGTCTAGCACGCGGCCCATGGCGTCTGCCAAGGCTTGCAGCTTGGACACAGCGTCCACACCCGCCACCGATTGCTGGCCAATCGTCTCGTTGAGCAGTCCTATGTGGTCGGCTTGGCGTGCGGTGAGCTCCACCCCAATGGCGCGGTAGTCTGCTGCACTGGGGTTGCGGGTCGGGTCGGTGTCGGCGGCGCTGCCGTTGGCCTCGGTGCGGATGCGGATGTAGGCGTCCACCACCGCTTGCAGTTCGGCGCGGGTGTCGACCGCAGCGGCGGTGACCGGTGCGCTGGCCAGCGCGCTGAGCACCGATTTGAGGTTGTCAGCGTCCACCCCGGTGACCGCCACGCGGGTGAAGTCGATCAGCATGGGCGCGGTGGACGCACCGTTGTTGTCGGCGTACTGGGTGATCAGGTTCAGCGACTCGGCGGTGCGCTGGCGCTCGAGTTCCGCCGCTTGCCACAGCGCCTCGGCTTGTGCCGCCAAGCTTTGCAGATCGGTCACGCTGGTGGGCGCGGGAGAGCCAATCAAGGGCAGCAAGTGCGCCAAGTTGTCGCTGGTGACGCCGGAGATGCCGAGGTTGGCAAAGTCCTGCGGGCTGAGGGCGGGGGTGGGTGTGCCGCCGCTGGCGTGGGTGGCGATGGCGCTGGCCGATGCGGCCATGGTGTTGAGCTCGGCCACCGAGTCGACCTGCGCGGCGCTGGCGTTGCCGATGGCGCTGTTGAGCAGGCGCTGGGCGTCGGAGCCGTCGGCCAGCGCCGCAGCGGTGCTCGCACCGATGGCGGCGTAGGTGGCGGCGTCGGGGTTGACGCCAGGGGTGGCGTCGGTGGCGCTGCCATTGGCCTCGGCGATCACGCGGTTGTAAGCGTCGACCAAGGCTTGCACCTGGGCGGGTGTGGCCACGTCGGTGTCGGTGATGGCGGCGCTGGCCAGCGCACTGTGGATGGCCGCGAGGTTGGCGCTGGTGACACCGGTGACGCCGATGGTGGCGAAGTCGCTGAGCGCGGGCGCGGTGGTGCCAGCGGGCAGTGCAGCGGTGCCGGCATAAGCGCTGATGGCAGCTTGCGCGCGGGCAACGATGGCGGTGTTGACCTGGTCCACCACGCCTTGGAGCAGCGAGAGCGATGCGATGCCCGAGCCGTTGTCGGGCGATTGGGCGATGGCGTCGAGCAGCTCGGCGAGGTTGGCTGGGGTCACGCCGCTCAGGCCGATGGCGGCGAGCTGTTCAGGCGTGATGGCGGGCGCCGGTGTGGGCACGGTGGCGCCGGCGGCGAGTTGTGCCAAGGCGGAGACGGTGGAGGCCAGGGCCTCGACCTTGGCGACGGTGTTGACCTCGCTGGGCAGGCGCTCAGCGACCACGCTGTTGAGCAGGCTCTGGGCGGCAGAGCCGTTGGCCAGAGCGGCGGCGGTGGTGGCGCCGATGGCGGCGTAGGTGGCCGCGTCGGGGTTGGCGCCTGGGGTGGCGTCGGCGGCGCTGCCGTTGGCCTCGGCCAAGATGC
>JACCDG011270836.1_pt1 | contig 13761 bp, 10 predicted proteins | sample 7442471 | NCBI WGS metagenome assembly JACCDG01 (sample SAMN15323444, study PRJNA562643) | freshwater metagenome | isolation source: river surface water | place: USA:Blue River Watershed | collected 2017-08-17
ACAGATAAAACTCTGATTCTTCCCGAAGATTGGATGAATCAAAAACTTTCCGTACAGCAAATGCAGCTTTTTCAAGAAGCTTGGATGCAACTTCTGATGGGACACCCTTTGCATCCCTACACGGAAAGTCCTTTCTATCAAGATAAACCCTTTCGCTGGAAAGAATCTCAAATCCAAGCGTTGAAAGCGATCTCAGATGTTCGTCAACAAGGGAAAAAATCCCTTCTTCTTGTCGGATCTGGAGGCACCGGAAAAACAAAAATCATCACCACCGAATTGCGACGACAAATTCTTCTTGAAAAAAATCAGGATCCTTCTGCTCGCAAGCCCTTGCACCTTGTGATTGCCAATACGGTGGAACATGCTCGAGCTTTGCAAGAAAAAATCTCCCAAGAAAAAATTCCTGGGACGCGAGTCCTAAGATGGGATGGTCACATTGAAAATAAAGATTTAGAATCTTTGTATCAGCAGATGAAGTCCTCTGATCAGGCCTTGATTTTAGTGACGGTGGTGAATTCCTTTCGGCAGCAAATCTATCAAGATTTAGATCATCACACCGAACAAATGCAGAAATATCTGAGCCAGATCATCATCGACGAAGCCCATCACGCAGGGGCGGAACTTCTGCGCGGATTTTTAGAAAAAGTGATGACGCCCTCTTCTTCTTTGTCAACAGCCACGCCTTTTTTATTGGGGCTGACGGCAACTCCTGTGCACCATGAAATTGGACTTCAGAATTTGTTCGGTCAAAATTCTTTTTTTATGAATTTAGATACCTCCATTCAAAATCTGCAAAGTGAAAGACCTTTGACAGAGGTCATGGATCAACTGCAACGTACCAGTGCTTTAGGTGAAGTGACTCCTCTGGAAAATGTACATATTCTTACACCCGAAGTTTTGCAGATCGATCGTGATCAGTTGACGATCAAGAACGAAGAGCTGACCAACCTTTCTTCGGAAAAAGATGGCAGAGGACAGCGTCGAGTTTTAAACCCACAAATCTATCCCCAGATTTTTTCTTTTTTAAGTCCCCTGTATGTTTCAGATAAAGCCAGTTTGACGACGGCAGGCAGTATTGCTTCCGCTGAAAATATGTTTGCGTATTTTCAAAAAGCCTTTCCAGGGCATCGAAGTCAAAGATTGCATTCACAGATGTCTTCGGAACAAAAAAAGGAAATCGCTGAGGATTTTCGTCAGGGAAAGATTCAGCACTTGATTGTGGTGGATATGATGAACGAAGCTTTTGATAAGCCAGATCTTGAGGTTTTGGTGGACTTAAGTATTTCATCATCGCCGATTCAGATGATTCAGCGATTAGCACGTCCTGCAAGGCTGTACGATCATAAAGAAAAAGTAACCGCCGTGATGATGATGGGAGTTACGGATGCTTATTTAGACGAACAATTGCAATTACTGGATCGCTTGCATGAAAATCAGAAAAAAACACGCATCACAAAATCTCATCAAGGATCAATTCTTGTTCAAAACATCGCAAGACTTCCACGCATCATGGATCACTACGCAGATCTTCGCCAAAGCCTAAGCTTATTTTGGGAGAAAAGAATTTTCCGCACACGAGAGGAGTGGATCCAAGAGATCAGCGCTTGGGTGAGGGAAGCGGATCAAAGCAACTTGGGAAGATGGACTCCTTTGAGAAGAAAAGATTCTTTTCAAGATAAACGGGAAGCTTCTTTGGGATGGGCGCTCAAAAACATGAAAGTTCAATTAAAAAAAGAAGGCAAGTTGGATTGGTGGACTGTATTTCCAGTTGATGTTCAAGATATCTGGCGAAAAGCAGGAGTTCTTGAAAAAAAAATTCGTACACAGGATGAGTGGATCCAAGAGATCAGCGTTTGGGTGAAGGAAGCGGATCGAAGTAATTTGGGAAGATGGACTCCTTTGTCAGGCAAGAAATATGCTCAAGATAAACGGGAAGCCACTTTAGGAAGGGCGCTCATCAAAATCAAAGTTCGTTTGAAAAAAGAAGACAAGTTGGATTGGTGGACTCTATTTCCAGAGGATGTTCAAGATATCTGGCGAAAAGCAGGAGTTCTTGAAAAAAAAATTCGTACACAGGATGAGTGGATCCAAGAGATCAGCGCTTGGGTAAGGGAAAGAGACGCGGATCAAAACAACTTGGGAAGATGGACTCCTTTGCAAACCATAAAAACTGCTCAAGATGATCGGGAAGCCTCTTTAGGAAAGGCGCTCAGTAAAATCAAATTTCAATTAAAAAAACAAGGCAAGCTGGATTGGTGGACTCTGTTTCCAGTTGATGTTCAAGATATTTGGCGAGAGGCGAAAGTTATTCCAGCCAAGTGATACGGCCTTCTGTTTGGCGGGGGGCTTTGGGGGGGGCGTGGTTGGGGTATCCTAAAACCACTGCGCATAAGAGTTCTAATTCTCCCGCTTGATAGTCTGGCAGTTTTGTTACTTCCAAAAATTCATCCACTTCTTTTTTGATCTCTAAAGGAGCTCCCATTGTACAGCACCCGAGTCCTTCGGCCACGGATGCAAGATTCAAGTTTTCCACAGCCATATACACACTTCCAATGGAAGTATGATAGCGTTCGTCAGGACTATTTTGGCTGTAAGCAAAAATCACCACGGGGGCGTCACCTAAGGTGTAAAAGAATCGTTCTGTGAAATCATACAGTGAAGGTTTTAATCGTTGTTGAAGGACATCCTTAATTCCATTCCAACTTTTTTGGGAATACTTCAGGTACTGATCCCGCTTGGCTCCTTGAACGACAAAGAATCTCCAATTTTGACGATTCTTTCCCGACGGAGCTTGCATCGCGCAATCTAAAATCCGTTGAAGAACTTCGCGAGGAATGGATTTTTTTTGAAACTGACGAATGGATTTTCTGGATTGAGCTAACTTGTAAAATTCTTCGGCTTTCATCATGGGGGGATTCCTTCCTTCCATAGAACTTTGAAGCTGCGATGAAATAGGATCTTGGTCAATCAAAGAAGCGGGAAGTTGCTTACAAATCCCTCTATTTTTTCCAGGGACGTCCAGCGAAACAAAACGTAAGTCGGGAAGAAGTCGGTATGGAACGCAAAGACCATGGCAATTCTTCTTTCATCGAAGATAATGTACGTATGTCTTGGGTAAAAAAATTTCTCATCGTGCAATTTGTTTTAGTATGCCTTTTTGTGATGGCGTTGGCGGCCATTCCTTCCACACGACATAGTCTGCACCAGAGATTTTTTAAAAATAAACATCAGATCCTCAGTAAGATTCAAGCCGACGTCACAGGAAATGGAGACCTGCTCACAATTTTGAAAGTGGCAAGCTCAGAGTCCTTAGTCTTAGAAGTCTTTCTGTGGAATCGTGAAAAGCAAAAAAACGATTTTTTACAAAGACTGACGTTGGTGGAATCCAGAGATGCTTTTCTGAAAATTCAAGATCAACACACAAATCTTGCCTTGATCGACAAAGATAAAGATGGAATTTTAGATTTAATTGTGCCCGTTTTTGACGACAATATCGTGCCGCGAATTTATACCTATAAATTTCGTCCCGAATCGATGATTTTCGAGCTGAGCAATCCGTAGCTTCAATCGTTTTAGGTCTGTGATTTTCTTGGAAACTGACTTGCAAAACGTTCTGCTAATGCTGTGATTGTCAGGCTTGGATTCACGGAAAGATTCACTGGAATCACACTGCCATCACAAACATAAAGACCTGGATACCCAAAGACCTCGTGCCTGTCGTTGATCACTGCTTGTTCTGCTGTATTTCCCATGGCGCATCCACCAAGGATATGTGCCGTTGCTGGAGTCGCCATTAAAACTTCTGTGATCACATTTTGAGGATATCCATTCATGACTTTGGCCATTTCCTTCAAATAGGTTTGTGCTAAAGGCAGGTAAGAAGGCAAAGCAGCTGCATTTTTATCTCGGGATAAAACTTTTCTCCAAGGTCTGAAGCTAGATCTTTGCCAGAAGAAACTGGTTTTTTCATCAGAGGATTGCATGACCAATAATATGACAGAACGTTTTGCCCACTGACCTAGAATTAAAAATTGTAACCAAGGAAGTGGTTGGGTGATGACTTGAAAAAGCGCCTTCAGAGGTCGAATCCATGGACTGCCTGGCCCTGTTAAAGGAATACCCAACAAGCGAAGTGCGTCACTTCCTTCAGAAAAGCGAACTGGTTCAATCTGGGTTTGTGCATCCGCTTGGATGATGGAACCAATGGCGATTCCCTTGGAAAACTCAGGATTTTTATTGAAGCTGGTGATGCCGCAAAGACTTTCTCCATTGGTGCGAATATTTTTTCCAAGCTGATTGGAAATTTTTGGCAGAGTTGCCGTGTCCAGTTTATTTTTAAAAAGTAATTCCAAACTGCCTAGGACTCCCGCCGCGACGATCACTTTTTTTGCTTTGAAGTTCGGACCTTTTGAGTGGAGCCAACTTGTACTGCAAGCAGTTTCAATTTCGTACCCATCTTGGATAGGACGAATAACTTCAACATGAGTTTCTGCAAAAATTTTGGCACCATGTTTCTGAGCCAAGAAAAGATAGTTTTTATCCAGAGTATTTTTTGCATTATGACGGCACCCAACCATGCAGCCTCCACAACGATTGCATCCAGTACGTTCGGGGCCCTGTCCTTGAAAATAGGGATCTGGAATAGTTTTGTCAGGCTCTCCGAAAAAAACAGCCACATCGGTTGGTGCAAAACTGCCAGCAGAACCTAAATTTTGAGAGGCTTCTTTTAAAGCTAAGTCCGCGGGATCAAGCTGAGGATTTTTTGCGACCCCTAACATTCTGCGGGCTTCATTGTAATGAATTTCCAAATCCTTTTCCCAATCGATCCCCTTTGGCCACAAAGGATCTTTCAGAACTTGGCTGGGTGGTTTCATCGAAGTATTGGCATAGACAAGACTGCCACCTCCAACACCGGCACCGTGCAAAACCATCACGCCACGAAGAAGACTGATCTGTTGAATTCCAAAGCATCGAAGAAGGGGAGCCCAAAGATATTTTGGTAAATTCCAATTTGTTTTTGCAAAATCTTGATTACGGTAGTGCTTACCTTTTTCCAAGACAGCAACGGAGTACCCTTTTTCAGCAAGACGGTAAGCGCTGACGGATCCTCCAAAACCGCTGCCAATGATCACAAAATCAAATTCATTCATGAGAAGAACTTCCTTGTTTTTTCTTCAGATCTTTCCATGATTTTTCGGGATTTTCTTTTTGATCTTGCAGGTAGTTTTGCACGTTTTTGCGATGAGTTTCGTAATCTTTGGAAAACCAATGTGTTCCATCATTCCGGCTGACGAAGAAAAAATATTCACTGCGTGCGGGCAGCAAGACAGCTTTCATTGAATCCCTTCCTGGATTTGCAATAGGACCAGGTGGTAATCCTGGAATGACATAGGTATTGTAGGGCGTAGGCGCATGCAGATCATTGCGTGAAATTTTTGGAATTTGATCCATTTGTTTTTGTTGCAACCATTTCCCGTACAAGACTGTGGGATCTGTTTGAAGCTGCATTCCTTTTTCCATGCGATTGTAAAAGATCGAGGCAATCAATGGTCGCTCTTCCGCAGCCCCCGTTTCTTTTTCAACAATACTGGCCAAGGTGATCAGCTGGTGGCGATTCATTTTTGAAATGCGAAGGGCAATAGAATCTTTATTTTTTTCTGTGGCAGCGGAAGAAGCGATGTTTTGTTGAACTTCTTCAAAAGTTTTTAAGCTACGTTGGACCATTTGATTCAGCACATCTTTGGTCGACATAAATTTTGTCACCATATAGGTTTCAGGAAATAAGTAACCCTCCAAAGAATCATGGGTTTCATTGCCTAAAAGGCTGCGTATCCATTCTGGATTTCGCACCCAATGCCAAAACTCTTCTTTGGTTCCCACTTTGTGCTGTTCGAAAATTTGCGCAATTTCGAAAAGATTAAGGCCTTCAGCAATCGTCAAGGCTCGAGCAATGCTTTTGCCAGATTTTAAAACATCTAAGATTTCTTGAGCTGACATCGATTTTTTCAGCTCATATTCTCCCCGTCGAATTTTGTTCGCTTGACCTGTCAGACGAGAGTACCAATAAAAAAGGATCTGATTACCAATCAATCCCTGTTGATTCAATTGATGGGTTGTTGAAGTGATAGTCATTCCAGGGACAACGTCAAAAGTGATTCCCTCTGTCGCATCACTTTGGACAGGTCCCAGTTTCCATCGTGCCACTGTGTAACTGAGTCCTGCTAAGCAAAGCAGGACCAATCCTAACACCGCAATCCTTCGCGTTGTTTTCATGTCTTATCCTTTGTAAAAAGTCACACCAGGAAGAAGTTTATCAGGATCAAATGCCGTTGGATCTTCAAGGCTTGCAACAGGAACAGAACAGTATTGCAAAGCAAAGTGAGCCGATGGTCGATCATTTCCAGATTTGCCCATTCCACCGAAAGGAAGTTTGGAACTTGCTCCATTCGTTGTGCGATTAAAGTTTAATAATCCCACACGAGCTTCCAGAAGAGCCTTTTCATACAAGGCCTTGTTTTTAGAAAATAAGGCCATCACAAGTCCATAGCCCGTGGAATTGATAATATCCAAAGAGTGATCAAAATCATTCACTTTGTAGATGGCGACGTTCGGGCCAAAGATTTCGCTCTTTTGGTAGACAGATTTTGGATCAAATTTGTCGACCAAATGGATGCTAGGAGTAACATAAAAACCTTTGTGTTTCAGATCCATGACTTTACCACGCATCATGCTTTCGCAGTTTTCTCGTGCCGCGATTTCTTGAAAACGTAAATATTTATCCACAGCGCCTTGATTGATCAAAGGACCCATAAATGGATTTTCTGACCAATGTCCTATCGTTAAACGTTTTGCCGATTGGTAAAATCGTTCTGTGAATTCATCGGCAAGTTTTTCATGAACAAGAATACGGCTGGTGCAAGAGCAGCGTTGGCCCGTCGTCATGTATACGCCAACCAAGCTTTCATAGATGGCTTTATCAATATCAGCATCTTCCCACACAAGAGTCGTATTTTTTCCACCCATTTCTAAAGCTAAAATCTTCCAGTAATGATTCATTGTCTCTTGTTTAATCTTCAAGCCAACTTCGTAACTTCCAGTAAACAGAATGCCATCCACATGTTCATGGGCAACCAAGCGACGGCCGGTTTCTCCATCTCCTTGAACCATGTTGAATACGCCTTCAGGAAATTGAGCTTTATGAATCAGTTCGGCCATCAATTGACCTACATAGGGAGTTTGTTCACTGGGTTTAAAGACAACAGTATTTCCCATGTAAAGTGCAGGGATGATGTGACCATTCGGTAAGTGCGCTGGAAAATTAAAGGGACCCACAACTGCCATCACTCCCCTGGATTTATGACGGATGACGCCTTCGACACCGGGCAAAGCGTTCGGGATATTTTCTTGTGCAACCAATTTGCTAGAAAAGTTTAAAGTGATATCAATTTTATTCGACAAAGCCTTTGCTTCAGTCAGGCCTTCCCACAGCGGCTTACCTGTATCTCTGGAAATCGCTTCAGCCATTTTTTCCGCATGAGTATCAAACATTTTTTTCAAACGCAGAAGATAGTTGCGTCGCTCATCTTGGCTTAATCTTGCCCAAGGAAGATAGGCTTTTCTTGCAGACTCCACAGCACGATCAACATGTTCCCAGCTGTATTCGATGTTCATCACAACATCATTTAAATCGGCGGGGCTGATATCCTTAAACTGCCCATCAGGACGTTCGATTCTTAGAAATTGCCCTTGGATATAGTCTCCTAAAAATTTTGCTTCATGCTTGATCATGGTGTCTCCTTGGCAGCTGATGGGTAAAAGAATGGAGCAACAAAAACGGTTTCGCCAAATTCAATACCGAAGTTTTCTCTGGTTTTTGGTGGTAAACATATTTCATTGTTGCGTTGATCATAACTGCTAAGACCTCCGCGAAAACGATCATCGCAGGTTGCAATCAGACCTTGTTCTTTAAAGGTTGCACCTGGAAAATCCGCAACCTTAAGTTTTTGTCCTTTTTTGATTGGTAAAATGTCTTCCGTTTTGGCGCCGTAGTGAGGGCCTCCATCAAAAGGATCCACTTCTTCCAAATATTTAAAGCCGATACTTTCTAACAAATATTGAGCGGGTCGCGTTTGATCACCGACACGGCCAAGAACTGCGCGCGCGCTGGAAGCAAGTAAGCACAGATAAATATCTTCTTCTGGAAAAAGTGCGCCAATAAACTCTTTGTGAGTTTGACTCAGCAGATCTGCTTCTTGGTAAGGCAATCCTGTAAATCTTCGTCCAAGAGCTTCCCAAAATTCACTTCGACCTTCCTCTGTTAACGGAGGTGTTAATTCGCATAAAACTCGAGATTCAAAACGTTCTGGATTCAGCGCCATGTACAAAAAGCGCATCAAGCTAATTTGTTTACCCAGTTTTTCAGGGCGTCGACGATAGTTACGATCCACCAGCAAACCACCAATTTCCGTTGGTCCATCGCTGTCTGTTTGAAAGCGCAAAACTTGGTGGATAAAGCCAAGGCCAAGATCTTCAGAGAAGCGATTCTTTTTTAAAATTTTAAAGAAGTAATGGGGAATTTCTTCTGTTCCATGCTTTGCAAGAATTAAGGAACTTCCCACAACTTGTTGTTCTTCTGTGTCTTCCACAACAAAAAGATATTCAGAATCTTTTTTGGAATTTTCACCAGCAAAAGATTCAACGCTTCTTTCCACTTTCTTGGTCAGGACCTTTTTGTCTCCTGGAAGGTTCAATAAATTAAATTGTTTTGCAAGATCCACCAATTGATGGATGTCATCATGTTCGACAGGTCTAATAATAAAGCTCATAAACAAAATCTTTCGATAATACGTTGATAAAATTCGACAGAGGTTTTCAAATCCTCCAGCGACACATTTTCATTGGGGGTATGGATATTCCCATCTCTTTTCCCAGCTCCGAAGCAAACGGTTTCAATTCCTATTCTTGAAAGCATGGCCGCTTCATTGATAGAGGGTTGAGTGATCAGCTGGGGTGATCTACCCATTTTTTCTAATTCCGCAATACATGCCCTGGTCAGCATGGAGTTCGCATCCGTTCGGTAGGGGCGTTTGTAATCAATAACACGGAATTGTGCACCAATTTGATCGCAAATAGATTTCAACTGAGCCATCCATGTTTCATAAATTTCGTTGCTGATGATTGGTAGCAAACGACAGCTTCCATGGATTGAAATATGATCTTCCATGGTGCGAACGACTCCCAGATTCAAAGTTGGATGACTTGGATAAAACTCAGGATCTTGAAACTGCATCAACTCTTGCTCTAGCTTTTTAAAAACTTGATAAAAGCGATTCAGTTTACGAATCATTGGATCGTCATAACCAAGCACAAGATCAATTTCAATAAAGGCCTGTGCAGGGATAGTGTTGTGACTTGTTCCACCGTCAATTTCCATAATCGTGACCGATTCTGGAAGTTGTGTCAGGTAATCAAAAAGTTTTCTCAGAGCATTTTCTCCAAGGTGAGGTGTTGAAGAGTGTGCAGCCTTGCCTTTGAACAGTCGACTTTGTGTTGCTGTGCTTTCTCGTAAATTATGCTCTTCACGAAACTTTTGTTCTGCTTGGCAGAAGGGAATGATAATTTCCACAGCAGCAAATCCGTTGCAAGCATGGATAATATTCATATCACTGGGTTCACCCACTAAGGCCATTTTTGCGCTGACCATATTTTTTCGGATCAACCGAAGAATTCCCGCCATCCCAAGTTCTTCGCCATAAGTTCCAACTAAAACAGGCGGAAGCTTCCAAGCCGTCGTCGCTGGAAATTTCGAAAGAGCTTCCAACTTACAAAGAAAATCTAACTTCACTTCGGCCGTTCCAAGCCCGTAGATGTTTCCATCTTTAATAATCGCATCAAAAGGGTTGTAAGAATTATCGCTCCATAAAACATAAGGACCCGGATCAATTGTGTCCAAGTGATTTTGCAACATAAACTCCAAAGCAGGTCGTTGAGCTGTTGGTCGAATCACCAGATTCGTTTGATCTAAATTTAAGTGAGACTCGTGCTGCTCTTCCACATGGAAACCTTTGTCACGACAAAGCTGTGCCACATACTCTGCCACAGCTTGATTGCCATGGCTGGGAGTACTGTCCAAAGATATCAGTTTGCGACAGGTTTCAATGAAGTCCAATTAAACTCCTTGAAGAACGGATTTTTCAATAATTCCACGAGCAACTTCAATGTCCTTATCTTGAATGACGGCTGGAATCAGGAATCGAACCCGCACAGGATCTTTTCCACATCCAAATGCAATCAAGCCATTGTCGAACATGCGTTTCAACAAAGCTTCCGTTTTGTCCTTGCTTCCATCATAAGGAGTCACTGCGATCATTAGACCCAAACCACCAGCATCCTGCAAAAGTCCTTTGCAAGAAGTGGTATTTAAATCATTCAACATGCCTACAAACTTTTTATGAATTTGTTGAATACGTCCTTGCGGACCTAGGTAGCCTTCTTGAAGCATACTTAAAATTTCGATTCCTGCGCGCAAACAAACAGAAGACCCAGAAAAAGTTCCAGCAATCAAACCTGGTTTTGGATTGTACTCTTCTGTGTAAAGTGTTGCTCCAACCTGAGCTGTTTTTGCAATGGTGACAATATCTACGTATTGGCCAAGATCTAAAGTTTCAAAAGCGAAGAGTTCACCAGTGCGGCTGAATGTTTGAACTTCGTCCATCCAAATTGCAATGTTGTTTTGTTTGCAAAGATCTAACAACGGAACAAAAAATTCACGAGGAGCCGCCTGGTAACCACCTTCTCCAAGCATCGGTTCAAAAACAAAAGTAGAAATATTTTTTCCATGTTTTGCAATATGCTCTTTAAGCTGAGCCAAGGTTTTTTCACCACTTTGAGGATCACGTTTATCATAAAAAGAAAGACGCAAGACTTCATTATACTCAGGCAATCCAACTTTGTAGGCTGGATTATCTGTCAATTCAGCCATCATTGTGGATCGACCTGCAAAGGCATTTTTGAATGCCACGATCATGCGTGCCGGAGAATGTTTTTGTCGAGTCAGCTTCAATGCATTTTCATTCGCCATTGTTCCGCAAGTTGCAAGCCATCCATATTTCAAGCGGCTTTTTTTTGAGGCCAAACGAACAAGTTCCTCTAAGAAAACAATATACTCACGATTTGGTTGTAGGTTTCCTTGGTTTAAAACATCTGACAAAGCTCCTTGTAGAGCAGCGCGAGTCACTTGCGGGTGACCATGTCCCATCAAATGAATTCCGATCCCATTGATCAAATCCAACTTCGTACTACCATCTTCCAATTGAACATAGCAGCCATACCCGCCACCTGTTCCGACATAGTTGTAGTGCAGAGGGCGACCACGTACCGCAGCAGCACGATCCAGCCAGTTTTTATTGTTGTTGGCCAATTCGGGATTGGCAGCTTGTACATTTTGAAGAGAACTTTGAAGACGACTGACTTCGGCAACAAGTTCTTGAATTTGAGTTTGAATTCGTCCTGACTCTGCAATTTGCTGACCCATGGTTTTCATAAAAAGATCCTTTGCTTAAAAGTCTTCAGAAATGAAGGCTTGTCCATTGATGGAATGGGCATAGTTTAATTGTTTTGACCTTCGAAGGCCAGTTCGATTTTTTTGTTGGCTTTTTTGGAGCGGAGTTCTTAGGATCATCTTTATGAAAAGTCGGATTTATCTTTCTATCTTTTGTCTGCTTATGTTCTGCGTTAATTTAAGTTTTGCTGCAAGCCCAGCTGTACCTGCGGAGTTTTTGCCGATTGTGGGGCTTTTGCAGGATAAAAAATGGGATCAGGCCAGTGTGGAGCTGGAAAAACTTCTGACACAATTTCCCAGGGATAGTCATATTCTTTACGACCTAGGTCGAGTTCATTTTGAAAAAAAGGAATACGCAAAAGCTTTGGGCTATTTTCGTCGCAGTCTTCAGGAGAACCCTTGGGAAACTTCTGCACTTCAGGGAATTCAGGCTTCGGAAAAAGCATTGGATCTTCGCTCTCTGCCTCAGGATTTAGAAATCCAGGAATCACTGCATAAATATTTTTTCCAAAGGGCTCCCTTGGAATTTTTTCTATTTCTGACTCTCTTGAGTTGGATTTTTCTATTATGGTTTTTATTGGGGTGGATACAGCAGCGCCGCCAAAAGTCAGTGACGATTGTGACAAATATTTTCCTGGCAGTAGTGACTCTTCTGGCGGCATTTTCTGTCTTTTTCAGTTTTGCTAAATATCAGGACACAAAAACACAGAGGTCAACGGTGCTTGTTGCAAGTGTTAATGTCTTGATGTTTCCAGGAAAAGATCAGTTGATCGTCTATTCCTTGCAACAAGGTCATGAAGTGATTGTTCTTCAGCAGCAAGATGGATGGGTTTTTGTTCAGTACCCTGGGCGATCCGCTGGTTGGATTCCTAAGGAATCTTTGTTTTTATTTTAGAAAAATTGCATGATGAATGGAAGTCCTGGCGTTGACATTTCTTTGTTCGCCTGACTAGACTGACAATCGATGAATGCTCAAAAAAAATCTCAGAAATATGCCGCGTTGTTTTTCACCAGCCTTCTTTTGTGTGTAGGTTCCTTTGGGAACTTGGGCTGTTCCTCTGTGGAACAGAAGCAAGACACAGCCGAAGATTATTTTAAAAAAGCCGAAGAGTTTGAAAAGGCGGATCGCTATGAAGAGGCGATTCGTCGGTATCAAGATTTAAAAAATAAATTTCCTTACTCAAAATTAGCGACAGAGTCTGAACTTGCTGTGGCGGATATTTATTTCAAGCAAGAGTCTTTTACAGAAGCAGCTGTTAGCTATGCAACATTCCGGGAATTGCATCCAAAACATCCACGCATCGACTATGTGATTTATCAAACGGGACTTAGTTACTTTCATCAGCTTCCAAGCACGGTGGATCGAGATTTGTCCTTTTCAACGGATGCGATGAAATCTTTTGATGAATTGCAGAGTCTTTATCCTCAATCAAAATATGTGGAAGAAGTGCGGGTTAAAAAAGCCGAAATAATTCGTAAACTTGCTGGCAAAGAAGAGTATATTGCTCGTTTTTATTTCAAGCAGCAAAAGTGGGAAAGTTCACTGGGTCGATATGAAGGCTTGTTGTCCAAATACCCAGGCTCTGGTTTTGACCCTGCAGCTTTGAAAAATGCAATGATCTGTGCAAAAAATCTTCAGCAGTCAGATAAAGTGAATAAGTATAAAAAAGAACTGTTGTCCAAATATCCAGACTCTGTCGAAGCAAAAAGCATTCAGAAAGAGGACTAACGTGAAAAATGGTTTCTTTGATGAGGTTTTTGAAGAAGCAAAGAAATATTTTATCGAGGGTGATTATCAAAGGGCCGAGCCTATTTTGAATCAATTGCTTCTTAAAAACTCCAGAAATCCTGAGATCTATCAAATGCTGGGCACAATTTTTTATGATCGTGGTCAGTTCAATAAGGCGATAAAAACCTTTAAACGTGCTTTAGAAATTGATCCTACGTACACGGATGCCAGCGTGGGGTTGTCGATCATTTTGAATAATATTGGTCGGTACGAAGAAGGGAAAAAAGTTTTTCAAGACGCCCAAGCTCTTTTGGATAAAAAGTCTGGAAAAAGCGATCCTTATATTGATGAAAAACTTTCTTCAAAGCATGAAGAGCTTGCCGATTTATATTTTCAATACAAACGTTATCAAGAAGCTTTAGAGCAATTGTTGAAAGCTCAGCGTCTTTCCAGTCGCAAGGCTGAAATAACG
>JACCDG011767960.1_pt1 | contig 13757 bp, 8 predicted proteins | sample 7442471 | NCBI WGS metagenome assembly JACCDG01 (sample SAMN15323444, study PRJNA562643) | freshwater metagenome | isolation source: river surface water | place: USA:Blue River Watershed | collected 2017-08-17
CAGCCTTGACCGCTGGCAGCTTTGCCGGCAGAGGTGGCGTGTTCACCTACCGCGACGAGCGTGCCGAGGCGTTTGGAGAAGATGATTTTGTAGAGTTGCTTGTTCATTTCTGACAGTTAAAAAACCAGCTTTGTTGGTTTTGTTAAATAACTGTCAGATTCTAGAAAATTAACGTAAACCCGCACATACACCAGTTGGCGTATGGATGGCTGAAAAGCCTTGATTTTTGGGAGTTTCCATCAAAAACATCAAATGTTTTGGTGATTTTGATGGTTTTGAGGTGGATTAGGCGTTGCTACAGGGCAATGTGACGGTGATGGTGGCCACACCACTGGCTGGAATGTGACGGCTGATGGTGCCTTGGTGTTTGTGAATAACGGTATCCACAAAATGCAGTCCCAATCCAAAGCCAGGCATGGAAGGTGTGAGGTCGGGTGTGGCGTGCTGGTCCACGCTATTTTGCAGGGTCAAGGTGACACCACAGGCTTGCCCATCTGAGCCCAAGGTGGTGGTGACATGAACCTCAATACTGCTACCGCTGGGGGAGAACTTGACCGCGTTAAACAGCAGATTGACCAAAGCACGCACCAGCAAACGGGTGTTGGCCATGATAAAAATGTCTGAGGCTTCGTTGTGTTCAATGAGACGAATGTTGCGTGCTTCGGCCAAGTCGGCCACTTGTTCGATGGCGTCATTGAGCAGGTTGTCTAGCAGTTCTTGTTTGAACTGATACTGCGGTGCTTCAGATGAGACGGTGAGGATGAAGTCGTCCATCATGTTGAGCAGAGCGTTGGCGTGATGCACGATTTTGTGGCGCTGTGCCTCAAGCTCAGCAGGGTCACTGCCCCGACGTGTGAGCGACAAGATAGAGGCCACGGGGGTGCGCATGTCGTGCGATAAAAACTGCAGCGCACGATCGCGTTGGGTTTGTGATTGGCGCAGTTCGGTGACGTCGCTCAAAATAACCAAGCGCAGATTGCCGCCTGTGGGTGACTGCAGTGATGTGGTTTTGAGAAAAAACTCTTGCTGACCGCTTGCGGTGTTGGGGCGAATGAGCGCCGTGTCGCCGCGCCCCATGAGCGACCCTGTGGCGATGTGAAGCTGCTGAGCCAGTTGTGACAAATCGGTACCAACATCGAGGTGTTGGTTGCCGATGAGTTGTTTGATTTTTTGGTTGCTGAGCAGCAGTTGGTCATTGGTATCAAAGATGGCCACGGCGTCGGGCATTTCGTCAATGACGGCGGCTAAAAAATCAAGCTCAGAGCGTGCCGAGGTGACGGCTTGGTCAAGCAACTTGGCGTATTGCAGGACGACTTCGCGTGAGCTGTGTGGCTTTGGGTCGGCGCGCTCGGTGGGTTGAAACTGCTGCAGAGCAGCCGCTTGATCTTCTACAAAGTGAACAATGGCTTCAAGCCTGCGCCATGCCCACAGTGGCTGCAAGATGAGGGCGACCAAGATGAAGGGAACAGGGTCGACCCAATAATTGCTAAAGGTCAGCAGTCCGTCACTGATGGCAACGCCGCACACCATCATGCATGCCGCCAAAATGAGTGCGTAGCTAGGGCGCATGCGCACAAGGCTAAAGAGCATGATGAACAGCGGTACAAGTGCCAACCCAAACACAACCCAGTGCGGAGCCTCACTGATGAGGGCTTGGTTGAGCGAGGCATTGAGCACGCTGGCCAAGATGGCAACGCCAGGGGTGCTGGCGTTGTTTTTGCCAGAGTAAAGCGTGGGGTAGCGGTCGCCTAGGCTGGGGGCGGTGACACCGACCAACACATACTTGTCTTTCAGCAGACTGCGTGTGAGGTTGTCATGGATGGCATCGGTCAGCGACACCACCGGAAAGCCAATGCGTGGATCGACCATGCGAAAGCGCCGATAGCCTGTTTGTGTGCTGGGCTCATGCAGCTGCAAGGCAAAGTGCGGCCACGATTGTTCAAAGAGCCTGATGCCGCGAATCACGCCATCGCTGTCAAACGATAAATTGATGTGGCCGATGTGGGCAGCAGTGGCTAGTGGCTCAACGGGCAGTGTGGGCCGCAGGGTTTGTTTGTGGTCTTCTTGAATTCGAAATTCGAGCGGCAGCACGGTGTGAAAGCGCTGCATGGCGTTGGCGAGGTCAACGTCATCAGGGGTGCGGTCTAAGAACAAAAAATCAAAGCCAATGACTTTGGGGCGGTAGCGGTCGTCGTCGAGCGCATGCAGCAGTTGGGTGTAGTGATCGCGCCTTAGGGGCCAGCCGCCAAGCTCGCTGAGCGAGCGGTCATCAACAGCCACGATGACGATGTCTGGATTGGGTTTGAACCCGTGCAGCCGCATGAGGTGGTCATACAGCACATTGCCCATGGATTTGGCGACATCGCCAAAAACCAAAAATGCCAACAACGACACCGAGATGGCAATGGTGACAAACCACTCACGGCGTAGCCGTGTTTTGCGTTGCAGGTGGGCGTTCAAGGCTTGTGCGTAGCTAACAAGGGGATGAGCTCAAACGAGCCCGCTTGACGAATGACGGTGTCGGTGCCCGATGCGTTGGGTGACTGAACCATGGCGTAAGACAGCGTCCAGCTGTAGTGGCCTGCAGGTAGGCCCTGGATAGCAAAGCGACCATTGCGGGCTTGCAAGCTTTGGGTGTTAACCAATTGTTGGAGCTCACCATCGACCAAGCGAGACAGCTGGAAGTTAATGGGTGTGCCATCAGCCAAGGGGGCATCAAACATAGCGCTGCAACGGGCCTGTTTGCCGTCATTTGGCGCAGCGCAAAAAGCGTAGTGGCGCTCAGTGCCCACCAAGCCCGATGCCGAGACAGATGTGAGCTGATAAAAAGAAGCCTGCTTGGTGACGCGAGGAATGAAAAGCTCGGGGGCCAGCAGGTTTTGCGAGCTGCGGTTGCCTGTGAGGTTGGCCGTGTTGGAGTTGTCAGCCACATAGTAGTTGGCCAGTGGCACAGGGCTGAGTTTGGCCACGAATGAGGGCTGTGCGCCTGCAGTAGCAACAGCGCTTTCAAAGCTGGGCGGTGCCAAAAGTTTTTCGATGCCAAGGGCTTTGCCTGCGCCGTCAATAGGAACGCCTAAGCCTTTGGTAATGGAGCGCCCCTGTGCATCAGTGCTGCCGCGTGTTTGCACAATGCCGCCTAGCACCTCAACCTGGCCAGCGTGGTCTTCGGGTGAGTAGCCCACGCGAAACTCGGTGCCACGCACGCCCATGATGGACAGTGGTGTGCGAATTTCAAAGGGGGTTGTTTTGGCTCGGCCTTTGTGCACGTCAAGCTCGACGCGTCCACGTGTGAGGTCTAGGCGCACTTCGGGTGCTGCCTCAAGGACGTTTTTGCGCAGGGTGGTAATCTGGAGGGCTGCACTAGAGGGCAGGCGAATGATGGAGCCGTCTTCTAACAACAAAGACACATGGCATTCTGGAGGTACTTCAATGATGGCACCTTCTGTGACCACCGCACCTACGCTGAGTGGCTTGGGCGAGGAAGTCAGACGAATGGGAGTTGCACACGACAAGCTCATGATGGAAGCCTTAGACGGGCTTTGCTTGATGAGGTGACGCGGCAGCATGAGCTCTGCCCCGACAGGAAGCAGGTCGATGTTTTTGAGCTGGTTGGCTTTTTGAATGGCAGCCATGTCTAAGGGCTGTTGCAAATATTTGTTGGCAACTTTGCTGAAGGTGTCGCCCGCTTTGATTTTGTACGCCACAACAGACGGTTCGTCATTGCCGTCTTTGCTTTGGGCTAAAGCTGCATGGACGAAGCAAGCGCTCAATACGAGAGCCAGAGGTTTATTCATCTTGTGTTCCGTTGACCGCCATCAATCGATAGCCAAAGCCATAGATGGGCTTGAGTCTGAGCGTTTGCGAGGTGGCTGCCAAGTCAAGCTTTTTGCGCAGCCATGAAACGTGAACGTCCAGTGAGCGTGACAACGCATCACCCGCGCCACCCCAAATTTCTTGAAGCAAACGCTCGCGTGACACAGCGCGTTCATGGTTTTCAAACAAAAATAAGGCGAGCTTGAATTCTTTTTCAGACAACACCACGTGTTGGTTGTTGAACGCAACAGAGTTGTCTACTTTGTTAAATTTGTAGTCCAGTAGTGTGCGCGTGGTGTCTTCGTTGCCACGGTCTGGGTAGGTGCGGCGCAACAGGGCGTTGATGCGTGCCAAAAATTCTTGAGGACGAACGGGTTTGGTGCAGTAGTCGTCTGCGCCTGCGTTCAGGGCTTCGGTGATATCTTGTTCGTAGTTGCGGCTGGTCAAAAACACAACAGGCTCTTTGAGGCCACGCACCTCGCGGATGTGCTTGAGCACTTCAATGCCCGACATGCGCGGCACACGCCAGTCGAGCACAAACAGGTCAATGGTGTCGCGCCCAATGGCCTTGACCATGTCTTCCCCATTGCCGAAAACGCTGACCGAATGGCCAGCGCCTTCAAGAATCTCGCACACGTGCTGTGCGAGTTGGGGTTCGTCTTCTAGAAGTCCGATGTACATGGTGTGTTTGTCGTGTGATGGGGCGGCAAAAATGCATCCCTAACTTCTGACGATTTTATGGGTAGAAACCATAACTCACGACTTAAGCATTTTTTCAGTTAAACCATCAGCCAATAAGCGACCTTGCTCTAAAACGATTAAGCGTTGCGTCATGCTGAGTACTTTGGAGTTGTGCGACACCACCACCAGCGTGATGCCTTGCATTTGGCTTAGGCGCTCGACGATGAGGTTTTCGGTTTCGGTGTCTAGGCCGTTGGTCGGTTCATCCAGCAACAACACTTTGGGGTTGGTGGCAAACACGCGGGCCAAGGCGACCTTTTGGCGTTGGCCGCCTGAGAGGTTGGCGCCGTATTCCTCAATGGCGTGGTCTAGGCTTAAGGTGCCTGCATTCAAATCTTGGTCAAGGCATGAGTAGTGCAAGGCGCGCTGCAGGGCTGCCATGCGTTCGTCTTGGGTGGCATCGGGGGCGAGGTTGAGCAAGATGTTGTGCTCTAGCGTGCCTGCCATGAGCGGGGCTTCTTGGGGTTTGAAACCTAACCAGCTGAATCGGTCGTTGGGGGTGATGTTGTGCAGAGCCACATGATCCACGCGCACTTCGCCTTGGGTGGGTTCGACTGAGCCCGCCATGATGCGCAGCAGGGTGGATTTACCCGAGCCCGGGCGGCCGACCAAGGCCACGCGTTCGCCGGGTGTGATTTTGAGGTTGAGCTCGCGCAGTGCCGCAGTGCCGTTGGCAAAGTTGTGTGCCACTTGGTGAATGGCCATGTGCCCTTCAATGCTGGTGCTGGGGCGGTGCAGAGTTTGTTCAGACACTTCGTTGATCGACACCGACAGGTAAGGAGCCAGCACTTGCATAGACTGCTGCAACTCGTGCCAGCGGCCCAGTGACATGAGCACTTGGCCCGCTGCGCCCAACGTGCGACCGCTGAGCATAGACACCGCCATCATCGCGCCCACGGTGATGTATTGGCCAAACACCAAGTAAGAGCCAGCGACGAGCAGACTGACATAGCTGAGCAAATACACGGCTTGCGCCCAGTGGGTTTGCACCATCATTTCTAGGCGCAGCCAGTTGTTGTTGTCGGCCAACTCGTCAGAGGCTTGGGCAAACTTGTGTTGCAACGCATGGCCAGCGTGGCTGGTGCGCAGTGCGTCGAGAGACGACATGGCATCGGTCAGCAAGGCCAGCTTGGTGGCTTGTAACTCAGACACTTTTTTACTGATGTTGGTGGCGCGGTTCTTCAGCAAACTGCCTACGCTCACGTAAACAAATACCCACACAGCGACGACCACCAACAACTGCCATGAGATGACGCCGATGACCAAAAAGATCATCAACAAAAACGGCACATCTGACAAGGCCACCAAATACTGCGACGAGAAAAAATCACGCGCTGCAGACAGGTCGCGGTAGAGCGTCATGAACCGCGCCGCCATGCCTGGCTGCATGCCACTGCGCGAGGAGGGCTGCATGAGCGCGTTAAACACGCGTTGGTCAATCTGCTTGTCAATGGCCAAGGCCACGCGCTCGATGTCGCGCACACGAATGGCACGCACCGTCATTTCAGCGGCCAAGAACAACACCACACCAATAGCCAATGCCCACAGCGTTTCAAAAATGCCGTTGTGCACCACCTTGTCGTACACCAACATGCCAAACAATGCGGGCATGATGAGGCCGAGGTTGATGAAGAAGCTGGACGCAGCCAGCCAACCCAAGCGGCCTTGGAAGATGTAGGTGGCCCAGGACTTTAGGTTGGTTAGGTCGGGGGGCATTGTCGGGATTGAGTTAGGCATATTCAAAATTTACTTGTGCTATCAAGTTTGCTGTTGTAGCTGAGCCGTTGTAAAAATTAATTGATTGCCCTTGCGTGACTGTCTCACCTTGAGCAGCGTCAATTAAGTAAGAGTCGGAGCTGTCCAAACGCAGTGTTAACACGTTGTTACCAGAGCCACTGTTGACCAAGGCACGTATGTCGGCACTGCTGAGTGATACTTGGGTGCTACCACCGTCACTGCGTAAGTCCAAGCGCTCAAAGTTGACTGCATTTAACGAGCCTAAATCCAACGTCGCACCGGCTATGACACGCAAAGTGTCATAGCCGGTCCCGCCATCAAGGTTTTTGACCGTTCCACCCAAATGGGCTGCATTAATCCAAACGGTGTCGTTGCCAGCACCGGCGTTGACCGAATCGCCGACCAATGAGATGTTATTGGTCACCATGTTGATGAAGTCGGATCCACTGCCACCACTAACTGTGTCGTTCCCATTGCCTGCCAGCAAGGTTGAACCATTGTTGCTGGCAGTCAGTGTGTCGTTGTGTGCACTGCCCACCACGCGTTCGATGCTAACGAATTTGCTGGTGTCGCCCAAATTTACCGTCACACCAGTGGTGGTTTGTCCAAAGTCAATCGTATCGGTTCCATTTCCGCCATCCAACACCACACTAGAGCGAGTGCTGAAGAGGATATCGTCGCCGTTAGAACCTTGGATACGTTCCACATCGGTCGCGATCACATCGCCTTGTGCGATGCCTGTTCCACGACCAGCTCCTACGATGACGTTATCTACGTCCATGCTCAATCCAGTTGCGGAGTCTTGGTAACTCACGGTGTCGGTTCCATCACCACCAAAAAAATCGTCAGCACCTGCGCCGCCCAAGAATACGTTGTTGTTCGCATCGCCCGTCAACACATCGTTATGAGCGCTGCCGGTCAAATTTTGGATATTGGCAAAAGTGTCGCCTTCTGCATGACCGCCGCTGGCAGAACCTGTCGCCAGGTTCACGTTGACTCCCGCCGTTGAGTTAGCGTAGCTCAATGTGTTGATGCCTCCCAAACCATCAAAGTGGTTTTTGTCGCTGCTGGCGATAAAGGTGTCGTCGTGAGCGCTACCGGTTGCGTTTTCAATGGAGTTGTAAGTGTCGGCTGTGGCGTCCGAACCAGAGCCCGACTGGCTATGTAGATTCACAGTAACACCCCCTCCTGCATTCGCGTAGCTCACGGTGTCAAAGCCCAAACCACCCAGAAAGTTGTTTCCTTGGTTATTTGCTACAAAGGTGTCATAGTGATCAGAGCCTGTGGCGTTGACAATGCCGATGTATTCGTCGTCATCCGCGAAACCACCTGTGCCTTGTCCGCTACTCAGGTTGACCGTCACACCCGCTGTCGAGTGCACGTAGCTCACCCGATCTACACCGCCATTACTCGTGAAGGTGTTGGCTGCAGCGCTGGCCACGAACACATCCCACCCTGCTGAGCCGATCACGTTTTCAATGCTGCTATAGGTATCGCCTTGGGCATTGCCGCCTGTGCCTTGGCCCCTGTGCAGGTCTACGGTGACAGCCGTGGACCCTGCGTAACTGACCGTATCTGAACCATCGCCGCCTTTGAAGTCGTTGGCGACACTACTGGCTACAAAAGTATCGGCGTTGTCTGAACCCACCACATTTTCAAAATAGCTGAACGTCAGGCCTTGATCGCTGCCATTGAGCTTTTGGTTGGAGGTGCCGGTTATGAAGTTGACATCCACAGCGCTGCTGGCATCGTTGAAGTCCAGTGTGTCGCTGGCAGATGATCCGATCAGGGTTTCGATGTTGCTGAGCTGGTCGCCTTTGGCTTGGCCTCCCGTGCCTGAGCCAGTGGTCACATTAACAGTGACCGCAGCAGTGGATGCGCTGTAGTCCACGCTGTCTTTGCCTGCACCACCATTGATGGTGTCGGCACCGCCGCTGCCTTTGATGGTGTCGTTGCCGTTACCTGTTGTGATGGTGTTGTCGGCGTCATTGGCGGTGACGACCAGGTTGTCGGCTTGGCTGGCGATGAATTGAATGGGATCACCGCGGCCATCCAATGTATATGCATTGTCAGGATTGCCAGAAAAGGAAATAGTTTTGAGGTTTGCTTGACCGCTAGATCCAATATAGGCCACGTTCAATTCAAATTTGCCTTCCGCTGCTGAACTACCTTCATCCCACTGCAGCTTCAAAGCTACTTGGTTATTTTTCATGTCGCTGACGTCTACCGTCAGTGGAGTGCCTGCTTTGATATCTATGTCGTTGATCTTCAGGCCGGCGGGGATTTTGAAGCCGGGTTGTTGGCTGTTGAGATTGAAAACCAAAGAGGTGGTAGTAGGAACTGAATTCAAGACTAATTGATTTTCGATTTTTCCTGAGACGAACTCCAGCTTTTCGGTCGTTGTGCCCATATCAAGCTCGACGGATGATTTGCCGACCAGCTGTCGAACTTCCGTTTTTCCTAGCGGCTGGCGTACGTCTTTAGTTGTGTCGTCATCTGAGTTGGTTTTGATGGTGTAGCTCACGCCTTCCTTGTTTGGGGCAAGTATTGAAAACGTCACATTTGGTAATGCATCGTTGTCACTGGTTTTGGTCTCAATTTTTGGGGGTGTCCCCGGCGCAGGCGAAGCCAGCGGATCTGCGTTCGACTTAAACGCAGAGTTTTTGCCTAATCCTTGTGCACTGTTGGCATCACTGCTTTGCGATGACTGTGTGGCTGTTTCTAAAGCTTGAATAATTTTTTCAATCTTTGCCACGGTGTCTTGCGCGTCTTTGCCCAAGCCAAACTCGTTGCCCGTGACTTTGTCTGCTGCTTCAGGCGTTAAAGCGCTGGCCAAGCGAAAGCTGCCGCCTTCCACGGGTTTCATCACGCCCATGCGTTTCATTTGGTCTGCCGCCGACATAGCATCGCCATTGCTAAATACCAGTTTGCTTTCTGTGTTGGTGGTGGCTAGCAGGGCACCTTGTTGCAAGATGTATTTCTCACCACTGGTGGTAGTCAGCATCAGGTCCAAGTCAATGGCTTCAACGCTTTCAATCAATTCAGGTTTGATGGGCAATGCAAACCGCACTTCGCCTTCGGGCGTGGTGGTGGCTTGAATTTGATGAACTTTGTCAGCGGATGGGGTAGATGCAGTGGTGGTCATACGTCAGTGCGGTTTGGTATTAAGCGGCTTGTGTGTCCATGCGCGTTGAGAGCATGTGAATAATTTGCTCGTTGCGGCTTTGGGTTTCGGTCAGCAGGCTTTCAAGGCGTGTGACAAATTGGCTGCGCGATTGGCTGTCGGCTTTCAAGGTTTGTGTGGCTTCGGCAATGAGACGGTTGCGTTCAACATCGGCTTTGGCCGATTGCTCTTCCGCATCGGTGAGTGAGGCCATCAGCAGCTCGTTGCTGGCAGCATGTTTGCTCATCATGTGTTGGGTGTGCACGAGGTGGTCGGTAATTTTCTTCAGGCCAGCAGCTTGTGTGGTGCTGATGGTTTCAAGTGCTTGTTTGCGGTGGGTGTGCTCGGTGAGCATGAGCTTTTCAAACACTTCGGCTTGGTGCGACAGCAATTCAGTTTGTGCATTGCTTTGCGCTTGCCACATGGTTTGTTGCTCTTGCAGTTTGGCGTCGAAGAGTTCGCGTTGTTGATGGATGGCTTCAAGCAGTTGCACTTGTTGACGCTCCATCACATCGATGGTGCGTGCGCTGTGCTCGTTCATGGTGGTTTGACGTTCGGCCAAACGGTTCATGTTGGATTGCAAAGCTGAAAGCAAGTTGAGTGTGATTTCTTGTTGCTCGGGTTGTTGTGCAAGCTGTGTCATCAGTTGTTGATTGGCGTGGGTGGAGGCTTCCATGCCCGCCATGAGAGTGCCCATGCCAGTCATCAGCTCGCGCACGCGGCGCTCTGATTGGTCAAGCGCTACGCTCAAGCCACGCAGCAAAGGCGAGTGTTCGGCCAAGGCGCTGAGGGCTTGTGTGACTGGCTCAAAGTCGGGCAAGGCAGAGGCGTTGTCTTCGTTGGTGATGTCGAGCATGAGCGAAGTGCCCGATTGAACCAAGGCCACCAAGTCGCTAGAGGCGCTGCGCACAGCCACCATCAAGGCACCCATGATGAGCGAGCCCAACACACCAAACAACGAGGCGCTAAAGGCCACGCCCATGGCTTGCATGGGGGCTGTCAAGCGTGCCACTAGTTCGGTGATGGCGGCTACTGGGTCGGCCATGCCAGCACCCAAGCTGAATGAGCCAATGAGGTTGCCAATTTCGGCCAACGCACCTAGCAAACCAATGAAGGTGCCAAGCAAGCCCATGCCCACCATCATGCCGGACATGAAGTTGGACAACATGAGGCGGCGGTTTTGGCGTGCGCCAAAACGCTCTAGCTCAGCTTCGATGGCCGAGTGCTGCACGCTGCTGAGTGACTGACCGCGCAATTCTTCAATCAATTGCATCAGCAGTTCCACGTCGTACTGGCGTGTCACGCCTTCAAGCAAAGATTCGATTTCTTCTTTGCTTGCGCCGCTTTTTACAGCTTTGCGGTAGATATAGAAGTGACGTGCTTCGCGGTTGATGCGTACAACGTGCATCGTCATTTGGTAGCAGCCAGCCACGATCAACGCAAAGATGATGTAGTTGATTTGAGGATGTGGGTTGCCCTGAACAGTGCTTGCAATAGCATCAAAGAAAAAAATCGTGCCAAGCACCACAGCCAAGACGGGGATGCCAACGAAGAGGTAATAGCGTTGTAGTCGTTTCATAAATTGCTCCGAAAGATTTTTGAATTAGGTAGGTTCGCGCAGGGCTTGGCTCTTAAATCGCGTGAGTGGCGAGAGCAAATAGCTGATGACGCTGCGCTGGCCCAGCACCACATCGGCGCGTGCCGTCATGCCAGGCAAGATGGATTGCTGTGCCAACAAGCCTTCGGCTGATTGGGTTTGGATGACCACGCGGTAGTAGCGTTGGCCGTGTTCGTCGGGTACGGTGTCGGCGCTGACTTCGACCACTCGGCCGTCAAGTGCGCCGTAGACCGCGTAGTCATAAGCGCCAATCATCACGCGGGTGTCTAGGCCGGGGCGCAATGAGGCGCGGTCGTCTGGGCGCACACGTGCTTCCACGGCCACAGGGCCATCGTTGGGGGTGATTTCAAGCAAGGATTCACCAGGCTTAGCGACGCCACCAATGGTGTTGAAGTACAAGCGGTTCACAAAGCCAGCGGCTGGTGCGCGCACTTCGGTGCGGGCCAAGCGGTCTTCGTCGCCGTCTATGGCCAATGAAAAGCGAGACATTTCTGTGCTGACTTGGCTCAGCTCTGTGCGGACATCTGCACGCACGCGAGCGTTGGATTCTTCCAGTCGCGCGTTGGCTTCAGCCACAGCAGATTGCAAGCGGGCAATAGAGCCGGCTGCATCGTTGTATTGGGTGGACAGGCGTTGGGCGCGGCCTTGTGCTTCAAGCATTTCCATTTGCGAAGCCGCACCTTTTTTGTACAGGCCTTCCATCAAGCCGCTTTGCTTGCGTGCTAATTCAAGTTCTGTGGCCAAGCCGCTGGTGCGGGCTTTGGCCTCGCTCAGCTCGGATTGGCGTTGGCTGACTTGCTGACGCAGCACCAATTTTTCAGATTGCATGCGTGTGGCACGTTCGCGAAAGGCGTTCATTTCGAGTTGTTGAAACTCTTGCGGAATGTCGTCGGAGAATGTGAGTTTTTCGAGGCCTTCGGCTTCTGCACTGAGGCGTGCATGCTGAGCCTTGAGCGACCAAAGTTTGCTTTGGCCCTGTTGCACAGATGTGTTGGCTTGCACATCAGACAAGCGCATGAGGACTTCGCCTGCTTTCACAGCTTGGCCTTCGCGCACCAAAATTTCAGACACGATGCCGCCTTCAAGGTGCTGCACGATTTGCGAGCGTGCGGCTGCAATGATGCGGCCTTCGGCACGCACAATGCGGTCGACCGGTGCGAAGCAAGCCCAGATAAACATGATGCCAAAGAGTGCGCCTAAGCCCACTAAGAGCTGACGGTCGCGGTGTCCAGAGAGTGCTTTCACCACGTCTTGCGCCAAGGTGTGTTGCAACACATCTTCAACGATGGCATTCCAACGCGTCATGAAGCGCTGTGCCCACATGCGAGTTTGGTTTTGCAATGCCATCATGGCTGAGGCCTCACCAAAACTTTGGCATTGTTTGCGCCAGCTTGTGTGCTTTCCATGATCTTGATGTCGATGGCGTTGCCTGGGGCGCCGTTTTCAATCAGCGCATTACGCACGGCATTGGCGCGGTAATAAGACAAACGCAGCGCTTCTGAGAAGCCTTTGGGTGAAATCACAGTCACTTGCCAGCGAGTGCTCTTAACTGCACCAAATGTGTTGAGCTTGGTCATCAGTTCAGAAGCTTCACCGTTAGACATGGTGATGGCGTCTGTTGCAAAGTTCACAATCACACCGCCGCCAATGGCTTGCACGCCGTTGGCATCTGCATTAGTGGTTTGTTTAGGGGCCGCGACTGATACGGTTTCGGTGCGTGACTCGCGTGTTTCTGAGGCGTCTTTTTGCTTGAGTTTTTTCTCGGTTTCCACCAGCTTCGCTTGCGTGCTTTGCAGGTTGACTTGTGCAATTTGCAGCTTTTCTTCAAGCTGAGCCAGAGTGAAGTCAGGCGAGGCGGGGGCAGAGTTGTTGGTGGGGGTTTCGCCCTCTACGGTTTTTTTCTTAGAGAGTTCAGAGATTTGCAAAATGGCAGCCAGCACCACGATGCTCATCACTGCAATAACAAACAGCAGGTTGATGGCGAGGTTGGTGACCGCGTCCACGTAGCCGGGCCAAAAAATGTCTGATGTGTCGTCAGAGTGCGAAGTAGCTGCCATTTTGGATTTCTCTTAGAGTTTTGCTTGGGTTTGAACGTCGCTCAACAAGCCAAGGCGGCTGAGCAGTTGGGCGTGTGCTTTCATTTGTTGGCCTAGCGCTTGGGTCAGGCGAAAGCGGGCGCCAAACAAGCGGTCGCTGGCATCGAGCGCTTCAAGTAGTGATCCAATGCGGCCACTTTTGAGCTGCTCGTCCACCGCGTTGACCACGGTCAAGGCCGATGCTTGCTCGGCTTCGGCGGCTTGCAGGCGCAAGGCTGTGGATTGCAGCAAGGCAATGTCAGCTTCGGTGGCTTGTGACAGGCGTTGGGTTTCGTCGTCTAGTTTGGCTTCACGGTTACGCAGCTCTGCACCGGCTTGTTGTGCTGAGTAATATTCTTTGCCGCCGAGTGAGATGTTCCAAGTCATGACGGCCAGGGCGCGGGTGTCGTTCCACGTTGGATTGGTGCCGCGCACGTTTTCTGTGGTGTCTTTTTCTAAGCTCACGCCCAATACGGGCAAGTATTTGCTGTATTCGCCTGTGACGGTGCTGCGTTGGGCATTGATGTCTTTGCGCAGGGCGAGCAGGTCAAAGTTTTGATCTTTGACATATTGGCGAATTTGTCCGTGGTTGTCGGGCAAGGCTGGCAAC
>JACCDG010801005.1_pt1 | contig 13755 bp, 14 predicted proteins | sample 7442471 | NCBI WGS metagenome assembly JACCDG01 (sample SAMN15323444, study PRJNA562643) | freshwater metagenome | isolation source: river surface water | place: USA:Blue River Watershed | collected 2017-08-17
ATGTTCGTGAAGCGCCTCTACGAGCTGGGCGTATTCGCCACCCCCGTGGTTTCACCGGCCGTGCCCAAAGGCTACGCTCTGATCCGCACGAGCTACATGAGCACACACGAAGACCGCGACCTCGACTTCGTGCTCGACGTGTTCTCGCAGGTGGGTAAAGAATTCGGAATCATCCGGCCCCAGTAATGAGCACGATCAAACTCGTAGCTTTTGAGCCTTCGCAAAACAAAGCCGAGCGCAAGCGCTTCCTCGAGCTTGCTTGGACCATCAATGAGAATGATCCCGCCTGGGTGCCGCCGCTGCGTCTTTCGGTAGAAGACAATCTCGATACCAAGAAAAATCCTTTTTACAAGCACGCGCGCATCCGTTGCTGGAACGCCTACCGCGATCAAGAGCACGTGGGCCGGATCGCCGCCATCGTGGACGATCGCCACAATGAATTTCACCAAGAGAAAACCGGTTTCTGGGGTTTCTTCGAATGCGTGAATGAAGCTAAGGTTTCCGCCGAGCTTTTCCGCGTGGCCGAGGAGTGGTTGCGCGCCCAAGGAATGGAAATCGCGCGCGGACCCGCCAACCCGAGCCTCAACCACGAGTGTGGTCTCGTGGTGAACGCTTTCGAGCGTGAGCCCTACGTGATGATGACCCACAATCCCGCCTACTATGTGCGATTGGTGGAGCAGGCTGGTTACGGGAAAGTGAAGGATCTCCTCGCCTTCGACATGAGCCCGGCCGATTTCGATCCGCGCGTGAAGCGCATCGCCGAGAAGGTGAAGGCGCGTGGCAAGCTCGAGATTCGCCCGATCAACATGAAAAGCTTCGCTAAAGAAGTGCAGATCATCCGCGAAATCTACAATAGCGCTTGGGAAAAAAACTGGGGCTTCGTACCCATGGACGAAGACGAGTTCAAACACATGGCTAAGCAGCTCAAAGACGTGCTTTGGCCGGAATTCTGCCAGCTCGGCTTCATCGAGGGGCGGCCCATTGGTTTCGCGCTATCGCTCCCCGATATCAACCAAGTATTAAAAGAAATCCCGAACGGAAAATTGCTTCCCTTCGGTATCTTCAAGCTGCTCTCGGGCCTGAAACCGAAAGCCAAAAAGATCAAGCGCGTGCGCGTGATCACTTTGGGCGTAATTCCCGAATACCGAGCGAGCGGGATGGCTTCGGTATTTTATTACGAAGCCTATAAAGCGGCGGAATCCCTCGAACTGCACGAGCCGAGCGAGATGAGTTGGATCCTCGAAGACAATAAAGACATGGTTTCGGCGATCGAGGCGTTTTCGGGGCGGCCGGCGTATAAAACCTTCCGTATGTACGATAAAACTCTCTAGCCCGCCGCGGCTTTTCTTTGGCTTTTCTTATCCCTAAGATCGGATCGCTAGCTCAATTTTGGGGGAAATCTATGAGGTTCGTTCTACTCGCGCTCGTTTTGCTTCCGTCTTTGGCCTTCGCCCGCTCGGTAAACATCGAAGTGGACGACGTGCTTACTTTCGAGAGCATTAAAGAATATAGCGACGGTACGAAAGCCGTGACGTTGCCCAAAATCTACGATTATTTTTTGGGCGTGAGCACCCGGGGCATCGCCGACGATAACGCGGAAGTGGTTTGCCGCCATCTAGATATGAGAATGATGGCCCGCGAAGCGCGGCTCTTGCGGTCGTCCGTGCGTACGATCAATTTCGTGATCGGGGAACAAGGGCGGATTTCTCGGCCCTGGTTCGAGGGCGATGTCATGATCATGAGCAAGGTGCTCTGCCGTCCTTGGCGCGATGTGGATTAGCGGATGGCTTATCTACGCGAACCTTAAGGTCTATTCAAAAATAAAAAAAGCCTGGGCGAAGAGCCCAGGCTTTTGTGTTTCCTAAACGGGAAAATTAAATTTCCACTTCTTCGTTATCGTTGCGGGGTTGGAAGTCACCTTCGGAGTCATCCGCGTCGGCGTCGTCGCCGAAGTTCGTGGTCCAGTGGCCGGCGCTCTTCGGGCAGAACGGATAAGAAAAGTGCAGGTGGTGCGCGATGTGCTTTTTGTCTTCCCAGCCGAGCGTGCCGATCCAGCGGCGCTTGGGATTCTTATTGGCCGGGCAAGCGCGGGACTTCATCAGCCCGTGCCAGCAATTGCGGAATGCTTCGTAGAACTCGCAATTGTCGCTGGTGGCCGGAGCGCAGGTTCCGCTGAGCTTGTGGTTGGTGTTTGTTTTCTTGAAGTCGAAAACATAGGCGCCGCTCGCGGTGCTCACGTGCATGCGCTGGATATCGATGGCGCGGCCCGCGTTGTGCAGGCTCGGAGTTTTTTGGTGAGCGGAGTCTCCGCCCGTGCCGTCGTGCGCGATGTGCACTTTTTTAGCGGGAGCCAATCCGGCTTTTTTCATGCCCGCGTTCACGCAGGTGAGGAGGTGATCGCGGAGGTAGCCGGCAAATTCGTCGTTGAGGGAGCGGGTTTTCGCGCAGGCGTATTCTTTTCCGTTGGCGTAATTTCCGGTGAACGGACCCGTGCATTCGTTCCAAACCACGGAAACTTTTTCCGCGTTCGCTTCATCCCCCACGGGGAAAACCACCACTTTGCCCTTGAGGTCGTTCAGGGCCTCTCGTCCCATCGGGAACTGCAGATCGAGTTGTTGTCCGCGGCCGATGGAATTCTCGTTCTCGTAGAACATCCAGTCCGTATCGGCCTGTACCACGCGCACGTTACCGTTAAGCTTGCTTACCTTGGTGGGGCCTTCCAGGCTTTCCCGGGTATGGAGCTCGAGGGGCTGGAGGCGGAAGGCGGGAATCGCGTCGGCGCCCGTGGGGAGGGCTTGTACGATTCGCGCCGTCATCAGCGCCATTACGCTTTTTCCGGCCTGAATATCGACTTTCTGGCCGTCCACTTGTACATCGCCTTCGCTATCCACCTCGATCGAGCTCTCAGCGTTGGCGGGCTTGCGGGCTTGTTTTTTGGCGTGCGTAGATTTTGCGAAGGCCGGGCCGGCGGCGATCCCGATTGCGGCGATGACCACTAGTAATTTACGTTGAATTCTCATCTTTCCCTCCTGGATAAAATGCCCAAAATAAATCTATAAAAATTGTAGCAGGAGCAATGTGTCTTGCCCAAGGAGAAGCGGGCACGCGGGGGCGTGTAAGGGGCGCCAAGTTACGGATTTTATTCGGGCGCAGAAGCTCAAGGCGAAAGCAGGGAAATTCCGTCGCCCATTTGGGAGTATTGGTGCATTACCTTCAGCACCTTGGGTAGCTTCTGCTCTACCTCGCGCTTCACTTCGTCGCGAACCCGCTTTTCTAGTTCGCTCCGCAGCGCACGGTGGGAGCGGCGGTTTTGGGCGGGTTTGGCCTGTTCTTTCCGCCATTCCGTTTCCCAATTTTTCTGGAGGCGCTTCTTAGCCATTCGCTCCATGCCGTTTTGCACGAAGCGCGAGAGATCCCCGTGGTGTTCGTGCCCGCGATCGCGAGCGGACTTTCCTTTTTCGTCTGCCTTAGGCATGCCCCCGAGCCAGGGAGCGCGGCCGAGGTCTTGGTCGAATTTATAACATTTGCCTTCACGCCCGCCGCAGCCTTTGCCGAGTTCGTCTTCTACGCCGGCGGTATAGCCGTTGGCCAGCGCCCAATCGATCAGCATCATCTCCACCATTCCGTGCAGTTTGAAGAAAATCGGGTTCACGTGCGCCGTTTCGGTGCCCTTGAGAAAATCATTTTGGGGCTCGTCGCAGTAGGATTTGAAGGCCGTAGTGAGCGGCGAGGCCATCAGCATTGGCGTATTGTAGGCGCAGTCTTTATATTTGGGTAGACGATCCACGATGCTGTAATTTACGTGCATTCTGCCGTGGAGATTGGGCTCAATCATGCGCCCGAGTTCTTGCAAACCTCTGCCACTTAGATACTCCTTCGCGAAAATGGCTTTTCTTTCCCGATCCATCTTCGCGTAAGTATCGGGATTGAATCCCCCCGCCATGGGTGGCCACTCATTCATGCCCGGCAGCTGGATCCAAGGTTTCATGCAAGGCAAGCCCTTCTCCCGAAAGGCGCGGAAAAGCATCCCGATCATCATGTGGTGCATATAGAAGAAATCGATGCCGCCTACCCGCGGTGGGATCCAATCGGGGGAAAGTTCCGTGAAAAAATCTTTTTCTTCCTGGGAAAATTTTTGCCAGGAACGGGGCATTGCGTGCCACATGAAGTGCCAAAGCCGATGGCTGCGCTGGCCCATTACTTCGCCCAGCACTTTCTTTTGCGCCTCGGTGGGTTCGCCGTCCGTCCAGGAAGAGCAATATCTATCGAACTGCCCGTTATAAGGGGTGCCGCGATCCATCACTTCCGGATCGGCGTGGGCCGTGGCGGCGAAAAGAAGGAAACCCAGCCAAGCGGTGGAAGCCATAAAACCTCGTGTTTATTGTAGGGCTGCGGGAAAAAGGGCCCAAGGCTTTTCCTCCGCGCGGGGGCATGGCGAGTGCGCGAGATCGGGGATTGGTTTTATCCGTCGCGCGACGGATAAGTTCCTTCCAAAACTCTCCGCGTGCGGATTGTTCTCGCCACCCCGCAACAATTCCCCGCATCTCGCCCCTATGCTATCCTCGTTGCGTGAGAGTGATCGGTATTGACCCCGGATCGAATTTTCTGGGCCTAGGCTGCGTGGAAGCCAGGGGCAGCTCGTTCGCGTGGATCGGCCATCGCCTCCTTCGCGTGAATCCGGGTGGCCAAACTCCTCTCCATATTCGCATCAAAATCATCCACGAAGGGATGCTCGAAGCGCTCGCCTTGTGGAAACCAGAGGCCGTGGCCGTGGAGGAAGTTTTTTTCGCCAAGAACGCGCAGAGCGCGTTGAAACTCGGGCAGGCCCGCGGCGCTTCGCTCGTGGCGGCTTCGGCGCAGGGCCTCCCGGTTTTCGAATATCCCGCCACGGTGGTGAAGCAATCGGTAACGGGTTCGGGCCGCGCCGAAAAAGGGCAAGTGCAACGCATGGTGAAAGCGATTCTCGGCTATAGTCTCGGCGTGCACGAGCACTTCGAGCGCGAGGATGTTTCCGACGCGCTTGCCGTGGCTATTTGCCATCTGCAATTTAGGCATAGGGCAGAGATTTTGAAGCCCAAATCGCCCGCGAAGCCCGCCGCAAAAGGCCAGAAAAGGCTTGGCCCTGATTCTTCCTTATAGGTAAAACTAAGGCATGATCGCGCGCCTCAAGGGGATCCTCGAAGAAAAAAGCAAAGAACGCGTCGTGGTAGACGTGCAGGGAGTGGGCTACGGTCTGCACGTTCCCGAAAGCGTATTTCTGCGTCTTCCCGAAACAGGGGCGGACGTTACGATGCAGGTGCATACCCACGTGCGTGAAGATCACATCACGCTCTACGGTTTTCTCTCGAAGCTCGAGAAAGATGTTTTCGAGATCCTGATGACCGCGAACGGCGTGGGCCCTAAACTCGCGCTCACGATTCTTTCATCGCTCGAAGCCGAGCAAATTCTCGAAGCCGTGAGCACCGGCAATAAAATGCTCTTCAACGGCATCAGCGGCGTGGGTAAGAAAACCACGGAAAAGCTTTTCATCGAGATCCGCGAGAAGGCGGAAAAAAGACTGCTGCTGGAGCGAGGGGGAGAGCCCGCGCCCGGCGCGAAGAGAAGCAACGTGGCGGCGAGCGGAACCCAGTCTTGGGCCACCGACCTCGAACAAGCCCTCCTCGGCCTCGGCTACCGCGATAACGACGTGCGCGTTACCATCCGGGAAGTGGCCACGAAAAATCCAAAGGACTTCGATTCTGCCCTGCGCGCGGCTCTGAGTTTTCTATCCAGCGGATCCAAATCCGCTAGCCTGCGGGGGAACGCCTGATGGAAGCCGATAGAATCCTTGAGCCCGCCGGCCACCATCGCGAAGACAATCTCGAGCAGAGCCTGCGCCCGCAGAGCTTCGAATCATTCATCGGGCAAACGCAGCTCAAGGATAACCTCTCCGTTTATATCGAAGCCGCCAAGCGACGGGGGGAAGCGATCGATCACTGCTTGTTCGCCGGCCCGCCGGGCCTGGGCAAAACCACGCTCGCTTATCTTGTGGCGAAATCGATTGGCTCCGAGCTCTTCACGATTTCCGGCCCGGCCCTGGATAAAAAGGGTGATCTCGCGGCCGTGCTCACAAATTTGAAACCGTTCGACGTGCTCTTCATCGACGAGATCCACCGCGTACCGATCGCCGTGGAAGAAGTGCTCTACAGTGCCATGGAAGATTTCAAGCTCGACATCATTCTTGGCCAGGGCCCCGGCGCCCGCACTATGCGCATCGATTTGCCGAAATTCACCTTGATCGGCGCTACCACTAGATCCGGTTTGCTCTCCACGCCGCTGCGCGATCGGTTCGGGATCCATTTTGTGCTCGAGTTCTACCAGCCCGCCGAAATCAAGCAGATTTTAATGCATAGCGTAAATCGCTTGGGCGTGCAGCTCGAGGATTCGGGGGCAGAGGAATTGGCTAAAAGATCCCGGGGTACGCCGCGGATCGCCAACCGTCTCCTTCGCCGGGTTCGCGATTTCGCGGAAGTGCGGGGTGAGGGCAAAATCACCCAGAAGATCACGCAGGCCGCTCTGCGGAGCCTCGGCGTAGACCATAAGGGCCTCGACGCCATGGATAAGCGCCTACTCCTCGCGATCATTGAGAAATTCGACGGTGGGCCGGTAGGGATCGACACTTTGGCCTCGGCCATCGGCGAAGAATCGCAGACCCTCGAGGACGTTTACGAACCTTTTCTCCTGCAGCAGGGATTTATCCACCGCACCCCGCGTGGCCGGATCGCCTCGCGCCTCGCCTTTGAACATTTTGGGCTGCAATTTCAAGCAGGAAGACAAGCAGAACTCGAAATCTAACCTTGACCCTTCTAACTGACGTGGGCTATTAAAAAGTTCCTTGCAGCAAAGCGGGCCCATAGCTCAGTTGGCTAGAGCATCTCACTTTTAATGAGAGGGTCGGTGGTTCGAGTCCACCTGGGCTCACCAGTTTCAAGGAAATCTTCCGTGCGTTCCCTTCGTCTAGCCCGGTCTAGGACACCTCCCTTTCACGGAGGTAACGAGGGTTCGAATCCCTCAGGGAACGCCAATTTAAAAAACCCAAGAGCTAAGCTCTTGGGTTTTTTAATTACCGTATACAGTAATCGGTTAACTGTTTACTGCATACGGTACTGTATACAGTTCAGTTTACAGTATCCTTTTGCCTCTCTCTGATCGTTACGATCTTCGCGTTCATCAATTTGTAAATGCTAGCTGCTAGGTGATCCAAGGTTTTGGCCAATGGCAACTCGTGAGATCTAGCTAACCTCAGGATGGTTTTACACTCCTGGCAGCTCGCATAAGCCGTTTGATAGTAACGTTTCTTCTCTTTTTCCGAAGGTTTAGCATTCCCCTCGGAGAGGTTAAGGGCAATGGAAGATGCGGCTCTCGAGAGTTGATCCCGGAGGTGCCCCTTGATCTCCAGACTCTCCGCAAGATCATGAAACTCAATCGCCAAATTTAGGGTTCGAAAATCAGACATAGTTTTTCCTTTCTAGTTTTTGTTGGCTTCGCAAATGGGGAGCCAACAAAAACTAGAAAGTTGGATCTATGGATTTTCGATTGAGATATCCGCAGTTCGAGGACTTTGGACGGAATTAAAGGTCCGAGAGAATGAGGTGTCTTTTTCATTAGTTGGTGGGCTCGAATCCACTGGCGCATCGGGGGGTTCTTGAGGTCCTGCTACACTAAAATCTCCGCGATGAGGTCCAAAAACCGCTCTAGATCCTTGTTTTGATTTTCCTTTCTCTTCGCTAAAAGGCCCCCTTTTTTTAAATTTCAAATTGAACTTGCCTTTATTTAGCACAAAGACTAAATATATGCCGTGCCTAAGAGTAGAGCGGAAAAGGAACTAGAAGAGTTTGATGATGTTTTCTCTGCTCTTGCTCACGAGGCAAGGCGGCGAGTGCTAGTCGTACTTCTAGGACGGGGAGGGCAGATGACTGCTGGCCAAATTGTGCAGAGGTTCAGCTGTAGCTGGCCCACCATGACGAGGCACCTGCAAGTCCTCGAGGAAGCGGGCTTGATCCGTGTCGAAAAAATAGGCCGTGAGCGGCATTACATTCTAGACCGTCAGAAGCTCCAACATGTCGTAGGAGGCTGGCTCAAGTGGTTCGAAGAGGAGAAGAGAATATGAATAGACCTGAAGTTGTGATTGCTATTTACCAACCGAAAGAGGGCAAGCTCACTGAGCTCGAGGCATTGGTGCGCAAGCACTTTCCTACGCTGAAGGAGTATGGTCTTACTACTGACCGTGAGCCCTTTATCTGTCGGTCTAACGACGGCGCAATTCTCGAGATTTTTGAATGGGCATCGAAAGATTCGGCGGAAAAAGCGCATGATCATCCAGCGGTAGCGAAAGTCTGGGAAGCGATGGCGATGGTTTGCGAATTTGGAAGCTTGGAACAGCTTTCCGAAGCTAAGAATCGCTTCCCGCACTTTCCTAGAGCTTTTTAGGGGCGATGCGGCGTGCCGATTGCCAAGCTACCATTTGGTAGGCTTAATTTCGGCCGCGAAAGCTATACAGAAGGGTTCGTCGTGTTCAAGTTGGGAAACGCCATTTTTCACCTCTCCTAAATTACAGCAAAACTTAGCAATTTCCGTAAATTGAGCTATCTTCGCGTTCGAAAAAATAATATCTATTTATGAGTTTCCACTCTGTGGGGATTCAAATGAGCATAAAAGGCACCATCATCTGGGATTTTGACGGCACGATTGCCGATCGCCCATTCACTTGGAGCGGCTCAATTCTCGCGGCCTTCGATGAAATTCAGCCGGGCCATTCCGTCAAGATCGAGCAAGTAAAAGTTCATACCGGGAAAAATTTTCCGTGGCATGAGCCCGAAAAAGATTATCTGCATCTGCGAGATCCGGAAGTTTGGTGGGCCAAAATGGAGGAAATGCTTTTAAATATAGTTACAAGCTTTAGGCCAAGTGGCGATCTCGCCAAGGCCATCGTAAAGGCTGCTCGGCGAAACATCGTAGATCCCGCTCGCTACAAAATATTTCCCGACGTGATACCCGCGCTTACTTCACTTCGCGAGAGTGGTTGGAAGCACGTGATTCTTTCCAATAATTATCCCGATCTTGAAGCCGTAGTGGCCGGGATGGGAATTGGGGGTTATTTCGAAGGAATCTACACTTCGGCACTTATTGGCTATGAAAAGCCCCGGCGTGAAATCTATGAATTCGTCCGCGAGAAGATCAAGAACCGTGAGCGGCTGTGGATGATTGGTGATAGTGAGGGCGCGGACGCTTTAGGGCCGGAAGCCGTTGGGATTTCTGGAATTCTCGTTCGCCACAGGGATTCTAAGTTTCATAGGCAAGCTAAAGACTTGTCTGAGGCGGTGGCACATATTGAAAGATAGGCGATCGCTAAATTCAGGGTTCGAAAATTAGACACAATTTTTCCTTTCTAGTTTTCGTTGGCTTCGCAAATGAGGCGCCAACGAAAACTGGAAAGGCTGAACTGCTTAGCGTACGGGAAAGAAAATCTGCGTTGCGGCTTTATCATCAGGAGTGGTTTCCGGGTCAGTGAGATACATTTCCCAGGGCGCACCCGCTTCTACTTTGTTATTCTTTGCCATCCACTCGTGGAGCGCGCGATAGGCCAGTTCCGTGGTTTCCTGCGATCCTGCATGAATGGTGGTAACGACTAAAGCGGCCGGAAGTTCGGTAGCAATAATTTCACCTTCGGGTGCGCAATCCTTTCCTACCGGGAAACCCGCCTCGAATTCGAACACTCCATTCGCAAATTGAAAAGTGCGGGTGAAGGGTGCGCCCGCTGGTTGGGCGTTCATCCGCTCGAGATGCTGCGCTACTTTGCCAAGAATCTCACCGATCGCTTGGCCCACCTCTTCTATTTTTGCTCTGCTTTTGATCACGAGCGCCGGCTGTGCTTTGGTCTCGATGAGTTTGATTTCGTATCCCATGGTTCTCTCCTTTTGGATTTTGTTGGAAGCGCAAGCCGTACCGAGGTTCAGAGCGAGAAGTGCGAAAGTGGTGATTGCTTTAGTGAACATTCCGGGTCCCTTCTGTTGAATCGTTAGCGGCGTGAGCGCCGTATGAATCAACTATCGGGGATCCCGCGAAATACTAATTGTACGAATCCGACATCTACTTGGTGGGGGTCGGGGTGGTGAAGTGATCTGACATGGCGTGGGGCGAGGAGAGGTAGCTCAAGGGGCTTACACCGGAGAACTTCGTGAAATCCCTAATGAAGTGGGACTGATCGTAGTAGCCGCAGCTCATACCCGCTTCCGTGAGGGTTAAGCGATTGTTCGTTTTAGATAGGGCAATGAACTTTTGAAATCGCATGATGCGGGAGAGGAGTTTGGGGGTGAGACCCACCTGTTGCTTAAACTTTCTCTCTAATTGTCTTTCGCTAAATCCAATCAACTTCACCAACTCCTGCACCGAATACGAGCCCTCGGATTGAGTGATGTATCGGCAGGCCTGGCGAACGAAAATGTCTTCCTTCGACTCTTGTTTCTGAAGACGTTCGGTGAGCAAATCCTGCAGCACCTGAAATCGCTGCGCCGGACTAGTTGCGGTTTGGATTTTGCGCGCTAGGGTTTCGGCAATTTCTTTTTCAAATTTCGAGAAATCAATCACCTGATCCACGATTTCTTCGTAGGGAAGATCGAAAAATCTTGCCGCGCCCGCGGCTTTGAAGCGAACGGAAACTACACCAACTCTGCCGGAAGGCCGCAATAGGATACGCTCGGTAAGCTGCCCCGACATCAGCACGCGCGCTTGGCGAACATACTTCTCTTTTTTGTTTTCCGGATTAAGCTCGAGTTTGAGAAAATCATCGCCGAAGTGGACGATTAACTCCGTCTTTCCGTCCGGGAGCACGATCTCCGGTTCGGATTGCGCATCGGAGGCCGGCATCGCCAAGTCCCAGAAACATTCGACAAAGTCTTCGAGCTCGAGAGGCGGGATGAGTACTTTGTACGGGCTGTTGTCGTCCGCCATAGCTAGATGGGGTCTCCTTATCGCTAGGTTATCAGATACCGAAAATAAGAAGAAATAATACGTCGCACGATTGGCCGAAGGGTCTATTGCGCAATCTCATATTTCATTCGTGGTGAATCCATTCTCGGAGATGCTTTCCTCCAGCACTTCTGGCGACGTGGTTCGTATTTCAGATTCCCATAACTGGATCCGTCACTGATTCGTAGCGCGTTAACTGCTTGAAAATTTGATTTTCCTTTGAAGCGGGATAAGAAGCGGTTCGGTGTGCTCGAGTTGTCATCGATCCGTCGCATCCCGTAATAAAAAAGGTTTTTCTTGTGACAAACCCAATTGTGGTTAGTCTCCTTTCCAGAGATCAATAGGTATGCGTGCCGAGGAACAATCCGTTCTTCAATGCGGGGACCACCGAAATTTTCTGAAAGACCAAGTAGTTGCCGGAAAGAGAAGATCTCGCGGCTTCCGCTTAGCCAGCTGGGCAAAAAGAAATAAATAGCTACAAATTAGAAGTCCATTGAACCAATATTTCTTTTATGCGAGCGATACTGATTGGCTTCGAGATGTAGTCATTCATTCCCGCTGCCAGGCAGCGTTCTCGGTCCCCTTTAATCGCGCTCGCAGTCATGGCGATTACGGGGATTTTTTTTAATTTTTCGTCGCTGCTGTCGCGAATTATTTTCGTGGTCTCAAAGCCATCAAGCTCCGGCATTTGGCAGTCCATAAAAACAATATCGTAGTTTGTGCGTTCTAGAAATTTTATAGCCTCTTTACCGTTGACGGCGATTTCCACTTGGTGGCCAAGCTGCTCGAGTATGGCTTGAATCAATTTTTGATTGATGCTGTGGTCTTCCGCAACCAGGATTCGGAACGCTTTTCCACATCCGGCCGGCGTGGCGGGTAAAGTAGGGCGATCTTTAGCGCGATGGCCTTCACGAATAGGTTGGCCGTTTTCCAAAGTAAGATCAAACCAAAATGTGGATCCTGCCGATAATTTTGAATCCACCCCAATTTCGCCGCCCATTAATTCCACCAGGCGCTTTGCGATGGATAAGCCGAGCCCGGTTCCGCCGAACTTTCTCGTGTTTGAATCATCCGCCTGAGAGAAAACTTGAAAAAGTTTCGAGAGGTTCTGCTCGGAAATCCCTACCCCTGTATCCTTAATGGTGAAGTGAAGCTTTGTGGAATCCTTGCTTTCTTCAATGACCGACACCGATACCGTGATTTCACCGCGCTCGGTGAATTTCAAAGCATTGCTTACGAGATTATTCAGCACCTGTCGTATACGATTTTCATCTCCGCGAAAGGTTGCGTAAAAACTCGGCCGAGAGAAAATGAAACGTAAGCCACACTTTTCGGATAGCATCGAAAAAATCATTTCGATGTCACGCAATATTTCATTCAAATCGAACTCTACAACGTCGATTTCTAGCCTTCCCGCTTCGATTTTAGAAAAATCTAAGATTCCATTGATAATGGTAAGCAAGCTATCGGCAGATCGCTTAATGGTTTCAGTGTAATCCATTTGAAGGGGGCTTAGTGTCGTACCAAGAAGCATTTCCGTCATGCCAATGATTCCATTCATGGGAGTGCGGATTTCGTGGCTCATGTTTGCCAAAAACTGAGACTTAAGCCTCGAATCTTCTACGGCGGCCTCCTGCGCGGCCTGGAGCTGCTCATTCCGCAGGCGTTGAGTAATATCGATTACGGAAGCCAGCACGAATTGTCCTTCGCTGGTTTCCATCGGATTAAGTCCGATCTCGATGGCAACCTCGGTGCCATCTTTTCTTATGCCATGTAAATTTCTTCCCGCACCCATGGCACGCGTTTCGGGGCGGACGAAAAAATTTTGCCGCGAATTAACGTGCGCATGGCGAAACCTTTCAGGGATTAAAATTTCTATGGTTTTTCCCAGCAGTTCCTGCCTTTGATAACCGAAAAGAGTTTCCGTTTGGTGATTGGCTAAAATAATTTCACCTTTTTGGTTCACCATAATCATGGCATTCGGTGCAGCCTCAACGGCCATGCGAAAGCGTTCTTCCGAGCGCTTTCTTTCGGTAATATCAACTATGGAAGCTAATACATATTCTTGATCAACGGGGTTGAGACCAATCTCAACGGATACTTCCGTTCCATCTTTGCGACGGCCATATAAATCACGTCCGGCGCCCATAACCCTGGCGGAAGGTGCAATTGTATATTGCTCTCTTTGCCGCGCGTGAAGCTTTTGAAATCGCTGTGGTATCAGGATCTCGATTGGCTGATCCACTAGCTCATCTTCGGTGTATCCGAACAGACGCTCAGCCTGCAAGTTTGCGAGAATGATCTTTCCTTGGCGATCGATAAGTATGATCGCGCTAGGGGCCGTTCGCAAAAGTTTCGCCGAAAGATCACCGCTAATTGGCCAATTCAAGATATGCGCCACCTTCTGCCACTGAGTACCGTTTTCATACGGGCTGGAGGCTCGGGTGATTAGTTGTCAAGAAACCCCCCGAAACTTCCCGTTTTTTATCAGTAAAACAAAATATCGCATATGTATTTAAAAAACAGCTGATTCTTAAAATGAAATCAAGAGGGATTGTTTTATGGAATCGGTGGACGGGCTCACATTGGTGCTGGACTCAGATATTGGATTTTTGCGAAGGATCAAGAATGAATCTCAAGATACTCCTGGGCCCTGTCCCGGCCCTGGTGGAAATTTGAAAGGGGAATCTCCTAAGATGGTGTTTCTGACGACAACCATCAATAAAAACAGGAGATTCCCCAATGAAA
>JACCDG010129969.1_pt1 | contig 13753 bp, 10 predicted proteins | sample 7442471 | NCBI WGS metagenome assembly JACCDG01 (sample SAMN15323444, study PRJNA562643) | freshwater metagenome | isolation source: river surface water | place: USA:Blue River Watershed | collected 2017-08-17
GACCGAGGCCTGGACAGCGCAGCACCTGCATCGGGCCTTGATGGGGCGCCGGGTGGCCATCAAGCAGGCCCTGCTCGCGGGGGATGTGGTGGTGGGGGTGGGCAACATCTACGCCAGTGAGGCGCTGTTTCGCGCCGGTATTCGACCCATGGTGGCAGCTTGTCGAATCAGCAAACCCCGCGCCGAGCGCTTGCGCCTGGCAATTCGCGAGGTACTGGCACGGGCCCTGGAGGTGGGCGGCAGCACCTTGCGCGACTTCAGCAATGCGAAAGGCGAGAGCGGCTACTTTCAACTGGAGATGCTGGTCTATGACCGCGCCGGGGAGCCCTGTCGGCAATGTGGCACAACCATCCGGCAGATTCGACAAGGTCAGCGCTCCACGTTTTACTGTCCCGCATGCCAAAAGCCCTGACGCCTTCGACGGATACGTTTGCCCACGAACTTGTGCGCTGGCAGCGCCAGCATGGACGACACGACCTGCCCTGGCAGCGCACACGGGACCCGTACCGGGTTTGGTTGTCCGAAGTGATGCTGCAGCAGACGCAGGTGAGCACAGTGGTGGGCTACTACGACCGATTTCTGGCTCGTTACCCGCAGGTGGCAGCATTGGCCGCCGCACCGCTGGACGATGTGATGGCACTGTGGAGCGGGTTGGGGTATTACAGCCGTGCGCGCAATTTGCATCGGTGTGCGCAAGCGGTGGTGGCGCAGCATGGGGGCGAGTTTCCCCGCCATGCACACGTGTTACAGACCTTGCCAGGCATTGGCCGCTCAACGGCCGCGGCTATTGCATCCTTGTGCTTTGAGGAGCGCATCGCCATTCTGGATGGCAACGTGAAACGCGTGCTCACCCGGGTGCTGGCGTTTGACCAGGACCTGGCCAAATCCGCCGCCGAAAAAGCTTTGTGGGCCTTGGCGCAATCGATGCTGCCCGAGCACGGCCGTGACATGCCGGCCTACACGCAAGGGGTCATGGACTTGGGGGCCACGGTCTGCACCCGCACCCAGCCCCGTTGCCCGGCTTGCCCGGTACGCCCGCTGTGTCAGGCCCATCAGCGCAACGAGACCGATCGATTTCCTATCAAGACGCGCACACTGCGCCGGTCATCGCAATCCTGGTGGTGGTTGCTGGCTGTTAATCCGCGCGGTGAGGTGATGCTGGTCAAGCGGCCTCAGCAAGGCATCTGGGCCGGGTTGCATTGCCTGCCCATGTGGCAAGAGCAGGCTGGGCTCCTGTCGCTGTTGCCCGCTACCGCCCAACGGCAGGTGCAACACCTGCCCGTGCAACTGCACGCTCTGACGCATCGTGATTTGCATCTTCACACCGTGGTGGCACCTCTGGGGCAGCGTCAGGCCGATGCGATAACCCGGGCTGTGCAAGGCAACTGGTATGGCCCCGAAGCCTGGGATGGGTTGGGGTTACCAGCCCCGGTGCGCAACCTGCTCACGCAAAGGACTTGGCATCCAATTCCCGGTGACGGTGCAGTGTGACCCAGGCCGCGGAGTAACGATGCGCCAGTTGCTCCACCAGGTACACCGAGCGGTGTTGGCCACCGGTGCAGCCGATGGCCACGGTGACGTAGCTGCGGTGGTCCCGCACCAGAGCGGGCAGCCACTGATCCAGGAACGTCTCGATGTGCTGTTGCATCTGGCGGACTTCGGGGTGTGAGTTCAGCCAGTCGGCCACCGGCGCGTCGCGACCACTCAAGGCGCGCAGGTCGGACTCGTAATGGGGGTTGGGGAGCATGCGCACGTCAAAGACAAAGTCCGCGTGAACCGGAATGCCTCGCTTGAAAGCAAACGATTCAAACATCAGGGTGAGCTGTGCGGCAGGGGCTGCGATCATGGACTTGACATAGGCCTGCAATTGCCCCGAGCGCAACAGGCTGGTGTCGATGACGTGGCCTTGATCGCGCAGCGTGAAGAGCAATTCGCGCTCACGCTCGATGGCGCTGATCAGGTCGCGCTGGATATCGGTGGTTTGATCCTCGTGGGTGGAAAGCGGGTGACGGCGCCGAGTCTCCGAGTAGCGGTGCACCAGTGTGTCGGTGGTCGCGTCGAGGAACAGCAGTCGCACATCCACATTCAGCGCCCGCAGGTGCGTCAATTGGTCGGGCACCATGGGCAAGGTGGCCGCACTGCGCACGTCCATGGCGATGGCCACGCGTTGCTCACGGTGGTGCTGCTCCAGTTGCATGAAGGGCAGCAACAACTCGGGCGGCAGGTTGTCCACACAGTAAAAACCGTTGTCCTCCAGCGCGTGCAGGGCCACGGACTTGCCGGAACCGGACATGCCAGTGAGAAGAATCAACTCGCGTTTCATGAGCGCACGGGTTTGCTGGCGCGGGCGCGCCCGGGTTGCTTGGGGGCAGAGCCAGCGTCTGCTGCGGCGGACTTCAGCTCGAGGTGGGCTGCGCCCTCCAGCATTTCGCGGGCATGGGCCAAGGTGGTGTCTGAGAGGCGCTCACCACTCAGCATGCGGGCGATTTCGCTCACGCGCGCTTCGCGCTCGATGGGTCGTACATGGCTGGAGGTGCCCTGGGCATCGGCCTGCTTGGCCACCAGCAAATGGTGATCCGCACACGACGCCACCTGGGGCAGGTGGGTCACAGCCATGACCTGACGGTCGCGTCCGAGTTGCTTCATCAGACGGCCCACGGTATCGGCCACAGCGCCGCCGACACCGGCATCCACCTCATCAAAGATCAGCGTCTGGGCGGTGCCCAGGCGGCTCGTGGTCACGGCAATGGCCAATGCCAGGCGTGAGAGTTCGCCGCCGGAGGCCACTTTGCCGATGGGGCGTGGTGTGCTGCCGGGATGACCAGCGACCAGAAACACCACGGTTTCCAGACCGCTGGCGCTGGGCTCGCAGTCGTCGAGTTGGACCTCGAATCGCCCACCGGCCATGCCCAGCCCCTGCATGGCGTGTGTGATGGCATCGGCCAGTTGTGGCGCGGCTTGCTGGCGTGCGCGGGACAACTGGCGTGCCTGCGCCAGATAAGCCGTCTGCGCGGTGTCGACCTGTCGTCGTAAGCCCTCGAGGTCGGACGCCTGATCAAGGCGCACCAGTTCCTGTTTCCAGCCTTCCCACAAGCCAGCCAAATCGGCGGGTGGGCGCTTGTAGCGGCGTGCCAGGCTCATCCACTGGGACATGCGCTCGTCCAGCGATGCCAAACGGTCCGGGTCGAGATCGGTGCGTCGCAGCCAGGTTTGTAGCGAGTGCACCGCATCTTCTGCTTGTGCCAGGCTGGAGGCGAGCACCTCGGCCACGGGCGCGAAAGCCGGTTCGATGGCCGTGTGCTCTTGCAACTGGCTCACCACGCGGCTGAGTTCGCGCAACACGCCGCCTTGATCGTCTTGCAGGTGGGTCAGGGCCGATTCGGCCGTCTCCATCAGGGTGCGGGCATGGGAGAGGCGGGTGTGTTGGGTGTTGAGTTCGTCCCACTCCTCCAGGCCGGGCGCAAGTTTATCCACTTCGCCAATTTGCCAAGACAGGCGCTCGCGCTCCTGTTGCAGTCGATCCTGGGTCTGCAAGGCGTCGCTCAGGGTGCGTTGGGCGTCGCGCCAGGTGGCCCACAGGGCCGCCAAGGGTGCAGTGGACGTGCCAGCGTAGGCGTCCAGCAACCCCCGCACCGAATCCGGACGGGTCAGACTTTGCCAGGCGTGTTGACCATGGATGTCCACCAAGGCATCGCCAATTTCACGCAGTTGGGCGGCGGTGGCGGCACTGCCGTTGATCCAGGCGCGGCTTTTGCCCTGGGTGTCGATGACCCGGCGCAGCAGCAGGCTCTCGGCTGATTCAAACCCTGCCTCATCCAGCCAGGCGTCCAGGTGGGGCGCGTGATTGAACTCGGCGCTGATTTCGCAGCGCAGAGCGCCTTCGCGGATCACAGAACTCTCGGCACGCGCACCCAGCACCAGTTGCAGGGCGTCAATCAGAATCGACTTGCCCGCGCCGGTTTCACCCGTGAGCACGCTGAACCCCTGGTCCAGATCCAGTTCGAGTTCGCGCACGATGACGAAATCGCGCAGGCTGATACGTTTGAGACTCATGCCACCCCTTCGTTCCAGTGAAGTTTCTTGCGCAGTGTGTCAAAGTAACTCCACCCGCGGGGGTGCAAAAACAGGGCATGGTGCTGTGAACGGCGCACCAAGATGCGGTCGCCGGGCAATAGCGAGGCCAGCGACTGCATGTCAAAGTTGGCGCTGGCGTCCCGTCCGGAGACCAACTCGATCACGATCTCGCCCGGATCGGCCAGCACCAGCGGTCGGTTGGACAGGGTGTGCGGCGCAATCGGCACCATCAGCCATCCTCGCAACGAGGGATACAGCAGGGGCCCGCCGGCCGACAAGGCATAGGCGGTGGAACCCGTGGGGGTGGAGATGATCAGACCATCCGCCCGTTGCGTGGCCACAAAGTGCCCGTCAACCTCGATGCGCAACTCCACCATGCCCGAGGTGCCGCCACGGTTGACCACCACGTCATTGAGCGCCTGGGCGTCGAACACGCACCGATCGTCCCGCATCACCTTGGCGTGCAACAGGCTACGCCGGTCCTCGGTGTATTCGCCTTGCAGCATGGGACGCAGCGTGGCCTCAATCTTGTCCAGCGGGATGTCGGTGATGAAGCCCAACCGGCCCTGGTTGATGCCGATCAATGGCACGCCATAGGGGGCCAATTGGCGGCCAAAGCCCAGCATGGTGCCATCCCCGCCCACCACCAGGGCCAGGTCGCAGTCGGCGCCAATGCCCTTCACATCCAGTTCCTGGTGCCCGCTCATGCCCAGGTGTGCAGCCGTCTCTCGCTCGATGGCCACGTCACAGCCCTGGTCGTGCAGAAAGTGGGTGAGCTTGTCCATCACCTGGCGCGATGCGCTCAAGGCGCTGCCCACGAGGGTGGCATGGGTTTTACCGATCAGGGCAATATGCCGGAATTGGGACTTCATGCGCAAATTACATCACTAAAATGCAACGCTACCATGACTCACCTTGACGAACGCGCCAAGTTGTTGCTCAAAGCCCTCGTTGAGCGCTACATCGCGGACGGCCAGCCGGTCGGCTCGCGCACCTTGTCACGCGCCAGCGGCTTGGAGCTCTCGCCTGCCACGATTCGCAACGTCATGTCCGATCTGGAGGAGTTGGGGCTGATCGCCAGCCCCCACACCTCGGCCGGTCGAATTCCCACATCGCGCGGCTACAGGCTGTTTGTCGACACCATGCTGACTGCCCGCCGCGAGTCCTTCGAGACGGCGCCCCTGGCCCCCGACCAGCCGCAAAAAGTCATCGCCAACGCGGCACAACTGCTGTCCAACCTGTCGCATTTTGTGGGGGTGGTGATGGCCCCGCGCCGCACCACCGTGTTTCGCCACATCGAATTCCTGCGTTTGTCGGACCGTCGGCTGTTGGTGATCATCGTCTCGCCGGATGGTGATGTGCAAAACCGCGTCATCTTCACCGAATCCGACTACACCCAGGACCAGCTGTTGACCGCGGCCAATTTCCTGAACGCCCACTACGCTGGCATGGCCATCGAGCAAGTGCGCGAAAAGCTGCAGCATGAGGTGGAGTCGCTACGGGGGGAAATTGCCACCCTGATGAAAGCGGCGGTGCAGGTGAGCTCCGAGGCCCTGACCCAAACCCAGGACGACGTGGTGATCAGCGGCGAGCGCAACCTGCTCTCGGTGAGCGACTTCACCAGCGACATGGGGCAACTGCGTCGGGCCTTCGATTTGTTTGAGCAAAAGGCCCAGCTGATCCGCTTGCTCGATGTTTCGGCCCAGGCGGAGGGCGTGCGCATCTTCATCGGTGGAGAAAGCCAATTTGTGCCGGTGGAGGAGTTGTCGGTGGTAAGTTCACCCTATGAGGTCGATGGCCTGGTGGTGGGCACCTTGGGCGTGATCGGCCCCACCCGCATGCACTACGACCGCATGATTCAGATTGTGGACATCACGGCCAAACTGGTCAGCAATGCGCTGAGTCACAAATAGGGCGTAGTCCTTCTGGCGGTGCAAACCTCCCACAAACCATCGCCCGAGATGCGAGGAAAGACACGATGAGCCGGGGACTGAGTGATTTGCAGATCGGACAACGTTTTGAGTCACCCACCGTGACGCTGGACAAGGCACAGGCCTTGGACTTTGCACGCCAGTACGACCCGCAACCGTTTCACCTTGACGATGAGGCCGCCAGCCAGTCTTTGTTCAAAGGCCTGGCCACCAGTGGTTGGTACACCGCGTCCATGTGTTTTCGCTTGTTTCATGATTCACTCTCGGATTTACGCGGGGGCATCATCGGTCGACAGGTCGAATCGATTCAATGGCCTCGGCCCGTGCGTCCGGGTGACACCATGCGTGTGGTGACCACCGTGGCACAACTGGAGCGATCCGAGAAGAACCCCCGCTATGGAACCGTCGTGTTTGACCACGAGGCTTTCAACCAGCATGGCGAGACGGTGTTTCGCATGCGCTCGCATGTGTTAGCGCAAGACCCGATCACTTGAATGAGTGCTTGACGCAGGCCTGATCTGGGCATTGCGGCCCGCTTGTGACCCAGCAGGACATCTTCACTGCCACGGTGGATTACCATGCGTGGGCGCCCATCACTGCAGCAGTTTGAGCACCGTTTGTTGGTTGGTATTGGCCTGTGCCAGGATGGCGGTGGCCGCCTGCTGGATGATTTGCGCGCGCGCCATGTCGCTGCTTTCGGCCGCGTAGTCGGCGTCCTCGATTTTGCTACGCGACGCCGACATGTTGGTGTAGGTGTCGTACAGATTGCTCACGCTGTACTCGAGACGGTTCATCACGGCGCCCATGTTGGAGCGGGCCAGGTTCACTTGGTAAAGCGCAGCATCCAGGCTAAGCAAGACATTGCTGGCGGTGATTTGATCGAGCAGGTGACTGGGCGGCGGCTCGACGGTGAGCCCCACTTGCAGAGGCGGTGCCAGCGGGTCGGCAATGTAGAGGTTGCTCAGCAAAGCCTCGCTACTCTTGCGCACAATCGCATCCCCTCGGTGGGTCTGCGCTGTGGTGTTCATCGCGCCCCGGGTCACGCCGGTCAGGCTGTTGGCGGTGAGCCCGGTGTAGGTGATCAATTCGTTGTCGATATAGACCGTCCCGGTTGAGGGGAACCCCTCGGTGGATCGCACCGGGATGGTGGTGGTGACCGCATCGATGTCCTGGCCCAGGGTGGTGCGACCCAGACCATTGCGCAGCGAAATGACATGAGACCCCGCAGCGGTGCCTGGGGCTGGCTCCGGGGGCAGGTAGGTCTGGTCGACATCCCAGGTCACGAGATGGGTGATCGATCCTTGGGCGCCGAAATCAGGCATGTCGATGCTGATCTTTTCGCCGACCCGGTTGCCCACCTGAAAGTCCAGGCGGCTCACCGCAGGGGGTTGGTAGTGCTCGGCCTGGATGCTGGAGATGACCGAGGCGTCGGTCTCGGTGAAGCCCAGTGCGGTAAAGCGGCTGTAGGTCGGAATGAGGCTGTCGACCTTGACCGAAAACGAGGGACTGGCTTGTGAGGTCAGGACATCGTTGACCGCAAAGCTGTGTCCCGGGTTCAGCACCAATGGGGTCAGTACTGGAACCGTGGGCGGGCTGCTGATCACCCGCACCGTGGCGTGATCGCCCTGACTGTTGACCATGGCGTAATCGCCATCGGACAGGGCCTGAGTGCCGTTGGCATAGGAAACGGCGCCGATGCTGCCCTGCACCACCGCCGCAGGTCCCGCCTGGATGGAAATATCTCGGGCAGCCTGCAACACAACGCCGGCATAGAAAGTGGATCCCATCCGGGTCTCTCCCTCGAGCCCGTGGGAAATGCCGGGCAGCGGTTGGACCGTGTTGCCACCGCTGGGCACATAGCCCAGGCCAAATTCCGCAGCGGTCAACTCGTCGTCAGAGGTGTAGGGCAGCATGCCCGAATCCTTCATGAACCAGACCGACACATTGCGCCCGTCTCGGGCCTTGAGACTGATGCCCTCGGTACCGTTATCCACGGCGTCCACGCCGGTCAGGCTGCTTTTGGCATTGATCAATCCCAGCAAGCCGTGCTTGCGCGCGGCTGCTGTTGCCCACAGGCTCATGTCGACATCGATCCGCTGCCCGTTCAGAAACAAGGCCGCGGGGTGGAGGAAGTCGGTGGTCATGCCGGTGCCGTTGATCAGCACCGGTTGCACCAGGGCTGTGACGCCGGTTTTTTCTGTCACGGTGTTGACCGCCGCTGCCAAGGCAATGCCACTGGCCGCGCGTGAACTGGTGTCGGTGGAGGTGTGGGACACCGTGTCGTCCGATGCACGGGCAGCAGGAATGGCCACGCCGTTGATCAGCAAATCCCCGTCGTGTACCGACTGGATGTCCTGCATCCGGCTGACCATGGCGCGTTCGGCGGTGACCACGGTGGTGACATTGGCGGCGGTGTAATTACCGGCCCGCAAGCCCGAATGCTGCAGGTCACCCTCCAAGGCGGCCGCCACCTTGAGTCCCTTGCCGGCATGAACGGCGAGTGAGTAGGTGCCGACCTGTACCCCGCTGTTGACGCCAATCATGGCGGCAAAGCGGGCATTGTCGCTGGAGAACATCTCGACATCGATGTTGCGACCGTCTTCCGCGACCAGGGTGACGCCGCCATCGGTCAATCGGCTGTCGATGGCCTGGATGCCCGTGCGTTCGGTCAGGGCGTTGATCGCGGCTAGCACTTGTTGCCGAGTGAGCTCGCTGTCCGTGGCGGAGGTGGTGATCGCGGTTGTCAGGTATCCGTTGATGAGGAGGGTACCGGTCATGGTGCCAAGTTCGGAGATGGCCCGTCCGCTCAGTAAATTGCGATTGACGACAGCGGTCACGCCGGTCTGGTTGCTGAATCGGTTGATCTGTGCGGCCTTGGTGATGGCACTGGCGGCCGCGTTACCGGCAGGAGACGCGGTGTCGAGCACGTCGTCCGGCAGGACGGCAATGTCCACACCATTCAGGGAGAGGTCCTTGTTTCCGATCACACCTAGATCGGCCGAACTGTCGATGGTGATTTCCAACCGTTGCGCCGACAGGTCGGTCGTATCCTGGGTGCTGAGCTCCATGGCAGCGCTCATCAAACCCCCATAAGCCTCGAGTCTGATGATTCCTTGCGTGCTGTCGCTGTTGGCGTTGTCGATGCTGAGTGTGGTGACCGAGCCGTCCAATGCAACAAATTGAGCCGTCCCACTGCCCGTGAAGTCAAGCACGATCTTGCCTTTGTGCGTGAAATTTACAGGCGAACTCACCTGCAACTCGGTCGGGCTCACGGTGGTGGGTGAAGGGCGAGGGTCATACAGCAGACCCGTCAGCGCCGTCTGCCCGCCGTATTGCTGCACCCTCTGCCCGGCCGACACGGTCTTGTAGAGTGCCTGGATAGCTACCGGGGTGCCTGCTTTGGCATCCATCAGGCTCATGCCATTCCATCGTGTGTTGCGGCTGACCGCGGCAATGTCCTGCTTGAGTTGCTGATATTCCATGTCCATGGCGCCACGCTGGGCATCGGAGTAGGTGCCGTTGGCAGCTTGCACCGCCAACTCACGCATGCGCTGTAACCTGTCCCCGATCTGTCCACCAGCGCTTTCAGCCGTTTGAATCATGCCAATGCTGTTGTTGGCATTCTGGATGGCCTGGTGTGTGCCACGAATCAACTCGCTCATGCGAGCGGCAATGGCCAAGCCTGCAGCATCGTCGCGAGCCGAATTGATGCGCTTGCCGGTGGACAGGCGCTCCATGGCAACACTTTGCCGGCGCTCGACCATCGAGAGCGCAGCCTGAGCAAATTGAGCCCGAATATTGGTATTGATGACGTTCATGGCAGTGGCTGACATCAGAAATGCAAGTTTCATGCCCTGAAAATTAATCGCTAAGTATTCGTGGTCAGGCGTGCCCGAGGACTGGTTTCAGGGGGATCGCTGTCAAAAATTCCACGATCGGGCCGTTTCTTCACCCTGGCAGCGAGATCAGCTGTCCTAGGTGACAACAACAGGGAACACCCGCCCCCCACAAATTCAACGCAGCGCTATAGTGGTTTACGCCAGACCCTGAAGTCGAGGCGCCACAACAGTTTTGGAGACCCCCCATGATTCGTCGTACCCTGATTCGCGCACTGACCGCGTTGTCCGCATCCCTGGCCCTGGCCAGCCCGGCCCTGGCCGACAACTACCCCTCACGCCCCATCACCTTGGTGGTCCCCTGGGGGGCTGGGGGTGGCACGGATGCCACGGCCCGTATCGTCGGGGCTTTGCTGGAAAAAGAACTGGGTCAGCCCGTCAACGTGGTGAACCGCACTGGTGGTAACGGCGTGGTAGGTCACTCGGCCATCGCCACGGCGCAGCCCGATGGCTACACCCTGGGCATGATCACGGTGGAAATTTCCATGATGCACTGGGCCGGTCTGACCCAACTGAATCCGCGAGACTTCACCCCCATTTCCCTCATGAACATCGATCCGGCCGGCGTCACGGTGCGGGCCGACTCGCCCTACAAAAATCTGGACGACCTGATCACGGCGGTGCGTGCCAACCCGGGCAAATTCAAAGCGTCCGGCACCGGTCAGGGTGGCATTTGGCACCTGGCGCTGGCCGGCATGCTCAAAGACCTGAAGATCGACGTCTCCGCTGTGCCCTGGGTGCCCTCCAATGGCGCTGCGCCCGCCATGAACGACCTGGCCGCCGGGGGTGTCGAGTTCGTCACTTGCTCCTTGCCCGAGTCGCGTGCCCTGATTGACGCTGGCAAGGCGCGTCCCCTGGCCATCATGGCCAGCAGCCCGGCGGCGCTGTATCCCAATGTGCCAACCCTGAAAGCCGCCACGGGCAGTGACTGGGCCATCGGCGCTTGGCGCGGGATTGCGGCGCCCAAGGGGCTGCCGGCGGATATTCAGGCCAAGCTGGGCGCGGCCATGAAAAAAATCTATGACAGCAAGGATTACCAATCCTTCATGGCCGGTCGCGGCTTTGGCGTGATCTATGCCGATGCCAAGGGCTTTGAGCAGTTCATGGCCAAAGGCGATGCCGACATGGGGGTCGTCATGAAGTCTCTTGGTTTGGCCAAGTGATGTGGCTCGGGTCGATTCGAGGACTCGGCGAATCGGCTCTACCGAGATTTTTTGACCCACCCCCGGTTGCGCATGCGCCTGGGGTGATTGGCACGTCCTCTCTTCCATGAAATTTCACGACACCTTCAGCGGCGCGGTTCTGCTCTTGCTTGCACTGGCCATCCTGTTCAACGTGAGCAGCTTTCCGAATATTCCCGGGCAAAACATCGGGCCTGCTGCCTTTCCCGGCCTTTTGGCCGGATTGCTGGCGGTTTGCGCGGTGCTGCTGATCATCAAGGGCTTGCGCACGCAGCGCTCTCAGCCTTGGATCGTGTGGGGCGAGTGGATGCGCTCGGGCTATCACCTGCGCAACTTCCTCATCACCGTGGGTTGCCTGCTGTTTTACATCTTGGCTTCTGAGGCGCTGGGGTTCTTGATCTGCTCGGTGACGGTGCTGGTGGTGATGTTCTGGGCGCTGCAGGTGCGGGGTCGGCTGATTTTCCCCTTGGCCCTGGGCATCACGCTGTTGATCCACACCATCTTTTACAAAGGCCTGCGCGTACCCCTGCCCTGGGGTGTGATGCTGCCCTGGCAATGGTGAGGCACTGCGCATGACCTGGACCATCTTCATGCAGTCCCTGGGGTTGGTGCTCGACCCCTATGTGCTGCTGGTGATCTTCTGCTCCGCCTTGTTCGGTCTGTTCGTGGGGTGTATCCCCGGGCTGACGGCCACCATGGCGACTGCGCTTTTGGTGCCCATTACCTTTTTCATGCCGCCGGTGCCAGCGGTAGCCGCCATCGTCACTGCGACGGCGATGGCCATTTTCTCCGGCGACATTCCGGGCGCCTTGTTGCGAATACCGGGTACACCGGCCTCGGCCGCCTACACCGACGAGGCGTACCAGATGACGCTCAAAGGCCAGGCCGAAGTGGCGCTCGGCGCGGGGTTGGTGTTCTCGGCCATTGGCGGATTGTTCGGCACGCTGGTGATGATCTGGTTTTCGCCTGGTCTCGCTGAAATTGCCTTGCAGTTCTCTTCGTTTGAATATTTCTGGCTGGTGGTGTTGGGTTTGGCCGGCGCGGTGTTCATTGGTAACGCCAGTGTGCTCAAGGCCAGCATCGCCTTGCTGCTGGGCTTGCTGATTGCCTGCATCGGGCTGGAAAACCCGGCGGCGCACCCGCGCTTTACCTTTGGTCTGCCTCAACTGATGAGCGGTGTGGAGTTGATCCCGATGATGGTGGGCATGTTCGCCATCTCCGAGTTGTTGCGCTTCATCACCAACCTCGATCCGCCGCCCGTCATGGTGACCGAGAAGATTGGCAACATCTTCTCGGGCATGTGGAGCCTGCTGGTCAAGTACCGCTGGCCCCTGGTGCGGGGCAGCGCGCTGGGTACGGTGATCGGGATACAGCCGGGATCGGGCGCCGACATGGCGTCCTGGATGAGTTATGCGATGAGCAAGAAGTTTTCCAAGGAGCCCGAGAAGTTTGGCACCGGGCATGTGGAAGGCATTGTGGAATCGGGCGCGGCGAACAATTCCTCGTTGGCAGGTGCGTGGATTCCGGCGATTGTGTTTGGCATTCCGGGCGACTCCATCACCGCCATCGCCATCGGTGTGCTTTACCTGAAGAACATGAACCCGGGCCCGATGATCTTCGTCAACAACCCGGAAAACATCTACGCCATCTTTCTGGTGTTCATCCTCGCCAACATCATCATGGTGCCGCTGGGCTGGCTGACGGTGAAGGTGGCCACGCGCATTCTCAAGGTGGCGCGCAACATCCTCATGCCCACCATCCTGCTGTTTTGTATCGTCGGCTCCTTTGCCATCAACAACTCGGCGTGGGGGGTGGTGCTGGTGCTGTTTTTCGGCCTGGCAGCGTTCATCCTGGAGGAGAACGGTTTTCCGGTGGCGCCGGCCATCCTGGGGGTGGTCTTGGGCACGATGATGGAGGAAAACTTTGTGACCTCCATGATCAAGTCCGATGGCGATCCCTTGGTCTTCTTCACCCGTCCGATTGCCATGTGGCTGGCTGCCGGGACCCTGTTGATTCTGATCTGGCCAGTGATCACCTGGGCCTGGCGGCGTTCCCGCCCGCCGGTTGACGCTGCTTCCCGCTGAGTGCTGCTCGGGGCGACCTCTGGTCGTCTCATCGACAGGTCCCCAGCGCAAGACGACCGGGGTGTCCTCAGGAGCGACGATCGAGCAATTGCGCGGCCAGTGCCCACAGCGCGTCGCGGTAGCTGGACGGTGGCAGCACCTCCAGCGCCTGCATCGCCCGTTGCGCCTCCTGGCTGGCAGCAGCGCGGGTGGACTCCATGGCGCCGGTCTGTCGAACGACTTCGATCAGGGCCGGTAATTCGCTGGCGTCCCCTTCTTCTATCGCGCGGCGAATGAGGGCCTGTTGGTCAGCGGTTGCGCGTTGCATCGCGATGATGAGCGGCAAAGTGGTTTTGCCCTCGCGCAAATCGTCCCCTAGGTTTTTGCCCAGTTCGGCAGCGTCGCCCTCGTAGTCCAGGACATCATCGATCACCTGGAAGGCGGTGCCCAGGGCCTGTCCGTAGCTCGCGCAAGCGGCCTCAACCTCCGCCGCCGATCGATCGATCACCGAGGGTAAGCGCGCACTAGCTTCGAAAAGCTTGGCTGTTTTAGAGCGGATCACACGCAGATAGCCTTCCTCGGTGAGGGTGGCGTCGTGCATGTTCATC
>JACCDG011604109.1_pt1 | contig 13753 bp, 13 predicted proteins | sample 7442471 | NCBI WGS metagenome assembly JACCDG01 (sample SAMN15323444, study PRJNA562643) | freshwater metagenome | isolation source: river surface water | place: USA:Blue River Watershed | collected 2017-08-17
CAAGGAAGCGGGTCTTCGCGCCCTCCGGCGCTTGCGTGGCGATCGACGACGCCCATTGCCGGCCCCCGTCAATCCCCGGCCGATCGGCATCATGGATAACGTTCGTATTAACGGTGGCAAGTACCCCTGCAGGCCAGCGGGGGATTTCCTTGGACCCATTCGCGTTTGTGACAACAACGTGCCGGTCGCGCAAGTGTTCGGGAATGAGACCTTGCAAGGCAGCCAGGTCGGTGATTCCCTCGACCTTCCAACAGACGTCGACCATGCCTGGGATCGCGAGCCGCTCTATTCCGTGGCTGCCTACAAGACCTGGCTGCGATCCATAGGTGAGTTTTGACTTCACCTGGCCGATGACGACGCCCTGCTTGTTGTATTTCGGCAGCGACGCGCCGTTGTAGTTCATCACGACCCAGCCGACCGGCGCGTTAGGATTGAGATCCGGGCCGCAGATCGGCCAGGCAATCACGCTGAATTGCTTCTTGTAGCGGGCCATCTTCGCGCCGGAGAGAAGCAAGCCCTTCTCTGTGACCCCCTGCTTAGCTCGCAAAAAGAACTGAGCCATGTCCGATGACCAGTCTTCAAACTTCAGCTCGCGGCCTGGATCCTTTTCGCCGGCCTGCTTAATGCCGAGATAATCGCCGACCAGGCCGACGGCGACAGGAAAGGCGACTCCTTTCATCCAACCGACGGCTGCGAAGCCATCGCCGCACTTCTCAGAGAAGCAATGACTGCAGCGAACAGCGCCCATCGCTTCATCGACCAGGCGGAAGCGGGTCTCTCCGCCGCACTTCGGGCAAGGGTGTTCCTGTGAGGAGTCGAGGAGATCCGCCGGGATCCCGGCGACTGACTGGAGAACGTCGAGCCACCGACCATTGGCCGCTTGGCGAACGATATCCGTATTAACTTTGGCCATCTTGACCTTTCCTTTTGCCGTGTGTCTTGTAAGTCGCAACTATCTTCTTTTGGTGGCGATCATAGATCTCGTACCACCGGCCTTCGCTAAATCGGTTAGCAAAATCAACGGCCTCGGCGAAGTGGTCTTCGTCGAGGCCGATCTTTATCCACGTTTGTTTTGTTCGGAGATCTCTAACGAGAAGGGCAATCTGATAGCGAAGAGGGATTGCCGTTCGATTGTGGCCTCCTGCCATGAGTAGATTCCTTTATGGTTGCACGTCCCTCATCGCATCGAGTTCTCGAAGCCGACGAAGTTCGCCGAAGAGCCATTGCAAATAAGCGTCAACTCGCTTCGTTCTAAACTTACCAGCTTGCCGCAATGCCTTGCGACGGGCCAAATCTCTCTTTTTTGAAGCCAAGTGCTTTTCGGGGTTGTCTCGTCGCCAGGCGATGTTTCGGTCTCGACTTGCTTGAAGATGGGTCAAGCATAGCGTGTACTTTTTCAGGGTGGATGGGTCGACATACGCCTCTACTCCGCACCACACGCATACGCCTTCATCTTTTCTTTTCTTGTAGGCTGCGTTTGTCGGCATTACCATGGCTCCTGCTTGGCGGCCAGCTTGATAGCTTTTCGCTCGGCCGCGGTTAGATTCTTCTCCCAGAAACGTTCAAGCCAGCGGAACGTCTCTACCTCTGCAGCGCGACGACTCGATAGCCAGCTCCAGTGAACCTTGAACCGTTGCATGAAGCTGATTCTCGATCGGTAGAAGATCTTGCGATTCTCGTCGATCGTCTTCTTGCCGCGAGACGGCATCAGTTCCAAGCATTGGTCTATCGTCGCTTCGACGACGACAAGCCCTGCCTCAATGTGCGATAGGTTCTCCAGCTCCTTTTCGAAACGATCGCGACGTCCCTGGAGCCCTCGCGACGTTTCGTAGCCTGTTTCCCAGCCAAGAATCGTCGACCAGGCGTCCTCCATGCTCTTTCGCTCGACATGGACGCGACCGAAACAACCGTCAATTGTGTAGTCCCCCAGTGAATCGGGATGGCGACCAAGATTGCTCGATCGCGTTTCAATAACAAGCGGGGCATATTTGCGATCGGCGTCGGCGCGGAAGTTGGTGAACGTGAATGGCTGCCCTTCAGCGGTGTCGACCAAGATAGTGAAGGGGTTGCGTATTGGCTCCGGCATCATGCCTCCGGGTTTAATAGCTTTTCGATTTCGTCTGCGACCCAATTGCCGCTGACTTGACACGGTGCGCGACAGACTGCTGCCAATTGGAAGAGCTTGCCCCGAAGGGCGAAGTGCTCCTTCTCCGCAGCGGCTAGCCGCCCTTTTACCCAATCGAATCTCCCGCCGACTCGACAACCGGCGGCGGTGTGAGGCGACTCTGGCACTTCATGCGGGACGCCGGCCTCGTCGAGCCGTTTATGGACGTAGAGCTTGAAGTTAGCCGCCTCGGCTAGCTGGGCTTTGAGAGAGGCGAGTTCGGCAACGAGTTCCGGCCCCCCGGCTTCGCACCATCGCTGAAACTTAACCAGAGCATCCACAAGAGCTTGGTTGTTGCTGACTATCTTCTCGCTCGACTGGGTCATGGGGTAGGGCCTTTCGGGGTTGGTGGTTAGTGGACGGCCCGTCCAGGGTGGGTTAGTTCAGGCTCGCAAAGTCCTCGACGGTGATGACTCCCTCGCCTTTGCAGCAGCCGCAAAGCTCATGGAAGTCTTCGTACTCTTCCTCGGAAATCTCACGGTCGGGGAAGTTGTAGTCGCCCCCTTCGCCGCCGCAGACGGGACACTCTTCGCCGCGCTGGTCGCAGTGCTTGCAGCCGTAGGCTCCTTTGAGGAGCCGATCTTCGTCGTCCAGGTCGGCGCGGTCGTGCGGGTCTGGAAACCAGTGGTGCGTTCGGCCTTCACATTCGGTGCAACGGCGGCAGCTCATCTCGTTTCATCCTCTCTCGCGTGGTTAGGGTTCGTCGCCGGGCAGGCGCGGGCGGGGGAGTGAGTTCCTCCCCCGCCCCGCACCGCGAAGCTTACTTCTTGGCCTTCTTCGTCTTCTTCGGCTTCTCAATGACGACGACGTCCTGGCCGTGCAGGATGCAAACGGTGCCAAGCTCCGAGCCGTATCGTTCCAGCTCATGCTTCTGCAGTAGCGGCAGCAAGCTGTCGGTCAACTCTTTCGCCTCCTTCTTGGCAGCAGCCGACGCATTATTCGCGGCCTTTACCTTTTTCAGGACCGCGTCGATCGCAGGAATCTTCTCGTCGAGATCCTCCATGCCTGGCAATGGTGCCGTTGGGTTCGTCTCGACTCCCTTGCCAACGCGGGCCTTCGCGCTGCCCTTTCGTTTCGTCGTCTTCTTCGCAGCCTTCTTCTTGGCCGCCTTCTTTTTTGTAGCCATTTCACTATTCTCCCGAGGGGTGTAGACGTGATTTCCTGACAAACTCGGCGGCATCACGTCGTTAAAGTAGCCGAGTGCTTTTGGCGGGGGTTTGCTCATTAGTTGGATTCGGCTTGTTCGGCCAGGGATTCGCGGCGGGCCAGCTCTTCGAGGATCCCCTGCATCGCGCAAGGAAGCATAAAAACAATTGCTACTGGCATGCAGCCTTGCGGGACTACGGCCATTGGGCCGGCGTGCGCGAGATAGCCGCCGACCTTCATCAGGTTCTCTGTGCTTATTTTGCCGAAAAGCGATTTGTTGAATTCTCGTTGATCAGCCACCGCCTCTTTCCATGTCCGGCCGTTCTTTGTTTTTGGGAAATTACTCATAATGGTTTCAGCCCTTCTTGGATCTTTTGCTTGAGGAATGTTTTCCGCTTATCGATTGCCGTACGCCGGCAAAACTGTTGAGCGACTTCTAGATCTCCAATCAGGAAGCAACGCTGCTTGGCTCGGCTGATAGCGGTGTACAGCCACTCACGCGAGCAAACCCGCTTCGCTCCTCCCGAGTCGTCGATCATCACGATTACCACCGGCCACTCGCTCCCCTGGCTCTTGTGAACGCTCAGAGCGTAGCCGAGATCCCAGTTGCAGCCGGTGCCACTCGCCTCTTCGTCGTCGCTGTCGTCGTCGACCTGGCCCCGCGGAACAACGATCAAGCGAGCTGGAGTGCTAAGGCGAACGTGCATGTAATTCTGCTCGACTCGAACGACCTCCCCCAGTTCGCCATTGGCAACGTAGACCTTGTTGTCGTCGTTGATCTGAATGTTAGGGTCGCGGTCGAATTCGTCGCGCTCGACCATGGGATACCAGCCGTTTTTGGTGTTCACGACTTTATCGGCCATGCGAAACGGTGAGCCGTGGGTCGACGGAGCGGGGTTTAATCGGGACTGCAGGACTTTATTCAACTCCTTCCGGCTAAGATCCGATTTCTTGTTGACAGCGCAGAGAACCTGGCAGTCCCAAACGGGGTCGACTTTGAGCGCGGCCGTTGAGTGGCGAATGACGTCGAACATTTCTTCCACCTGGATACCAGGTGAAAACGCCTTGACGCTAACAAGCTCCCGCTGGCAGGTGAACCGCTTGCCGTCGCGAATGTCGGCGCAAGCTTGGATGACGGCATGAACTTCGCCGTCGCTCTTCTGCCGCTTGATCTCGACCAGCTCGCCACTCGGGACGCCGGCAGCCAGCATGTCGCGGAGCGGCGCGCCATGCCCGACGGGCGGGAGCTGGTTTGGATCTCCGACAACTAAGACCAGGGTGTCGCGAGCGCGAGCGGCGAAGAAGCTGGCAGCCAGGTCAGTGTCGATCATCGACGCCTCGTCGAGGAAGATCACCTTATAGGGAAGCGGGTTCGCTCGGTTGTAGTTAAAGCTCCAGCCGCCGTCGCCGCTGATGACGCCGAGGAGTGAGTGGATCGTCCTGGCTCGCAGCGGGATCCCGTAGCTCGCGAGGGCTTCGCTCAGGCGGACGGCTGCTTTGCCGGTCGGGGCGGCACAAGCGATCTGGTCATAGCCGACGGTCTTGCCGAGCTGCAACGCGATTTGGGCAACAGTGAACGTCTTCCCGGTGCCGGGGGATCCAGTGAGGATCCCAAGATGCTTCGGCGTTGCTTTGGTCGCCGTGTCGACCTGATGCTGAGAGAGCGGGTCGATGGAAAGAATGGGCCAGTTCATGCTTTGTTCCGATCGTAATCGCGGCAGTGATCTTTAAGGACCGGGTGCTTCAGGTACGGGTGGAGGAAGCTGAGAAACTGTTCTTGTTCCTGACAAAGCCAATCGAGATAGTTAAGCGGAACTTCGTCGAGCGTCTGGCCATGATACTGGCCAAACGGGATCTCCATTGTGCGGAGCTGCTCGAAAGAAAGTGAATCGCCGGATTGCTTGCTCGGCTCCCGTTTCGCCTCAAGCAACATGCCCGACGACCTGGCGATCTCTTGAATCAATCCCGCCATGTAGTGCTGGTCGGTAAGCTGAGACTCGTTGAGAAATTCCAGCAGATCTTTGGCCATTTTGCGGCCAGCAATGCGCGACTTTACTCGTTCTTCGCTATTCATGCTTCCTCTAGCGCCTCCACGATATACATAGCTAGTTTTGCTTCGTTACGCGCCTTCGTCCCCTGGGCCATCCATTGGAAGCGGCCGTCCCAGTGCGGATCTCCCTGCAGCTCCTGAGTGCAAACCAGCGAGACGATCCCAGACCGGACGGCCAGGTTAATCGCATCGTCGCTGCGGACCTTCGCGCCGCCGATCGATCCGTTTAAGCCGACTTCGACTTGAGTCCTGAAGAACCATGTGTCGCCTTCCGTGTTCTGCGCCAAGTGATACCACGCACAAAGGGCCTGCCGCTTGAGTCGCTCCGGCGGATAGCCAAGCTCCAGGTAGAGCGCGTCGCATCGCTTGAAGCCAGCGCCGCGGAGATTCATCAGAAGATAGGGATTCTTCTTGATGACCGTGGCGGCCAGGTTGCCCCATTCCTTGATCGCCTGCTTGACCAGGCTCTTCGGGAAGCCGTGGCCTTCGAGGAGATCGACGATCTCGATCGTGCAATCCTCCAGGGCCTTCTCGCGTTCCAGCCATTCGGCTGCTTCGATGGCAGCGGTCGCACTAAGCCGATCGACGTGGGCCGCGCAGGTCTCCGGCTGCGTCCGCAACATCTTGACCGCGTCACCCTTGTAGAGATCCCACAACTTGCGGGCGAACGTCGTCCCAATGTTCGGGGCGTTCGTGAGGTACTTAATGACGCCAGCCCTTGCGTGCGGGGCCTGGTGAACGAAGGTCGAATACTTGACTTGAGGGTTGCCGCGATAGAGCGTCTTCTGGCCGTAGAAGCGATAGGTCAAATGCTGCTGCGGGTGATCGCCGTCCGTCGGACCCTTTAGCGTGATTGCCGTTTCCTCGCCGTCGTCGCCGGTGATGTGGCCATTGAGGATGACGGTATAAGGATCTGAGTCGCCCCACCGCTGGGACTCGTAATCGATCGTGACAATAAACTCTTTGAGACGTGTAGCCATGCGACCGTCCTGATTGAGTAGCTAAGAAATGCCAGGCTTCACCCACCTAGCTTGAGAATCGCAGGGTCGCTGGGGGGATCCTACAAGCGGTCGGGGTCGACCGTCGAAGCTGCCGCTGCAGCCGTTCCCGTCGGAGCTGCCGGCGCGCGACTGCCAGCCCAGCGCAACTCTGGCCGAATCATCGCGAGATCCGGCACGCTCTTCTTGATATCCTTCACCGCTGGATCATCAACGTGGTAGATCTCCGCACCGGCGATGTCGCAATACTTATCACTCTTCTCGACCTTAGCAATGAACTGTCGTCCCCGCAGTTGGGCAACGTCGATGTTCAATCGCTTCTTAGCTTCGAGGTCTTGCCGCGTCGCTGCAGCAAGGGCCAGCCACCAACGATCAGCGACCTTGCGACAGAAGTCGCCGCCGTCTTTATGCGACGGCGTAGGAGCCCGCACGCAAACCGACATGGTTTTATCTCGCTGCTCGGGGACGGTGCTTTCTAGGACTGACAGCTCGAACTGGCAAAGCATGCCGGGGATGATCGATCCGTCACTCCTCTTAGTCGCGACCTCCTTCCCCTCTTGGACGACGAAATGATACCACCCTTCCTGGTCGACAAACTTGCCAGCGTTGGACAGGTCGCCTCCTGGATCGTAATCAATGGGCATGGCTCAGGGCCTTTCTGATTGCGCCAGCTTCGTCGAAGTCAGCAACGAATCTGGCTGGGTACTGATAGATGCGGCGGCAAGCTCGGTCGACCGCCTCCGCTCCGAACTGATCAACGAGATCGAATAGATACGAGTTGATCCGCAACTCACGGTCAAGAAACTCTGCGTCTGCAGCGGCCCGCCAGTCGTTCGGCGGCCCGAAGGTTAGTTTTTTTCCAGTGCCTTGCGGTCGCGAATAAGCCCTTCGATCTTCGCCAGCAGCTCACTCGCCTGCTTTTGCGAAAGATTCTGCAGCACGCTGCAGCCGCGATCGGCCAGGGCTTGGTCTCGCCTGGCTGGCCAGGAGTTGCCGAAGTAGCTTTCCCCAGCCTTGGCGAGCTGGTCGAGCGTATCGCCGAGCGCCGAGCCAGGGAGATTGGGATCGTCATAGAACGTCTTCGGCTCAAACTCCGCGTCTTCGACGTTCCCGTCAGCCACGTCGACCGGGGCCGGGCCGGTCGGTACGACGGTTGCGATGACAGTGGGAGCGGTCGCCGCGGCGGCCACGGTCTCGCTGGCGGTCGGTCTCTTCTCGACGGACGCAGCCGATTCGTTCCGGCCGCTGTCCATTATTTCCTCGGGGGTGTAGACGCCGGCAACCAGCTCAGGGCAAAGGCGACGCAGCGCAGTCGACGTGGCGCGAGCCATGAGCATGTTCGCTCGCTGCAGCGGGGTCGCCCAATTGTCCTTGAGGTTCGCGATCGTCGGTTCCGTTTTGTTCGTTCCTGGTCCGCATTCCTTCTTCCATGGCCACGGCTCTTGCTGCGCCTCCTGCCAGGTAATGCGAGACGGCAGCTTACGGCCCTTGGCGTCGATGAAGTGAATTTCCGCCGCCTCGCTGGTCGACTCGATGATCTCGAAGTCGCCGCCGTGGTTCATGCGGAACTCGGCTCGCATGGCGTCGGCCTTCATCGACGGCTTCCCTTGGATCCAGTGATAGCGCCGCTGAAGCTGCATGGGGCTGATACCCTCAACGTAGGCTTGCAGCGCCATCGCCTTGCCCTGGTGAGCGTCGCAGCCAATGAGGCTGGCGATCGCAATCCCCATCTTTTCGGCGAAGTCAAGCGGGTCGCTCTTTTCGTACACAGTTAAACGGCTCTCGGACATTTGTTTTCCCTTAAAAATCAGGGTTTTGAGTGAATAGTGAACAAGATGGAACAAGATGGAACGGAATCTGTTCGTTATATGATGCCCATCGCCTCGGCGGCGTGGGCCGTCATTTCCAGGTCGCCGGCCAGGTAGCGGAGTGCGGCCAGGCGATCCTCTCCGCCGTTGTCGAACAGCCGGGCGAAGTCGGCTCCGGTGCAGTCGCTCGGCTTCTCCTGGCCGCCAAAGAATCGGCTGATGACTTCAAGCTTAACGTAGTCTCGGCCGCCGCAGTTCCAGCGAGCCATCGTGTCGACGAGCTGATTGGAGAAGTAGCGACCGCCCTGTTGCTGGACGCCTTCGGGGACGATAACGCCGTTCATCCAGGAGCGGCGAATCAAAAACGGGAGATCGAATCCGTGAATATTGTGACCAACCCAAACGCTGCCGCTTAACCTCCAAGTGTCCCAGAACCACTTAAGCAAGCGGCCTTCAGTGGGCAAGTCTATATAAATGACGTCTTGCCCAATTGGAGATTGACCGAGGTTAATTGCATCGGGATCTACTGCAACGATCGTCTTTGACGTGCCGGCCGTGTTCCACACCCCAATCGCCTTGACGGTGCCGGTCAACGCCGACAGCGCCGCCTTCCCCATCATTTCGGTTTGCCACTTGTTGCGAGCTTCGGCGCGAAGGCGAGCCAGTCCGTTGATGGCGGCCGCGTGCCGGTCGCGAGCCGCTTGCTTTTTGGCTTCGATCTTCGCTAGATCCGACAAGCGGCCAAGCTTGACGGACGACTCGTCGAATTCGCCGGGGTGTGGGACAGCTCTCTCTTCATCGAACGGCGGCACGGTCTTTTCGATTAGGTGCCAAGGGAGCGGGGCAGTTTCGATATCAAATACATTCATCCTCATTTTCCTTGTGCATGGGTTCAATTGCGGCGTCCATTAGTTCGCCGCGTAGGATCTTGACTTCGGGCGGGGCGTTGACGGCCAGGGTAACGCGATTGCCGGAGACGCGGCGAACCTCGATGCAGATGTCCTGGCCAACAAAGATTCGTTCGCCGATCTTTCGGCTGAGAACAAGCATAGAATCCCCTTCCATGAGGGTTGAAAGAAAGACGCCTAGCGGCCTGGGCTGATTCAAGCCGCTAGGCTTTCAGGGAAGCGTAGGTGCGAGTCTACACTTCCAACCGGCGGACCAAAGAAGGTCCGGGAGAGATTGCGGGAGATCTACTGGAGACCATAACGACACCTTTCGTTTGAGTGGAGAAGTCGCAGCGACCTGCTGCGAGGGCCTGTTGTAATCGACCATCGACAATCGACGCAAGGGGACTTGCAAAAAAACTGCAAAAATACTTCTGCGTCTCATTAAGAGACGACCCAGCTCGCGCAATCAATCCAGTCCAACGCTCTTCCGGTACAGCTCCTGGAAAAGTTTGATGCGTTGTTCGCCTTGTGGGAGCTTGCGCATCTCGGCGAAATCGCTGTCTTGAAAGCGATAAGGAACGAACGTCTTAGAGTACATCTGCTTGACGATCGACGATTGCTGGCCAACGTCCCGCACGACTTTTCCGTATGGGTTTTCTTCACCGAGCTTGATGCTGCCCTCGACATAATCCCGCCACTCGGCCATGGTCTTGCGGCGAGTCGCTTCGGCGTCTTCGTAGATACGCCGGGCGTAGTCTGGATTGAAGGTTCCCTTTGACAAGAACACGCTGCGAAGAGCCGTCTGCGATTGCTTAACGCGATCGTCAAAATCTCGGTTGCGGTAGAAATCCGCCACGCCTCGATCGAACGTTTCGACGCGAGTGCCACCGAAGTTTGACGCCACTTCATTGGCAAAGCTGAGCGGAACGCCGGACGACGTCGTCCCGCCATGGTAGGCGTCCCAAACTCGTTTGCCTGACGTGACGACGCCAGGCTCCACCTTCTTGGCGACAAACTGAGCCCGCTGTTTCCACTGCTCTTCAGTTGACAGCCCTTCGCTGTAGATCGGCCGATCGTTCTCGTCGCGGCCGCGCATGAGGGAGACGATCGTGCCGGCCAGAATGTCCTCTGACAGGAACGGTTCCGACAGTTGCTTTAGCACGTCCTCGCGGGATCCCGTCATGACTGCGCGGGCCGTCTTGGTGATGATGCCGAAGGGGTCGTTATAGCCAAGATCGATGTAGCTGGTCGGATTGCCGTCGGCGTCTTTCGACGTGACCAAGATATGGCTGTTCTTCTGCCATGGCGGCAAGCGATCTCGCAGGGCCTTCTCTTCGTCGTCGTTCAACTCCATACCGAACATGGCGGCCAGTTGTTCGGTAATCGCTCCGATCGCGAGCATAGCAATGCTTTGTCCGATCGCTCGTCGCAGACCCTGGGCGACCAGAACCTTATTGCCGCTCGTCAACTCCTCAATCATCTGCAGGTTGCGATTGCCGGTCGTTCGCAAGATCTCGGCGGAGAACATCGCGAACGATCCGAGCGGCGCGTGACGCGACCACCATTTTGCGGCCTTGCTCGCCTCGCTGTAAGTTGGATTCGTTGCCCGCACGATGCGAGCTGCTTTCTCTTCGAGCGAGTAGAGTGGGGCGTTAGGGTGGGCTCGCTGCAGTACGGCCAGCTCGGCGTCGTAGTTCTGGATCTTGGAAACCGTGTCCATTGCTCCATAGACTCGCGACGCCGCGCCAACGACCTTGGCAAATTTTCCGTCGCCTGTGATAAAGTGATTCATCCCCTGGCCTGCAGCGCGAGCCGCATCCTTCAGCTCCTCAATGCGGAAGCTTTCGATGATCCCAAGTTCCTTTAGTCGCTCAATGCGAGCCTTTGCCGCTGGATCTCCCCGGTTTGCAAGGTCGTGCATGAGCGTCTCGTAAGCAGCGCCGCCGAAATCCTTGACGCCTCCAAGCGGGCCGGACCAGTCTCGCATGATCCGCCAATTGCCGTTGGCGATCGTGATCGGGACATTGCCAATCAAGTTGCGAATCAACGCTCGCGGCAATGCGAAGATTGTCTTGTTTGCCTTCACTAAGCCGGATCCGCTGGCAAAGATCCTGCCGGCTTTCGTGGTGCCGGCCATGGCGTAGAGATCGTCGATCGCTTGGGCTAGCTCGGGCTCCATCAAGATCCCCTTCATGCCAGCGAGCTGCGGGATCGCTGAATGCGCGACCTGCTGGACATGATCCGGGTGCATCCGCTGGCCGCCCTCTTGCGAGAAGATCCCGGCAGCCAGGCCATCCTGGACAAGGTTGGCGATAAACCCGCGATGGGCGACCATACTCGACATCTGGCCGACGGTGTTCGCGTAGTTCTCGAAGATGTTTTTATTCTCGCCATAGAGCTGACGTACGGCAGGACTAAGATCCTTCCGCTTCTCCAGAATCTTGACGTAGTTTTGCGTCGTGCTGCCGGATTGGATGAACGCGCCCGGCTGCAGCGTATGACGGCGCAACAACTCCTTGGCTAGCGACTCAATGTCCTGATCGGTTGCGTTGGGTGAACTCTGTCGAACCTCGGCCGCGAAGTCAGCCATAATCTGCGGATCCTTCAGGGCCTTCTCGCGCCATCCTTTCGGATCGTCAAACTTGCGGAATGATCGCGTAATATAACTGCCCTTGTTCCCCTCGATGATCATGAACATTTCAGGGGTGACACCGCCGAGCATCTGGATCTGATCGGACAGCATGTCGATGTGGTCGCGGATCTTCATTACTTCAACGGCGACGTCCGTTGGGAGCTGAGCAATCTTCGCCGGGTCGGCCAGGGCCTCGTTGAGCTGTTCGTCGCTGATCTGCTGGCCTGACTTCTTGACCGCTTTGCGGAGATCCCGCGTCGACTGCATGACCCTGGCGTTGTGCTTGCGAATGATTGAGTCGCGACGGTAGACCAGGTCGCGAGTGAGCTGGTCCTGATTGCCGCCGCTCAAGAACATGCGGCGCAGCGCCGTGGCCGAGTCTTTGTCGATCGGGATGCCGGCGGGGGAGTGCTGCGTCGTGTCGCTCTTCAGTCCCGGCTGCACGCGCACAGGCGCTGAGTGGTCGAGGGCGACGACGACGGGATGCCGAGCGCGGCCATGGCTAGCGTGTCCGCCGTGGATGAAGCCGATCGAATCGAAGCCGGCCTTGCGAATGATCTGGTTCGCCCCGGCGTAGCCATACGCCTTCTGCATACTATTGTAGACGTCCCAGCCGCGGCGAGACCCGCTATACTTGGCCGACTTGAAAAAGTTGGATCCCGCTTTCTCAAGAGCCTTCATTTCAGCGTCGGAGAGAATTCGCCCGCCAGACTGCATCGATCCCAAGTCGAGCATCTTCTTTGGCGTGAACTCAAATTCCAGCGTGACGCCTTTTGCTCCGTTGTCGCGGACGGCGGCCAGGACGTCGGCGACCTGGCCCCAGTCGGTTGCGCGAGCGGGATCCGCCTGTTGCTGCTGCTGCGCGTAAGTAATCCACTTCTCGAAAGACGCCAGGTCTTTATTCGCGACGGCCTGCATGATCCGGTCGCGATCGTTCCGCTGCAAAGACTTGAGACCTTTGCGGATCGCCCGGTCCTGGTAGATCTTCGCTACCCGATCGTTCCCGGCGGGAAGGAGGTAGGCTCCGGGGCCGGCAAGGTTGGTGCCGGCGTCTTTGGCTGCGTCGAATCGGGTGAAGTCGACGGCGCTTGAGTGGCTGTAAATAGTTCGCTGAACATCGCCGGGAGACGCGGATTGTCCGCTGCCGCCTCGATAGCTTTCAGACCAGGGAATGCTTTGAACTTGCCCATGCACCGACTCCTCTAGTGATCGAAGATCGTAATTCGGGATCCGGCCCTGGCTGTCGAATAGCTTACTCAATCCAGCATACGACCCAGCGTCGGCCGAGTAAAGCGACTGGGCGATAGGCAGGAACTGCTCGGGCGTCATGCCAATTGAATTGGCGACGTCCGCAATCTCTTTATGGGCCTGGCCCACGCTGAGCTGGCCGCGAATGAGCTGGCCAATCACGTCCTGGCCGACGATCGCCTTGCCGAAAGCGACTTGCTGATCCGTCGCCCCATCAGCTCGCATGACTCGTTCAAGAATGGGGAGCGTCATTTCGTGCTGAAGGTTCTTGTCGCCGGCAGCGATCGCCGCGGGCTTGCCGATATCGTGCAGGCCAATGATCGTCGGCATGACGGCGTCCAGCTCGGGGATCCCGGTCGAGGCTCCTGACTTCTGGTAGCGATCGAGAACGACGGCCGTATGCTCGCGTATCGACGCAAACTCCGGGGTGCCGGTGGGGCCAGCGAACGCCTCGGCAACTTCCGGGTGTCGGGCGGCCAGGTCGTCGAGCGGACTTGTCGCCACTGCCGGTGGTGCCGATTCTGCCGGCGAAGCCTGCGGAGCTACCGGATCTTGCGCTAGCGGAGCTTCCGCAGCCGGCTTGGGCGACAGGGCCTCCTTCGCCATGTCCCACAGACTGCCGGCAGCTCCCTCGACGCGGTCCACCTGCTTCCGCATCGCCGCTTCAGCCTCGCGGGCGACGGCAGCCATCTGTTGGCGGGCCGGGGCCGTCCTGGCGACCATGTCGACGCCGGCAGCGATCGCGTCCTCTCGGCTGGGGAACTTCTTGGAGGCGAACTGCATCGCCCGCCTGCCGCCTTCAGCGAGACCCACGGTG
>JACCDG010392718.1_pt1 | contig 13749 bp, 14 predicted proteins | sample 7442471 | NCBI WGS metagenome assembly JACCDG01 (sample SAMN15323444, study PRJNA562643) | freshwater metagenome | isolation source: river surface water | place: USA:Blue River Watershed | collected 2017-08-17
AGCTGGTCTTTCAGAATGCGGTCGATGGTGGCCACGTCGGCGATGCCTTCGCCGAGGATGCGCAGTGCCTCGGTGCTGTAGCCGCGCCCAGCGTGGTTGACGATAAAGCCCGTCGTGTCTTGTGCCACCACTGGCGTGTGTTTGTACAGGCGTGTGTAGTCGCACATCTGCTGCACCACCGCCGGGTCGGTTTTGATGCCAGGGATGACCTCGACCACCTTCATCAAAGGCACCGGGTTGAAGAAGTGGTAGCCCACCAAGCGCTGCGGACGTTGCAACGTGGCGCCAATGGCGGTGACGGAGAGTGACGACGTGTTGGTGGCCAGCACCGCGTCGGCCGACACAATGCCTTCGAGTTGTGCAAAGACGCTGCGCTTGATCTCCAGCTTTTCCACAATCGCTTCAATCACCAGACCGCAGTCCTTGGCATCGTCCAGCGAGGCCACGGCGCGCACTTTGTCGGACCAATGTGTGGCGTCGCCGACACTGATCTTGCCCTTGTCGGCCAAGTTCGTCCAAGTGCTGCGCAGGGCATCGACAGCCGCCTGTGCGGCACCGGCATTCGCATCAAAAAGAATTACATCGCTACCGGCCTGTGCAGCCATCTGCGCAATACCGCGGCCCATGGCACCGGTGCCGACGACGGCAATCTGTTGAAAAAGTGGCGTTAACATCGTTGTCAGGTTAAGTGATTCTGGAAGCACCTATGCCAAAATAGGTGCGACATTAGAACAAAGGAAACGCTGTGCGCCATATCTGGCTGGCTTTTATTGCACTGACTTGTTCAAACGTTGCCTCATCGGCCACGTTGGGAGGGCTTTCTGGCGCGGCTCAATTGGGTCGACCGCTTGATGTGCGAGTGCCTGTGCAATGGGGACCCGATGAGTCCGCCGACAACTTGTGCATTCGCCCAGAGGTGTCCTTCGGCGAAGCCTCCTTGGGTGGTGGTGCATTCTCTTACAGCCTGAGCGTCAACGACGCGCGTTCCGGCACCATCGTGATTCGCACGCGACAGCCGGTCAACGAGCCGTTTGTTTCGGTCGCTTTGCAAGTCGGTTGTTCGGCCAGTTTTCAACGGCGCTATGTGTTGTTGGCCGATTTGCCCAGCTCAGCCGCTGCCCCCGAATCCCTCGCCGCACCGTCTGTTGCCGCACCGCGCCAAGTGGCAGAGGCTCGCCCGGCGGTGTTCGCACAAGCCCAGACTGCCTCAGGGGCTGGTCGCCCGGTGCCGTTGGTGGATGAGTCCTCTGCGACGGAGCGAAAGACCAGCTTGGCCATGGCCCGGCAACTGGGCGGGGATGCCAAGGCGCCGCGTGCATCGGTGGTGCGCAAAGCCGATGCGGGCGCTCCGCAAGGGCCCAAGCTCACCCTGTTGCCCGTTGACATGGCGGCGTTGCCCGATACGGACCCATCGTTGCGTTTGAGCTTGAGCCTTGGTGCTGAGCCGACCGCCAACGATCAACAGCGCAAGCAAGCGGCGGCTGCCTGGAAGGTGCTGCAGGCCTCCGTGGACGACCAATTGGCCATGCTCAACCGGCTTGATGAGTTGCAGCGGCTGCAGCAGAGCCGTGAAGGACTGCTTGCTGAGGTCCAGACGCTGCAAGCCCGCAATGCCGAACTCGAGGTGCAACGCTTCAACAACCCCTTGGTGTGGGTATTGGCCACATTGGCCGCGCTGGCGTTGGGCGCCGTGGTGTGGATGTGGCGTCGTCAACGGTCCGGTGTGCTGTCGGCTGAGGCTGCGCAGGCGTGGTGGGCCGCTGACCCTGCGACCGACCCTGTACCCGATTCTGAGATGGGCACCGGCTCTGCGCTCACCACGGTGAAGGCGTCCTTGCCCCACAGCCTCGGTGCTGACGGCAAGCCTCTGGCGGTGTCCAAGGTGACCCTGCCGACATCTCGCCTCAGCCCCGACAGCACCAACAAAGACCCTGTCTCCGCGGTGCCAGCGCCTGCGCCGGAGTCGTCCGAGCCACCGCTTAGCCAACCGGCGCCGTTGTCCACGTTTGATCGGCGCGACTTCATGCCCAGTCTGATGGGGGTGTCTCGTTCTGTGGCCGCTGAAGAGTTGTTGGATGTGCAGCAACAGGCGGACTTTTTTGTGTCTTTGGGCGACGACGAGCAGGCCATTCGTATCTTGCGCACACACATCGGTGAAAGCGCTGAGCCCAGTCCCATTTGTTACCTGGATCTTTTCAAGATATTCCACAAGCTTGGCCAGCGGGACAACTACGCGGCCCTGCGTGCTGAGTTCAATGAGGTGTTCAATGCCGTCGCGCCTCCGTTCGAGGAGTTCACCGTACAAGGTCGCGGCTTGGAGGCGTTTCCTTCTGCACTATCGGCCATTAGCGACCACTGGCCTCAGCCGCACGTGTTGGATGTCATTGAGCAATTCCTTTTCCGAACCCCGGGTCAGACCGATGTCTTCGATCTGGATGCCTACCGCGAATTGCTGATGCTCTACGGGGTTGCAAAAGACATCATCGGCAATCCAGCTTTGGATCAACCGTTTGCTCAGCAACACCCCGCTGGTCTGCCACAGGCGGCCTCTCCCGTGGGGTCTGCCGTGGTGGGCTCTGCCGCGACGATGGCCATGGATCTTGAACTGGAGCTGCAACCGTTGGTGGCGCCCAGCGCCCCGGTGTGGGAGGGTGCGCAGTCGAATCTCCAACAGGCTGGCGCATCCGAGCCGGAGGGGGCAGCCCCACAACCGGCGTCCAAAAAAGATCTCGACGTGGATTTGGATTTCTTGTGAGCGGGATGGGTCGGCGGTTTGACCGACTCACCTGCGCACTTGCAAGGCACCTGGGTTGACGATGTTGCTCGGTGTGCCGCGAATGAAATTGACCACATTGTCAAACGCCGCAGAGAACAGCAGTTCGTAATTCTCTTGCTCCACATAGCCAATGTGGGGTGTGCACACACAGTTCTCCAGCCGCAGCAAGGCATGGCCTTGCAGAATCGGCTCAGATTCAAAGACATCAATCGCGGCCATGCCTGGCCGGCCACGGTTGAGGCCTGTCAGCAAGGCCTCGGCTTCGATCAGTTCCGCGCGCGAGGTGTTGACCAGCAGCGAACTGGGCTTCATGCGGTTGAGGTCTTCGAGCGTGATGCTGCCACGCGTGCTCTCATGCAGACGGCGGTGCAGGCTCAGCACATCTGACTCTTCAAACAACTGTTGCTTCGACGCGGCGACGTCAAAGCCGTCTGCCGCCGCTTTGGCTCGGCTGGCATCTCCACCCCAAACGAGCACCCGCATGCCGAACGCTCGACCATAGCCAGCAACGATTTGCCCAATGCGGCCATAACTCCAGATGCCCAGGGTCTTGCCGCGCAGAGATTGCCCCAAACCAAAGTTGTCGGGCATGCCACCAGATTTCAGCCCAGACTGTTGCCAAGCGCCGTGCTTGAGGCTGGCGATGTATTGCGGCAGTCGCCGAGTGGCTGCCATGATCAGCGCCCAAGTCAGCTCTGCTGGGGCAACAGGTGAGCTCACGCCCTCGGCCACTGCGATTCCGCGCTCAGTGCACGCTTGGATGTCGATGTGGGAGCCCACCTTGCCGGTTTGGGCAATGAGTTTGAGTTTGGGTAGCTTCTCGACCAACTGCCGAGTGATCTGTGTTCGCTCTCGGATCAGCACCAGCACATCGGCGTCACGCAAGCGCACCGACAACTGTCCGACGCCCTTGACGGTGTTGGTGTAGACCTTGGCGGGGTAGGCATCGAGCTTGTGTGCGCAGGCGAGCTTGCGCACCGCGTCCTGATAGTCGTCGAGGATGACAATGTTCATCCTCGTATTGTGCCCCGTCCAGATGGACTCAATGTCGCAGGGCGCGCGCGTCTTGCGCGGTTTCCAGCAGGGCCAAGCGATCAAGTTCGGCGCACACATCTTGCATTCGACCGCTGATGCGCAAGCCATTGGCATGGCTGCGCACAATGAGACGGCTGCTGTGCTCCGCTGTGGCGATGTGGGCGCGGGAGGCCTGACCGACCACACGCAGGTGCCGAGGGCTGCGTTGACCGCCGAGCCAGCCCGCCTGTGAGAAGCGCCCCATCCAGACCTGCGCTTTTTCGGTATGCGGTTCGTGGCCGGATTCGATCGATGGCCACAGCGCGTCGAGGGCGCGCAGCGGCGACAACCAGAAGTTGGGGTGGGGGGTGAGTCGCATCGCCATGGTGTGTCTCCAATGTCAAGAGAAAACAAAGCCCCGTCACCGCCTTTAGCGGTGATCAAGACATCTACAAAAAGGGGGCGCTTACAGCGAGAAGCTGTTTCGGATCAGGCCCACAGCGAGGCCTTCGATATCAAACGGATCGCCTGGCTCCACCACAATGGTGCGGTAGTCTGGGTTTTCAGCGCGCAGCTCAATGTGCTGCGGGGTGCGCACAAAGCGCTTGACGGTCACGTCTTCGCCCAAGCGCGCGACCACAATTTGGCCGTTCTTGGCGTCTTTCATGGCTTTGACCGCCAGCAGGTCGCCGTCGAGGATGCCAACGTCTTTCATCGACATGCCGCGCACCCGCAACAGGTAGTCGGGCGTTTGGGCGAACAGGTGTTTTTCCACCTGGTAAGTTTGGTCGACGTGCTCTTGCGCCAAGATGGGCGAACCCGCTGCCACCCGGCCAATGAGGGGCAGCACCAGTTGTGACAAACTCGGGATGGGCAGGCTCAGTTGTGAGCCCGCATCGGCCATGTGTCGCTCGGCCGAGCGCAGGCGGATGCCACGCGAGGTGCCGCTGACCAGTTCAATAGCGCCTTTGCGGGCCAAGGCTTGCAAGTGTTCTTCGGCGGCGTTGGCCGACTTGAAGCCCAGCTGGCTGGCGATTTCGGCTCGGGTGGGTGGGGCACCGGTGGTCGAGATAGCGTGTTTGATGAGATCCAAGATCTGCTGCTGGCGCGCGGTCAGCTTGGGGGAGAGCAGGTCGGTCATGTTGTTGGCTGTTTGTTTATACAGTAACTGTATTTTTCACCAGTTTGGGGGATTTGGCAAGTGACAGTTGTGTGCTTGGCGCCACGCGCCGACAAAACGGTGGTGGTCTTGGGAACCGGCGGCACCATTGCTGGGCGTGCGGCCAGTCGCGATGACCATGTGGGCTATGCCGCTGGTGAGGTGGGCGTCGAGCAGTTGCTTGCTGGTGTTCCGGATCTGGTCGCTTGGCGGCTGGAGGCCGAACAGGTGGCCCAGGTGGACAGCAAGGACATGGGCTTGGCGTTGTGGTTGCGCTTGCTCGCGCGCGCGCGACACCACCTGGCGCGGCCCGAGGTGGCCGGCGTGGTGGTGACCCATGGCACCGATACCTTGGAAGAAACCGCCTACTTTTTGCACGCGTTGCTGGCCACCGACAAGCCGGTGGTGTTGACCGCCGCCATGCGGCCCGCCACCGCACTGGTGCCCGATGGACCACAAAACCTGCTGGATGCGGTGGCCTTGGCGGGCACAGGCTGTGTGTCGGGTGTGGTGTGTGTGGTGGCCGGGCAGGTCATGTCGGCCACCGATGTTTGCAAAACCCACACCTACCGCACCGACGCCTTTTCGTCTGGCGACGCTGGGCCGTTGGGCTGGGTCGAGGCTGGTCAATGGCGCCCTCTGCGCGCCAACGGTGCGGGCGGTCAGTGGGCGCAGCTGGCCTTGCCAGATGCAGCGCTATGGCCGCGGGTGGAGGTGGTGTTCAGCCACGCCGGGCAAGACGGCGCTGTGGTGCGCGCCCTGATGGCGTCACCCACCGAACGGCCGGCGGGCTGGGTGGTGGCGGGTACTGGCAACGGCACCATCCACCATGAATTGGTGAGAGCCTTGCAGCAAGCACAGGCCATGGGCTGCCGAGTGCTGCGCACCACCCGCTGCGCCGAGGGGCGGGTGCTGGGCGAGCACGGCGATTGGCCGGTGACGCCGGTCACCTCGCCCTACAAAGCGCGCATCGGCTTGATGCTGGAGCTGTTGGCCGCACCTGACGCTGCGGCGCCAGGCTTGGAACGGCCTCACATGCCCGCGTAGTTCGGACCGCCGCCGCCTTCGGGTGTGACCCAGACGATGTTCTGGGTCGGGTCTTTGATGTCGCAGGTCTTGCAGTGCACGCAGTTTTGCGCGTTGATCTGCAGGCGGTCGCTGCCGTCGTCGTTTTTCACGAATTCGTACACGCCGGCCGGGCAGTAGCGGCTCTCGGGCCCAGCGTACTTGGCCAGGTTGATCTGCACTGGCACCGAGGCGTCTTTGAGCGTCAGGTGGGCGGGCTGGTGCTCTTCGTGGTTGGTATTGCTGACGAACACGCTGGAGAGCCGGTCAAAGGTGATCACGCCGTCGGGCTTGGGGTAGCTGATCTGCGGCATCTCGGCCGCTGGGCGCAGCTTGCTGTGGTCTTTGACGGTGTTGTGGATGGTCCAAGGTGGGTTGCTGACGCCTACCTTGGGCAGGAACCAGTGTTCCACCCCGGTCATCATCTTGCCCAGCAGCGGGCTCTTTTTGAACCAGTTCTTGAAGTTGCGGTAGGTCCAGAGTTCTTCAAACAGCCAGCTGGCTTTGAACTTGTCTTCAAACGCGCTGAGCTCGTCGTGCGCGCGGCCAGCGGCGAGCGCCTCGGCGATGGCCTCGGCGCAGAGCATGCCGCTTTTGATGGCGGCGTGGCTGCCTTTGATGCGTGCGGCGTTCAGAAAGCCAGCCTCGCAGCCCACCAAGGCGCCACCGGGGAAACAGGTCTTGGGCAGTGCTTGTGGTGTGCCATTGTTCAGAGCCCGAGCTCCGTAGCTCAGGCGTTTGCCGCCTTCGATGTGGGCCTTGATGCTGGGGTGGGTTTTCCAGCGCTGCATTTCTTCAAACGGGCTCATCCAAGGGTTTTGGTAATCCAGCCCGATCACATAGCCCAAGGTGACTTTGTTGCCTTCCAGGTGGTACAAAAAGCCGCCGCCAAAGGCGTCGTCGTTGAGCGGCCAGCCAGCGGTGTGCACCACCAGACCGGGCTTGGCTTTGTCGGCAGGCACTTCCCACAGCTCTTTGATGCCGATGGCAAAGGTCTGGGCGTCTTTGCCGGCGTCGAGCTGGAACTTGGCCAGCAGCTGTTTGCCCAAGTGGCCACGCGCGCCTTCGGAGAACACGGTGTATTTGGCGTGCAGCTCCATGCCGATCTGGAAGGCGTCGCCGGGTTCGCCGTCTTTGCCCACGCCAAGGTTGCCGGTGGCCACGCCTTTGACCGAGCCGTCGTCGTTGTACAGCACCTCGGCGGCGGTGAAGCCAGGGAAAATTTCCACGCCCAAGGCCTCGGCCTGTTCGCCCAGCCATTTGGTGACCGCACCCAGGCTGATGACGTAGCAGCCGTGGTTGTCGAAGTTGCGCGGCATCAGCCAGTCGGGGGTGCGCTGCTGGCCGGTTTCGGACAGCACCAGCAGGTCGTCGCCGGTGACAGGCTGGTTCAGCGGGGCGCCACGCTCTTTCCAGTCGGGAAAGAGTTCGTTCATGGCGCGCGGGTCCATCACCGCGCCAGAGAGGATGTGGGCGCCGGGCTCAGAGCCTTTTTCCAGCACCACCACCGAAATCTCTTGGCCTTGGTCGGCGGCGATTTGCTTCAAGCGGATGGCGGTGGACAGACCGGCTGGGCCCGCGCCCACCACCACCACGTCGTATTCCATCGCCTCGCGGGGGCCAAATTGCGCCAAGATCTCGTCGTGTGTCATCGGTGTCTCGTGTAGGGTGGTGGGACACGGCGCCTGCGGCTACAGTGCAGTGCGAGCGCGTGCGGTTGAGCGGCATTTTATGCGCAGAACCGGCGTAAAAAGAACGACCGTACTATTTTGACTCAAGCACAGCACAAGGAGCGACACGGATGGCGTATCAATTGGATTTGTCGGGACGGGTGGCGTTGGTCACTGGTGCGTCCAGCGGGCTCGGAGAGCAGTTTGCTAAAACCTTGGCGCGTGCTGGCGCGGCGGTGGTGTTGGCGAGCCGGCGCACCGACCGCCTGATGGCGCTGCGGGCCCATATCGAGGCCGACGGCGGTGACGCCCATGTGGTGGCGCTGGATGTGACCGATCGCGCCTCGATCAAGGCGGCGGTGGCCCATGCCGAGACCGAAGTCGGGCCGATAGACATCTTGGTCAACAACTCGGGCGTGAGCACCACCCAGCGGCTGCAGGACGTGAGCGAGGAAGACTACGACTTCATCTTCAACACCAACACCAGGGGCGCGTTTTTTGTCGCACAAGAGGTGGCCAAACGCATGATGGCCCGTGCCAAAGGCGAGTCGCCCGGCACGTGGGTGGGTGGACGCATCATCAACATCGCCTCGGTAGCGGGCCTCAAGGTGCTGCCGCAAATCGGGGTGTACTGCATGAGCAAAGCCGCAGTGGTGCAGATGACCAAGGCGATGGCGGTCGAGTGGGGCCGCTACGGCATCAATGTGAACGCGATTTGCCCGGGTTATATCGACACCGAAATCAACCACGCGCATTGGCAGACCGAGCAAGGGCAGAAGCTGGTCAATATGTTGCCACGCAAACGGGTTGGGCAGCCTGCCGATCTGGACGCGCTGCTGGTGATGCTGGCAAGCAACGAGAGCCATTTTGTCAACGGAGCGGTGATTGCAGCAGACGACGGCATGGCGGTTTGACCGGAGCGCTTGGCCCGCCGGCATGTGGGTAGGCATCGCAGCTGGCGTCGGAGCGGGGGCGTTTTGGGGCATGACCTTTGTGGCGCCCAAGCTCTTGCCCGGGTTCAGCGGCGTGGATGTGACGGTGGGCCGCTTTGTGGCCTGTGGGCTGTTCAGCTTGGTGCTGTTGCTGCTGCACACCGCGCGCAGCGGTGTGGCCGCCTGGCCCACGCTGGCGCAAGCGGGTTCGGCCGTGTGGCTGGCGGCGCTGGGCTATTGGGGCTACTACCTGCTGCTGGTGTGGGGCATTGCGGACGCCGGGCCGGCCTTGCCGGTGCTCATCATCGGCACCATTCCGCTGTGGATGATGTTGTTGGGCAAACCAGCGGGCTTGCGCTGGTTTGCCTTGCTGCCCGGCTTGGCCTTGACCGCTGGCGGCATGGCGCTGATGGTGGACGCCACCGCCGCGGCCGATGTGTCGGCGGCGGTGCAGCAGGCACCCCATCTGTGGCGCGGCATCGCTTGGGCCGCGCTCGCAGCGGCCACTTGGACCGCTTTTGGGCTGCTCAATGCGCGCTGGGTGCAGCGCCATCCCGAGGTCAACTCGGCCTTGTGGGCCAACTGGCTGGGGGTGGCAGCGGGTCTGGGGGCTTTGGTGTTGGGCGCCGGTTGGGGCTCGCCGTGGACAGACCTGGTGGCGCACCCGGCGTGGTGGCGCTATGTGGCGGTGTGTGCGGTCACCGGCATTGGTTCGGCATGGGTGGCGGCCGTGTTGTGGAACATGGCCAGTAGACGCTTAAGCCCGAGCCTGGCCGGCCAATTGATCGTGAGCGAAACCCTGTTTGGCTTGGCCTATGCTTTTGTGTGGACCGGCGAGTGGCCCGCCGCTGTGCAGTGGCTGGCGTCGGCCTTGTTTTTGGCGGGTATTGTGGCCTCCATTCGCGCCCACCGCAGCCCAAGCTTGGCGCATTGAACGCGCGGGAGATAACAGATGAAGCTTGACCTGCCTGCCGATGTGCGGCGTGTGCACAGCATGGTGATCCCCCTGCGCTGGGGCGATATGGACGCCATGGGCCACATCAACAACACCCTGTACTTTCGCTACATGGAGATCGCGCGTTTGCAGTGGTTTGGCGAGCTGGGTGTGCCGGCCAATCCCCAGGGCATGGGGCCGGTGATCGCCAACGCGTTTTGCAACTTCATGCGGCAGTTGGAATATCCCGGTGACGTCATCGTCCACACCTATGTCGGTGCGGTGGGCCGTTCGTCGTTTGACACCTACCACGACATGCGCCGCAGCGACCAGCCCGATGTGGTCTGCGCCAACGGCGGCGCCACCGTGGTGTGGGTGGATTTTCCGGCGCAGCGCTCGGTGCCGGTGCCCGAGAGTCTGCGCCAGTGGCTGGTGTGAGGTTGCTGATCAGCCGGCCAGCGCTGCCATGGCGCGGGCGGTGATGTCTTCTACCGAGCCCATGCCGCTGATGGCGCGGTATTTGGGGGCCGCGGCTGGGTCGGTTTTGGCCCATTGGCTGTAATAGTCCACCAGTGGGCGGGTCTGGGCGCTGTAGACGTCCAAGCGTTTGCGCACGGTTTCTTCTTTGTCGTCTTCGCGCTGTACCAGCGGCTCGCCGGTCACGTCGTCCACGCCAGCCGTTTTCGGTGGGTTGAAGGTGACGTGGTAGGTGCGGCCCGAGGCTGGGTGCGAGCGGCGTCCGCTCATGCGCTCGATGATGGCGTCGAACGGCACGTCAATCTCCAGCACATAGTCGAGCTTCACGCCGGCGGCTTTCATGGCCTCGGCCTGTGGGATGGTGCGCGGAAAGCCGTCGAACAGGAAGCCGTTGGCGCAGTCGCTTTGGGCGATGCGGTCTTTGACCAAGTTGATGATGAGCTCATCGCTGACCAGGCCGCCGGCGTCCATGACAGCCTTGGCTTGCACTCCCAGCGGGGTGCCGGCTTTGACCGCGGCGCGCAGCATGTCGCCGGTGGAGATCTGGGGGATGCCGTACTTCTGGCAGATGAAGGTGGCCTGGGTGCCCTTGCCAGCGCCCGGAGCGCCCAACAGGATGAGTTTCATCGCATTCCTTGACTGAGAGTGAAAAGTGCCGGCCTTGTCTCTGGCTGGCGCCCCCGAAAACCCGCCGTCGGAGGCCGGGCGGAGGATAGCACGCCCATCACGCCAGAAGGCTTACAAAAACCGGTGTTTTCGACCTCAGGATGCTGCGGGTCGAATGCGTTCGGCTTCGTCTTCGCTCAAGGCCCGGGCTTCGTTTTCCAGCAACACCGCAATGCCGTCGCGGATGGGATAGGCCAACCGGGCGGCGCGCGACCACAACTCGCTGTGGTCTTTCATCAGCACCAGAGGGCCTTTGGTCACTGGGCACACGAGCAGTGTCAACAATTTCGCATCCATGTCAACGATCATACCCGCGCAGCTGCGCAGCGATGTGGTTCACCAGGCCATCGGGCAGGCTGAGGTTGAGACCGATGGACCACACACGAACCAAGTCAGAAGCTGGCAACTCACCCACCAGTTTGACGGCGTCTTTCTCGGTGCACACCACGTCTCCAGTGGTTGACGCAATGGCTTGGCTCAACGCAGAGGGCGGGGCGTGGTCGGCCAGAGCCAACAGGCGCGACACCGCTAGGCCGCGCACTCGCAGCATGTCAACAAAGTTGTGTGGTTTGGCGATGCCGCACACCACCTGTACGGGTGCTGTGGTATCGGCCCAGTGCGTGAGCGGGCGCCGCTCGCCCAGCAGGTTCACCGCCACATCGCTCAAGCCACGTTGCGCTTCAAACAAGGGCAAGCCCAAGGGGTTGGGCAACGTGACCGCTTGGGGCGATGTGTGCTGCAGCAGCAGTTGCGGCGCCCAGGCGTGGCGGGCTGGCCACGGCTCGCGCAGCAGACCGGCGGGCAACAGCCAGCCGTTGCCTGTGCCGCGTTCATCGAATACGGCGAGCGAGACGTCGCGCTGCAGCCGCCAGTGTTGCAGTCCGTCGTCGCAGATCAGCAGGTCGACTTCGGGGTGGGCGGCCAGCAAGGCTTGGCCGGCCATCACCCGGTCAGACGCCACCGCCACTGGCGCGCCGCTGGCGCGGTGGATCAAGGCAGGTTCGTCACCGCACAAATGAGCCGGTGTGTTGGCCTGCACCAGCACAAGAGCGCGGCCTTCACGTCCGTAGCCGCGCGACACCACACCTGGCACAAAACCCTGAGCACGCAACTGATGCACCAGGGCGATGGTGGTGGGCGTTTTGCCGGCGCCACCGGCCACCACGTTGCCGACGACCAGCACCGGCACCGGTAGGCGAACCGACCGCCAAACGCCAGCGCGCCACAGCGCGAGCCGCAAGCGCCAGATCGAGCCATAGAGCAAGCTCACCGGCCACAAGGCACATGCCAGTGGTCCACGGCCCTGGCTGGCGCGCAGCCAACGTTGTGACCAGTGGACCCGCTTGAGCGTCATGGACCGCTATCGCCACCGCCCGCACCCGCTGTCTGGGTGCTGAAGGTGATTTGCGCCAAGCCGCTGCGGCGTGCGGCCTCCATCACATTGACCACCGATTGGTGGGTGGCGGCGGCATCGGCCAATATCACCACCATGGTGTTGGAGCGGTTTTGTGCCGCCTGTTGCAGCGCGCTCACCAAGCCGTCGACCGAAGGCGTCTCCAGCAGCTGTTGGTTGACCGCAAACCGACCATCGGCACTGATGGCGACTCGCACTTGCTGGGGCTGTTCTTGGGGTGCTTTGGCGTCGGCCACCGGCAGACTGACCTGCAGCTCGCGAAAACGGTTGAAGGTGGTGGTCAGCATCAAAAAAATCAGCACCACCAACAATATGTCGATGAACGGGATCAGGTTGATGTCGGGCTCATCGTTGGCCCCGGAGCGAAAGTTCATGCGCCGCTCCGCACCAGCATCAAGTGGCGCAAAAAGCGTTCGCTAGCGACTTCCATGCGCAGCAGGTGGTCGTCGACGCGGGCGCGGAAATAGCGCCAAAACATCAGGCTGGGAATCGCCACCACCAAGCCAAATGCGGTGGCGTACAGCGCAATCGATATGCCGCGCGCCAGTTGGGCCGGGTCGCCGCCGCCAGCGGTCAAGCCGCCCGGGCCGCCTTGTGAGCCAAAAATTTCGATCATGCCGATGACGGTGCCGAGCAAGCCCAGCAAGGGCGCTGCCGACGCGATGGTCGCCAACGCGCCCAAGTGTTTTTGCATTTTGGCCGCCGCCAGCCGACCCGCGCCTTCGAGTGCTGAGCGCAAATCGGCTTCTGACGAGCGCGGGTACTGGTGCAATTGGCGAAAGCCACTGGCCAATACCTCGCCAAGCAGTGAGTTCTGCGCCAACTGGTTGACCATGTCGGGCGCTGGCAGTTGCTGGCGCGAGACTTGGATCACGTCCTCAAGCAGGCGGGAAGGCACCACCTTGGTCGGTTTGAGAAAGATGAAGCGTTCGATTACCAAAGCCAGTGCGACCACCGAGCACAGCAACAAGGGCCAGATCGGCCAACCCACTTCTTGTACGATGTAAAACAACAATCCCTGCTCCAGCAAAAGAAGCCCCCTAACGTGGGCGTGAAGCCGAAATTATCGCCCAGGCCCCAGCACCAGAGAGCGGTGCCTAGCGTTCCACAGGAACTGTGGATAACTTTGTGGGAAAGGTGGCGTGTTGTCGCCACGGACGTGACAATTGCTGGGGTTTTCCTGGGTTGACCAAAAAACGGGCATTGAACTTTCCTTGTAAATCAACCACTTGCGCCATTGCCGAGTCACCCCGTGGGTGTGTCGCTGTCATATCAGCATCGGCGCGGGTTTGTGGACAGCTATCGCTCGCCAAGCCTTATGAACATTGAGTTTCGTGTTTCCAACCCTGATGTCTCGGGCCCTGTGTGGGCGGTTGGTGCCCTGATGCAAGCGATTGCCGATGCCCTGGCCAGTCGCTTCAACCCTGTGGCGGTGGAGGGCGAGATATCAGGCTTTAGCCGCGCGGCCAGCGGGCATTGTTACTTCAACCTCAAGGACGCCAGTGGCCAGATCCGTTGCGCGCTGTTTCGCCGCTCAGCCGACGCGCTGTCGTTTGTGCCACGCGACGGCATGCGGGTGCAGGTGCGTGGCAAGCTGGATGTCTATGGCCCGCGTGGCGACTTGCAGCTGATTGTCGACCGC
>JACCDG010588956.1_pt1 | contig 13749 bp, 8 predicted proteins | sample 7442471 | NCBI WGS metagenome assembly JACCDG01 (sample SAMN15323444, study PRJNA562643) | freshwater metagenome | isolation source: river surface water | place: USA:Blue River Watershed | collected 2017-08-17
TAGTCTGAGCCCATCGCACGACCTTCTTCACCATCATTGAATCCCGCTTCATAAGAAGCGTGCTTGTTGCAGAGTGCGGGATCGAAACCGCGCTCGCGGGCCGGCAGTGTGGCGCAAGCTGATAAGGCAAGAAGAGTACAAAACCCTGAGAACTTCGAAGCAGAGGATAGGTTCATGGGCCGCACCGTACCACGGCTTTTGGGCAGAATCCTGAGCAAATCCAAAGCGAAGCTAAGCTTTGGATTTGCAAGAGAATGCCTGCTCGAGTCGAGCACTCGCTCAGGGGGATAGGGGTTTTACTTTATCAATCCCGTGAGCGGCAGAGCTGAGCATGAAAGCGAGCGGTTTTTTAGGATGAAAGAATAGTGTTCGTGCCGGGGTATGAATTCTATTTGGCTTCGCTAAATCCACAATGTTTAAATAATAATCTAATCTTTTCAGGTGAATTAACACAAGTAAGATAATATACATTATTTGACTAAAACAGTATATTTTGATAATCCTCACCCACTATGCCTTCGAAGGTCAATCCACACGTTGAAGAGAACAACATTTTAGCAAGGCTCTCCATGGGAGGTTGGAGTTTTGGCAAAATCCTTCCATCCTTTCGTCAAAATCTGCAACGGGCTCTATGCGAACGCGGAGAAGAGCAATTCGCAGTGGGCCCCATGCCCGTTCTTTCTGCCCGTTACTACCGAAGGTCGATGTCGATTCCCGACACACTACTAGCTGTTGCTCCAGAGGTTAATTTCGTCCCACATGACATGCAAAGTATCGAAGCAGGATTCTGGTTTGAAGCCGCCGCCGCTGCAAATGAACCGCTCGCAATGCACTCGCCTACGAAGACTGACTCTTTTCGGCTCGAAGCTGCAATTGATCGCATCGACAAGTACGCGCCAATAACTAGCACGGCATTGAAAGTAGCGGTCTCACACTTTTGCTGTTTTAGCGGCAAGAGCATTCGCTCGTTTTCTCATCCCCATTTTTTTGGATGCATATTCCTGGACCCTTCACACGAGTCCGAGAAGTTAGCTATCTCCATCGTTCATGAACTGGCTCATCAAGAGTTATTTATTCTTAATTTAGTAGATCGACTTATCTCCATCGGATCTGACCACAGTCTTGCCCATGCTCCATTCCAAGGCACGGTGCGTCCTGCAATTGGGCGACTTCATGCGGCACACGCGCTTTTTAGAATGGTTCAATTCCATAAAGCATGTGGTGCCCAGCTTCTGGAGGATCGTCACTATAAACTCCTTAAAGCCACAATAAGTACCTTCTCCGAAAATAGTGAGCTCACTCCTTTCGCTCAAAGGCTAGTCAATGAGGTTTATGATAAAAGCGGCACGAAAAGTAGGCATAGCGAAGCATCTCTTGCTCTCGATCGGAATCTTTATGCATGACGCATTAGCCGGGTCTGTTCCAAAGGTCGGCTATTTTCCACCGACATTTCCTCGCGATCCTACCCATGTAAACATCTACCTGGAGCATATGCTTTTGGGTCAAATTATAGAACCGCTAATAGAAACTGGGTCAGACGGAAGTCTGATACCAGGACTTGCCGCTCGTTGGGAGGTTTCTGAATACGGAAAGAAAATTCGATTCTATATCCGCAAAGGACTAACTTTTTCGAACGGTCGTTCAGTAAGTGCAAGAGACGCTGTTTTTTCGCTGCAAAGGCACATATCTTCAGCGCATTCGCAATCGAGAGCCTACCTTCGACGTATCAGTTCAATCAAAGCAGTATCCGAGTACGAGTTAGAAATCGGACTTACTGAGCCATATGTCGCCATTTTCAAAGCGCTTAGTAGAGACCAATTGGGGATTGTTCCCGCTGATTGGACATTTGACTCCGAAAGCACGGAACCATTCATTGGAACTGGACCCTATAGAGTCATTGGAAAAAGGGGACAATGGCGTCTTGTAAGGAATGCCCACTATAGAGCAGTAAAAGATGTAGCAATCCCTGAGTGGGAACTCTTGTTTTACGGAGCTAAGCAACAACCTCCCGGGGACCTCCCCATTCCCGATCTCGTGCCGATGGTGAGTGCCCAGACAGCCAAAGCAATACAAGAATCGCCCGAAAGGAAAAGGGAGCTTAAGAGCACAAATCTAGTCCATTTTCTGCAAAGTTCGGCCTGGTACTGCCCACACGGACAACATTTTGGGGATCTGCTTTTTCGTCGACGTTCAATGTCCGCCGTTCAGGCCCTGTTTCGAGAGGCAATAAGGAAATATGGATTCGCAAGCGCGAGCGGCGTCATACCTCAGGGTATTTCCGGGTATCTCGATTCAGTCCCATTGCCAGAAAAGCCGACACCTTCCTTACAAGAAATAAAAATTACCGTGTCTGTTTTGCCAAATTTGATGAGACATTTCTGCGATTCCGAGAACGTAAGAAAGGTGGAAGCTGAGCACAACGTTAAATTCAAATTTGTTGAGCAACCTGACGATGACCCGGCGATTGTCACGCAACGACCAGACATCCTTGTGACATCCTATGCTGGAGGATTTCAGGATCCAGAGGGTTTTCTGACAATAATTTCTGCCTTTCTCCAGGCGGAACCAAAGGACTTCCTCGGCTCCTCCTATCCAGACTATGTCTCAGCATCTACCGAGTTATCGTGGAGTAAGCGAAGCCAGTTGTACAGAAAGCTAAATGCTAATCTTGTTAACGAACAAGTTATGGTTCCTGGCTGGCGTCCTGATCTGTTCAGACTGACATGGCAAGACCTCGATCATAAACAAGATCAGCTTCGCTATACACTCAAGCTTAAGGATTTTTCAGTTGTCCCGAGAAAGGAGGCAAACCATGGAGATTAATCTCTCAATCTTCGAACTACCCGCTTTCAATGAAGCACGTAGCGACCGAGGCGGTGGAATGTAGCATCTCGAGGACCTCGCAGCGCAGGGGGATGACTCATCAGCCTGTGCTGCGAGAATTTTGATTTAAAAAATGAAAAACACCATTCAAATTCTAAGACAATTTGCTGTCACCGACGGACTAATTTCGGGCACCGCTCTGTTCTCGAACATCGTCGCCACTACGAGCTTTGCTCTCATTCCTGGTTTCGGAAAAAATAGCATACTGCTTTCCGGTTTTGTACAGCTGACGATTTCCGGCCTACTAGAGGTTCCGACAGGTTGGCTTGCAGACCGGTTTGGGTGGGTTCGCGCCGTATTGTGGGCGCTTCGACTCAAGTACCTAGTGACCTTAGCATTTCTTTTCGCAGTGATCTCTTCGGAAAGCGCACTAACAAGCTATTCCTGGTATTTTGTCGCACTTGAAGCTCTAATTGATTCAGTTGCCGGAGCACTCCTAAATGGTGCCTATGAAGTTGCCTATTTAAAGTGGTACGAAGTCGAGCTACCGCGAGATCGCAATTCTCAAGCTCCTCCTCTGTTCTTAGCGAGCTACAAGTATGCATGGAAAGTTCGATTTGCGATTCCTCTTATGAGCGCTGTCCTGTTATTCATAGTACATCAGTATTTTGGAAAAGCTTCATTCTCTCCTCATACACTCACTTATATCTCTATATTTACTGTTTTTGCTCTACGCACTCTCGTTTACAAGAAAGTACTAGGAGACCTAAAGCCTATGCTTCTTAAAGATTCAATAAATCATCGCAATTTCGAGGAGAAAGGATTCTTTTCACAATTTTTTTGCTCAATGCAGGCGCTCAAAGCGGAAGCATCTAAGACTCGTCGTGAACTTGCTGTTTACGCGAGCGCTAGTTTTCTGACAAGCATAGGCACATTTTACTTTTTTGGAGAGGGCATTCGTGTACTGGGAGGTTTAGTCAGTACAAAGCAAGATGCCTGGCTAGCAGGAGTATTCCTTGGGTTAGCGATCTATCTTGTCATGAGTCTATATGGGCTATTTGTTCTCCCGCGCATTGCCAGCAATGCTAACCGAGAATTTAAGCCGATGACTTTAGCATTCCTTCTAGCATCAGCTGCAAATACTCTTCTTTTCAAAGAGGTATCAAGTGGTTCAGCACAGCTTGTGCTTCTTGTAACTTACGGCCTTGCCGCATGTTTACTAGGTTCAACCATCATAAGGCGTCTAAATTCTAATTTATCTGAGTTTGTGTCTGAGCACATTCGCGCTTCATGGGTTAGTTTGGGGTGCGCGCTAGGGCTACTAGCCTTTGGATTGTGTGCAGGTAGTTTAATTGCCTTCGAGCTTCGATCTCATGCTAGCTCGATCATTGCGTTTATATGCGTACCAGTATCTCTCTATCTGCTTTTTAACCTTCAGCCTGTTTCGTCTGATAAAAATGGTAAAACAATTACTTTGTGGGAGGCATTAGAGAGAAACTCGTTTGGACTTTTTTCGATATGTTTTGCCTCATTCATTTTTGCAGATTTAGTCAGTTTTGCGATCTCTAAGGTGCAAGCCGAGCAACGTCATGAATTGATGGTTGCGAATCTAGCAGTGCAGTCCATTAGAGAACCGCTTTCGCAAGGAAGCTTTCCGGAAGCCATGTATCGGTTACAGTCATTGCAGGCTAGCAACACAATTGTCTGTGCTAAACTTCAAGCATGGTCATCGAAGGTGGATTTGTGCCAGAATGTAGAGACATCTAGGCTTTCTGCAACATTGGTTCAGCCTATTGTTCTTGGGAGCGAAGACAGTTCTCAGATTGGCGAGCTAAATATTGTTTTCGAGAGACTATCTCTTTGGCGTGAGATCGCATTCAGAATAGCTTGCGCCCTAGTTCTAGCGGCGCTAGGACTTGTTACGGTTTTTCATCTTCTACGTAAGATCGGAGGTAATATAGAAGAGGAACTCCATTCGGTTCTTACCGCCGCAAAAGGAACAGGCGGAACCAACAATCCCAGGCTGAGAATTTTAGAGTTCCGGGAGCTGGCAAACGATCTTCAAAAGGTTTGGAAGGAGCGCGAACAGTCACTTCAAAATGCGGCAATCGGATCACTTGCACAGCAGGTTGCGCACGACATTCGATCTCCTCTGGCTGCGTTGGAAATGATTTCTTCAAGACTAGAAGATCTAGAAGAAGACCGTCGATTGTTGTTGCGACACGCTATAGGTCGCATTCGGGACATTGCCAACAATTTACTGAAGCGTCGGGGAGGTAAAAATTCTCGCACTTTCTCTTCTCAAGAGACCTCTGTTGAACTTTTACCTGCTTTAGTAAATGAAATGATCTCAGAGAAGCGAGAGCAGTATAAATGTCGATCAGACATCGAGATTGAAGTATGCAGTTCAAACGAAGTGTATGGGCTCTTTGCGAAAGTTCAACCGACAGAATTTGGAAGAGTGGTCTCTAACTTAGTCGACAACGCGGTTGAAGCGCTAGAGACTTCCGGTCATATCCACATACGATTTGCCTGCGTGGACCAGTTAAGTTTTAGACTAGAAGTTGAAGATAACGGCAAGGGGATTCCGGCCGAAATTGTGCCTCGACTCATGAGTCGAGGTGAAAGTCATGGGAAAGCCAGTGGCTCGGGCCTTGGTCTTGCGCATGCGAAAAGTTGTGCGGAAGAGTGGAGAGGAAGTATAGAAATAGATTCACAAATAGGACGGGGCACCAAGGTTCTTATTTCACTCCCGCGTGCTCCCTCTCCATTGTGGTTTGCTGAGCAACTAACAGTGTTTAGTGGAGGCTCAGTTGTGGTAGTAGATGATGATCCATCTATTCACCAGGTTTGGAACCAGCGTTTCTATCAAGCAAACGTAAATATAGTTCATTGCTACTCTTCAAAGTCTCTGCTGAGTTGGATGCTGCTTCATCCGACGGAGGCCAAGGAGTCTCTATATCTCGTAGATTTCGATCTGAGTGAAGATTGGACGGGACTGGCACTGATTCTGGCGCATAAGCTCCAGCATATTGCCATATTGGTTACAAGTCGCTCTGATGAAACGGAAATAAGAGATCTGTGTGAGAAGAGTGGGGTGAGAGTGGTGCCAAAAAACATGGCGGCCTTGGTTCCAATAGTTTTGAGAAAGGCTTCTTATTCCACAAGATTAGCGGAATTCAGCTTGTAGTGTGTTCTGCGCGATATCATCAACCGGGATCGCCCAATTTCATCTGAGTGGGACCACCTCGTGGGGGTCTTTCGGAGCGTCATCGATGGGTCTTATTATCGCGTCGTGGCTTTGTTCACCATTTTGGCGAATTCAGCACGGTATCCGGGCCCCTGTATGGCGATCGTGTTGGCTTCCGGCTGCAGGCGTTCATTGAGCGCGGCGCGGATGATCTCGTCGCCCATGACCTCGCTCCAGTGATCCGCCGGCAGTTGTGAAGTAACTCAGCCGCTTCCTTGCGAGAGAGCTGGGCGCCTAAAAACTCGGAAATGACCTGATACGTAAACTGTTCATTTTTTGACATCCACATGCCCCCAGTTGGCCTGAGTGCTTGGGCATAAGCCATGAGTCACACAGGAGATTAAGCCGTCTGGGGTGACCGTTTGGCTGCGGAGTTAGGGGGTGACCGAATCGCTGCTGAATCACACACACTTAATGGCAAGTAGTAATGTTATGCGCCTGGAATGTCGATAAGCCGTTAACAATTGTATTCCCAAATGGGGGTTGCGCAACGGTCCTAGAGGGCCATCCGCCTACTCCTTCGGTGGTCGTTCGAGAAAGGAGATGTGTGTGTCGGAAGAGCAGGTTTTAGATCGCCGAGAAGTCATGGGGCGAGAGCTGATTGCTTTTATTCGGGAAGCATTTGCCTACAGTGACCCGTCGTTCGTGATCTCGGGAAGTTCTCGGTTTCCAGCACAGATCTCTGGATTCGAAGACGACGATGCGCGCTCAGTTGATACCGATCGGACTTTGGAACTCATTTTGCCATCCTCAGAAATGCACAAGAGTTTAGATTCTGTAGATGTCTGTATTGTTGAGGTGATTTCTAAACGATTTAAACTCTCTTTTTTGGGTAAGATTCTTAGATTAGAGCCAACCGCCCTTACAATTCAGATTCCAGTAAGTGGTTTTGTAGAGAATGTTCGTAGATCAGATCGTGTATCTATCAATCATCAAAACTTCTACGATGCACTAATAGTAGCAGGTGATTTTGTACATGGTTGCTTGATTCAGTTTACGGATGTGACCGCTGGTGGTTTAGGAGCGCGACTGATTTCGAGTGTTCCTTTAACTGTTTCCGAAAATATTGTTTTATATACTTCAGTTAAAAATAAAAACCTGGATCTATCCGGTTGCTTCCGTGTGATTAGAGTAGCTCGGGAGGGGGTTGGGCAGACTCATGTGGAGTACTCGGTAGGACTGGAGAGTGTCTCTGTTTTAAAGGCGGAGAGTCAGGTTACTCGGCCAGATAGAGCATTAGTATCTACTGCGCTTCATTGCACCGTGGTTTCCACCGGTACGAAAATTACTTTTGATTTAAATAACGTTTCTGCACTTGGTTTTAGAGCGTCAAGAGCCATTCCATCGGTAACCTGGATGTCGGAGGGTCTAACTGTCAGAGAGGACACGACAGGGCTTATCTTTAGAGTGGTTCGAAGAGAAGTATCGGGAGAAATTGCCTTTAAGCTTTCCAGTCCATATCCAGAGGAACGTATTCGGTGGAGTAATTTTATTTTGCCGCTTGTAAGTTCCGGTAAGGTGTCGTCCCATACCCACGATCCTCGAGCTCTTGTAAACATTTTCTTAGAGGCGGGTGGAAGCATTGTCGATAATCTCGCATACAAGCGCTATGGAGTAACACACGATGAGACTATGTCCGCTCTTACGCGGCAATCAGATGTTCTATTGCGTTGGGTTAATCTATCGCCGGGTGGTCATGTCCTTGGACATCATTCGAGCTATCGCATTGGGTTAAACAGCTGGTTTACTGGAGATATTGTCGGCGGACAGGCCAAGCACAAGAAAATTGATCCAACTTTTTTAAAGAAAAACTTTCATTCTTTTCGCGAGATACTTAGCACAGTGGCCGAACCTCAACTTGTTTTCGGAAGTTGGAAGTTTGGTCATCCTTATTGGCAAGGATGGAAGCAGTACCTCATTGATGGAGATCATTCTGTCTTCATGGAAAGATATGACCATATTTCACGCACCGCTATACCTACGTCGGTACCGCGCAGAAAGTTTGACGCCGCTAGTTTTTCAAATCTTTTAAGTCTTGATTTGAGAGGCCTTGAAAGCAAGTTGGGTTTGCTTGAGGGGTCTTCTCTTCGGAGGCTGCTTGGTGCATTAGATGTAACTAGTTCGGGCGTTTTCTACAACGGGCTTGCTGCCCTGTATGCTCACGGTGGCATGAACGGGTTTAGAAGAGAAATTTACCTTGTAGAGGTTGGCAACATTAAGGCTTTAGCTCTCTATTCACAACTACCTGCTGGAGTTAGTATTAATGGAGTATTCGATACTATTCTTTTGCTCCCTCTTGGAGGCCATGGGTTGCTCTCAACTGCAGAGCTAAAAGACTTCTATGCCGTAGTAGTTGCACATGCATTAAGTTGCGGTTTTCGGGTTGTGTCTGTTCGGTCGTTCATGTGCATACAGTCTTGCATTGGTGTTGAGACAGAAATGGTAATTCTTAGGTCCGAGGGAATGGGGTACTTTTCGCAATGAGAAGGATTGTCTCCTGGCGTGAGATTTCAATCATGGCCGTAGTATTTGTTACAGTTGCGCCAACTGTTATACCACATGCTTTCGAAAGAATTGGTGCCGCAGTTTCAGTGTCTTGGCCGAGAGCCATAAATGGCGCTATGTCTTGCAAAGAACATTCTGGGGAGAAGCGCTGTCATGGAAGGTTGGTCTTCAATCAGATCGATGGCCCTAAGGATCACTTTGCATTTTTTGGTGTGTCTACAACGTCACCTGTGGTGACATGTGTGGAGCAAGGCAAGGATAGTCGTATAATTGCTCCGCATCATTGGATCTCGAAAGTAGCCGTGTACGCAAGTCGTAACTTGGAATGCGATGGGATGCTTGAAGCTACACTGGTCGAGTATGATCGCTATCCGGCAAATGCATGGAGCGTGCCTTTACTTGTGGTGGCTGGCGAGTCGCGTATCGCCAGTATCATTCGTGCGATCGAGTTTTACGATTCTGAGTTTCGACCTCTATTGGCTATAGTAGCGTTGTTTCAGCTTACTTTAACACTTCTGTTCTTCAGGATAATTGGTTCAGCCCTCCAGGGTCCCCCTCACATGTATTCGTTTTTTGTCGTGGCATGCATGGCTGTGATAAATGGTGGTCTGGTTGAGAAGTTAACTGCACTTGCGCCGTGGGAAGCGATTCCTTACTTAAAATATTTTTTTAGCAACTTGTGGTTTGGCGTTTTTGCTGCCGAAATCATTTTATCAAAAGTTACATTAAAGCGCTTTTCCGGAGTCTTTTCTTGCATACTGTTTCTTACCTTCTTAGAGATAAGTGCGGGCGTAAGCGCTCGTAGTTTTTATCCCCCTCTAATTGGGGCTTGGGGTCTGCTCGCGATTTATAGTAGGTTTAGATTTTTACCCACTATTCTATTTATATTGAATGCGTTTTACCTGCTTCCGGTATTTTCTCCTCTCACAATTTTGCCGGTCTTTTCTGCGTCATTTTTCTTGCTGATTTATGTTTTTGGCTATCAAGTAGAGTTGATCAAACTCATGCTTCGTGACTGGAAGCTTTCCCTCTTGGCTTCGCGTGTTCAGTCAGAACGCGGCTATCGAGCTTATCTAAAGCTGGTCGGACGAACGTACTCAATAAGAACCATTACTCTAGCTATTCCAAAGCGAGACTCATTTGAGTATCAACGCTTCACGAGCTTACGCCAAAGGCCTACCCAGTTTCCGCAGAGTAGTGAGTCATCTGTCATTTCTAAGGTCTACGCGACCAATTGTCCGCTTCTTGATCTCAGTGTGAAATCAGGGTTAGGAATGAAGATTTCGAATAAGAGCAAGCACTATCGTTCTGATCGATTTTCAGCTGTTCCAGTGAATGTAGCTGGCGAGCTTATTGGTGTTCTTTGTCTTACTGACTATGAACTTGGTATTTTGCATCCCGATGCCCGAGAGGCGTTAGTAAAGACTTTTGCTTCGCTGGGAAAATATTTAGGTGTAGCTATTTCAAACTCGGAAAGTGGTCAGTGCGCAGCAATAGATTCCGTGATTGATGAGCTTCTTTCTCGTGAACTTGCGGGCTCGATTGAGAAAGCAGCGGAGGGTCTACTTGAAGCACTCTATACTCGCTTTCAAATTTCAGGGTACTTTGGAAAAATAGTTGAGAACGGCTTACTAAGTGTTCTCAGGGGAAAGGGAGTGTTTGTTGGAAAGGAAAGTTTTCTAACTAAGCATGAGTTTACGGTGAACCCTGAAAATGAGTTTGGTCCCATTTCCTTAGCTTTTCGCGACAATAGTCCTATCGTATTACAGAACTGGAAACCTATTTCTGACAAGCTGAGTAGTGAAGCCAAGCGCATATATGTTGAGCTGGGTACCAATAGTATCATGACGGTGCCAGTGATTAAGAAGGTTGGTTCCTTCTCTTTAAGATACCTCCTCTGGCTTCAAACAGACTCAAGATCAACGTTTTCTCAGCAATTTCTCCCACTAGGTCAACAGATTCAAAATCGGTTGGAGAAGTTGCTGGATAATCAACTTTCTAAGTTGGCCGTTGACACAACCTTGCTGCTTGCAGAGTCTGGTGCGATTCATGCTGCGGTTAGCGGAGAGTCTACAAAGGTGGAAGAGCGAGGTGAGCTGATGATGGTGGATTTGTGTCGAAGTACTGAGCTGAGTGGGCGTTTGGGAAATGAGAAATATAGGGAGCTAAAGGGACACTATCGTAACGAAGTGGAAAGAATATTGGTTCAATTCGATATGAAGCTTCAAATGATTATTGGTGACGCACTTCTTTTTACGCGGGCTGAATCTGATCTAGAAGAACCAACGGCTAGATTGATCTCGGAATGTTATCGCTGCGATGATGTTGTCAAAGCCAGAGTAATGGGAGCCGTGTCAGATTTCTATTCCGGTTCCGAGCCGGCACTGAGATTTTGTGTAGCTCGAGGTGACATTTCGAGGGACATGGTCGATGGTACTGGGTGGGCAATTGTAGGATCTACTATTAGTGAAGTTCATAAAATTGAATCGGTAGCGAAGAGTTTGCGTTCTGGCTTCTATTTTGAGCTTTCAAAGGGGGAGGAGGTTATTGGCATGATTGAGACTCACACAAGTGCATGGCCCGGTAGCCCGACAGTGAGGTATCTCGCCTATGAGGGATCTTCTTTGCGTCGGGCCTCGTAAGGGATCAACTCAGCTTTTACTATTTTTCTGCGGTCTTGCTGAACAAATGCGGCAATAGCTATAGCGACTGCTCCGGTGACAATATTCCAGGGTAACAGCTTTTGCGTAACTGTCATCTCAATTGCATACGCCCAAGGAATTCTGCCTAGTGAGTAGCGCGCTGCTGATTCAACGGGAAATGTTCGATACAGATTGAAAAACGCAATTTGGGCACAGACTGTTACAGTCGCTATTTCGACCACTGAGATTAAATTAACATTGGTGGTAAGCTGACTGGGAAAAATCATAAGGATAATGCCACCCACGATAGACGTAAGAGCGAAGCCTATAAAGAGATTCCAGGGAATGGACACTTGGTCATAGCGCATCACTTTGCTGGCGCTCCTCAGAGTTGCGGCCTGGAGAAATCCAGATAAAAACGCCAAATAGGAAATTGTGATTTGATCAATGAGTAGGTAAACACCGAGTGAAAGGCTCACAAGGATGATTGCTTTTCGGGCATAGAAGGGCGCTTTAATGAGAGAGAAGAGACTTACACTCATAGAGCCAAGTAAGGCCGCTGCAAGAGATGATGATGTGGAACCTCTAGATTGGGACGCCAGCACCAGATAGTTTCCTAGAGAGTACATTACTGCTCGAATAAGGACCCCAGATATTGGGCGAGGAATAGGAAGACTTAAAAATGGAATGGTTACAATAGTTAGTAGAAGACTGGCGGCACTAAAAAGAAATACGAAATGATTTTCAGAAAGATGGCCGATTACCATGTAGCTGATTACAATTAATGCGCCGTAGGTGATGCCTAAGAACTCTTTCATGGGAAAACTGAATCCTTGCGTATGGTGGAAAAATAGTTCGCTATCACTGAAGTTGGTTTAGTCTTGTCTGCCGGGTATCTTCTCATGCACCTTCCCCCTCAACAAATAAACCCGAACCAATATCGCCCCATGCCCCGCCATTGACACCACCGATGGAATTTTAGCGAACGCGACTGCCTCACGCAACCCACCCCAAAGAATCGCCGTTAGGCCGAGCGTAGAGGCCACCGAGCTAGGCAGAAGAAAATAACTCCTCGTGATCCACAGATGCGCAAACAGCCCAAGCAACCCGATCGCAAGAAAAGAAAGCTGCAACGATAGCCCGGTAATTGCCCGAGCCCCGCTAGGGCTGCTAATCACAACCGCAGCGGTGACGACACTAAACGCCCAAACAATCAAACTCTGCGGAAATCGCTGCGCAGCCTGCTTGAGTGCCAAGTAAGCGACACTTGCTGAAACGGCGCCGCCAATGCCGACAGCCAAGGAGTGGAGCGGAATTGCGGAGCCAGCAGGCGACTGCAAAAGGAAGGCGCCTGCGAAGACAACAAGAAGACCAAGTTGAGTCTGCCTAGAAAGACTCTCCCTTAAGAAAACCCTAGAGAACAGGACTACAAAGAACGGAGCTGTGTTGGCGAGTGCTGCAGCATTGGGAACGGAAATGTTTCCGAGATTGGTGAAGTAACACAGGACAGACATGGCACCCGCTAGAGCCCGGAGCCAGACAATGAATGCGTCCTTACCCCAGAGTTTAGAAAGAAGCTTTACGATCAAAGGTGCTAGGGCAACTACGCTAGCTGCGCATCTAAAGAACGCGATCTCTTGGGTCGGGGCCGCAAGCGAAGCTTGATGGACTAAAAATCCCATAAGCCCAAATGCAGCAGAGGACGCAAGTCCAAAAGGAACTCCATGGGTCCATTCGGAGGCGCCGGCAATCATTTCGGATCGACTCGAAACGACCTCGGCATCTCAACTCCCAAAGTCTTTTCTCGCTCGCGCACCCGATCGGCAAAACTTACAATGATCGCTTCAGCGATGACCCGTCCAACTCTTTGATCCTGCGATACCATCTCATCATAATCCCAGCGCTGAATAGACAGCAGCAGGGTAGGCTCAGTTGCTTTCACCGTCGCAGAACGCTTTTCGCGTGTGAAGAATCCCATCTCGCCGATGGTTTCTCCGGGCTTGCACGGTCCCATGATCTTGCCATTGACGATGGCGTCTGCCTTACCACTCACAATAATGAAGAGTTCATCACTGGGCGCACCTGCCTCAACAATGATTGTTCCTGGCTGGACTTGGCGAGTGGTGAGCAAACTCTGGAGTTTGAGTAGAGCGGACTCGTCGTCGCCAACTCCTGCAAAGACGGACACTTTTCTTAACAAAGAAAGTTGGCGGCTGGACTCTATGGAGATGGGTGAGCCCATCGCAGGAGTACGCTCTTGTTTGGGTTCGCCCGCTTCCACCCCCACCACCAACGCCGTAAGATTGTCCGTCGAACCACGACTGAGCGCTAACTCGACCAGCTTGCGAGAAGCATCCCCTGGTGACAGCTTGCCCAAGATCTCCGAAAAATCCTTACCATCCGACGGCAAAAAATCAGTGAGTCCGTCACTGCTCATCAGGAGTTTGTCTCCCGCCATTAGTGGGATACAAATGCGCGCGACGGCTACGGACTGAGCTTTACCGATAGATCGAGAGAGGCTTTTTTTCA
>JACCDG010559710.1_pt1 | contig 13741 bp, 13 predicted proteins | sample 7442471 | NCBI WGS metagenome assembly JACCDG01 (sample SAMN15323444, study PRJNA562643) | freshwater metagenome | isolation source: river surface water | place: USA:Blue River Watershed | collected 2017-08-17
CCCAGCAGGGTGAGGAAGCTGCCTGCGAAACCCAGGTTGGGGCCGGGCGTGATCTCCAGGCGCGGGTCATCGATCCCACGCATGCGCTCGATCGTCCGGTCTGTGGATCCATCGTCGCGCACGATCAATCTTCCCTCCGGTGGCAATTGCGAGAGGATGGAATGGATCTGTTCGACGACGAATGCTTCCCCCTGGTAGGTGGACATCAGCACCGCGACTTGGGGTGGCATGGGATTCATCATGGCAGGCCTGCCATTATGGAATCAGTGCCTGGCCACCCGCCTAGAATGGCCTGTCCTGTGCGGCGCGTCGCTGCCGTCCTGTCCCACCGCATGTCCTCCCTGCCTTGCCGCAGGTGGCCACCCCGGAGCGAGAATCTTGAACGTGGTCGTTGACCCCCTGCCCCCCCTGGGTGGCCGCGAAGCCGTGCCCGACGCCGTTCGATGGGTCGTGTGCTTTGCCGCTCTGGCGCTGCCCTGGCTCAACACCTTCAGTGGCGGCCCTTCGGCACAGGTCGTGCCTTGGCTGGTGTGCCTCTTTGCCACGGCGGCATGGTGTGCCGCAGGAGGGATGCGCCAGCTCCCCGCGGGCCTGTTGGTTGCGGGGGCCGCCCTGATCGCATGGGGTGTGATCCGCGGCCATGGTGGCCTGGACTTCTTCGCGATGGCCGGCGGCATCGGCCTGGTCCTGCTGTCCGCTTCGGCCTGCGCTTCGATAGCCTCGCGCGAGGACGGATTGAAGGCCGTGGCCTGGGCTTTGGTGGCCGCCGCCGCCGTCAACGCGTTGATCGGCCTGGCCCAGCACCAAGGCTTTCTCCAGGAGGGGAACTCTTGGCTCAGCGCCGGTCTGCCCGGAGAAGCCGAGGGCAACCTGCGGCAGCGAAACCTGTTCGCCAGTCACCTGAGCCTGGGCATGATCGCCTTGGCCTGGCTGTTCACGCGTGGCCTGCGCCTAGCCGCGGCGCTTCCGCTGGTGGTGCTCCTGGCCGTGGCCAGCGCAGCGAGTACCTCGCGCACGGGCCTGCTGCAACTGGTGCTGCTGGCGGGTTTCTCCATGGCCCTGCCGGGTCCGCGCCGCGCCCAGCGCATAGCGCTGTGCCTCACCGGATTGGCGGCCTACGCGCTGGGGACCTTCGGTTTGCCGTGGCTGCTGGAATTGCGTGGCTTCGATGCCGCCAACCTGTTCGACCGTACCTCCAAGGTTCCCCTATGCAGCAGCCGCCGCACGTTGTGGTCCAACGTGCTTACCCTGGTGGCCCAGCGTCCCTGGCTCGGCTGGGGCTGGGGCGAGCTCGATTACGCCCACTATGTGGTGCTGTTTGATGGCACACGCTTTTGCGACATCCTCGACAACGCCCACAACCTGCCCCTGCACCTGGCCGTGGAGCTGGGTGTGCCTGCCGCCGTCCTCGTGGTCCTCGGCGCAGCGGTGGCGGCATGGCGGGCCCGGCCCTGGCGCGAAACCGATGGCGACCGACGCTTCGCCTGGGCCATCCTCGCTGCACTTGCCTTTCACAGCCTCGTCGAGTACCCGCTGTGGTACGGACCCTTCCAGATGTCGGCGGGCATCGCATTGGGCATCCTGTGCGCGCGCCAACTTTCTCGCGTGCAGACCGCCACGCATTGGGCCTGTGCCGCCACTGTCCTGGTGTTGGCTTGCTATGCGAGTTGGGACTTCTGGCGCGTGGGTCAGATCTACCGACCGCCCGCGGCACGGTCAGCGACTTATGCCGACGACACGGTTGCCAAGGTGGGCCATTCCTGGGTCTATCGCGATCAGGTCCGCTTCGCCTCGCTGACCCTGGTGACGCTGACACCTGGCAATGCGGCCCAGGTGAACCTGCTTGCCCGCGAGATGTTGCATTTTTCCCCTGAACCGAGAGTAATTGAACGCGTCATCGAGAGCGCCCTGATGCTCGGCCGCCTCGAGGAGGCTGAAATGCACCGTGCCCGTTACCGGGCGGCCTTCCCCAAGGAATACGCTCAGTGGGTCCTGAGGCAGGGCGGCAGGCAGAGCCCCGGCGATTCGCCAGCGCGTTGAACCGTCATGCGCCCGGAGGCTCAAGTCCGGGGGGCATTCGCGAGGGCCATCAGGCGTTGCGCGATTCGCTGGCTGGCCAGGCCGTCCCCATATGGATTCTTCAGGTTTGCCATCTGCGCATAAGCCACGGGTTCGTCGAGCAGGCGCGTGGCTTCACGCACGATGGTGGTCCCGTCACTCCCGACGAGGATGGCGGTACCCGACTCCACGGCCTCGGGCCGCTCGGTGGCATCACGCAGAACGAGGACCGGCTTGCCCAGCGAAGGCGCTTCTTCCTGTATCCCGCCTGAATCGGACAGGACCAGGTGGCACCGATTCATGAGGTACACGAACGGCAGGTAGTTCATCGGCTGGACCAGGTGCACACCCTTGGCACCCGAGAGGACCTCGAATGCCGGGTCCCTCACTTGGGGGTTGAGATGGACCGGAAAGACCACCTCGACGTCTGCGCGCTCTCCCAGTACCCGAACGGCACGCAGGATATCCAGGAACCTGGCGCCGAAATTCTCTCGCCGATGAGCCGTGACGAGGATCAGTTTGCGGCTCGGGTCGAGGAAGGAAAGTTGCGCATCCAGCTGCGCCATCAGGCGCGGGTCGTCCTGGATGCGTCGCCTCGCGTCGAGCAACGCATCGATCACCGTGTTGCCGGTCACCAGGATGTCCTCGCGCGGGACGCCTTCTGCGACCAGGTTGGCTTCAGCGCGCGGCGTCGGTGCGAAATGCTGGCTCGCGATGGTGGCCGTGGCGCGCCGGTTGATTTCCTCTGGCCAGGGCGCGTAGCGGTCGTAGGTTCTCAGCCCCGCTTCAACGTGTGCGACCCGGATCCTTGCGTAGTAGGCGGCCAGGCTGGCAGCCAAGGTCGTGGTCGTGTCGCCGTGGACAAGGACCCAGTCCGGACGCCAGCGCGCGAAGACCGAGCGCATGCCCTGCAGGACGCTGGACGTGATGTCGGTCAGGTCCTGACCCGATCGCATGAGGTTCAGGTCGAAATCTGGCTTCAAGCCGAAGACATCGAGTACCTGGTCCAGCATCTGCCGATGCTGGCCGGTCACGCAGACCCTGGTTTCCAGTCCAGGATGCCGTCCGAGCTCCAGGCACAGGGGAGCCATCTTGATGGCTTCAGGCCGGGTTCCGAAGACGATCAGGATTTTCATGGGGCGATTGGTGAGGTCATGGCCCGTCACCGGTGCGGGTGGACTCCAGCTGCCGGTATGCGAGGGCAGTGAGCTTCGCCGCGTTCCGGTACGAATAGACGTCAAAGTAATCGTCGGGCAGTTGCGGGCGGGGTGCATTCAATTCATGAAGAATCGATCGCCTGATCGATCCCACGCTGAAGGGGTCGCACTGCGTCCCCAGCCAGCCGAATCGGTAGTATTCGACGGGACAATGGGCAGGGCCGGAGGTCACGATGTTGCAACCGGCAAAGAGAGCCTCGATCGTGGTCAGTCCGGGCGACTCCCGGAACGAGGGAAGCACATGCACTTTCACCTGGCCCAGTTGCCTGAGGACCTCAGGATGCGGAATTTCGTGGACCAGTTGCACGTGGGGATGTGCATCAATCGCTTGCCGGACCGCCTCGCAATACCTGCGATGCAGCGGATTAGACGAGAAGCGGCCGATGATCTTCAGCGGGATGTCCCGGTAGGGTGCGAGGGCGCGTATCAGGTCCAGCTGGTTCTTCGTGGGTTCGATACGCCCGACGATCGCGACGCAGGCCTGGCGCGCGCCATCCTTCTCCGCACCAGCTCGCCACAGGCGGGTATCCACGGCGTTCGGGATGATGCAGGCCTTGGCGCCCAGCGCCTGCGTGTCCATCATGTAGTCGGCGCCGATGATGGCTAGCTCCTCGGGGGAGTTTGGCAGCAGGAGGGCAGCCTTGTCGATCAACCGTCGTCCGGCGGCAACGTATTGCTGGCCGAGGAGGCTGGCCTGGAAGCGGGAGCCATGCAGGCATAGGCGCCATGTCCGTTCCAGCAGGCGGCTGGCTTTGATGGGCGCGAGCGGCGCGACTGACCTGACGCGCTCCACGAAGGCGGAAGGCCAGAGGTTCCAGTAGATGGGGGACAAGGCGATGGGCAGGTCGGCCGCTTCGGCGGCTTCGGCAAATGCCAGCGAGGACTCGATAGTCTGGAGGTTGAAGATGTGGACCAGGTCCGCATCGCGGTGCTGAGCGATGTCCCCCGGCTCCCGTGCGAGCACGATCTGGAGTCCGTGCTCGCTTTCCAGTGCGGCTTGGGTATGGAGAACCTGCATGGTGTCTCCACCCCGCTGGGTCAGGAGGTCGCTCCTGGCGCAGAAGATGACTTTCTTCATGGGGTCGTCGATGGGGCGCGCGGGCCGGGCCTGGCCACTTCACCTGTGCCGCGTTGCAAGTCTTGGCGGCAGCGCCACCAGATCCACAGGGCTGCCGGTAGGATCACCGCAAGGATCAACGGTATGGCCATCGCGATCCCTACAGTGCCGAAGGCCTTTGCCAGCACGAGGGTGGCCCCGCCTTGAACTAGGCCGTGGATCACGATAAGGGGCATGAGCGGATCGCGCTTGTAGGCACGCAGGTAAGCGCCCAGATGCGCCAGGGCCACCTGCAGGCAGGCCCCGACCAGCAGCGGGCCAATCTGCCAGTAGGGGATGAACCGGTCACCGATGGCGCTGCCCTGTTGCAACAGGAATACCACGAGCGTCCCCACTACGGCACCGGTCAGCGCGATGCCCAGGCCCTGCGCCGTGGTTCTTGAGAACAGCGGATCTACGATGGACCAATGACGGGAGGCCACGAGGTGCCCCAGTTGCGGGGCCCGGACGTTCACGATGGTCAGGCCGATGGTTGTCAGCGCCGAGAAGGCGGCCATGCTCATTCCCATGCGCCCCGCCTCGGCGGCCCCCTGGAAGTGGAAGATTGTCGGTGTGATGAGTTGCAGGACCAGGTAGGCGGCCGCCGAGGACAGGGATACCCGCCACTGCATGGGCCAGATTTCCTTGCGCCAGGAGGCCCTGCGGCCGATCGAGCGACGCTGTTTCCACAGGCTTCGCAACAAGGCGTGGCGTCGAGCCAGGAAGTAGGCGAAGAAAAATGCGAACCTGATGATCGACGTCGCCGCGATGGCGAACAGCCCCAGGCCGGCCGCCAGGAATACCCAGGCGACAGGCGTTGCAACTAGGCTTGAACGGACCTCGCGCCGGGACATATCCTCGATGTTGCCGCTGCCCGATTCCAGGGCAATCAGTGGCAGCAGCAGGAGGTTGGCCATAACCCCTGCGATGGACAGCAGCCAGGGCGCCAGCCACTGGGAACGCGGGAGGGCGTCCGTCTCGAATATATGGATGCCAACGGGCGTCAGGAGCGCACCCAGCAGGCAACCGGCGGCGGCAAACCAGGCCAGTGACTGTGACAGGACATCCTTCGCACGCTGCCTGGCCTCGCGGGCTCCGCCCAGCAATCCGTCCATACGCCAATGCAGCCGTACGAACTCATGGCTGAAAAACTGGGTCAGGACCGTGCTCAAGCCCAGCTCAAAGAGCACCTGCAGCGCCAACAGGCTCGCGATCGTGAAGTAATAACCCTGCAGGTGGGGCGTCAGCTGGGTGGCGACCAGGACAATCGTGACCGGTGTGCTGACAAGCGCCAGTGCCTGCGCCATGAGGCCGAGGCGCACGGCTTGGTCCGTTCCCTGTGCCCGATCGGACTGTCGCCTCATGTCTGCTGCGGATTCGCTCGGCGGGTGGCGCTCAGGCTCCCAGGCTTACCGTCCATGAGCCCGACTTCCCCCCGTGCTTTTCCATCAGCCGCACATCGCCGATGGTCATTCCCCGGTCCACTGCCTTGCACATGTCATAAATCGTAAGAAGCGCAACCTGCACCGCGGTGAGCGCCTCCATCTCCACGCCCGTCGGCCCCACCGTTTCGGCGGTGCACCGGCACAGGACGGCGTGGTGGGACGCCTCGAGCTCGAACTCCACGGCCACCCGGGTCAGCGCCAGGGGGTGGCACAGCGGGATCAGGTCGCTGGTCTTCTTGGCCGCCTGGATGCCGGCGATGCGGGCGATGCCCAGCACGTCGCCCTTCTTGGCCGTGCCGGTGGCCACCAGTTGAAAGGTCGCCGGCTCCATGACGATGCGGCCCTGGGCCACGGCCACCCTGTGGGTGGCGGCCTTGGAGCCCACGTCGACCATGTGGGCCTGGCCTTCGGCGTCAAAATGCGTCAGTGAACTCATGGCGTCAGCAGGAATCAGGTGAAGGTATGCAGACCACGATGATACGGGCCCGGGGACCGCGCGCAGCGCTGCGCATGGCGGTGCTCGCCAGCCTGCTGGCCCTGGCGTGGCAGCCCGCGCCGGCGCCCGCCCAGCTGCCCTCGCTGGGCGACCACACCGACCTGTCCGTCTCCCAGGAGCGGCGCATCGGCGAGCGCATCGTGCGCGAGCTGTATCGCGACCCCGACTACATCGACGATCCCACCCTGGCCGACTACATCCAGGGCCTGTGGCAACCCCTGCTCGCCGCCGCACGCCAGCGCGGCGAGCTGCCGCCGGAGCTGGACCAGCGATTCGCCTGGCAACTGCTCCTGGGCAAGGACCGCAGCATCAACGCCTTCGCCCTGCCGGGCGGCTGGTTCGGCCTGCACCTGGGGCTGGTGGCGACCACGGGCAGCCGCGACGAGCTGGCCTCGGTGCTGGCGCACGAGCTCAGTCACGTAACGCAGCGCCACATCTCCCGCATGGTCACCCAGGACCGCCAGCAGCAGCCCTGGGTGATCGGCAGCATGATCCTGGGTTCGCTGGCCGTGGGGCGCAACCCCGCCGCCGCCCAGGCGCTGATCGCCGGCGGGCAGGCGCTGGCGATCCAGGGCCAGCTGCGGTTCTCCCGCGACATGGAGCGCGAGGCCGACCGCGTGGGAATGGGCGTGCTGACGCAGGCCGGGTTCAACGGGCAGGGCTTCCCCGCGATGTTCGAGAAGCTGCAGAACGCCGCCCGGCTCAACGATGACGGCTCCTTCCCCTACCTGCGCACCCACCCGCTGACGGTGGAGCGCCTGGCCGACATGCGCGCGCGCCTTCCCGTGGGCGAGCGGCCGTCCGCGCCGGCCAACGACCTGCAGCACACGCTGATGTCGGCCCGCGCCCGCGCGCTGTCGGCCGACGGCGTCGACAGCCTGCGCGCGCTGGTGCGCGAGGCGGAGGGCACGATCGGCGACCGGCTGCGGCAAGCCGGTGCGCTGTACGCCGGCACGCTGGCCGCCTCCCGCCTGCGCGAGCCGGCCGTGGCCCAGCGCCTGCTGGCGCGCCTGGAGCCGCTGGTAGCGGGTGAGGAGCGCAGCGCGCGGTACGGGCGGCTGCTGGCCGCCGAGTTGGCCCTGGCGGCCAACGATGCGGCCCGGGTGTCGGCCCTGGTGCAGGGGGCGGCGCCGACCGACCGGCCCGAGCTGCTGATGGGGGCACAGGCGGCCGTGAAGGTCGGCCGGCCTGCGGAGGCCTCGCAGCGGCTTCAAACCTGGGTGGCCCTCCACCCCGGCGATGCGACGGCCTGGCAGGCCCTGGCCAGCGCGCTGCATGCCCAGGGCGAGGGCCAGGTGCTGCGGGCGATCCGCGCGGAAGCCGAGGCCCAGGTGGCCCGCCTGGATTACGGCGCAGCGATGGACCGCCTGCGCGCCGCGCAGGCACTCGCCCGCCGCCCGGGTGCCGACCACTTCGAGGCGTCGATCATCGACACCCGCGCCCGACAGGTCGACTCACTGCTTCGAGAACAGGCGCTCGAGCGCTGAATCGATCAGGATGCCGATCAGGGAGTAGATGAGGGAGCCCAGGAGGGCCGCGCCGAAGCTGCGCACGCCGAAGCCCTCGAGCAGCCAGGCGGCCGCCCAGAACATCACGGCGTTGATGATGAACAGGAACAGGCCCAGCGTCACCATCGTGACCGGCAGGGTCAGGACCACGAGCACCGGTCGCACGACCAGGTTCAGCAGGCCGATGACCAGGGCCGCCGCCAGGGCGCTGGCGAAACTGGTGACCTGCACGCCGTTGTAGATGCTGGCCACGAACAGCAGCGCCGCGGCGCTGAGCAGCCATTTGGCGAGGAGCTTCATGCGGGGAGAATAGCACCGAGGGGCGCGGTTACCCGGCAGGCGCTATGATCCGCCTCCCCTTGCAAACCACCATGTCCGGCAGCATCCACATCACCGACATCGAGGCCGCCATCAACTGGTGGCGCGAGCGCTCGCCCTCGCCCGACGGCGTGACGCTGGCGCCCGAGCTGCGCGCGCTCGCCGAGGTGTACGCGCTGATGGTGTTCCACCGCGAGGACGAGGCCGCCGAAAAGGGTTTCCCGCCCAAGGCCTGGGCAGCCTGGAAGGCCTGGTACGACACCACCCCGGACACGCCCTGCATCGCGATCTGCTCGACGAGCCAGGGCGACGAGTCCTGCAAGGGCTGCGGGCGCAGCTTCGACGAGGTGCAGCACTGGCCGGGGATGACGCCCGGCGAGAAGCGCGCCGTGTGGCGGCGCATCACGATCGAAGGGGATGCGTGGCGGTTCAACCGCTATCGCGAGCGCGCAGGCGAGGCCCGGGCCGACAACGCACCCGCACAGGGCACGCCTGCCTCGCACGGTCCTGCCTGACCTGGAAGGGCGGCGACCGCCGGGATCCGCACCGTAGGGGGCGTTGCACGGCGACCCGCCGTATCATGCAAACCGTTGCTGTCGCGTCTGCCGGCAAGGAACCAGTGATGCCTTACCTATCGGAAGTGGCCCTGCGAGAGCTCGGGTTCAGGAAAATCGGACGGAACGTCAAGATCAGCGACAAGGCGTCGATCTACGACGCACACCGGATGGAGATCGGCGACAACGCCAGGATCGACGATTTCTGCGTCATCTCGGGCCAGGTGACGATCGGCCGGCATGTCCACATCGCGGCGCATTGCCTGGTGGCCGGCGGCGAGCGGGGCATCACGATGGAGGACTTCAGCGGGCTGGCCTACTTCGTCCAGGTCTTCAGCCAGTCGGATGATTATTCGGGCCGCACCCTGACGAACCCGACGGTCCCGGCCCGGTTCAAGAACGAGTTCAAGGCACCGGTGCGGCTCGGCCGCCATGTGATCATCGGCGCTGGCTCGGTGGTCTTTCCCGGCGTCGACCTGGCCGAGGGCTGCTCGGTCGGCGCAATGTCCCTCGTCAAGCGCAGCACGCAGCCGTGGGGCATCTACGCCGGCCATCCCGCCCGCCGGGTCAAGGACCGCTCCAGGGACCTGCTGGCCCTGGAGCAGCGCCTGCTCGAGGAGGGTTCATGATCCCGTTCAACCGCCCGTTCCTCCATGGACGGGAATTGGTCTACATCGCCCAGGCGGTCGCTTCCGGCAAGATCTCCGGCGATGGCCTGTTCACGCACAAGTGCCACCGGTTCTTCGAGGAGCGCTACGGCTTTGCGAAGGCGCTGATGACGACTTCGTGCACCGACTCGCTGGAGATGTGCGCTTTGCTGCTCAATATCCAGCCGGGTGACGAAGTCATCGTGCCTTCGTTCACCTTCGTCTCGACCGCGAACGCCTTCGCCTTGCGCGGGGCACGGCTGGTGTTCGCCGACAGCCTGCCGGGGCATCCGAACATCGACCCCGAACAGGTGCTGGCCCTGGTCACGGACCGTACCCGCGCCATCGTGGTGGTCCATTACGCCGGGGTGGCTTGCGACATGGACTCCATCCTCGAGATCGCCGCGAAGCGCGGCATCCCGGTGGTCGAGGACGCCGCGCAGGCTATCGACTCCTTCTACAAGGGACGCGCGCTGGGCGGGCTGGGCGCACTGGGCACGTTTTCTTTCCACGAGACGAAGAACGTCATCGCCGGCGAGGGCGGCCTGCTGGTGGTCAACGACACGGCGCTGGCCGCACGCGCCGAGATCGTCCGCGAGAAGGGCACCAACCGCAGCGCCTTCTTCCGCGGCGAGGTCGACAAGTACGGGTGGGTCGACCTCGGCTCGTCCTTCCTGCCGTCGGACATCATCTCGGCCTATCTGTACGCCCAGCTCGAACACCTGGACGTTATCCAGGCCCGCCGCCAGGCCCTGTGGCAGCGATATTGGCAGCAACTCGCGCCCGCGCTGTCCGCCGCGGGCATCGGGCTGCCCGTCGTGCCCGGTTTCGCGACGAACAATGGCCACATGTTCTACCTGGTGTGCCGGGACGGCGCGCAGCGTACGCGCCTGATCGCCGAATTGAAGGCGCAGTCCATCCATGCCGTGTTCCACTACCAGTCACTGCACGCGAGTCCCTATTTCCGGGCGCAGCACGACGGGCGCACCTTGCCGCACAGCGACCGCTTTTCCGAGTGCCTGGTCCGCCTGCCGCTGTTCTTCGAGCTCACGGACGCGGAGTGCGACCGGATCTGCGAGATCGTCATCGATGTCCTGGACGACGAAGCCGACGCCATCGCCGGGCCTGCGAGCGCTGAGACCCCATGAGGAAGTTTGTCGTTTTCGCCCCGTCGTACGATGGAAGGCATGGGGGCGTCATCTGCCTGCATAAGCTCGTGCACCTGATCAACGAAGCCGGGCATGAGGCTTACCTGCTGCCGTCGTTCGACAACCTGGAGTTCAACCGCCGCAACCTCCTGACGCCTGCGCGCCGGTTGCTCGCCGACGTGGTGGCGGGCGTGCTGCGGCCGTATCGCACCCATCCCGCCTTCCATACGCCCATCTTCCGCGGCGATACCGCCGACTTCGCGTCGGACGATTGGGTGGTCGTCTACCACGAGCAGGTCTTCGGCAATCCGCTCCACGCGCGCAACGTGTCCCGCTGGCTGTTGCACCAGCCGGGCTTCCACTCAGGGGTCGTCTATTACGGATTCAATGAGCTGCACGTGCGGTTCAACGAGGCTACGCGCGAATTTCACTACCCGCATTCCCGGCAGGCCGACTTCTTTCTGCCCATCATCCACTACCCCCTGGACCTGTACAACGAGGAGGGCGCAGCGGCGCGGCGCAGTGGAACGGCCTATTGCATACGCAAGGGAGAAGGCAAGGCGATGCAGCATGACCTCGGGAATTCCGTGTGCATCGACGGCCTGCCGCACCAGGCCGTGGCGGCCATCCTCAAGCGGGTCGAGACCTTCATCTCGTACGACCCCTACACCGCCTACTCGCGGTTCGCAGCCTTGTGCGGCTGTGACTCCGTCGTCATTCCCGATGACGGCGTGAGCGAAGCCCAGTGGTATCCCAACCCCGCCGACCGGTACGGCGTGGCCTATGGTTTCGACCAGGTTGCACAGGCGCGCCTGACGCGGCACCTGTTGCGGCAGAAGATCGAGCAGGAGCACCAGCAGTCGGCGCAGGCGGCCGGGCAGTTCATTCAGGCCTGCGAGGCGTTCTTCGACGGCCCGCGCTACAACCTCCTGCGGGTCCAGGGTGCTCGCTAACGTCGCCTACAACTACGCGGCGCAGGTTGTGCTTGCGGTGGCCGGCCTAGTCACCCTGCCCTTCCTACTGGGGAGGATGGGCCCCGAGCTCTACGCTTTCGTGGCGATCTATTACACCCTCCAGATGGTGTTCTCGATGCTGGATGGCGGTCTGTCCGGCTCGCTGGCTCGGGAGTTCGCGCTGCGCCGATCCGCGCCGGCGTCGGCCCACGACGCCAGGGCGTTGCTGCGCCGCATGGAGCCAATCTATCTCGCCCTGGCCGGCGTGGGCTTCACGGCCTTGTTCCTGGCGTCGGGTTTCATCGCCGACCGCTGGCTGCAACTGTCCACGGTCAGTCGCCTCGAGGCCGGGCATTTCATCGGGCTCATCGCCGCGATCGCGGCCATCCGCTTGGCCAGCGGTCTCTACCGGTCCGTCCTGGTCGGCTGCGAGCGGCAGAAGGCATTGAGCCTGGTCGACATCGGCTCGACGCTGAGCCGCCAGGTGTTGGTGCTGTGGGTTCTCGACCGCTTTGGCGTGAGTGGCGACCTGTACTTCGCCTTCCAGCTGGGGGTGTCGGTCGTGGAAATCCTGGTGCTGCGCGGTTGCGCCCTGGCGGCCACGACGGCCAGCGCCGGGGCGCAGGCCATGGAGGTCGCGCCCGTGTCGCTGATCACGCTGTTCCAACGCTCGGTCCAGATCTGGATCCTGTCGATCATCTGGGTGCTGACAGTCCAATCGGACAAGCTGCTGCTGGCCGGCTACTTGCCCCTGCAGGAGCTCGGTTATTTCTCGGTGGTGTCGTCCCTGACCGGCGGTTTGTTGATGCTCGGCTCGCCGATCATCAGTGCCGCGATGCCGCGGATGGCCCTGTTCCAGCGGGCGGCGGACTGGGAAGGGTTCCAGGCAACCTACCTGCGAGCCAGTGTCCTGCTCGGGTGCGTGGCGACGCCGTTGTGCCTGGCGATGGTGGCATCGCCGGCGCATGCATTGTTTCTACTGACGAACGATGCGGCGGTCGCGTCCCGGTACGCGTGGGTGCTGGCCTGCTACGCATTCGGGGGACTGATGCTGCTGCTGTCAGGCACCACGTTCCTGTTGCAGTATGCAGCAGGCCGCCTGGGCGCGAACATCCGCATGAACCTGGTCTACCTGCTGCTGCTGGCGCCTGTCATGGCGGTCGGCGTCCACTTCCGGGGGGCCGAAGGCGCCGCCTGGGCTTGGCTGGCGGTGAACCTGCTGCAGGGAACGCTGATCGTCCTGCCCTTGAACCGAATCGCCGGGCGCAGTGTCCATGCGCAGTGGCTGTGGTCCGTCGTCGCCAGCCCGCTGCTGGTGTCGGCGCCCTGGTTGGCGGGGGCCATCCTGTTAACGCCGGAGCTCGCCACCCGGGGCGCGTCCTTGGCTTGGCTGGCGGCGACGACGATAGTATTCGCGTTGCCGCTGGCCTGGCGCCTGAACACCTGGCGACGCGCCAGCCCCTGAGGGGCTCACTTCCAGCGAACCGGCTCGATATCCACGCTTCGCTGCCCGTCCCCGATCATCAGCACGCCCTCCTGCACCGTGGCCTGCAGCTGCATGGTGCGCGCCGCCAGCTGCGCCAGCTGCTGGCTCGCCTCGGTGGGGAAGCGGAAGACTTCCAGGTTGGACAACCGTGCGAGCTTGCCCTCGATGCCGCGCCACCACACCTCGGCGGCGTGGTTGAAGCAGTACACGCGCACCCGGTCGGCCTTGCCGCAGGCCTTGGTGATGGGCTTTTCCTCGGGCTGGCCGACCTCGATCCACAGGCGCGCGCGCCCGGTGAAGTCCTTCAGCCACACATCGGGCGAGTCCGGGTCGGACAGGCCCGCGCCGAAGGCCAGCGTGCCGTCGCCGCCGCAGTCGTCCTGCAGCGCGTGGGCATTGAGGGCCAGGGCCGCCAGGCGGACCATCATGCGCTCGTCCGTCTCGCTGGGATGGCGGGCCAGGGTGAGCGCATGGTCGGCGTAGTAGCCGTGGTCGATGTCGGCCAGCTGCACGCCGGCCTTGAAGATGGTGGACTTGATCGCCATGAAAGCTGGTGACCCGCCGCTTCAGGCTCTGCGCGCCAGCGCAGCGGCCATGCCGACATAGCTGGCCGGGGTCATCGCCAGCAGGCGCTGCTTCTCGCCCTCGGGGATCTCCAGCGAGCGGATCAGGCCGTGCAGGTCCTCGGGACGCACGGCCCGGCCGCGGGTGACTTCCTTGAGCTTCTCGTAGGCGCCCTGCACGCCATAACGGCGCATGACGGTCTGGATCGGCTCGGCCAGGACTTCCCAGGCGTTGTCCAGGTCCTCGGCCAG
>JACCDG010477026.1_pt1 | contig 13739 bp, 7 predicted proteins | sample 7442471 | NCBI WGS metagenome assembly JACCDG01 (sample SAMN15323444, study PRJNA562643) | freshwater metagenome | isolation source: river surface water | place: USA:Blue River Watershed | collected 2017-08-17
GACACAAGACCAAAAGAGTAGGGTTTTGCGTCACTTCCAGGAAATGGCACAGATGGTTCCAACGCTTACCGATATTAGCTTGAATAATGATTTCAGGGATTTGCTTCAGTTTTCAGATGTCGCTTTTTTTCAAGATGATGCCAATTCCCATTCCATTATTCAGGGGCTTTTGAGCAAGGTTCAACAACTTGATCCTATTTTTTCGCAAGCATTTGGGGACATTATTACTTCTCTTAAAAATTCGGCACCTACCCTTGCTACAAATGATTTGCAGACATTTATGACAAAAGTTCAAACGCTTACCAACATGCGTTATGGCAATAAGCCTGCAGATCTTACCAATAAAGCGGCAAATGCTAGTGCTTTACAGGATTTTCTTAATTATCTGATAGGTCTTCCTCCATTTAGCTCGTATGTTCCACAGTTAACGGTTTGGCTTGGCATGGTGAAGGCGGACAATGTTGTTGCAACGACGACATCAAGGTTTATTGATCAAGTTAATGCGTACTTGAGCCAGGACTTTATGGTTCAAACGAGTGATGCGACCAAGCGGGCCTCATTTATGACCAACTTGGCTGCCTTGATGAACAGCAGGTACGGAACCTTAGCAACAGATACAACGCCTGATGCAATTGCGCAATCTAAACAAAAATTAAATCAGCTACTTTACTGGATGACGCAAATTTCTTGGTTTAGCGATAGTTTAACCGTCATTAACGGTTATATTGCTCAGGTTGCAGCAGATCCTGCAACGGGTCCGGCTGCTGGAACAACCACAGCCACTGGAATCCCTGTTACAACTACAACGGGAACAGGAATGTACAACGTGGTTTTCGGCCAGGATCTTGGGGCGCAATTGACGCAACTTGAACAATCGCTTCCTTTGGCGGTGAACGATAACCAGAAAGAAATGTTTATGCTTTCACTTTTTGAAGTAGTTCAACGCAAAACGGGCTTGTCTTCCGCGGATACTGCGCGTACGCAGACGCTTATCAATAATGTGCGGAATAGCGCTAATTTTAGCGCCACATTTTCTTCGTATTGCACGTTTCTTCAGGCAGGGCTAAATGCAGCATTTGACGAAAATACTCGGATTCAAGTGTATTTTGACTCAATCGCTCGCGTTGCAGGTATGCCAGTTGTTGCAGATGTTTTGCAAACAAAGATTTTGGATCTTGTGCAGTATTTGGTTGAGAATTCTACAAGGCTCTCTTTAGCGCAGGCGATACAACTTGGTGCAAATATGAGTGCAATTATTACAAAAAATTTGTTTTCCTCTGCAAATGCTACAGATATGACTGATATGTACACCCAACTTTCGATGAATCTTTCTGGGCAATCTGGTTCATCGTCTTCGGCTGGTAATACTTCATCATCAACGTCAAGTTCTTCTGGGTTAGCGCCTCTTCCTTCCTCATCTACAACATCATCTTCTAACCCTGTTTATGCAAACCAGCAGCAGATGGAGCAAACGCGAGTATTAATGAATGCTAGAGCGCTGAGCATGAGATGAGCTTTGTGGATTTGTCCATGTATTGTCATTTCAGATTGAAAATTGGTACCATAAGATAGTACTGATGACCGGGGGGGTTTGTCATGATAACTTTTTCTAAGAAAACTGTTCTTTTTTATACTGTAATGGCAGTTGCATTTGCTGCTACAGAGAGTATGTATGCAGGGTTTGCTACGGCAGCAGATGCAACTGCTGCGTTGACTGCAGCTACGGCAGCGGGTGGTCCTGTTGATAAATTCAGCAAGATGACGCAGGTTGATGTAACGGCAGCAACTACTGCTTTAAATGCTTTAAAAACGGCGATTGCTGCGTATGCTACAAGTACTGATGCCAAGGTTAAGGCTGCGTATGATGATGCAAATGCTTATATTACGGCAAGCACGACAGCGTTGGCTCCTAATCCGAACATTCAGACGGAAGTGGGAAAACTGACAACAGCCCAGAAAACATTGAGTGATGCAATTACGGTGCTGGCTTCATCTCAGGCTGTTACGATTATTACTAATGCTAAGACAACTGCTAAAACAGCTGTTGACGCTGTTATCACCAACGTGCAAGCGGCTGCAGCGGCTCTTACAGCAGCACAAAATGCATTTAGTGCTATTGCATCTGATCCGATCTTCACTGCTAATGGCGGCACGGCGCCTGCGATGCCGTGGGGCGCAACATCAGGATCGACAACAGCATCAGGATCTACAGCAACATCAGGATCTACAACAACATCTGGATCTACAGCAACAAAATAATATTCAGACTAAGTCTTATGAAAAGGGGCGCATTGTCGCCCCTTTTTTTATGCCATTTTCTGGAGCGGGGGGTGTTTTTTGCGCTAACGTGTTAAGGGTAAGGGCCTAGAGCATTCTTCTTTGATTATGCTTGAGAGAAATATGTTTAACTTGACGCGAGCTGGTAAAAATATTGTTTTACTCTTTATTTTGAGCGTTTTACCAGGCGTACTGATGGCGTTTACAAATGGAACGTACTATGTTTTCTACCCTAGTTATAACAATAACTATGCTTATCCATATGCGGGGGGCATTACCTATACTCAAACTCCAACACCGGTAAACGTTACCTTACGTGGTTCGTATTATGTGTTGACGTACAATGGAAGTACGTATTCCTCATGGCCAACGAGTTATTATGTTGCATCTCCAGCTGTGCCAAATACGAGTATTGGGCAATACTTTCAATTAATTCCGGTGGGGAATGCTACCACTAGTACCTCTTTTTCTGGGACGGCGATTACAGGAGGGACATATGCAACATTTGGTTGGAAACCAATTAGTACTCCAAGTTCGAATATAAAACTTACATTTCGTGCGGTTGCTTCAACTGATCTGCACGTAGCCCTTCAGTATGGTACAAATACGTATATTGAAATTCCTATCGGGGGGTGGACTAATTCAAAAAGTGCGGTAAGAAATTTTATTAATGGTGGGCAGCAGGGTGGTGATATTTATTTTTACGCTCCTACGGGTACAAACAATGTTCCTGCAGTAATAACGCCTGTTATCCCAGACACCAAAAATCCTGTGGATTACACCATAGTGATAGGCGCTGGTGTTTTAAGTGTAACGGCAAAAACAGCGTCTGGAGCAAGTTCAACGCTTATTGCTTACACCAATCAAAGTATGTTGTTGCAAAAATTTAACGCCTACTCTTTTAGAATGTGTGCAGGACTTGCGTCGTGGACGGTGGCTAGCGATACAGCTGTGGGAACGATTGTTTCATATATTGGTACGATTAATGGGTATTCGGCAACAAGCACCGTAAGTCAGGCAGATGCAGATAAACAAGCCCGCTATAAATGGTTTACAACGCTTCTTCCTTCTGGTGTGACCATGGAAACAGAGAGTTATGGAACGTTTACGTGGAAGTCTCTTTCGCGCAGTTCTTCATCGGTGAAATTGACCTTTAGAGCTATCGCAATCAGTGATATTGTCATTGGATTGCAATACAGTGCGACAAATGCGATAGAAATTGTTATTGGTGGCTATGCAAACACCAGGTCTTGTGTGCGCGTGGTGACGCAAGCCTCGGCTCCTCCAGGAGTAGTAAGTGAGACGCAGGCACAGAGTCCAACGAAGGTGATTGCAGATCAAGTAAACCCTATTTCCTATACACTTATTGTTCAAAATGCGCAGCTAACTATTACGGGAATGCTGCCGAATGGCACTTCTTATACGGTTCTTCAATTTTCTTCGGCGATACTTAATCAAAATTTTACGGCTTACGCGTTTAGAGGACACCCAGTTTATTCTTGGAGGGGAAGTGATTTTGCGGGAGATGCGCTTTCTTTTACAAGTACGCTTAATGGATATTCGGCAACAAGTACTATTTCTCAGGTAGATGCGGACGCACAAGCGCGGAATGCATGGTTGAACGCCAAAATGCCTTCAGGGACAACGATTAATGCACGGCCTTACACAGCGTTTGGATGGAAGAACATAGCAAATCCTGTGGCTGGAAATATTAAACTTACGTTCAATGCCGTGGCAACTACAGATCTTAGTATAGGGCTTCAGTATGGTGGCTCGAATTATTTAGAAATTGGTCTTGGTGAACGGGCAAATACAAAGTCTGTCGTACGTGTTTTTAGTAATTCTGTTCAACAGGGTGTAGATGTTTTTGCAACAAGCCCGGCAGCTCCTATTCCAGATACTGTTAATCCCGTGGCATACACACTTACGATTATAGGGGGGGTTCTGAAGATTGATGCAACAAGATCAACAGGAAGTACAAACGTTTTAACGTATTCAAATGCAGCGATGTTGAACCAGGCTTTTACGGCATACTCATTTTCTGCTTACGATGTGAATTATTGGCGGTTGTCTGGCGTTTCGGTTGGGGTTATTTCGTTTACCGGTACGTTTAATGGGGTTACGGCGACAAGTACTATGTCTCAGGCCGATGCAGATGCGCAAGCGCAGGCCGCATGGGCTACAGCCTCAGTAAGTACCATTACTAATGCGAAAAAAACAGCCATGGGGGTTGTTGATCCAGTAGGAGCTACCATTAAGACGCAACTACAGGCTCTTTCTGATGCGCGGACAGCTCTTTTGGCTATTGCTGCAGACCCGATTTTCACGCTTAATGGGGGCGCGGCACCGGTATTACCGTGGACAAGCTAAATAGGATTTGCATACGTTTGAGCGGTTAGTTTACTTTTCTTCTTTCATCGAAACTATGGAAAGTCGTTCTTGTGCAACGTTAATGTAAGTCATTGGAGGGATTGGGGGTCTGAATATGAAGAGGTTTTTATGGTAGTTTTTTTACAGAAAAAAACGTTTGTTTCTCTGACTTTTTTTCTGGCAGTTGCGTCTTGCGGACAAGTTGGAGCAGATGGTTTTGGGTTTGATGCTACAGGTGCTCGGACTGCGATAGATGCTTTTAAAGCAAAGTTTACGGCTATGGATTTTCAAACACCACAGCTTAAATTACAGGCGCTTAATACAGGTTTACAGCAGGTTAAAAGCTCTCCTTATTATGCAACATCGCAGAGTCTGCAATCGACATATCAATCGACTTTAGATGCCTATAACCAGCAAAATAATGCGCTAGCTAGCCTTGAGGCAAGTGCTCCAAAGCAGTCGGATCTTGATACCTTAGAATCGAATTATTCAACACGGCTTAAGACGCTTAATGATGCTGTTGCTGGGCTTTCTGCCGCTCTTGCAAGTGCACAGAACGATGCTGTTCAATCGGTTAGTGATGCAACAGCACGCGTTAGAGCCGCTCTTGATGCGCTTACCAAGGCACAATCGTATTTCAGCACAATTAGTAATGCTCCAGTAACATCTTCTCCTGCTGGATCTTGATTCCTTTGGGAGTTTACTACGTATAGTTTTACTTAGTTACTCATACCGGTCATGTTCTCAAGGCATGGCCGGTTTTTTATTTTCAAGGCAAAGAGTTGTGTTGTTAAGTGATTTTGAGAAATACTTTGCCGTGTTGAAAAATAGTGCTTGTGTTGTGGGCCTAAATGTACATGCCAGAAAATGGACTTTTCTTGTTACAAAAAGCTTTTATCTTTGGGCTTATGTGTTGTGTTTTTCAGGTGTCTGCAGAATTTGATGCAATGGGGGCTCGTAGAGCAATAGATGTCTTTAAACAGTCTTTTGCGAGCTCTAATGTTGCAGCGGCATCAACTGATTTGGCTTCGTTTGATGCACTTATTGCCCAGGCAAATCAATCTGCGTACATTTCTGACGCCAACCTGGCTTCTGTGCTGGCAAGTGCCAAAAGTGATATTGATGCTGTGAGGATGCTTTTGACGAGTCCTCCAAGCCAAAAGGATATTAATGACCTTGAAGCAGCTCATAGTGCTTACATGGCCGGTATCGCCGAGAATTTTGGTCTAACTCTTGCTGGGTTACAAAATGATTCTGCTACCGCACTAGACACATTGACGGCAGCGGTACAAGACTTACTTACGTTGTATGTAAATGCGCAAAGTTTTGTTGAATTGCCGACTACTGGACCCGCTGAAGATTCACAACTGACAGGAACATGATGAAGATTAAAATTTTATGTTCATTGATTGTGTTGCAAGGTTTACTTTATGCGACGTTTGATCCGGTAGTTGTAAAGACAAAAATGGACGCCTTGAAGGCACAACTTGCTGTTGTTGATCAACAGCGTGCTGCATTTAGTACACAAAAAAATCTATTAACTTCAACGATACAGCCTTATTTAGCGTATGGCTCAAACAGCACTCCTGTTGCCACTTCGAGCACTGCTTTGAACAATTTTTCTGCAGTAGATGCTCCTTATACGCTTATTGCTGGGTATTCTTCAACCACGTTTGAGCAGGCTTACGATGCATATTTTTCGGTCAATGCTCAAAAAATGGTACAAGATATTTCAACTGCAGCAGCCAACTTGAAGGCTCTTGCAGCGGCCATAGCTGCGCTTAATAGTCAAAAAACGACAGCTCAGAATTTTTTTAGAGAGTCTGTTGCAAACGTTCCCAAACCGGTCTTTCTGGGTTCTTAAGTTGAGCGATGAGGGGATATGTTATGAAGAGGTTGGTTTTATGTTTGGTCGGAGTGTTTTTGCCCTCTAGCGTGTATTGCGCTGAAAGCCAGGACGTCCTTGCTCAAAGGCTTGATATGCAAGATTTTTACGCCGAAAAAGAAAAAGAACTTGAGTCTGAAAAAATTAAAGCGCGAGAATTGTTACAGCAAGTTCGCGTGTTAGCAGTGAATGAAAATCCGTATGCGCAAGAAATTGCTCGTTTGTGTCAGCAAGCATTACAACCACTTTCTGAGCTTGCAGAAGAAGAAACAGTGAAATTGGCAGCTTATGCAACGGGAGCTAGTGGCACTTCTGGTTCGAATCAACCTTGGTATTGGGCCTCTGCTGTGGGAACAACGGGAACCAAGTATGGATATGGTAATACAGTAAGTGCAGCTACGAGCAATGCGCTGCTTGTAGCAGATGGAAAAGCTTCGCCAGCTCAGCAGACGGTGGTAACAAAAACATACTATGGATCGTATAACGGATATACGGCAACGAGTACAGTTTCGCAAGCAGATGCAAATACAAAAGCACAAGCAGCTTGGCAAGCGGCTCAGCCTAAAGTTTACACGGGCGTGTACAATGGCTATACGGCAACGAGTACAGTTTCGCAAGCAGATGCAAATACAAAAGCACAAGCAGCTTGGCAAGCGGCTCAGCCTAAAGTTTACACGGGCGTGTATAACGGATATACGGCAACGAGTACAGTTTCGCAGGCAGATGCAAATACAAAAGCGCAAGCAGCTTGGCAAGCGGCTCAACCGCCAGTGTATAACAGCAATTGTTTTGGTTATACGGCTCAAGGAGCTTCTCAAGCAGAAGCAGACAACAGGGCAAGAAGTTATTGGATGAGTGCCCGTTTACCTGGAGGTATGGTGGTTTCTGGGGGCTCCTATGCGTCAATAGGGTGGTTGCCTATAACGAATGGATCGCAAGGGAATTTAAAGCTTACATTTAATGGTTTAGCAACGAATGACTTGCTCATAGGATTGCAATATGGTGGCTCAAACTATTTAGAAGTGGTTGTTGGGGGTTGGTCTAACACATCATCTGTTGTACGGATTTTTCAGAATGGTGTTCAGCAGGGTGGAGACATAGGAGCCACAAGTCCTAATCCTGTTATTCCAAGTGTGGGCAATGTTTCTGCGTTTACATTATTAGTTTCCGGAAGCACTCTTACAGTTTCTGTCGGAGGAAGTGTGATTTTGTCTTGCACCAACAGTGCGTTTAATCAAACGTTTACAGCCTATTCTTTTAAGGCTTTCAGTACTTCTTATTGGGCGGTGAGTGGCAGTGTTGCTACCTCGACATCATTTACAGGTTCTTACAATGGAATTTCAAAAACAAGCACCGTAAGCCAAGCAGATGCAATTGCGCAGGCTCAGGCGGCCTGGACTGCAATAGAAACGGGCACTATTTCGCCAGCCCTTGCAGCCTATACAACGGCACAAAATAATTATGTTACAGAGCTGAATAAAGCAAAAGCGATGGTGAATGAGTTAATTGATATATTTAAGGCTGATTCAGTTGCTTCAGTTGATATTAGCTCATGGGTTAAGTTGCAGTGATAGTAAAAATGGCTTTTGGTGGATAGAACATGATGCGAGTTATTAGATTTCTTCTTTGTATGGCATTAGCGATTGGCGTTGTCAGGGCAGACATTGTGGCAGATATTCAACAGAGGATTTCTGTGGTTGATGATGCTATTAATGCTGCAGAGGATGCCTGGGTTAAAGCAAGTGCACAGGTAAAGGCTCTTAAAGCAGCTATTGATTCGCTTGATCCAAATTCTCAAGAGCATGCGATAGCAGTTTCAACTCAGACAGAATTATCTGCTCAAATTGATCAGTTGAGTGCTGCCTTGGATCAGCTGCATGCCAAGCGCTTGCAGCTAGCTTGGTCACTAACTGTTTATCAACAGGCTGTAGCAACAAAACAGCTTGAGGATATGGCAACAGCAAAAATAAATGATTATAAAAAATCATATACAGGCCAAATAACGTCGATGTCTAATCAGTTTAAAGTTATCGAAGACGGGATTGCTCAGATCAAAGGAATTTTGGAAGACACAGACTTTACGGATGCAAAAAATGTTGCAGCGTCTGATGCTCGTGGACGTGTACAAGGGGCTTTGACTGGTTTACAAACAAGTTTGTCTAGTTTGAGTGATATTGATACGAAGATTGCTTCTGATATGCCAGATGTTCAAAAAATATCTCAAACAATCGCGGCCGATTTTGCTACATGGTGGCAGCAGCAAAAAGACTGGGCAGCACAAACGAAAACAGCCCTCGCCAACCGCTCAGATATTTTAAAAGACTTTGATGCAAAATTGGCTGCAAAACAGCAGGATTACCAAGCATATCTTGCTAAAAAGACGCAATTAGATGCAGCAGCGGCTCTTGTTGCGCAGAAAAAATCTGAAGCTCTTGCTGTCTTTAAAAGCCTTGTTCAAGCGCGAGCTCAAATTATCCAACAAATGTCTGATTTGGTTGGTGTGATTTCTTCTTCTCTTGGCGTTGCAGATCAGGCAATCACGTCTGCGACGGCGGATAAGTCATTAGGTGGTGTTTTGTCGCAGGCTCAAGATATTACGAATAACATGACGGATATTGGTGAATTCCAAAGAATTTTTGTGCAAACAGAAGATTCATTGGCCGCTGCGTATGATCAAATGAATTCGTTATTTGCAGCATCTGAGCTTGCAGATATCAAAAAATCGATAACCGATCAAAGCACGTGGATGAAAGGCTTTGCTGCCACGTTGCAAGCACTTCGTGATCAATCGGCTAACATTCGTAAAAAGCTTGATGACAAGAGAAATCAATTGGCTCAAGCTGCGGCTAACCAACAAAGTCAAAATGCAGCTGTTTATGCTGCATCCATTCAACAACTTATTCAAATTATTACTCAAGTGCGCAGTGAAGGAGAATCTGTTGTCCGTAATGTTCTAACGCCTCTTGTTCTTGGCGTTTCTCAGAAGGTTGTTTCGTTATCGGCTTTGTTTGATGTGCAAGATCCAACTTCCGATTCTCTGCAAAAAATGAAGAGCGCGATTGATGATGTAGCAAATGATTGTGCGCAGGTTGATGCTTCTATTAACGAGTTTAATCTTTGGTCTAAGATGATTGACCAGTATGGGGCTATGATTAAGCAACAATTCACCGATACTAATTTACAAACGACGCTTACAAGTATCCAAAAAGACTTTGTTGATTGGAATACGTGGGCTACTGGGGTTGGGACCAGGCAGCAAGCAATCAAAAAGACGATTGATATGGCAAATTCTCGTTACACGGCACTTACTACTTCTGTAAAGAGCGCACAAGATGCTTCGTATGCATTGGATCTTTCTCTCAAGCAAACATTGGCAGCTATTGACGCGTTGACGCAAAAGAAAACACCGGTTGATGCGCAGTATCAAAAAGTTTTAGGTGCAATTGATGCTCTCAAAGCTTCTGCAGATGCAGATGCCCTTCTTACGCAGTGGAATGATTTGAACACTGCGGTTTCGGGTGTCGAAAAAGATGCAAAAAGTGCACAAACGCTGGTGAATGGACTTGTTCCATCAACAACGCCCCAGGCTGTGGCAACCAAGTACGCTGATCAGGTTAAAAAAGTACAAGATTCGATGAGTGCTTTGGCTGCAGCAGTACAGAAGCTGCGTAACGATACTGATGCATTGAAAGACAAGATAGCGAATAAAAAAACATCCTTAGCAGGTGCTGAAGCCGCGGCAAAAGAGGCAGATGCGACTAAGCAGGCTGCTATGCTTGCTGCACAAAAAGCTCAGGATGCAACAGCTCAATCTCTTGCTACGTTTGTTGGTGGTGCGAAACAAGAAGTGCTTGATATTGCAAGCTTCAAGAAGGACTTGGATGCATTTTCTGCTCGTATTGATGCTGCAAAAACGCCGGACGCTGTAACAGCGTTAGTAAATGACTTCTCTTCGTCAAAAAGCAAATTTAAAACATTGCAAGATACGATTACATCATTACTTACAAATGCAGATGCTGTGCAGAAATCGTTTGATCAAGATAAGGCCGCCGGCCGGATCGTTACTTCTGATGCAGTACAGAGTCTTACGGATCAAAAAGCTCAGCTGGTAAAGGCGCAAACGGACATTGCTGCGTTTGTGAAGATTATGGATGATACCTCTAAGAAACTTGATTCTCTTTCAGGAGATGTTCAAAAACGTGGCGCTGCGCTTGATGATGTTAACAGGCAAAAAACTGCTGTTGCTCAAAAAATCACAGCATTTGGGTCGTATTTTGATCGTATTAAAGCGGCAATTGCAGCTGCACAAGATACTATGTCAAACGGCGCAGATACGGCAGCCTTTGATGGTGCGCTGGCCAAGCTTGCTGAAGCAGAGAATCTTAAGGGTACTATAGCAACAGATAAGACGAATAATTTGGCGCCTGCATTAGATGCCTTGACCAAAACAGCGGTTCCTAATTTTACCAAATCATTTGGTGATTTACCTGCTGATGTTTCTGGTGATATTAATAACCAGGTTTCATGGGTTGGGGCTGTTGATTCCTCGGTTAATTCATTTATGGATACGATTGCGGCCCTTAAGCCACAGCTTGTTACAAAACGAGATCAGTTATCACAAGATGACCTTAAAACATTTGGTGCAATGACCTTTGCAAAACAAATGCAAGCTCTTGAAGACATTGTTCCCAATACGTCAACCGCGACTCAAGTAGCAGCTGTAATGCGAAAAGTTGATTATGTGGTTCAACATCGTTACGGAAGTCACCCTGAAGATAAAGATCCGAATGTTATCAATGCAAATAAGGCTCGGTTGCTCAGATTTATCGACTGGGTATCAAAAAATACGCGCTTTGCATCGAAAAAGAGTGTGCTTGTTGGGTATCGTCAGAATGTTGCAGGATAATATTTTGTGTAAGCACATTTAAGGCGGGGGGAGCATGCGGTACATAGTTCTTTTTTGCATGGTGTTTTTTGTTTCTTCTGTGAGCGCCCTAAGTATAGAGGAGATTCTTAAGAGGATTTTTCAATCAGCCTCACAGGGAGCGCTTCAGGCAGCTGCGCAGGTTGCACAGGTGGTAAATAAACTTCCTATAAGTGTATCTACTGGTACGACTTTAATTAATAGCGCCGATTATACAACGTTTGGCTGGAAATCTTTGCCGGCAGCTTCTAATAATTTAGTGCTGACGTTCAATGCAAAAGCGACAACGGATATTCACATTGCGTTAAAGTATGATGTGACGGCAAATAGTTATATTGAAATTCCTTTGGGTGGTTGGACAAACGGCAAGTCTGTTATAAGAAATATCGCCAATGGAGGACTGCCGGATGGAAAGTATGATATTGTCGCAACGGGCCCAGCTCATCCCATTCCAGACACGGCAAATTTTGTGACATATTGCCTTTCGGTGGCAAATGGAACATTGACGATAATTTCCAAAACAAGTACAGGAGCGGTTGCTACGGCGGCTACAGTAACTAACGATCTGCTAAAAAAAACGTTTACAGCATACTCGTTTAGATCTTTGGCAAATAATGCGGCTACTTGGCAGGTACAATCACCTACGTTGGTTCAGCCGCCTTTCTTTCCAGGGGACATTGTTGCATTCAAGCTTGCAGATGGGGCGTATTTACATTCCTACAGTGATAATAACCTGTATATTTCTGGTGTTGATCAGGGTGTGAATATTTTTCTACATCGGACACATTTTCAAATCGCAAGTACGACACTCGATGCGAGTGGAAATATTACAGGTTTTACGATGCAGCGCTTGTATAGTAATAATATTGCGACTTTTAGCTTAACAGGAGGCCCTAGCCGCTTAAAAGTAGGGGGAAGTGCTAGTGATAGTGTGACTTTTGGGATAAATGCTTATGATGCTACAGCAAGCACAATTTCACTTACTGCTGGGGCAGGGTTAATTGTCCAGCGTGATCGTACAAATTATGATGCCAGAAAACAAGCGCCCCCCGCAGTTTGGGACTATGCTGCATGTAAAGCAGGCGGTGATTCTAAGGATTATACTTTTAAACTCATAAAAATTACTGATCCGTATAAGGTTTTTTATAGTGAGGCGAATGTTGATTCGCTTGCAACAATTGGCAACAACCTAAAAGCAACGGATATGAAAGATAAGTTGCCGCTTTTTAAGACTGCTTTAGGGGTTTCGGGTTTGGAAGAGGCTGATTATTGGTATTTAACGCAGATGCTTGCTCTGTATGTTCAGCGAGGGATTGCGTTTCCAGAGTGGGCAACGTTGGTGGTTTCGGGGACTACAAGTAAGGCTTCCGATTTTACACAGGACCTTCTGAATAGTATTTATAGACTTGGTCCTGATAGTCATAGGTGTCGTGAATTGGCGTATGACATGAGCATTTATCTTACTTACAAAGATTACTCTAGTTGTGCGGTTTTTGCTGGTCTTACAGCGCGATTGGATAAATTAAATAAGATAAATGCGTTAATGCTGGGCATTACTTCCGATTTTCTTTCAAAAGCAACGTTATGCGCGATTCTAATGGTTCGTGTTCTTCCGAGTTTGTATGGCACTTGGGAGGCGAATATGTTGCATGTAGATGATCGATATTTACCTACGGGGGATCAAGAGTATCCTTCTATGACTGATGCTGAAAAAGCTGTTATTAAAAGTATTACAGCACAAGCCTTTTTGATTAAGGCTAACATGAGTGCGGCAGATCAAGCTGCTTTTGATAAATTCTCAAAGAATGTGTTTGAATATGCAGGACTATGTGGAAATACGTTGTGGAATGATCAGCTGCAGATGATTTCTATGATTATGCAGAAACTTACTTCTTTAAATCCTGCACCAGCAGGAATATCAGGTGTTGTAAGTAGGGTGTCTGTATTGTTTTCCTCAATTCTTACTCAGCATGCGTATTCTACCTTGTCAGAAGATCAAAAAGCGCTTGTGAGGTCTATTTTTGGATATGCTCAAATGCTTAAGGCTAAAAATACAGCGTTAGATATTTCTGCCTTTTTTGATCCCCAATCTATTGAAGGTGGAATGACGTTTGTTACTGATGCTTCAGCTATTCAGCCAGATTCTCGTGCTGCTTATTTTTCCACAAAAGATATTCCATTCAATGTTGGGACAGCGAACCCCATGCTCTGTGTTATGCGTAGGAATGGCCAATATTTAAAATTTACAGGAACTTCAGATAGTCCCGCGTGGTCTGTTGCGCC
>JACCDG011123439.1_pt1 | contig 13736 bp, 10 predicted proteins | sample 7442471 | NCBI WGS metagenome assembly JACCDG01 (sample SAMN15323444, study PRJNA562643) | freshwater metagenome | isolation source: river surface water | place: USA:Blue River Watershed | collected 2017-08-17
CACCATGAGCCAGGCCGAGTCCCGGCAGGATCCGCTGCGCTTGGTTAGGCTCTCTTCGGGCGTCTGCACACCTGGCTCCATGCGGATCAGGTAGCCGATGTCGCCTTGCAGCTTTTGGTTGAGACCGACCAGAAAGTCGATGGTCCGCTGCTCGCTGCGGTCGATGCCTGCCAGGTACTTTTGGAACAGCGGGGCTTTTTTGAGCTCGGGGGCGCAGACCAGGTAGGGGGCGAGTTCTTCGCGCAGCTCGGGCGCATAGGTGAGCGGCACGGTCTCGGCCGAGGGCTCCAGAAAGAAGTCGAAGGGGTTGTAGACCGCCATTTCGGCAACCAGATCGACCGTGACCTTGAAGCGGGTGGTTTTTTCCGGAAAGACCAGGCGCGCCTGGTAGTTGGCAAACGGGTCCTGCTGCCAGTTGATGAAGTGGCTTTCGGGCTCCACACGCAGGCTGTAGGACAGCACACGGCTGCGGCTGTGGGGCGCGGGGCGCAGGCGCACCACCTGGGGGCCGAGCTGGACGGGCCGGTCATAGCGGTATTCGGTGACGTGGTGCAGGGCGACGTGGATGGACATGGACAAGCTCGATGGGTGCTGCTTTAATGGCAATCAAACAAGCAAGAGCCGCGCCAGTTTTGATTGCAAACGGGGCAGGCTCATCAGGGAGGAGCAAGATGCCTGAACAAAGGCACAACCGCCATGGCTCGCGCGCCTGGTGGCATGGTCTGGCGCTGGCCGGTGTGTGCGGCGTGGCCCTGCAGTTGCAACAGGCGCAATTGCAAGTGCAGTGGGTCTACATCAGCGTGCTGGGGTTTTCGCTGCTCCTGCTTTTTGGGCTGAGCAAGACCTCTGCTCGGTTTTGGCGCTGGCTGGCACTGCCTCTGTTGGCCGGGGCGTGCTGGGCTTGGAGCGGTTGGCTGGCGGTCCAGCGTTTGCCTACCTTGCCGGCCGCATTGCAAGGCCGTGACTTTGACGTTCAAGGGCTGGTGACCAGCATGCCCCAACGCAGTGCGCAGGCTGTGCGCTTTGTCCTTTCAGTCGAAGAGATTCAGCTGGTTCCCAAACAAGGTGGTGTCGGACTGCCTGTTGATTTCGCGCCGCCCCGGCAGTTGTCCTTGAGTTGGTATCTCGATAGATCTTCTGTTGGAGACCTGTCAGAGCAGACGGCCGACAGGCCGAGTGTTCAGGCCGGGCAGCGCTGGCGCATGCGCGTGCGCCTGAAAACACCCCATGGTCAGCTCAACCCGGCTGGCTTTGACTACGAGTTGTGGATGTGGGAGCGGGGCTTGCGCGTGAGCGGTTATGTGCGCATCACGCGCGACGGCCCTGTACCGGTGTTGCTCGCATCGGGCCAGGGGCAAGCGCTGGAGCGATGGCGTCAAGATGTTCGTGACAGTTTGTTGGCACGTGGACAGGCCTGGCCGCAGTTGCAGCCGGTGTATGGTGTGCTGGCCGCCTTGGTCACGGGTGATCAGGCTTCTATCCAGCCTGATGATTGGGATGTGTTTCGCGCGACAGGTGTGGCGCATTTGATGAGCATTTCGGGATTGCACATCACCATGCTGGTGTGGCTGATGCGGGTCTGGGTGTTGCGTGTGTGGCGCTGGGGGATCGTCACGTGGCCGGGTCTGGCGCAGCAGCCGTGGGTGTTGCGTTGGCCAGTGCAGCACTTGGCGGCACTTCTGGCCTGGAGCGCCGGGCTGGCGTATGCCTTGTTCAGCGGCTGGGGTGTACCTGCGCAGCGCACCGTGGTCATGTTGGGTATGGCCCTGCTGCTGCAGCATTCGGGCAGGCATTGGCCCTGGTCTCTGGTGTGGCTGTGGTGTGCGCTTGGCGTGTTGGTTTTTGATCCTTGGGCCTTGTTGCAGCCTGGATTCTGGCTGAGTTTTGTCGCGGTGGGGGTGTTGTTGTCGCGTGGGCGTGTTCTGGCGGATGCACCAAAAACGGGCCTGCACCATCGCGCGCACCAGATTGGCGTCTTTGTGGGAGCACTCCTGCGCGAGCAATGGGTGATCATGCTGGCGCTGGCGCCTTTGAGTGTGCTGTTCTTTGGACAATGGTCCCTGGTGGGCTTGCTGGCCAATTTATTGGCCATTGCCTGGGTCAGTTATGGTGTGACGCCTTTGGCTTTGCTGGGTGTTTTTGTGCCAGGCTTGTGGGAGCTCAGTGCCTGGCTGATGTGGCCCCTGTGGCAGATGCTTCACGCCTTGGCCACTTGGCCGTCTGCGGTTTTGCTTTGGCCGATTCCGCCCTGGCCTGTGGCTGCCATGGCTTTGTGTGGCGGATGGCTGTTGATGCGGCCTTGGGCCATGGCTTTGCGGATGGTCGGTCTGCCCATGCTGATTCCGCTGCTTTTGTGGCAGCCGTCCCGGCCGGGGGCAGGGGAGTTTGATCTTTGGGCGCCCGATGTGGGGCAGGGCAATGCCGTGCTGGTGCGTACGCAAGGCAGCACCTTGTTGTACGACACCGGGCCGCGCTATTCGGAATACAGCGATGCAGGTGAGCGTGTCCTCGGGCCCTGGCTGGATCGATCGCGCGAGCCCTTGACGGATGTGGTGCTCAGTCACCGGGATACAGACCACACTGGGGGCGTTCATGCGGTGCTGATGAGGTATCCCGAAGTGGCATTGTGGACTTCCATGACCGTTCCAGAAGATCTGAGCCGGGCACGTGTGTTGCGCACATGCGGTCAGGGGCGTCGCTGGGAGCGCGACGGCGTGCAATTCGAGTTCCTCTACCCTCAGGACAACTATGTGCAGGAAGGTGTATCCACCAATGCGGGCAGTTGTGTGTTGAGGATCTCCAATGGGCTGCGAACCGTATTGTTGACTGGCGATATCGAGACCGCACAAGAAGCGCAGCTTGTCCAGCAAGGCCAACTGACCTCGGTGGACGTGTTGCTGGTGCCGCACCACGGCAGCAAAACATCGTCGAGTGAGGCATTTCTTAATACCGTGAAGCCACGCTGGTCCTGGGTGCAAGCTGGACATATGAATCGGTATGGGCACCCTGCTGGTGCAGTGATGGAGCGCTATGCTGTTTTGGGCTTGTCTGTGGTGCGTACAGACCAGTGTGGCGCACTGCATTGGCGCAGTGACGATGCTGAGCGCACGGTGTGCTGGCGTCAGCAGGCTCGTCGGTACTGGCACGATACACCCCCTTGATTCGTCTTCTTGATGACAGTCAAGATGATTGGGTACGTATCTTGCTAACCTCCGGGGCAGGAGTGAACGCAATGCGCAAATTTGATGAAATGTATGCCCGCCTGCCCGCAGGCAGTGACCCTGGTGAGGTTCGTGCCCACTACAGTGCCTATGCGCAATGGTTGGCTGCTCAGGATCAAGGCAATATGCGCGCCCGCCGCGAAGAGGCTGAAGTCATTTTTCGCCGTGTCGGCATCACGTTTGCTGTTTATGGTGACAAGGACGAAGACGGATCGGGCACTGAGCGTCTGATTCCCTTTGACTTGATTCCACGCATCATTCCTGCCCACGAATGGACGAGCATGGAGGCTGGGCTGGAGCAGCGGGTGACGGCTCTTAACCGCTTCATTCACGATATCTATCACGATCAGGAGATTCTCAAGGCCGGCGTCATCCCGCGTGAGCAGATCGAAAACAATGCCCAATTCCGCCCCGAGATGGTCGGTGTGGATGTGCCCAACCAGATTTATTCGCACATCAGCGGCATTGACATCGTGCGCGCGCCAGACAGTGCGGGCAATGGCGAGTACTACGTGCTTGAGGACAACCTGCGCGTGCCCAGCGGTGTGAGCTACATGCTCGAAGACCGCAAAATGATGATGCGTCTGTTCCCGGAACTTTTTGGACACCACCGCGTTGCACCCGTGGCGCATTACCCTGATTTGCTGCTCGAGACACTGCGAGCGAGCAGCCCCGCCACCACGGCGGAGCCGACGGTAGTGGTGCTGACGCCCGGCATGTACAACAGCGCCTATTTCGAGCACGCCTTCCTGGCTCAGCAAATGGGCGTGCAACTGGTAGAAGGACAGGACCTGTTCGTCAAGGACAAGTTTGTGTACATGCGCACTACACGTGGGCCCAAGCGTGTGGATGTGATTTACCGCCGTGTTGATGATGACTTTCTCGACCCGGAGGTGTTCCGTCCTTCTTCCACGCTGGGTTGTGCGGGGTTGATGGAAGCTTATAAGGCTGGCCACGTGAGTATCTGCAACGGCGTGGGCACGGGTGTGGCGGACGACAAGTCGATTTATCCGTATGTGCCGGACATGATCAAGTTCTATTTGGGCGAGGCGCCGATCCTTAAAAATGTGCCCACCTACATGTGCCGGAAAAAAGAGGATCTGCAATACACCTTGGCCAACCTCCAGGACCTGGTGGTCAAGGAAGTGCATGGCGCAGGGGGGTACGGCATGCTGGTGGGGCCTGCGGCGACGAAGGCCGAGATTGAAGCATTCCGCGCAGCCTTGCTGGCCAATCCCGAGGGCTATATTGCCCAGCCCACCTTGTCCCTGTCCAGCTGCCCGACGTATGTGGACAGCGGCGTTGCGCCGCGTCACATTGATTTGCGTCCCTTTGTACTCAGTGGACGCACGGTGCAAATGGTGCCTGGTGGCCTGACCCGCGTGGCCCTGAAAGAAGGCTCATTGGTGGTCAATTCCTCGCAAGGCGGGGGCACCAAAGACACCTGGATCTTGCAAGCCTGAGCAAGCCACAAGACTGAATTGAAGGACCGCAAGATGTTGTCAAGAACCGCTGATCATTTGTTCTGGATGTCGCGCTACATGGAGCGCGCCGAGAACACGGCACGTATGCTCAATGTGAGTTACGAAACCTCCATGCTGCCCCAGTCTGCGGTTGCAGCGCAGGCGGGATGGGAGGGTATTTTGTCTATCAGCGAGCTGCTGCCTTCCTACAGAGCGTTGCATGGCGAGATCACGCCTTCGGGGGTCATGCAGTTCATGGTGCGCGATGAGGACAACCCATCGTCCATCGTGTCGTGTCTGCGTGCGGCCCGCGAAAATGCCCGTGCCGTGCGCGGCACGCTGACCACGGAAGTGTGGGAAACCCAGAACCAGACCTGGCTGGAAGTCAATCGCATGCTCAAGAGCCGTGAGTTTGAACGCGATCCGGGGCAGTTCTTCGAGTGGGTGAAGTTTCGTTCGCACCTCTCGCGTGGCGTGACAGTAGGCACCATGCTCATGGATGAGGCCTTGCATTTCATGCGTCTGGGTACGTTTTTGGAGCGTTCGGACAACACCGCGCGCCTGGTGGATGTGAAGTTCCATGCGATGCAGGGCGATTACTTTGGCTTGCCCATGGCCGAGATGGAGGCGCCGGAGTCTGCGCAGGAATTCGACTTCTACCACTGGAGCGCCATCTTGCGCAGCGTCAGCGGGTTTGAGGTTTACCGCAAGGTGTACAGCGATGTGATCAAGCCCGAGCGCGTGGCCGAGCTTTTGATCCTGCGACCGGACATGCCGCGCTCCTTGCATGCCAGCATGAACGAGGTCATGAGCAACCTGAGCATGGTGACTTCGGACGCCACCAGCCAGACCTTGCGGCATGCAGGCAGGCTACGTGCTGAACTGGCCTTTGGCAGCATTGACGAAATCCTGGCTACCGGCTTACACGCTTACCTGACGCAGTTTCTGGAGCGGGTGAACGTTCTGGGTGCGCGCATCAGCCGTGAGTTTCTGATGCCGCAACCTCTGGGTTAAGACGCGGTTTTGCGGTTGGCTTGCCAGCCTTGCAGGTAAGCGCCCGCAAAAATACCGCCAAGCGCCCAGAGCATGTCGATGTTGCCCGCACCCAGCCCTGCAATGGCCGGGCCTGGACACACGCCGCACAGGCCCCAGCCGATGCCAAAAACGATGGAGCCCAGCACGGTGTCCCGGTCCAGCCTGGCCTCGCGCAGCATGAATTGTTTGTCCATGACCGGTCCGGACATCCAGCGAGGCGCCAGCTGATAGCACACCAGGGTGATCGCCACTGCACCGCCCATGACCAGAGCCAGGCCGTAGTCCTTGCCGGTTAAAAAGCCCAAAACCACTTCGGGCGAGATCATGGTGGACAGGGCCAGGCCGTAGCCAAAGAGCATGCCGCCAGCGAGCACCACCAGCATGGCGGCCCAAGTTTGTAGGCGCTTCATGCTGCACCTCCTGTCACGAAGGCAAACACACGCGCAGTGATGATGGCCGCCGCCATGAAGATCAACACCGCCGCCAGCGAGGGGCGAGACAAACTGGCCAGGCCACAAATGCCGTGTCCTGAAGTGCAGCCGTTGGCCAAGCGTGCACCATACCCCACCAGCAAGCCGCCGATCAGCAGGCGGACCGGGCTGACCTGAGTATGTGCTGCCTGCTCCGGTCCAGCCAGCCACCACCACAAAGCCGCACCCAGCACCAGGCCGACAGCACAGACCAGGCGCCACAGGCGCGTTTGCAACAAAGGGGCCTGCTGGAAGTAGGGCAGACGCGAAACGTAAGACCAGCTCGAGCTGAAAAACGTGCTCATGCCGACGATGCGACCCAGCAGCAAAAACATCAGCGAGACACCGGCGCCGATCAGCAGGCCGCCAGCCAGGTAGTGGTCCCAGCCATGGGGGAAAAGGGTTTGCATGGATTTGTCTTGGAGGTACGGGAGTGGACAGATTGTGCCAAAAAGGGCTTGATTAGCGGTACGCCTACACTTGGGAGCATGTGAGGTGAGTGAAGTATGACCACTGATACGCCATTTCCTGACGCGGCTGTGCTCGATGTCCACTTGCGAGAGACAGATGATTTGCTGCGCCAGCTGGGCAGTGATGCACACAAGGGGCTGAGCACTGCGCAGGCGCAGGAACGGCTCGCGAAGGTGGGGGTCAACGCGCTGGTCGAGACCGGGCAAAGGCACCCGTTGCGGATCCTGCTTGCGCAATTTGGCGACTTCATGATTCTGGTGCTGCTGGTCGCGGCCATCATTGCCGGACTCATTGGCGAGCCACAGGATGTGGTGGCCATTGCCGTGATTGTGGTGCTCAACGCGGTGCTGGGCTTTGTTCAGGAATACCGGGCCGAGCGTGCGATGAAGGCCCTCAAGCAAATGATGGCGCTGCAAGCACGCGTGCTTCGTGAGGGGCAGGTGCAGCAGATCGACGCCACACAACTAGTGCCCGGGGATGTGGTCGATCTGGAGGCGGGCAATATCGTGCCGGCGGACGTGCGTTTGCTGGAGTTGTCGTCGTTGAAGGTCGATGAGTCCACTCTGACCGGTGAGTCCATGGTGGTGGAAAAACAGTTGCCCACACTGCAGGCGAATGATCTGGCCTTGGGCGACCGGCTGAATATGGCCTACAAAGGCACCACGGTGGCCTACGGCCGTGCGCGTGGGCTGGTGGTGGCGACGGGCATGCGCACCGAGCTGGGCAAGATTGCGTCCCTGCTGGATCAGGAAGGCGGCAAGACCCCTTTGCAAAAGCGGCTGGCTGCGTTTGGACAAAAGTTGTCCGTGGTCGTCTTGTTCATTTGTGCGGTTTTATTCCTGGCCGGGTGGTTGCGCGGTGAGATGCCCATGACCATGCTGCTGACCGCCATCAGTCTGGCGGTGGCCGCCATCCCCGAGGCCTTGCCAGCCGTGGTCACCATCACCCTGGCCTTGGGCGCTGCCCGCATGGCGCGTCACCGTGCCTTGATCCGGCGTTTGCCTGCTGTGCAGACCTTGGGCTCGGTCACCACCATTTGCAGCGACAAAACAGGCACCTTGACCATGAACAGGATGCATGTGGATGTGCTGCAAGTGGCAGACGGGGCTGAGCGGCGCGAGGCAGGCAAGATCCTGAATCTGTGCAACGACGCGGCGATGGACTCCCAAGGCCAATGGGTCGGCGACCCGACCGAAACAGCGATGCTCGTGTTTACCGCAGCTCAGGGCTGGGCACCTGAGCTCGATCGCCTACAGTGGCCGCGTCTGGCCGAAGTGCCATTCAGCGCCGAGCGTGCGCGGATGAGCACCTTCCATCCGGATGAGTCTGGCGTGCTGATGCTTGTGAAAGGCGCGCCGGAGGCCGTGGTGCCACGCTGCACACAGCTGTGGGGCAGTACGGGTCAAGCAGCAATCGATCAGGCGGCCTTGCATGAGCAGGCCAGGGGCCTGGCCAGGCAGGGCTTGCGGGTGTTGGCCCTGGCGCGCCGCTCCTTGCCTGTCTTGCCAACGCAGGGCCCTCTGGATGCATACGAGTGTGAGCTGGCTTTTTGTGGTTTTGTCGGGTTGATTGATCCGCCACGGCCACAAGCGCAAGAGGCGGTGGCCGCCTGCAAGGCTGCAGGCATTCGTGTGGTCATGATGACGGGTGATCACCCCGCAACCGCAGCCGCGATTGCACGTCGCCTGGGCATCATGGACGGGCACGACAAGGTGATGACGGGCAGCGAACTCCAGGCTTTGCCCCTGCATGACTTTGAGCGCGAGGTCAAACAAGTGCGGGTGTATGCGCGACTCAATCCGGAACAAAAAATCAAGATTGTGAAGGCCCTGCAAGACCAGGGCGAGCTGGTGGCCATGACGGGCGATGGCGTCAACGATGCGCCAGCGCTCAAGCGTGCAGACATCGGCATTGCCATGGGGCAGGGCGGCACGGACGTGGCCCGCGAAGCCGCGCACATGACGCTGCTGGACGATAACTTTGTCACGCTGGTCCACGCGGTACGTGAAGGTCGGCGCATTTACGACAACATTCGTAAGTTCGTCAAATTCACCATGCCCAGCAACGCTGGCGAGATCTGGACCCTGGTGCTGGCCTCCTTGCTGGCTTTGCCGATTCCTCTGTTGCCGATTCACCTGCTGTGGATCAACCTGGTCACCGATGGTTTGCCCGGGCTGGCACTGGCTGGGGAAGGTGTGGAGCGCGGCGTGATGCAGCGCCCGCCACGCCCACCTCAGGAAAGCATTTTTGCGCAAGGCTTGTGGCAGCACATGGTGTGGGCGGGATTGCTGATGGGCGGGCTTTGTGTGCTGGCCCAGGCCTGGGCTCTCGAGGAAGGAAGCACTCATTGGCAAAGCATGGTGTTTACCGTGCTGACCTTGTCACAACTGGGGCATGTCCTGGCTGTACGAAGTGAGCGTGAAAGCCTCTTTACGCAAGGCTTGCTGACCAACAAGCCTTTGCTCATCGTTGTGGTGCTGAGTGTGGGTCTGCAAATGGCGGTGTTGTATGTGCCCTCGCTCAATACGGTGTTCAAAACTGAGCCACTTTCCGCCTTTGAGCTGTTGCTCTGTTTCTTGCTCGCCGGGGTGCTTTTTGTGGCCGTAGAGATCGAAAAGCTTCTGGTCAGGCGAGGCTGGATCTACAAGAGCTGAACTTGCAGGCACAATAGAGGGGCGTGCCCCGGTGGTGAAATTGGTAGACACATCAGACTTAAAATCTGCCGCCTTTTAACGGGCGTACCGGTTCGATTCCGGTCCGGGGCACCACAGGAAAAAATTATGCCCAGCTACTCCACCCCCTACGAAATCCATGTTCATGGCGATGTGCCTCTTCGCGCCGATGTGGATGCTGCTGCCGTTCAGGACGCACTCAAACCCTTGTGGCGTTATGCGGGGGCTCGTTCGTTGGGCGAGGGCGCTGTCAGTCTGTACGAGGAAGAACCTGGTTTACGTTTTGACGCTGCCGCGCACAAGTTGCAGATGTGCTGGACGGTGCGTGGCGATGACGATTTCCGTCAGGTGCTTGACGAACTGTGCATGAACCTCAACGATGTGTCCGCATCAGGGGCGCAGATCGAGGTGACGTTCTATGACGCCGAGTTCGATGACGAGGACGAGGCCAGTGGTTCTGAGGCTCGCGATGACTTTGTCATGCTGTTCGTGGGGCCGGATCCTGCGGCCATCATGCAGGCGCAACGCGATTTGCTGGTGCATGACGTCGTCAACATGATGGAGCGGCACTTTGACGCTTCCCAGCTCGGGGGCGTGGTTTCCGAAATCGACAAGCTGTTCAGTGACCGCTTCAATGACCTGGTCAGCTCGCTGGACTTGGGGCGTCCGCCTCGTGGTGGCAACAATGGCCACGGTGGTGGCGGTCGTCGTCCGCGTCACCTGCACTGAAATCTTCGGGCCTCAGCAACGTCCGTGCGGCCATGAAATCGTTTTTTGCCAACAGCCTCAATCCTGGCGTCAAAGCCCGGGAGCTCTTTGGCTGGGCCATGTACGACTTTGCCAATTCAGGTTACACCACGGTGGTCATCACGGCGGTGTTTGCCGCTTACTTTGTGGGCGGAGTGGCCGGCGGCGCCAGTTGGGCCACGCTGGCCTGGACGGTGGGACTGAGCATTTCCTACGCTGTGGTCATGTTCACCATGCCGGGTCTCGGGGCCTGGGCGGACAGGCATGCCGCCAAGAAGCGGCTGCTGTTGATGGTGACTGCCGCCTGCGTGGTCTCTACTGCTGCACTGGCCTGGGTGGGGCCAGGCCAGGTGGCCTTGGGGCTGGCTTTGCTGGTGTTGTCCAACACGTTTTATTCCTATGGTGAGTCGCTCACGGCGGCGTTTTTGCCCGAGCTGGCTCGTCCCCAGGCCATGGGCCGTGTCAGTGGCTGGGGCTGGGCCTTGGGTTATCTGGGGGGCATGTTGACCCTGGGCATTTGCCTGGCTTATGTCTTATCAGCGCAGGCACGGCATGAAACAGCCTCGCAGTTTGTACCGGTGACGATGTGGATCACCGCTGGCATTTACGCCCTGGCGGCCAGCGTGACTTTTGTGTTGTTGCGTGAGCACAGCAAACCGAAAACAGGGGATGAGCCCTCGGCACAGGGTTTTGTTGCCGGGCTGGCTCGTCTACGTACAAGCTGGCGTGACAGCGCGCCGTACGCAGACTTCCGGCAATTGATGGCGTGTGCGGTGGCTTATCAGGCTGGGGTGGCGGTGGCGATTTCGCTGGCGGCCATTTATGCTGAACAGGTCATTGGTTTTCGGCCGCAGGAAACCATGGTGTTGATCTTTGTCCTCAACATCGCAGCCTTTGCGGGTGCATTGCTGTTTGGACATGTTCAGGATGCTTTGGGTCACAAGCGCGCCTTGGGTGTCACGATTGTGGGCTGGATCATCACTTGCCTCCTGGCTGCGGCTTCAACCACTAAGGGCATGTTCTGGGTCGCTGCCGCTATTGCCGGCGTCTTTTTGGGCTCCAGCCAGTCGGCGGGGCGAGCCATGGCAGGCATGATGGTGCCCGCTGCACGGCTGGCAGAGTTTTTTGGTTTGTGGACCTTTGCCATTCGCCTGGCCAGCATCGTGGGCCCCTTGTCCTATGGCCTCATCACCTGGCTGAGCGGCGGTAACCATCGCCTTGCGATTGTGTCAACGGCCTTGCTGTTTGTGCTCGGGCTGGTGTTGCTCAAACCGGTGGATGTCGAGCGAGGTCACCGCAAGGCACAAGGCATGGCCTGAGCCGGGACATCCAGGCGGATATTCAAGACAGGTAAATCGATGACCAAGACTCAACTTTCCATGCTGGACCTTGTGGCCGTGCGGGAGGGCAGCACGGTTGCGCAAGCCATTGACACTGCAGTTCAGACTGCTCGCCATGTCGAGCAATTGGGTTTTACGCGCTACTGGTTGGCCGAGCACCACAACATGCCCGGGCTGGCCTGTTCTTCGACAGCGGTATTGGTGGGCCATGTGGCGGGCGCCACCCAACGCATACGTGTGGGGTCTGGAGGCATCATGCTGCCCAACCATGCACCGCTGGTGGTGGCTGAAGCGTTTGGCACGCTGGAAGCCTTGTACCCCGGGCGTATTGATTTGGGTCTGGGGCGTGCTCCAGGCACCGACCCTGTGACCATGCGCGCCCTGCGCCGCAACCGGGTCGAGACTGAGGAGGACTTTCCTAGGGAAGTAGCCGAGCTTCAACGGTTGCTGGGCGATCTGCAGCCTGGTCAGCGTGTGGTGGCCTCGCCAGGGTCGGGCTCCCACGTGCCGATCTGGTTGTTGGGTTCGAGCCTGTTTTCGGCGCAATTGGCGGCTCAGCGTGGGCTGCCGTATGCCTTCGCTTCTCACTTTGCGCCCCGCATGTTGATGCAGGCCTTGAATATTTACCGCAGCCATTTTGTGCCGTCGGCCGTGTTGTCAAGGCCACGGGTGGTGGTCGGTGTGCCGCTGATTGCGGCGCCCACGGATGAAGAGGCCCAATTTCTCGCCAGCAGCATCCACCAGCGCGTTTCGGGCATTGTGCGCGGTGAGCGCCGTGCATTGCAGCCACCGGTAGAGGGTTATCTGGCTTCGCGGGAGCCCAGAGAGCAAGCCGCCATTGCGGACTTTCTGGCCATGGCGGTCATTGGCGGGCCAGAGCGTGTGCAAGAGGAGTTGAGCCGCATTGCGCAGGCGACGCAAGCCGATGAGTTGATGTTGGTCTGCGATATTTTTGACCCCGCCCTGCGCTTGCGGGCGTTGGACATTGCAGCCGCTGCCATGCGTTAAGGCTTAGATCAAACGCTTGTCGCCTGATGGCAATCGCTGGCGGGTAGTGCCAGCCAACGCGCTGCAGCCGCTTTCAAACTCGACAAATCACCCGTGGTGTAAAGCGATACGCGTCCATGGGCCGGTGCGGCTTTCGGGTTGAGCAGCCCAGCAGCCTCCAACTGGCGATAGGTCTGGCGTGCCACAGCTTCGCCGGTGGAGATGATATGCACATCGGGGCCAAGCAACTGCTGCAGTTCATCTTGAGCGAACACATAGTGGGTGCAACCCAGCACCAGCGTGTCCATCTGGCCAGGAGCTGCGCCAAATGCGCCAAGCTCATTCACATACTGCTCTAACAGACGGCTCACCTGTGCCTGTGCTTCTTGGGCGTGTGCAGGCAGGGTGCTTTGTTCAATGGCCAGTGCCAGACCATTGCAGGCCTTCACTTCAAAACGGGTTGAAGGGTCGAGGCTTTCGAGCAGACGAGCGAATTTCTCGCTACCTACGGTGCCGCGTGTGGCCATCACGCCAACGTGTCCTGTGCGGGTGCTTTGGGCGGCGGGCTTGAGTGCAGGCTCCACCCCGATCAGCACCAGATGGGGGTACTGGTGCCGCAACTCATGAATGGCTGCAGCGGTGGCGGTGTTGCAGGCCACCACAAGGGCCTTGATGTGATGCTGTTCGATCAAGTGCCGCGCGATGGCGTGTGTACGCTGGCGCACGAACAGATCGGTTTTCTCACCATATGGCGCATGGCCGTTGTCGGCCATGTAGACAAAGTGTTCGTGGGGCAGGGTGGTCAGCAGGGACTGCAACACACTCAGGCCGCCGATGCCGCTGTCGAACACGCCAATGGGGTGCTGGTTTACGGTCATTTGGTGGCCTGGGGGCTGTTTGTGAAAAAGGCCGCTTGAGCGGCCTTTGTCGTTTCGTTCATCAACCGGCCTTGACGGTGATGCCCTTGAACTCACCGCTGGCAATCCGCTTTTCCCACTCGGCCGGGCCGGTGATGTGGGCGCTGGTGCCACCGGCATCGACCGCCACCGTCACGGGCATGTCGACCACGTCGAATTCGTAGATGGCTTCCATGCCCAGGTCGGCAAAGCCCACCACTTTGGCGCCCTTGATGGCCTTGGACACCAGGTAAGCGGCGCCGCCGACGGCCATGAGGTAGGCCGACTTGTGGTTCTTGATCGATTCGATGGCCACCGGGCCGCGCTCGGCCTTGCCCACCATGGCGATCAGGCCGGTCTGGGCCAGCATCATGTCGGTGAACTTGTCCATGCGGGTGGCGGTGGTCGGGCCTGCAGGGCCAACGACTTCGTCA
>JACCDG011643384.1_pt1 | contig 13736 bp, 10 predicted proteins | sample 7442471 | NCBI WGS metagenome assembly JACCDG01 (sample SAMN15323444, study PRJNA562643) | freshwater metagenome | isolation source: river surface water | place: USA:Blue River Watershed | collected 2017-08-17
AAAAAAAGTAACAAAAAAAAAAAAAAATTAAAACAAAATAAAGAAACAAAAATACCAGAAAAAAAAAAATTATTAAAATTAAAAAAAAAAAAAGGAAGAGATTGAGAAAAGCTACCGAAAGGCATAGGTTCTAAAAGACGAAAAGGAAAAGGCTTAAAAAGATTAAGAAAAGAAGAATGGAGACCAAAAGGACCAAAAGGACCAAAAGGTAAAAAAAAATTTTTTTGAAAAAAAGGATAAAAAAAAGGAGATAAAAAAAAATTAGATTTAAAATAAAAAGAAAAACGTTGAAAATCAGTATTTAAAAGAAAAAAAGGATGTTTTGAAAAAAAAGAAGTGTGGGAAAAACGATAACAATCATGAGAGAAAAAATCAAAATGAGTTAAAAATTGAAAAATTTGAAAAAAAAAAAAAAATTTTTTATTAAATAAAAAAAAAGAAGAATGAGAAGAATTTAAAAATAAAAAAAATAAACGACTTAAACCATTAAAATCTAAAATAACATATTTATAATAATTAAAATTATAAAAACGAGGATTAATGTTTAAATTCAAAAGAGATAAAGTATTAGTATGAAAAGAATAAGGTTTAACAGTACCAAAACCTAAAATTTGACGAACTTTATAAAGAACTTGAGGATCAAAATGAGTTAACATAAAACCTAATTTTCATTCTCTTAGGTAAGAAGGTGGAGAAAAAGTAGATAAAAAGGGAGAAGGTTCGCGAAAAAGAAAAAAAAGATCAGATTCTAAAAAAGAAGCAGAAAAAGAATTAGCAGAGGAAGAAGAAGAAAAAGGGGCATATTTATAAAAATAAGAATGAGTTAAAAAAAAAGGATCATGTTTTTTAAAAAAAAAAAAGAAGTAAAGATGTAATGGATCGAAAGACTTAGAAGAAGAATGTGATAAAAGATGAGAATTACAAAAAAAATTAGGGTTTGCAGTTATTCCGATTGTAGAAGTAAAATAATGTAGAAATAAACCAGGATTTAATAAAAAATAATTAAAAAAATAAGAAAGATCATAAAAAGAATGATTATTATTAGTTAAAAAAAAAGTACCAGAACTTTCAAAAAAACCAAAAATTCAATTTAAATCGTTTTGACTAATAGAAACTTTATGTTGAGGGAGTGAATTTAAAAAAGAGCTGCCTTCCATCAAAGAAGAACTACCGTCCAGCAAAGAAGATTTAAAACGACGGTTTTCAAAGAAAGAAAAAGAATTAAAAGAAGAATTGAGATGAAATAAAGTACCTAAAGTATAAGTAGAATGTAAAGAAAAAAATAATGCAGCATAAGTTTTTCTAAAATTGCCTTTAAGTAAAGAAGATGAAAAAAATAACATTTGTTTTTTAAATAAAGAGATTCTTCGCGTATAGTCTCTGAAGAACTTTGAAAAATTCAAATTACTTGCTGATTATAAATAATAAAAAATATTAAAAATAAAGATTTTACCTTAAGATTTGTAAAAAAAGGGGGATGCAGGGAAGCGCATGCGATGCCGGAACAAGCAGCATGCAGCATGCCGGTAGAAAAGCAGCAATTCAGGTGCCGTTCCGGCAGAACAGCCATTCCGGCAGCAATGCCGACAGCGAGAAGCAATTCCGGCAGAGAAGCAGCGCTACAGCAAAGCGCAAATTTTTTTTGAATACAAAACACAAAAAGGACTTTATTAAAAAAAGTTTCAGCATATAGCGAAGTTAAAAAATGTAGTTCTCGCGAGAACAAAAGGCCCATCTAAGCCCATACTAAAAAACCTAATATACCAATAGATAACATAGCATAAACCATACCAAGATACATTGTGAATGCAAAAAGATTCTTACGAACCGAATGGACTAATTCTTTACTAATTGCTTGATTATTTGTAATTATTTCATTTTTCCAATAAACGTTTTCAGATTTTACCTTGAAAACTATTAGGAATAGATGTAGACGCAGAATTATGAAAACACTCATAAATAGAAGAAATAAGACGTAAACGTACCATTTTTTTACTACGTAAAGGATATTTAACAAAATAATCGGTTAAAGCTAAGATTTCGTTTTTTCTAAACAGGATTCATTTGAAAGCTTGCACTTTAGGTAAAGTATAAATAGAACCACCATATAACTCAACTAAAGGATCAAGTAAAAGTTTATTTTTTTGACTCGCAGTAATGAAAATTTGACCAGAAGAAACATTTAAATAAATACTACCATCAGAATCAAGAAAACCAGATAATCAACCGTTATTATAAATTAAAGGATTAGGGTATTTCAATATGAAATTGTATTTTTCACAAAGAAGACCTAATTGAAGCAACCGCGTAGGATTGCGTATTAAACCATTAACAGCATTAATTAAAGCAAGTAAACCTTTTTTATCATGTAATCGATATCTAAGTCAATTATGACCTTGTTTTAATTTGATAGACCCACCAAAATGATCTTTAATAAGATATAAACAAGCTTGATCCCTTAATTCTAATGTGATTTCGAACGAAGCATAACCTTTTTTAGATAAAAAAAAATAACCATCACCATCAATTAAACCAGCTAATCATTCATAAAAAGATAAAGCATGAGGTTTAACCCCGCCTTTTTTGGCATTCAAGACAGGGATAGAAGAAGAAGAAGAAGAAGAAGAAGGAATAACTTGAGATTGTAAATGTAAACAAAATGTGCGTTTAAAAAAAAAAATTGTATTGCGATTAAATAAAAACATAATTATAAAAAATAAAACCCTCTATAGAAAGGGTGTCTTTTTTTCAGTCTTTCATTCTTTCATTCTGTGGATGCTACATATTTTTTTGTCTTTTGAGAAAAAAAATGCTGCTTGCCGCATGCCGGCAGAGGGGGGATGCAGGGATGCATCCAGCGCGCGATTCCGGCAGCAAACAAAAAACGAAAAAAGAGAAGCAATTAATAACAAACGTATAGTCTCTGAAATTCCTACTAGCATGCTTAACCCTTAAAAATTACGTATGCAACCGTAATAAAATAAAAAAAATATTAAGATTTATTAAGAAAAGGATTTTGATTCAGATATAAAAAAGAATCAGTGCGTTGGTTATCTGCGAGTTATCAATAAATACACACATTATTAAACAAAAAGATGAATGCATCAACAAGGTTGGATTTTGTTTAGTGTGTACATTAGGAAAAATCCCTTTGATTTCTTGCATATAGTTTGTTGCGAAATAATAAAAGGGGGGTTCCGAAATGCAGGGTTGCATCCATTCCGGTGCCGTTCCGGCAGAACAGCGCAGGGAGAGTAACCCAAGAAAAAAATTTTATTATAAAGGGCCATCTTGACCGAAAACAGGTTTACGTGAATAAGTAGAAATTATTTGACTGATAATACCAAAAGCTGGGATAATTAAAATATAAACTTCAGGCGTGGTTATGATATAATAAAACCATAACAAAAGCTTGGGCTCTCGCCCAAGCACGGAATAAATCACAATTTAATAAAATAAACACATAAATATTTAAAACTTAGGATTTTTAAGCTTGTTTGAATTGACTAAGTCTATTTTTAATTTTTTGTATTTTAACTAAATCGTGGCGCAGGAAGTAGCACCGGCGCCACAAAATATATTCTTTATATTTATTACTACATAAAGAAAAACGTTCAAAATAATTAATTAATTTTTCAAAAACAATAAAACTTGTTGAATTATAATAATATGAATTTAATTTATGACGAAAACCTAAATAACCACCAAAATTAGAACGAATCATATCAAGTAAATATTTATCTTTAGCTTGTAATTCTATTTGTAATTGTAAACGTACTTCATGTTTTAAACGGTTTTGTTTATGTATAATTTTTATTTGAAACGAACCATCACCATCAATAAAACCTGAAAATCATCAATTATTTAATAAATCAATAGGAACTAAAGATTGTTCTTCTTGACCAATAGGAAACGAAAGATTATAATGTTTACATAGTAGAAAATAACGTTTTAATTTATCTTGATGTTTTAATTTATTATTTAAAAGTGGAAGTAATTTTAAAAATCCAAATTGATTTGTTAAAACATAGGTACATGCATTTTTATTTTTAATTTTAGAAATTGTACCATAATTTAAAAAACTTCGTATTTTATAAGCTAAGGAAATATCCTTGATATGAAAACATATTGTTAAATTTGGTTGATTATCTAAAATATTAGTAAAACTACCATCAGAATCAATCAAACCGGCTAAATAATAACCTCAATCATCTAACGTATTAGGATATTGATGAGATTTACGATGACAATTAAGACTCAGATTTATACGAGTTATTATATTATCATTGTGATTTTGTTTTAGAAAATGAATTAAAGATTTTTTTAAAAACATATTATAAAAAATTGTTTATTTTATTAAAATCTTAGCGTATATTCTCTGAGGACTAGATAATCTAAAAAATTAAAAAACCAAAATTTAGATTTAAGACCTACTGATTATTCATATTGTGTTGATGTCCATAACGGGAAGCAGAGCCAAGAGCCACCCACTTGAAGAAAGGCCAACACGATTTAGAAATGTTCCTATTTATATAAAACATAAAAGTTGAAATAACAACATGTTCTATAATATATAAAGTGGTTCTAAATTTTTAAGAATTTTCCAGTATATAACTAAGTTAAAAGACACCCTAAATTAATGTCCGAAAAATCCACACTTTTACTTGGTTTGTAAAAAAAAGAAGCAGAGAAGCAAAGCAAAGAAGCAAAGAGAAGCAATGCCGGGTTGCATCCAGCAGTTCCGGCAGGGAAGCGCAATTCCGGCAGCATGCCGGGTTGCATCCGTTGCATCCGTTGCATCCAGCGCGCATGCAAGCAGAGGAGCCATTCTTGTGGGTCTGCAGGCAGTCAAAATAAAAACCAAGCTGTACTTGAATATGCCAAACGTTTGTTTTTTATAAAACCTCGTAGTAAAGCTAAGAAGACACATTTTTCTTTGTAGAAGAAGAAGCGACCCTCAACAACAACAAGGCAAGAACTTAATTTATATAAGAGGGAAGCGTAAGTTCTATCAAGCCTTGGGGTAAAATCATAGGATTCTACCAAAAGTCCGACTGTACATTAAGCATCATTTCAGATACCCATCAGTGAGCCAGTCTGTAGCGATCTCGTAGAAAACCGACGGTCTGAGTTTAAAAAACCTTTGACCGTTTTCACTAATGTAGCCAAATTTATTGTTGAAAAATATTTATGAAACTTTCTTGTCTACGCTACAAAAGATCTAATAAATATTATAAATTTTGACTAGAAATAGGTTTCTTTTGTTTAGGTCTTATTTAATTTTACATCTGCCTAAAAAAATCTCCAACTTGGTTTTAGAGATACACTCTAAAATTACTTTGTACCTATTCCTTTGTTTCAATAAAGTTGATATTTTTTTTTTAGTATAAAGTATAAAAAAGAAAAGGAGATAGCGAAATTTAAATAAAATAAGTAGATAACCATACTAACTTTGCTTAAGTTTCTACGGAATGCAGAGAAACAACTCTTAAAAAAAAGATAAGTTTTTTAAAAATAAAAAAAAAGAAATATTAATAAAACTATTAGAAGCAAGTACGTGAGACATAGGATAAAGCATCCACCAAATGCAGAGAGGATAAAAATTTAAAGAAATATTCAGCTAAGAGACACAAAAAGATAAACTAGGTTTACCATAAAGAATAAGATAAAAACAGAATAAAATATTAAAAATTTATTAATTTACATAAAGATTTAAGAGAAACTTCCTTTAAAGGTGTCATTTTGGTATAAAATAATTGATTTTGAATATAAAATCACAAAGCATAACTATTAACTTTAGATGTTTTTAAACGAAAATGTTGAAAATAGTTTATAATAACAATTATATTAGGATTGGTTTGTTTATTAAAACAGACAGAAGGTTTTTGAAAATTAGGAGATCAATCACTTATAACAAAACTATAATTTTGATTAGAAGAATTATATTCAATAGAACCTAAATTAAAAATTTCTTTAAAAAAAGAAATATCTTCTTGTTGGGATAATATAAAACGTATTAAAAATTTTTTTTTTGTTAAAATATAAGAAATTGAAAAACAACCATCACCATCAGTAAAACCAGAAATTCAAGCATCATTTAAAGAAGGTTTTACAATAGTATCTTGATATACAAGGCTATCACCGTAGTAAAGATTAAAAGCTTGAATAAAGTTTTTAAAAGCTAACTTTCTTTTTTCAAGAACTAAACGACCGTTAAAAATATGAATAATTTGTTTTAAACCATGATAATCCTGAATAACAAAACGAAAAGTTTGAGTACCTTGTTTAAGAACACGGCCTATATTTAAATAAGCTTTGATTTTATATAAAATAAAAACATTACGATAACCTTGAGTTATAACAAAATGAAGATCACCACGTTGAGATATAGTAAAAGAAGCTTCCGCTTCACAAAAACCTATAAATCATTCAATAAAATGTTTTTTTTCATCATCGGACAAAAAAACATTTTGAAAAGCACCTAAAGGATAAGGAACTGAAGCAAAATCTTTGTGGGTAGGTTTAACATATAAAGAGGAAGAAAAAAGGGAAGCAGAAGAAGAGGGCAGAGCAAAACTAAAAAGAGGAGCAAATCCGGCAGAAACAAAATATTTTTTAAAAAAAAAAAAAATATAAATAAAAAAAAATATAAACAGATTTCTATAAAACAGATGTTGATATAAAAGAGGATCACCACCACCAGCAGGATCAAAGAATGTTGTATTAAAATTACGATCTGTTAATAACATAGTAATTCCCTTAATCTTGATTTACTTTCTTCTAGAATATGACATAAAGTCTCAAAGGCTTGATTATAAAAATAATAAAACACTAAGGTAAATAAACTCTTGAATTTTCACTCAAGAAGGGACTATATCTTAAAGATGTAACTCATAAAATTTATTTAAATGATTTCAAGAAAAAAAATGTCTTTTAGTATTCATTTGTAATTTAATATTTTTAATATCTGTTAAACCTTGTTGAGTTAAATGTTTTTTTTGCATAAATAAATTAAAAACAGTATATCAATCTTGATAATCTAAATATTTAGAACTAAATAAAGGATATTCAGATAAATAACGACATAAAATTAAATTACTATTAATATTTAAAGTACGTAAACGTAAACAAGTGTTAGAACCATTTTTATTACGTTTTAATAATTTAACTGAAGTTTCTAAAAAATTAGAAAGGGTTAACATAATATCATATAAAGATAAATTACTTAGATCAATTTCTCTTTGTTCTAATTCAAAACGACATTCAACTTTAATATAAGATTGCTGATTTAAAGAAGTTTTTGAGAAACTTTCAACACGTAAACTAAAATGACCTTCAGCATCAATAAAACCAGCCAATCAACTATTTTGAAATAAATCAGAAGTATCTAAAGGTAAAGGTATAATAGGGTTATTATACCCACTTGAATGATGTTGATTTAATCAATAAATCAAATTATGTAAAAATATATTTTTAGGGGTACGCATAAAACCATTAACTAAAGAAACAAATTGTCGTAAACCTAAAATATTATTAATAGTTAAAAGGTAAGCACGTGTTCCTTTTTTTTTATTAATAGAACCAAAATTTAAATTTTTTTGAATTAAAAGAGCTAAAGGTAAGTCCTTAGAAGCAAAACATAATTGAATTGAAGGATATATTAAACGTCCTTTAGAGTCACGTGTAGTTTGAGGAACATAAAGATAACCATCACCTTCAAGTAAACCGGCTAAATAAGAAGAAAAAAGCATATTAGAATACTTAGAATACTTAGAATACTTTGAATACTTAATTTGAATATCTTTTTCGTTGTGAGATTTAGAAGAAAGAGGCGCAAGCGCAAAATTATCTTTGATAGAAAATAAAAAATGTGTTTTGAAAATAAACATAAGAAAAAAATCATTTAAAAGAGACATCTCTTTTGGCGTATAGTCTCTGAAGATTTTAAATTAAAAAAAAAATTTAAAACCCTGCTGATTATCAAGTAAGCTTTAGTTAGAAAATAAATCAAACAATAAAAAACTTACTAATCGATTTTCCAGCATTTAGCCAAAAAAAACTGGCATGAATTATTTCTCCACTTGCCTTCCAAAATAGGGATAAAAGGCATAGGAAATAAAAAATATATTAAATACCAGCTAAAACAGGTAATGAAAAAAGTAAAAGAAAAGCTGTAATAAATACTGCTCAAACAAATAAAGGTATTTGATGCATACCTAAACCTGGTGCACGCATATTTAAAACAGTTGTAATAAAATTAATAGCACCTAAAAGAGAAGAAATACCAGCTAAATGTAGACTAAAAATAGCAAGATCTACAGCAGCTGAAGAATGGCTTTGAATACTACTTAAAGGTGGGTAAACAGTTCAACCAGTACCAACACCTAATTCAACTAAAGAAGATGAAAGTAATAATAATAAAGAAGGTGGTAATAACCGTTACAGATAAGAGTAAAGAACTCTCTTTAAACTCCCTGTTAGAACTTATCATGCGCCTTTCGGAGCAATAAGCTCAACCCTTCACATATAAATATATATATCTAAGCACAAAATGCAATAAAAATATATAAAAATATACAATATTTAATAGAAAAAAGAATTAAAAAAAAAAATTAACATCAACAAAAAGACATAAAAAGAAATAAGTGCGATTCAGGCCGGAAGGCAGGCAGGCAGCCAAAAAATTAAATAGAATAACGTTTTTTAAATTTAGATAAAGGATTATCAGAAACTTGTTCAAAAGTACCAAAACGTGTGTCTTTATTTATATTTCATAAAGGATTAGAAAAAGTATCCATTTCTAAAGCTTTAATTTTTGTAAAATGAGTAGAATAAAGATTTAAATAATTAAATAAATTAGTTTTATTACAAGCAATAATTTTATGCAGCAAGCAATTGCTTGCTGAAAAATTAGATTTAGAATCTTTTAAAACAGTAGAATCATCATTAAGAGAAGAACCAAAAGAATAAATAGAAGTTGCAGGAACACTTAAAAAATTAACAAAAAAACGTTTATTTAAAATATTATTAAATTCTAAAAGATTGCTAGAACCTAAATGAAAATTAGAAGAGGAATTTAATAAAGATTCTAATTTACGTTGATGTTTTTTTTTTAAAAAAAAATGAGAATTCTTAGGATGAATAAACTTATTTAAAGAAGATAAAAAAAGATTAGAAGAGGGAATAGAAAAAGGGATTCTATTATGAGTAGACGAAGTAGGTTGTAATAATTTAGAACTAAAATTTTTTTGAGAAATATCGGTGATATCGGTGATATCAGTGATATCAGCAGATAATAAAGGTTTTCACATATGAATAGAATATAAACTATCATTATATGTAGCACCATTAGTATGAATAAATATATTTAAACGAGAATAAGGTTGTATTTGTTTTTTCATAATAATATAAAAATTTGAAATGGGAAGCGGGAAGCGGGCAAAGCCATTCTTATCGATAGATAACATGCCAGTTGGTCTGCCTTTTTAGGCAGACCAACAAGCTGCAGGCTGCAGGCAGAGAATGCCGGCAGCAGAGGGGGGATGCAGGATGCAGGATGCAGGATGCAGGATGCAGGATGCAGGATGCAGGATGCAGGATGCAGGATGCAGGATGCAGGATGCAGGATGCAGGGTTGCATCCAGCGCGCAATTAAGGCAGCAGAAAAGGGGGGTTCCGAAATGCAGGAATGCAGGCAGCGCAGGGAAGCGCAAAGAAGCAAAAATTAAATTAAATTTAAAGCACGAGCTATTTCAGTTTCTCATTTATTACCATTTTCTAACAATTTTTGTTTATTATATAATAATTCTTCATGTGTTTCTGTAGTAAATTCAAAATTAGCGCCTTCAACAATAGCATCAACAGGACAAGCTTCTTGACAAAAACCACAATAAATACATTTAGTCATATCAATATCATAACGTGTAGTACGACGACTACCATCTAAACGAGGTTCAGCTTCAATAGTAATAGCTTGAGCAGGACAAATAGCTTCACATAATTTACAAGCAATACATCTTTCTTCACCAGTAGGATAACGACGTAAAGCATGTTCTCCTCTAAAACGAGGACTTAAAGGACCTTTTTCAAAAGGATAATTTAATGTAACTTTTTTTTGAAAAAAGTATTGTAAAGTTATTCATAAACCGCGTAATAATTCAGTTAATAATAAAACTTTGGCCAAATTATCTAAAATAGATAAATTGCCCAAATTAGAAATAGGAAAAGGTAATGTATAATTATTTTTATACAAAATAAAATTTTTTTTAAAAAAAAACATAATTTAGAAAAAGATAATTTTAAAAAATTATCAAAAATTAAATAAAAAAATATTATATAAAAATTTAAAAAAATAAATTTGAATATATTAAATGTATTTATTGACTGAAAAAATTTTTAATAAAAAAAATAAAAAGAGTCAAGAAATAAAAAATTTTTAAATAACCACCCTTAAAAATATTATAAAAATAAGTCATTGGTTTTAAAAAAAGTATAAGATAATGTAATACTATCGACATCATTCATCTTAGGATCTTTTAAAAAATCAGAATCAATAAAAAAAAGAACAGGTAACTCAATAGATTCATTACCTTTTAAACGTTGTTCTTCAAAACAAAAACACTGTATTTTATTAAAATAAATGCCTGCTTTAGAGGGTACTATATTATAAGTGGCAACGCCAGTAATAGATTGATCACTTAAATTTTGAGCAACATAAAAAATTAAAGCAGTATCACCAGGATAAACTTTAACTTTAGTTATACTAGGTTTTAAAGTTCAAGGTAAATCCTGAGAATTATCAGCACTTAAATAAACAGTTACAGATTTAAAATTTTTAGAATCATCTAAAGATTTTAAAAAAATATCTTGATTATCTAATGAAAAAAATTTATGTTTTTGTTGATTTGAAAACAAAGATTGATCTTTTAAAGAAAAATTTTTATTTGGATCAATTTTAATTAAATCTTGAGAAATAGATTGATTAAGAGACGGATTAGTATCGATTTTATCATCAATTAAAGTAGTATAATTAACCTTTTGCACTGTACCACCAATACCATAAGTTTGACAAAAAATTTGATATATAGGTACAGAAATATAAGATAAACCTAACATAATAATAGCTATAGCTGCGACAAATAAAGCCAAACTAGACTCATATTTTTTAAAATAAAATCATTGTTTCATTATAAATAAAAAGAAGATAAACTAAAAAGAAATTTAGGAAAAAATAAGATTCGTGAAAGAGAATCTTTAAAAATATGTTATAAAAAAAACATATTTAATAACATGTTTCAAAGTGATAGGATTTGAACCTATGATATTCTGTACCCAAAACAGACACATTACCAGACTATGTTACACTTTGATAATTTTTTTTTTTCCTGTTCTGGATGCAACCCGGAACGGCACCGGAATGCAACCATTCCGGTGCCGTTCAGGGTTGCATCCAAACCGACTTTTTTTAACTATACGTATATATACTAAAGAAAAAAGTGACCCGGGGCGGGTCACTTAAAAAAAAGGCGTCTAACTTCAAAAAGGAGGTTAGACGATAGTAGGATTTGAACCTACGTCCTTCGAGTCATGAGCTCGCTATTCAAACCAACTAAACTATACCGTCAAAAAAAAAAAGAGAAGCAAAGCAGAGAAGCAAAGCAGAGAAGCAAAGCAGAGAAGCAAAGCAAAGAGAAGCAAAGCAAAGAGAAGCAAAGCAAACAAAATTAGATAACCATAATTCCCATAAAGATTTATAGTAGGCATGGCGTAAAAATGTTTCACGTATCGAGTTCGAAATGTGTTCGGGTGGTTCCATATTTACTAAAAAATATCTAATTTTTTATAAAGGGGGGATTCCGGGATGCAACCAGGCAGCGACCATTCAACTAAATTTTGGGGATGCAGGGTGGAGTTAATATTTATGATTAAAATATTTAATTTTCATATAAAAAAAGAAGATAAAAAAAAGCTAAATTAAAAAAGTAGATAAATGTTTTTTAATTTGAGCAATAGCTAAACCGGGATTTAAATTTTTAGGACAAGTTTTTGTACAAGACATAATCGTGTGACAACGATATACTTTAAAAGGATCTTGTAAATTTTTTAAACGTTTTTCTGTAGCTTTATCTCTACTATCAATAATTCAACGATAAGATTGTAATAATATAGCAGGACCTAAATATTTATCACTATTTCATCAATAACTTGGACAACTAGTTGAACAACAAGCACAAAGAATACATTCATATAAACCATCTAATTTTAAACGTTGTTCTTTAGATTGTAAAAATTCTTTAGAACTAGAATTAGAAAGTTTAAAATTAGGTTTTACATTTAACTCATTAGTATTTAATCAAGGTTCAATAGATTTATATTGAGCATAAAAATTAGTTAAATCAGGAACTAAATCTTTAATAACATACATATGAGGTAAAGGATAAATTTTGATTGTATTTTTAGAATTACTAATATAATTAATACTTTTTAAACAAGCTAAAGTATTAGTACCATCAATATTCATAGCACAACTACCACAAATACCTTCACGACAAGAACGACGAAAAGTTAAAGTACTATCTTGTTTATTTTTAATTAAAATTAAAGCATCTAAAATCATAGGACCACATTCATGTTGATAAATAGGATAAGTAGCTAAATAAGGTTTTTTAGATTTATTATTTTCAGGATCCCAACGATAAATTTTTAAATAAGTCATTTTAGAAGTAGTTAGAGTCATTTGAATGAAAAATATAAATAAAAGTTGTATTAAAAAAGGATAAAATACAACAAAAGAAAAAAAAAATTATTTCGAAAAATAAATTAAAAGGCTATTTAATGAAATAAAAGAACACAATAAAAAATAAAAAGCATAAATAAAACTAAATTTAAGTGATCAAAAAAAAGCTAAACTAAAAAATAGACCACATTAAAAGCCTTAATAAAATAAGTTAAATTTATGCCATCTATCGGACTTGAACCGATAGCCCTAAAAGGGATAGATTTTAAGTCTATTGTGTTTACCAGTTTCACCAAGACGGCTTAAGATTAAAAAAATTTTGTAAGAGGTTTCACCATAAACTAGAAAAAAAAAGAAGATAGTGGACTAGCTAGTCTTGAGAAAAAGAAAAAAACTATTAAAGAGGGGAAGCGCAGAAGCAGAGAAGCAAAGCAGTTCCGGCAGGGAAGCACTAAAAAAAAAGAAAAATATAAAAATGTTTAATAGTTTCAATAATAGCTAATAAAATTAAAATTTCACCAAAATATTTTGTTTTTTCATTATGTACATAATCTTGTAAAATAGTAACAAGACCATAAAACATATGAAAAGATAAAAATATTAAAGATAAAAATAAAAATAATTTTACAAACATGTTTAAATCAGGAGAAGCTCAAGCATCTCAAAAAAGCTGAAATAAACTAGTACAATTAAAAACATCAAAAACTGTAGTTTTAACATTAACAATAAAAAGATAAAGAAAAAAAAAAAGAGAAAGAATAGATCAAATTGCAGTTAAACGTAAAAATATTCATTCCAAAGCGTGATTTTTAAACATAATTTATAAAAAAAAAGATCTCATGATATTAAACATGAGATAAGGACAGAGGTTTAGCTTTGCTTAGCCAAAAAAGGATTCTTATCGATAGATAACAGTTCTGTTCCGGCACCGGAACTGCCGGAATGCAGGCAGGGATGCATCCAGAAGCCATTCCTGGATGCATCCCTGCCTGCATTCCGG
>JACCDG010868622.1_pt1 | contig 13729 bp, 14 predicted proteins | sample 7442471 | NCBI WGS metagenome assembly JACCDG01 (sample SAMN15323444, study PRJNA562643) | freshwater metagenome | isolation source: river surface water | place: USA:Blue River Watershed | collected 2017-08-17
GACATCGCCGAGCGCGGCATGATGCTGACCGGCGGCGGCGCGCTGCTGCGCGACTTGGACCGTTTACTGGCCGAAGAAACCGGTCTGCCGGTGCTGGTGGCCGAAGACCCGCTGACCTGCGTGGCCCGCGGCTGCGGCATGGCGCTGGAGCGCATGGACCCGCTGGGCAGCATCTTCACCAGCGAATAAGCCCCGCGTTCGGCGGCCTCAGGGCCGCTCGAACGTACGGTCCCCCGGCCTTCGCCACGACGCAACCCATGGCCCTGGACTCCCTCGACCACAGCCCCCCACCGTTCTTCAGGCAAGGCCTTCCAGCCCTGTCCAAGCTGGTGCTGCTTGGTCTGTTGTCGGTGCTGTTGATGTCGGCCGACCACCGCTTTGGTGTGTCGCAGCCCATCCGTTCAGCCATCAGCGTGGTGTTGGCGCCCTTGCAATGGCTGGTGCTGCAACCCCAACGCGCTGGCGCAGCCTTGCAGGACTACTTCACCGGCGTGGACGAAGCGCGCGACGCGGCGCGCCAATACCAGGCACGCACCATCGCCCAAGCCCAGCGGCTGCAGCAAGCGGAACAATTGCTGCAGGAAAACCAGCACCTGCGCCAGCTGCTGGAACTGCGTCATGACCTGCCTGGCCCGGCCAAGGCGGTGCAGGTGCTGTACGAAACGGCCGACCCCTACAGCCACCACATCGTCATCGACAAGGGGCAGTTGTCGGGCGTGACACCCGGCTCGGCTGTGGTCGATGTGGCGGGCGTGGTGGGGCAGGTCACGCGGGTGTACCCGCTGTCCAGCGAGGTCACACTGCTGACCGACCGCGACCAAAGCATTCCCGTGCTCAACACCCGAACCGGTCAACGCTTCATGGCGGTGGGCGATCCGCTCACCCTGGGCGGTACGCTGGAGTTGCGCTTTGTGCCAACCAACGCCGACCTGCAAGAAAACGACCTGCTCACCACCAGCGGCATCGATGGCGTCTACCCCGCAGGCCTGCAGGTGGGCCGCATCCGCCGGATCGACCGGCGCGTAGACACCTCGTTCGCCAAGGTGCATGCCGCGCCCATGGCACAGGCACGCGGTCGGCACATGCTGGTGCTGCCTCCCGTGAGCGACTGGCCAGAACGCCCCCCCAAGAACGAACCCGCTGCGCGTACTCGCACCAGCAAAGCGCATGGCACCAAGGCCACGGTACCGGCAGGAGGCACGCCATGATCATGCCCGCTGGCAAGCCGCTGCTGCTGCCCGTCAACCCGCGCTTCATCATCCTGAGCCTGCTGCTGGCACTGCTGCTGCAGATGCTGCTGGGCCTGAGCGGCCAGAACTGGCTGCCCGATGTATTGGCCCTGGTGCTGGTGTTCTGGACCGTGCACCAGCCACGCCGCGTGGGCATGTTCACGGCCTTCATGCTGGGCCTGGCACTGGATGTGCACGAATCGGCACTGCTCGGCCAGAACGCCCTGGCCTATGTGTGCATGAGCCACATGGCCAACCTGATCCACCGCCGGGTGCTGTGGTTCCCCTTGCGCGAGCAGACCCTGCAGGTGCTGCCACTGTTTGTGGTCACAGCCCTCATCGAGTGGCTCACGCGCCTGGTCGTGCAAGATGCCTGGCCGCACTGGACGCAACTGTTCACGCCGCTGCTGCAAACCGCGCTTTGGCCTGTATTTGGGCACCTGCTGCTGGCGCCGCAGCGTCGTCCTGTCGACCGCGACGACATCCGGCCACTCTGAACATGGGCTTGCACCTGCCTTCGCTGACCGAGCTGCGCAACACCCAGGCCGAAATCCACCGCTTTCAGGACCGGGTGGTCATTGTGCAAGCGGTGGTGGTCCTGTGCTTTGTGCTGCTGCTGTCGCGCCTGGTTTACCTGCAGGTGGTGCAGCACGACAGTTTGCTGGAGCAGGCCGAAAACAACCGAACCGCAGTGCTGCCCACGGTGCCCCCCCGCGGCACCATCCTGGACCGCAACGGCGTGGTGCTGGCCAGCAACTATTCAGCCTACACACTGGAAATCACCCCCTCCAAAGTGTCCGATTTGGAGGCGACGATCGAAGCCCTGTCGACCATCGTCGACATCCAACCGCGCGACCGCAAACGTTTCAAGCGGCTGCGCGACGAATCCAAAAGCTTCGACTCGCTGCCCATCCGCACCCGACTGAGTGACGAGGAAGTCGCGCGTTTTTCGGCGCAGCGCTACCGCTTCCCGGGGGTGGATATTCGGGCACGCCTCTTCCGGCAATACCCGCAAGGCGAGCTGGCCAGCCATGTGGTGGGTTACATCGGGCGCATCAACACACGCGACAAAGAGCGCATCGAAGACGAGGACGAGCACGGCAACTACCGCGGCACCGAATACATTGGCAAGCTGGGGGTGGAGCAGAGCTACGAACGCGAGCTGCACGGCATCACCGGCGTACAAGAGGTCGAAACCTCAGCCGGCGGCAAGGCCATCCGCCGCCTGTCGAGCCGGCCAGCTATTCCCGGCAAAAACATCGTGTTGTCCATCGACATCCGCCTGCAAAAGCTGGTGGAAGATCTGTACGGCCCAAGGCGGGGCGCCCTGGTGGCCATGGACCCCAACACTGGCGAAGTGCTGGCTTTTGTCAGCAAACCCACTTTCGACCCCAACTTGTTCGTCGAGGGCATTGACGTCGAAAGCTGGCAGATGCTCAACAGCTCGATCGACAAACCTTTGCTCAACCGCGCCCTGCGGGGCACCTACCCGCCCGGATCCACCTACAAACCCTTCATGGCGATGGCTGCCCTGGCCACGGGCAAGCGCAGCGCCAGCGCCATCGTCCAAGACAACGGCTCCTGGACCTATGGCGGACACACTTTCCGCAGCCACGGCGACCACGGTCTGGGTCCGGTGGACATGGTGCGCTCTATTGTGCTGTCGAGCAACGTTTACTATTACTCGCTGGCCAATGAGATGGGGGTGGACGCGATCCACGACTTCATGAAACCGCTGGGGTTCGGGCAAATCACGGGCATTGATCTGCCCGGCGAAGTGCGCGGCGTTCTGCCCAGCACCGACTGGAAGCGCAAAACCTACAAGCGGCCCGAGCAGCAAAAGTGGTACGGTGGCGAAACCATTTCATTGGGCATTGGCCAGGGTTACAACAGCTTCACCATGCTGCAATTGGCCACCGCCACCTCGGTACTGGCCAATGGCGGCACCAAATTCGCGCCCCGTGTGGTGCACGCCACGCAAGACCCTTTGACGCACCAGCAACTGCCTGCCGTCAGCGCGCCACCAAGCCAACTCGGTTTCAAGCCCGAGCACCTCAGCGTGGTGCGCAATGGACTGGTGGGGGTGACCACGACCGGCACCTCGGCCCAGGTGTTTGCAGGCGCCACCTACACCAGCGCGGGGAAGACCGGTACCGCGCAGGCCGTGACCATCGGGCAAAAAGACAAATACAACGCCGCCAAGCTGACCGAGTACCAGCGCGACCACGCCCTGTACATGGCTTTTGCACCGGCCGAGGCGCCGCGCATCGCACTGGCGGTGATCGTTGAAAACGCAGGCTTTGGCGCTGCCCATGCCGCACCGATCGCACGGCGCGTGTTCGACTACTGGCTGTTGGACCAGTACCCCAGTGAAGACGACATTGCCGCCACCCAGAAGGGCCAAACCAGCCGCCCCGTCGGCACGCCACGCCACAAAGCCGGCATTGCTCTGGGCAATACGCCCTGATCTGATCACGCTCGCCACTCAAAACGCAGGGGGGGTAACACCACGCCTCACTCGGATTTTTGGAGGCATAAAGTTAAAAGTTAATTGTCAAAGGCGGAATTTAAGATAAACTAAATTATTAGATTTCTTGATGCACCTCAGTATGGACGGCAACACCCCCCAATTTCTCAGCACGGCCACAGCAGCCCGCATGCTGGGGCTGTCGACGACCTTGATCCAATCGCTGGTCGACAAAAACGAGTTGCAAGGCTGGAAGACACGGGGCGGTCATCGACGCATTTCATTGCAGTCCGTTCAAACCTACCGCACCCAGACCCGGACGACGACCCACACCACACCCGATCGGAAAGTGCCCGCCATCATGGTGGTGGCCGAAGCGGCAGACACCCTCCAGGATCTGCGCCAACACTGCGATACCTCTGGCTTTGCCATAGAACTGCGGCTCATCGACTCGATCACAGAGGCGCTGCTGATCCTGGGCAGTGAGCGCCCGGACTTGCTGGTGGTGGAAATGTCGATGCCTCGTCCACAGCAAGAAAAAACCATGGCTGCGCTGGAGAACTTCAATGCACGCGGCCGCCCGATCCCCATGGTGCTGCTGACGCAAGACAGCCAATGGCGCGCTGCAGCCGTCGCCGTCAGCCCCATCCAATTGGCCCCAGGCCCCTTGTCGGCCCCCTGGCTGCACGCCTATCTCACTGGAGTGGTCACCACATGTCGCAACTGAAATCCTGGTCACTGTCCACCAAAGCCGACCTGCTGTCACCCGGTCGTCGCCTTCAACCCAAGGGTTTTTTGCTGGCAGCGAATATGCAGGCTCAGTCTCGCCTGGGCCTGAAAGAAACCATCGACGGCCCCGACCCGCGTGGGCAAGCTTTGCGCCATCTGCGGGTGATGCAAAAACGCGACCCTGCATTGCTGGCCACCCAGGCCTGCATTTCGCTGCGGCAACTCTACCAACTGGAAAACGGCGACAGCTCGCTCTTCTACAGCACGGGGCTGCGCAACCAGGCAGGCCGACGGATCGCCGCCCTGCTGGGGGCGTGCTGGGACCAACTCGACACCGCCAGCGCACTGCCTGCGCAAGAACGGCTCTTGAAGCTGGTCACCCCGCCCACTCAGACCACCGAGCCAGCCTCCACCCTGGTGGCGGCCTGACCGCTGAAATCAACACAGGCGCAAGGCCTGCTGCACGATGTGTGCTGCATCTACGCCAAAATGTTCTCGCAGCATGGCCCGGGTGTCGCTGCGACCAAAACCGTCCGTGCCCAGCGTGCGGTAGGCGCGCCCATCGGGCAAATAGGCTCGGACACTTTCAGGGACAGCGCGCACGTAATCACTGGCCGCGACGATGGGGCCGCGGGTGTGAGCCAACAGGCGTGTCACAAACGGCTGTTCGCCACTTGCCTCACAAGCCATTCCATCGCGGGCCAGTTCGCTCCAGCTGGTCACGCTCACCACATCCACCGAAACACCCTGGGCCTGCAGCTGCAGCGCTGCCGCGAGCACTTCGGTCAGGATCGCGCCTGAGCCCAGCAAGGTGACATGCCGCCCCGGCGTCGCGACCTCGAAGGTTTGAAAACGGTAGGCGCCGCGCAGCAAATCCTGCTGCACACCCGTCGGCAGATCGGGCTGCGCGTAGTTTTCGTTCATCAAGGTGATGTAGTAGAAGACATCGCGTTGCTCCACCAGCATTTCCCGCATGCCTTGGTCCACGATGACGGCCATCTCACCGGCAAAGGCGGGATCCCAGGCGCGGCAGTTCGGGATGGTGGCCGCCACCAGGTGGCTGCTGCCGTCCTGGTGCTGCAAGCCCTCGCCCCCCAGCGTGGTGCGCCCTGAGGTGGCCCCCAGCAAAAAACCACGCGGGCGCTGGTCGGCGGCGGCCCAGATCTGGTCGCCCACACGCTGAAAGCCAAACATCGAGTAGTAGATGTAGAACGGCAACATGGCCAAGCCGTGCACGCTGTAACTGGTGGCCGCGGCCGTCCAGCTGGCGATCGCACCTGCCTCCGAGATGCCTTCTTCCAAAATCTGTCCGTCCAGGGCCTCGCGGTAGCTCAGCACCGAACCGATGTCCTCGGGGGCATACCGCTGACCCACGCTCGAATAAATGCCGACCTGCTTGAACAGGTTGGCCATGCCGAAGGTGCGTGCCTCGTCGGCCACGATGGGCACAATGCGCGGTCCCAGCACCGGGTCCTTGAGCCATTGCCCCAGCAGGCGCACGAACGCGATGGTGGTGCTCATCTCCTTGCCGCCAGGCTTCAGGGCAAAACCGGCCACGCTTTCCAGCGCAGGCACCGGCACGGGCTCGCACGCCGTCCAGCGCTGCGGCACATACCCACCCAGCGCCGAGCGACGGGCCTGCAGGTATTGCATCTCCGGGCTGTCGTCCGCAGGACGGTAAAAGCTCAAGGTGCGCGCCTGTTCGTCGCTCAGGGGCAGGTTGAAACGGTCACGGTATTCGATCAGCTCCTGTTCATCGAGTTTTTTCTGGCTGTGCGTGGTCATGCGGCCCTGGCCGGCCGTGCCCATGCCATAACCCTTTTTGGTGTGGGCCAGGATCACCGTGGGTTGGCCGCGGTGCGCAGCAGCCGCTGCGTAAGCGGCATGGATCTTCACCAGGTCGTGTCCACCCCGCTTGAGACCATCGATTTGCTCATCGGTCATGCCTTGCACCAGTCGGCGCAAATCCTCGTTTTGGCCAAAGAAATTGTCGCGGTTAAAGCGCCCGTCCTTGGCCGCAAAGGTCTGCATCTGGCCATCGACGGTGTCCGCCAGGGCGCGGCTGAGGGCGCCGTTGGCATCGCGTGCAAACAAGCCATCCCAGTCACTGCCCCACACGAGCTTGATGACGTTCCAGCCAGCCCCTGTGAACAAGCGCTCCAATTCGTCAATGATGCGGCCGTTGCCACGCACCGGGCCGTCCAGGCGCTGCAAATTGCAGTTGACCACCCACACCAGGTTGTCCAGTCCCTCGCGCGCCGCCAGGGTCAACGCACTCATAGATTCAGGCTCGTCCATCTCCCCGTCGCCAAACACGCCCCAGACCTTGCGCCCGCCGCCATCGAGCAGCTGGCGGTGCGAGAGGTAGCGCATGAAACGCGCCTGGTAAATGGCGCTGATCGGCCCGATCCCCATGGAACCCGTCGGGAATTGCCAGAAGTCGGGCATGAGGTAGGGGTGGGGGTAGCTGGACAGGCCACGGGCGCCTTCGCCGGTGCGCGCGCGCGGGGCCCGGATTTCTTGCCGGTAATGCTGCAGGTCCTCCTCGGTGAGGCGGCCCTCCAGATAGGCCCGGGCATACACCCCCGGTGCACTGTGAGGCTGAAAGAACACCAGATCGCCCAGGTCGCTGCCCTGGCGCGCCCGAAAGAAGTGGTTGAAACCGGTTTCAAACAAATCCGCCGCGCTGGCATAGCTGGCGATGTGCCCACCCAGTTCACCGTAGGCCTGGTTGGCGCGCACCACCATGGCCAGCGCGTTCCAGCGCATCAGCGATGCCAGTCGCTCCTCCAAGGCCAAATCACCCGGGAAAGGCGGCTGGCGGTCGACCGCAATCGTGTTGACGTAGGGCGTGGAGAGTTCGGGCGTCCAAGGCACCTGCCGCTGGCGGGCGTGGCGCACCAGCGCATCCAGCATGAAGCGGGCACGTTGCGGCCCTTCGGTGGCAAGCAAGGCATCCAGCGCCTGCAGCCATTCGGCGGTTTCCTGGGGGTCGGTGTCGTTCAAGGGCACATCGTGCCCTGGGTGCATAGGAATCAGAGGCGCGTTCATAGGGTCAACGATACGCTGCCACAGACAAAACAGGGTACCAAATTGGCGAGTTATCCCATGTAAAACAGCATATTATTCCGTCAAATAAAAATATGGCAGCACATGAAACTTGATCTGATCGACTTGCGCATCCTGTCAGAGCTCCAGGCCGACGGCGCCCTGTCCAACGTGGAGCTGGCGCGGCGCGTGCATCTGTCGCCTTCGCCCTGCTTGGCGCGGGTCAAAGCCTTGGAAAGTGCGGGCGTGATCCAGCGTTACGTGGCGCTGGTCAACGCTTCTGCACTGGGGCTCGGGCTCAACGTGTTCATCAGCATCAGCCTGACCTCGCAAAGCAAGCAGGCGCTCGCCGATTTCGAGCAGCGCATTGCCGAGCACGACGAAGTGATGGAGTGCTACCTGATGACCGGCGACTCGGATTACCTGGTCCGCGTCGTCGTCACCGACATCGCTGCGCTGGAGCGCTTCATCCTCGAACAGTTGACCCCGATCGCGGGCGTCGAAAAGATCCGTTCCAGCTTCGCACTCAAGCAGGTGCGCTACAAAACCGCGCTGCCGCTGCCCGCGCCGTCTGCGCGTTGAGTGCGCGCAGGGCATTGGGGGTAGCGGAACGCGACGTTCTGCTCTCACTGGACGATTTCGGCACAGGCTACTCGTCCCTGAACGACCTCAAGCGGCTGCCACTGAGCAAGGTCAAGATCGACAAGTCCTTCATCGACGAGTTGCAAACCAACGCGCAGTCGACCGCCATCGTCAAATCCATCGTTTCGTTGGCTCAGAACCTGGGCATCAGAGTGATAGCCGAAGGCGTGGAAACCGAAAGCCAGGTGGACGCATTGCGTGTCCTGGGCAATGTCGAGTACCAAGGCTTTTGGTTTGGCAAACCCATGCCCGCCACTGAATTGGGAGCCTGGTACCGCCGGCACCAGCAGCGCGGGCCATCCACCGCAGGCTGAACGCCTGGGGGACCCGTGCCGCCAGCGCCTTAAGGCGCCACACAAGAACGGTTACGCCCTTGCTGCTTGGCCTCGTACATGGCGTCATCGGCGCGACGCATCCAGGCATGCACCCCCTCGTTCGGGTGCCGGGTGGCTACACCAATCGACACGGTGATCTTGGTCTCTCGGATCAACTGCGTGTGCTCAACATCGAGGCGCAGCCGCTCGGCCAAAGCCTGAGCCTGCACCAAGCCCCCAGGCAACAACACCACGAACTCTTCGCCACCGTAGCGAAACAGGCGCTCATCGGTCTGCAAATCGGTCAGCAGCAAATGGGCCAGGCGGTTGAGGCACAGATCTCCAATGGCATGGCCATAGCGGTCGTTGACATTCTTGAAGTGGTCGATGTCGAGCATGAGCAAGGACAGGCCTCGCGGACCGGTATCCTCCGGCAGTTCGGCCAACACATCGTCAAACAGCCGCCGGTTGCCCGCCCCCGTCAGGCTGTCCAAGGTGCTGTCCAGGTAAAGGCGGTGGTTGTCCTGGCGCAAGCGTGTGGCAAACACGTTGATGAAAATCCCCACCAGCAAACTGGTGGCGGCAAAGGTGGCCACATCGGCATCCACCCCATGGCGGGCAGCCAGCAACACATGGGCCAACAAACCGAATCCAGCGAGCCACAAAGCCTCGCTGGCGCGCACCACGAAAAAGCCTGCGACGATGGCTGGATAAAACCAATAGTGGCCTATCGGCCCAAATTGGTATGCCACCAGCAGACTCGCCACCACATACAAACTGGCGACCGCAATGCCAATAGAACGCAGCCACCGGCCACGCAAGCCCAAGTGCGCCAGGCCCAGCAGCACAAACACCAGCCCCAGGTCAAAAACCCCTTGACCCCAGTCCCCGCGGCTCAGCCGCCAAAAGCCAAACGGTGTGATGGCCACAGCCGCCAAGGTGCTCTGAAAAACCAACAGCGCCTGCTCTGGCCGCAGTTCTGTCAAACGTTGCCAATAGTTGTCGAGCAATTTCAAGGGGGTCAACCTTTAAAACGAAACCAGCGGTACCTGTCCCAGCGGCAGGCCGACACCCGCCACCTCGATGCCCCAAGGCCAGGCGTTCGCTGCAAGCCATCGTAACCCGTTTAAGGCCACGGAGAAGCAGCACAGCCGTCGGCTGTCCAGCCGGTTTACCATCGGCCTCAAGATGGCATCTTCAACATGCCCACCCATTTGCGCAAGACTCTGGAGCGGTGAGCACTTGATCCAAGTTCGAGAGCGATGACCATGCAGGAACCTGACAAACTCGAAATTTCTCCCCTCACCCGCACCGATGAGGTCGCGGGTGAGTCCATCACGGTCACCATCTACCAAGTCAACAGCACCGGGTGGCGTCTGCGCGCCACCAACACCCGTGGTACATCCGCTGTCTGGAAAAAGCATTTCGAGACCGAATCCGAAGCCTTGGCCGCCTACGTCTGGACACTGCAGAACGATGGCGACAGTTTCATCAAGCGTGCAGCCACCATGCTCGATGTGATGGATGGCTTCAACCCCTTGCTCCTGCAACCCAGGGACAAGCGCTATTTGGACGCCCAACGGCTCAACAGCTACACGCTGCGCATCCTCAAACCTATCGAGCACTACGCCGGCATGTGGCCTGTGCAAAACCTGATGGGACACAATGTTTCGGCCTACCTCTACAAAGCCGACGCACCGGCTTGGCCTCATCCCTGCAAAGGCTTGCCTGGAGCTCCCAGCAACATCGAAGTCGAGTTCACGATTCCACCGCAATTCATCGAAACCGAAGTGCTCCATGACCGGGGCCTGCGCCCGGTGCTGAACAACTACTTTTTGCGTTGAACAGTGCGGTGTCTCACACATCCAGTGCCTGGCCCTGGCTACCCGCCCGACCTTCAGGACACGGCGGTGCAAACGGTTCTGCAGCAGGCCGAGGCGTTGTCGTCGGGGTGGAGCGTAAGGAAATAAAGACAATTTTTATGTCGTTCACCCCATCTATAGCGGAGGCAATACTGCTGTAAGTTAGAGCCTGTTCCACGGAACTGTGACCAGCAGAGGACCAGAAACGAAAACGCCAACCCGTCGGGTTGGCGTTTTGCGTTGGTTTTGCTGAGCAAAACCGTGTGTGTGGTGGCGCGGCTGGCGGGGATCGAACCCACGACCCTTGCCTCCGGCGGCCAATAGCCTATCTACTGACCTACAGCCGCGTGCATTGTGCAGGAGCATTCTCGCACGCCAGCTTTGGCAGCTGCCGCTTTGCAAGGTCCGCGAAGGGCGGCCCGCTATAATGTCTGGTTGATTCCGGTCAATCCATGCCCTGTCTTTGCAGGGCCATTCATCAGAGGATGTCATGAGCAACAGCCACGATCAGCACGAAGCCCACACTGGCCCCATCAAGAGCCCCAAACAACTGGTTTGGGCCAGCATCGCCTCCTTCGTGTTGCCGGTGTTCATCATCATCGGTCTCGTGTTTTATGTGACCGCAGCCAACAAAGAGGCCCCCGGTGCCAGCGATGCCGAACGTGCCCTGGCCGAACGCATCCAGAAGGTCGGCACTGTGGAAGTGCGTGACGCCAACCGCCCACTCAAGGCCGGCGAAGAGGTCTACAAAGCGCAGTGCTCGGCTTGCCACGCCAGTGGGGCTGCTGGTGCACCCAAATTCGCTGATGCCGGCGCCTGGGGTGCGCGCATCAAGCAAGGCCTTGACACCCTTGTGAACTCTGCCCTCAAGGGCAAAGGTGCCATGGGCGCCCAGGGTGGTGGCGACTTCAGTGACGTTGAAATCGCCCGAGCAGTGGCTTATATGGCCAACAATGCCGGAGCCAAGTTCGAAGAGCCCAAAGCACCTGCCGCTGAAAGCGAAAAGAAGTAAGTTTCTTTTTGCCTTGACAATGCCGACCTTGGGTCGGCATTTTTGTTTTCAGCACAGGCTTTGTGGGCTGAGTACATATCCAAAGCGCGCAGGCAGCGAGGCACGGCTGCAGTCTTGCAGTGCCCAGCGGCCTTGCTCGATGAGTTCGGCGGCCACGGGTACGTCGAGCGTATGCACCAGCCCCAGCCCCTGGGCGGTGTGCAGGTAGAGCCACCCATTTTCATCCATGAGGCAGGCTTGCACTTGGCCGGACAGGCCCGTGTGCGCCGTGACCTGGCCGTCAGAGGCCACACGCCAAACCAGTGGCGTGCTTTCCAACTCGACATAGACCCGCTGCGGACCATTCTGAAAATACCAGCACCCCTGTGCATCGGCTTCGTAGTTGCGCTGAATGAAGTCAATCAGTTTGTCGTGCCGCAGCACCGAGCCTTTGGCGCCCACCAGCCCGCATTGAAAGCTTCCCAGTGCCTGTATGCGATCGTCTCGCATGTGCCACTGCCCCCGGCTGTCCAAACCCAGCCAGCCGTAGCAGTCGGGCACATTCGGCCATTTGGCCATGGCCTGTCGAACGATGTCATCCATGGCGATCCCCTTGCAAATGCGTTGCCGCTTCCAGCAACCAGCGGCCCACCTGATCTGGCAAGCCGCGCACATGGCCGGGCCAGCGTCCGCTGGCAAAACCCACATGCCCGCCATGTCGCGGTTGCCACAACGTCACGCTGGGGCTGACCTCATGGGCACGCGGCAGACTGTGTGCAGGCACAAAAGGGTCGTTGAGCGCATTGACCAACAGCGCCGGTACACGCACACGCGCCAGCCATGGCTTGGCCGATGCCCGGCGCCAATAGTCGCGTGTGTCCCGAAAACCGTGCAATGGCGCGGTGAACACATTGTCGAACTCGTACAAATCGCGAGCCGCCATCAATCCCTCCCGACGGAACAAACCGGGGTACTGCTGGAGTTTGGCCAGGGCCTTGGGCTTCATGCTGCGCAAGAACATGCGGGTATAGACCTGACGGCCAAAGCCTTGGCCAATCGCTCGCCCACTCTCTGTCAGGTCCAGCGGTGAGCAGATGGCCGCCACGGCATCCACCTGCTGCCTGGCCGCCTCGCCCTGCTCGCCCGCCCAGCGCATGAGGGCATTACCGCCCAGCGAGACCCCGGTCGCCAGCAACATCTGCCCACCTGCTTCGCGGTGGTTCTGGCGCAGACGGCGCAAGATCCAGTCGATCTCTTCATGGTCGCCCGAATGGTAGGCACGGGGAGCACGGTTCATCTCGCCACTGCATCCCCTAAAGTGCGGCATGGCCCAGTTCACATCGTGCTCGGCCGCCCAGTCTGCGCAGGCTTGTGCGTAATGGCTCATGGACGAGCCTTCCAGCCCGTGGAACATCACCAGCAAAGGACGCTCGGATGCACTTGCGCTTTGGCGGTCCACGTCAATGAAATCACCGTCGGGCGTTTCCCAACGTTCGCGCAGCAAGGGCCGTGCAGGTGAGCGGCGTTTGCGCGCGTACAGCGCCGACCAGATGGTTTGGAGGTGTCCGCCAGGCAGCCACCAGGGGGCTTGGTAGCGCATCAATGCAAAACAGCTGGACGACCACCCAATTCCGGACCGTCTTGCGCCAGTCCAGGGCTGGCATGGTGGGCCACCATGCGCCAGCCTTGCGGGGTCTTGTGGTAAACGTTGGTGGCCACCACCCAGGCGGTGTGCTCACCCTGGAGCGTCAGCACGCCGATGCGCTCCACCAGATGGTGAACCGCGCTCGCCAGTGCATCGATCTTGTGCACGCGCTCAGGGATGGCCTGCACACCGCCCTTGGCAAACAAGGCCTCGAATGCGCTGCGGATCGCCCCCTGACCGATCAGCCGCTGCCCACCGGGATGCACACACACAATGTCATCCTCCTCGGCCCAGCAGGCCATCAACTGTTCTATGTCGGCTCGGTGAAGGGCTTCGTAGAAGGCTTGTTCCACCTCATCGGGCGAGCCCCCCACCGTAGCAGCCTGTAGTCGTTCGCGTTTCATAAGCTGGACTGGTTATAGCACCCCGATTTTGCCGCGAGACACGCGGTTGCGCCCGCCTGCGGCTGAATCTGCTGAGCGTTGGGATGGCATCGGGCAACAAAAAACCCGGTCACATTGCTGTGCCGGGTTTTCTTGCCGAGGACAAAGAATCACTTCTTGCCGCGGTATTTGCGCAAAGCAGCCAGCTGGGCAGCCAGCACGGCCAGTTCGGCCTGGGCAGAGGCCAGGTCCACTTCGCTCTTGGCGTTGCGGATGGCTTCCTGGGCAGCCTGCTTGGCGGCATTGGCTTTCTCTTCGTCGAGGTCCTTGCCGCGGATGGCGGTGTCGGACAGCACGGTCACGCAGTTGGGCTGCACTTCCAAAATGCCACCGGCGACGAAGACGAATTCTTCGCCACC
>JACCDG010039503.1_pt1 | contig 13727 bp, 14 predicted proteins | sample 7442471 | NCBI WGS metagenome assembly JACCDG01 (sample SAMN15323444, study PRJNA562643) | freshwater metagenome | isolation source: river surface water | place: USA:Blue River Watershed | collected 2017-08-17
ATTTTACCATAAGAACCAATAAAAGCACCCAACAATAATAAGAGTAATTCTTTCCATTCACCCTCAATTGCTGATTTATTTAGGATAGCCCCAAATATTCCCATTATAATAATCATAAATCCACCTAAAACGATAGCGGTAATAAACCACCTACGCTTCATCATGTTACTTAATAATTCTTTAAATCCACCTGATTGTTCTTCTTTCATATTATATTACCATTTAGGAGCTTCTTCTTTAAATTCATCACCATCTTTCTTTTTAGCAGGTTTAGCTGGTTCCTTAACTGTTTCTTTTTCTTTAATGATTACGGTTTTACCACCCCCACCACCAGATGCTTGTTGAGCTTGTTGGTTTGAGTTTGTAATGTTAATTACTGGTGCTGCTGCAGGAGCCGGAGCAGGTTCATCACCTCCACCTGTTATTTGAGTTACACCCCAAGTCCCTAGACCCATAACTGCTGTTGTTGCTACACCTATAATGGTCTTTTTTAATCCTGACCAAGTACCATCATTTGCGCTTTCTACTTCTTCTGACATATTTGTTTGTTTTAAATTTTTTAGTTTATTTTATTAAAATCAGTTATACCTAACTGCTTACCATTTGCATCAAAAAGTCCAATTCTATATGCTGATGATGGTAAAGCATTAGTGTATACTTTTAATAGATTATCTCCAGCAACTACATTCATAGTTTCCTTAGATACTACTTTATTTGCTATATCGAAAATCCTAATTGTTACTGTTCCGGCTGTTTCTGTTTTAACATTCATGGCAACTTCAGATGTTACAAAGGCTGTTTGTAATTTAATACCAACAGAGCTTGTCATCTTAAGATCTTCAGATATTGCCTGTGGCGCGGGTAAAATATCGTCTTTATAACATCCTGTTAAAATCGTGGATATTAATACAATTAAGAGTGTTTTTTTCATTTTTGCCATTTTTACTTTAATATTATTGTTGTCTTTTTCAGTTCGGTTTTATCTCCATCCTCGAGAACTAAATATAAATATCTAACTTGTATGGATTTGGTATAAATTTTTTTAACATTCTCCCCGATTTGGCCGGTAAACTTTTCCCTACTTATTACTTGCCCAGTTTCTTTGTCTATCAAAACCAAAAAATATGTACCCGCTGACGGCAATTCAAAATAAATTGACTGATTATCAACCACATTACTTTCCCCCACATTAAATATCTTCTCAACAGGTGGCTCTGGTGTTGGCAACTCAGGTTTAGTACACCCAGCCAATAATAACAACGTTATTAATGTTACCTTTTTCATTATTTTAGTTTTATTTTTAATTGTTTACCGCTTTTATTAACCGCATCAGTATTTGAAATTGATGTTAATCCCAATATACCCTGAATACCAATTTTTGGTACAAATGTTACTTTATATTCTGTTGTTTTATCTAATATTGTTGAACCATCAGTAATTAAAGAACCTATGGTTATATAATTCCCCTTGTTTGTTCCAAAATTAGTTGGGTTACCTTTTGTTATAAAATCTACCTTTTGAAATTCTAATACGGTATTGTCATAATTTAATTGGAATTGTGTCCCAACCAATTCTTGTTGTAAAGGGTCTACCGATATAGTTACAACTACTTTCCCACCAATATTTTCACTCATAATCATTGTGTTAATTTCGTTTGAAATAGCGTTTGTTGTTAAACTCATACTTCTAATTGAACTACTAGCAACGCTGTTTACTGTTTGTTGAGCTGAATGTGATAAATTTACATCACCTACCCAGGTTACATTTACGTTATAAGTGTTATTCAAAGTGCCACTATTCAAATTAAACGGATATAAACTTCTAGTTGAATTGAATTGTGTGTTCCAATTCGTTTTAGTAATCACGTCATATTCTGATTTGCTATATAATTTCATTAAATAAGTTAATGTAGAATATTCAGTAAGTGATCTTGCCCCAGTTAAATGTTGTAATAATCTATATGTGTCGGCCTCATTGAATAAACCATTACCATCAATATCAGCATTCATAAATTGAATACCAGATGTAAATTCTAAACCACTTTGGTTTCCAAATATTCCACCATTTGATAATTCTTTAAATGCTAAAAATACATCCGAAACAGTTACAATGTTATTGTACAAATTATTTAAATCGGTTTGATTGGTATATGATAAATTTATTCCGTGTTGTTTAAACGTCATATTTGGTGTAAACACAAATTCCGCTTGCAACCCCCAAAAAAAACCAGCTCGTCTTATATTAGATGTAAATGACGAACCCGCAAAATTAAATTCCGTTGGTGTATAAATCCAATATGCCGCCCAAGTCCCATCGTCCCATTGATATGTTACAGGCCCATTCCATAAATCAAATAATTGTAAACTAGTAACACTACTTGCTGAAGTACCTTGTGGGAATTCTCTTTTATCAATTAAGATTTGGTATCGTTGATTTTGAGATTCATAATCATATACCACGCACCACTCTACTTGTCCACCCGATGTTGTTGCTCTAACACCACCACCATTTATTTTTGTGGTATCCAAATCATTTGTTAAATCAACTTTACCCAATCCACTTATTGCTCTTGATGTATTAGTTGTTGTACCCCAAACATTATTCACAAAAGTATTAGCCTTTGCTGTAAATTTTGTTTCGTCTACATTACCGCCAAATTCAAAATTAAATCGTGCAGTTAAGACTTCTCCGTTTGAATGTGTTACGGAATTAGTGTAAAACTCTGTAAATGTCGCATCATCGGGATTAGTCCAAGTTCCAAATTCTACAACATAAGCGCAACTAAAGTTAGCTGGCAAATCATTCCATTGAGAACCACCACCCCATTTAGTTACTGCATAATCTTCATTACCACTATTATTAGGTTCACCACCTGCCCAGTTGTTATATTGTCCAACTATATTTCCATTTAGTTGCCCGTTTGATGTTTTGATTAAAGTTCCAGCTTCAGGCCCAGCATCAATTCTCCATTGTCCTTCCACCACTTCATCGGTTAAAGCAAACCATATATTTTGTTGGGGAACATTTGCAAACACAAACGCATCTTCATCTGCTGAAGTAATTGTTACCAAATAGCCAGTTTGACCTTTGAATGTTTGTTGAGATGAAAGTGTTTTTGCATTTGGATATGTTGCTCCTGTTGATATTGGTCTATAAAAATGACCATTTGTTCCATTATAAAAGAACCCCGTTGGATTTACAGTTGCCGCTACTGATAATACAATATTGCCTCTTACCGAACCTGTGTTTACTTTTAGAGACGCTAAAGCTGTATTAATATTCGCCATCGTTCCCGTTACCACTAAACGAGTCTTATTACCAACTAAAGTAAAACCACTTGCAGCTGTTAAACCCGTTGTTGTGGTTAAATAAAATGTTGTACCTGATGGCGGATTAACCAAACTGATTGATGCTAATATCGTTGCAGTAGAGTTAAATCCACTTAAACTAAATCCACTAGCATCTTGTCCCGTTGTGGATGGTAAAAATGATTTAGAGTCCGGAGCAGATACACTCTGTCCGAACCCTAAAAATGAAATTAGTAAAAAACATATTACTAACAGTTTTTTCATATTACTCGACGATTAAATCAACTTTATTTCCTTTTGCATCAACAGCATCTGATAAAACAAAGAAGAATAAACCGGCAGTATTGGTTAAAGTAGTTTTTGGTGTAAATATTAATTTATACGGTGTACCAACTTTAATTCTTGCAGCTTTAGTTTGATCAATAGAACCAAACGTTAATCTACTACCTTCGTGTGTTGTGAAGTTAGTGATTGTAGAACCCGCATCAAATATTACATTATCCAAACTTAATTTTGAATCATCATAATTCATGATAACTTGTAATCCTGCCAATTCTGCTTTTGTTAATGTTGTTGTTAATACCACTTTACCGTTTTCTAATGTTGACGACACACCCAGTTTAGCGATTTCAACAGCCTCTGTTTTATAAGCCATCGATATTGATGCGCTCATAGTTTTTATTGTGTTCACTTCACCATTTACCGAATTGGTGTATATTCCAGAACTTATTCTACTAGCAATTACTGCTGGATCAGATGAATGTGACCAGTTTAAATCTCCACCCCAAGCAAATACTGCATGAACTTCTTTTATTGGTGTGTCAATTAATACTCTATTCTTAACCACACCATCTAACCAACTCTGATTTAATAAACCACTATACCATCTAACTGATGTTGATGTTGATGTTGGTATCATTGCGGTTGTTGCCATATTTTGACCCATAACATGAGCAAATAATGCGTAAGAATCTGCCTCACCAAATGTATTTGCATTAAGTGTAACTTTACCAACTCTTTTCTCCAATGCTGGTAGTGTAAAGAAGTTAGGCGTACCACTACTATCTGTTTGTGAATGCCCTAAAAATGCTTTATATGCATCTGATACTGTCACGATATTATTCATCCACGCTTTAGTCATTGCCGGTCCAACAAATACACCAACTGAATCACCAACCTTAACTTGCGTTGTGAAAAGTGCTTCACCACTAGCATCTAATGGTAATTGAGCAATTGGTTGTTGTGACCAATCGATATCGCCACTACCATCAGTTTTCAATCTCATTAATTGAACATTATGATCGGTAATTGAATATCCTTGCGGAAATAACACTTTAACTTTAAATTGTGACGTGTTACCGACAACCCCACTTAAAGATGACGAACCACCACCATATATTGTTCCAACATTAGTGCCAGTTGTGTCTGTACCTGTAGCTAAATCTATTTTAAAAATATTATTATAAGTGTTCTGATCTTTTAAAATATATTTTTGTGTTGCGATCAATCCGTTAATAGATTGATCAGCTCTTTGAACTGTTAATTGACCAACATTCCAGTCAGCATTTACAGCATAATTCCAGGGTGTTAATCCATATTGAACATCTAAATCATTATCACTCGCACCACCGTTTGGTGTGAATTTATAGTTGTTCCAACCAGTGTAGAAAGTTTGTGCTGATGTTCCTTGGTTAAAAACTGTAGAAACATACGTTAACGCTTTATTATTAAACTGATATCTGAACCAAAGATAACGTGGGTTCTTTATTACGGTACCTTTTGTTAAATTATATTTAACAGTAATAGTATCACCTACCTTTAATCCAGTTGTTGGTGTTAAAGATTGTGATATTGTTAATTGTGCAAATGACGAAAGAGATATCATGAATATCCCTAAAAATAAAATTAGTTTTTTCATTTTTATTTTTTATTAAAAAATACCTTGTTTATTAAAGACTCACAAGTCTTTTTAATTGCTGAAGAAAGTGCTTGTTGATTTATTTTATCACTTCCTTCATCAGTTATTAATGTTGATGTTGAAATTTCAGAACTAGATTCTTCTGCAACAGCGTCTTTTATTTTTTTACCCGATTTATCTGTTAAGGTACCCTTCATTGTTACTAAAGTCTCTTCAACATCAGAATGAAAAACAGATATATTTCTTTTAGTCCTATTCACATCAAAATACATGATCTCCGAACTAAAAACTAAATCCGCCGATTCCTTATCCTCAACAATATTGAATCCCTTTTCCTGAAGAATCTCCTCAAAGATGTTTTTACAACCAAAAGCTAAATTTCGATTGTTCGCTAACTTACCAATTTTGATTTTGTTCTCTACACCTGATATGTAAACTGATTTAGGATCTTCGATCGGATTTACTATATATGAGTATAACCCAAAGAACCCAAAAACAACTAATAACGGTAATAGAGACACGTTTAGTGTTTTATTTCTTGCCATACTGATAAATATCATTAAGGCAACTACTAGTACACAACTTGCCCGATTTTTATATTATTTTATATTAATTTTTTGTTTTTCTTGATTTTTCGAATACTTATTGTTATCTTTGTTAAAGATTTAAAATTTAAAAAGAATTCAATGAGACAAACAAAACATACAATGTCGTTTATTATCTGTTCAAAATGGGCGGATGAGCGTGCTATGTCCAAAAGTCTCAGAGACACACATATTTAAGTTGTAATAAACTTATATGAAAACCCTGGGACACAAATCTCAGGGTTTTTTGTTTTATGGGCCGGATGTCAATGGCAGACCACCTGATTTGCAATCAGAGTGAATGGGTTCGATTCCCAACGTGTCCACTTTATATTGAAATGTAGCTCAATGGTGAGAGCATCCGCCTGATACGCGGAAGGTTATAGGTTCGAATCCCATCATTTCAACACTAGGAGATGAAGCTAACTTAGTAGAAGCGAAGGACTGAAAATCCTTAGGAATTGGAGCGTAACCAATCATCTCCACAATGACCTCGTAGCTCAATTGGATAGAGCACTACACTTTTAATGTAGGGGTTCTGCGTTCGAGTCGCAGCGGGGTCACATAAAAATAAAAATATGGAAAAGACAGACACAGTAGCTTTAGATAGCTTTAGAAGAAGAATGATCAAATTAGGTATAAACATAGAGTTTGTGGGGAACTATCCTTGGGTTTATATTGAAAAGATCAATGGAAAAAGAGTAACTGAAAGATTCTGTGGTAATCATGGATTCACTGTTTGTTTTTTACCGATAAGACCTGGTCAGAAAATGGAACTAACTGATATAGGTGAAATAATGAAACTTGTACGAAAGTATAGGTAAAACATGGGTGTGGTGCAATGGTAGCATTCCGGTCTCCAAAACCGTCGATGGGAGTTCGAATCTCTCCACCCGTGCTAAAAAATGAAATTATGAAAAAACAATTCGACATGCATTAGTTAAACTAATGCAAAATGAAAAACAAAGAAGAACGAGTAAAACAAATGAATTCAATTTACAATTATTGTTTCATTTGTAATAAACGAAATGGTAGTTGGTATTATGATTGTCACCCATCAAGTTTTCATGCTCCCAGACATGGCAACGGTAAGATCGTAAATCAACGAGAGTGTAGAAGTTGGAAACATAACAGAAAAACACAATGGAAAACAAAGAATTAGAGTTTAAGTTAAAAGCGCAGGCGCAACTTGAACAGATAAAAGAAGAAAGAAAAAAAAGAATTAGGGATTATTGGGAAAATGAATTAGGTAAATTCAATGAACCATATGATGTACCAAACTTACCAGTAGTTGATGAACAAGAATGGAAAGAATTTTATGTTCCGAAACTTATTGAGGCTGGTGCGATCCCTAAAAAAGATTTGATTGATGGTCAAGTCTACATTGGGCGACATAGAAATGCTAATGTTCAAAGATGGGATGCAAAAACAAACAAATTCAATCATATGAGATGGAAATTTGGTTGGTTGGGTGATGATTGTAACCATTTTGAAGATGATGATGGATTTGCTTTATTTGTACCAATTAGATTAGGAACAGAAGATGATTGGAATGAAGCAACAAAATAAAAGTGGTCTCATAGTTTAATGGAAAAACGTCTCGCTACGGACGAGATGAGTCGGGGTTCGAATCCCTGTGAGACTTCTAAATAAGTCAGGTTGTCCGAGAGGAAAGGAGGTGGTCTGCAAAACCATTCACATTGGTTCGAATCCAATACTTGACTCTGTGGTTGTAGCTCAGTTGGTGAGAGCGTCTGATTGTGGTTCAGAAGGTCGTCGGTTCAATTCCGACCAATCACCCCATATTGCGGGGAGATTAGGTAATCCGCCAGGTCTCATAAGCCTGTGCATTCGAGTTCGATTCTCGGCCCCGCAACATTTGAACTTTTGTTCTTTTTTTAAATATTTATTATTAAAACTAATAAATGCCAAGAAAACAAAAGTTATATCATTACATTTATAAGACAACAAATCTCATAAATGAAAAATACTACATCGGAATGCACTCAACAGATAACCTTGAAGATGGTTATATTGGAAGTGGGAAACGATTGTGGTATTCAATAAACAAGTATGGTAAAGAAAATTTTAAGTGTGAAATCCTTGAAATGTTGCCAGATAGAAGTTCTTTGAAAGATAGGGAAAAGGAATTAGTAAATGAAATTTTATTAAAAGATCTTATGTGTTTAAATTTAAAAATTGGCGGTGAGGGTGGTGGTAAATTATGGAATGCTGAACATGCAAAAAAATTTCACGCGGCTGGAGGTAGATCGGTTCGATTAATGTTTCATAAAATACATAATCATAAAATGAAAAATGATGTTGAATATAGAAATAAGGTTATTGAAAAATTAAAAGGAAATAAAAGTTTTACTGGAAAAAAACATAAAGATGAAAGTAAAAAGAAAATTGGTGAATCTAATTCAATAAAACAAATGGGTGAAAAAAATTCACAATTCGGCACCTGTTGGATAACCAATGGAAAAGAAAATAAAAAAATAAAAAAAGAGACCGTAATACCTACTGGTTGGTTTTTAGGTAGAAAAAAAAATTTTTGATTTTTTATGATATAATTTTTTTTTATTCAAAAAAATCATTTATTTTTGCATAACAAATCGCGTGGTAGAGCAGCGGTAGCTCGGAAGGCTCATAACCTTTAGGTCGGAGGTTCGATTCCTCCCTACGCAACTAAAACTTTTAATACAATGGCGAAAGCACCTAGAACATCGAAAAGAGTTGCAAGTAAAGCTAGTAAAGCACTTAAAAGTGGTAAAACTAGTAAAACAACAAAAACTTTGGCGGGATCTGCTTTAAGACAACGTAGAAGAAAGTAAAAGACATATAAGCGACGACGGAGGTGGAACCCCTCTGTCTATAAATCCCAAAGAGCTGTCTTGAGTGCGCATATCAGAGCGGTGAGGGTAGAGTTACTATAAGTCGGGAGTAATTAACCCAATACGAAAATGTAACCACAGATATAGGGATATATTTGTTATGATGTTCAATGGGAATGAAAAGCTTGTATTTTATTGATTTAGGTTCTGGTAGGATTTAATAACTAATGTTTTACAATTTAAACAAGTGGTTATAAAATGAATTTGAAGAATGACGCTACCGTCAAGAATATAAATCAATAAGGTTTAATTACGTTGGGTATGTAGTTTAAAAAGAACAATATCCTAATAGATGAAGGTGTGAGCGATCACCTTACCGAACGTAATTGAATTTAAACCTAACTCAACGAGGACTTTGTCAACCAGAGCATGACTCGGATGGTGCAACTTAAGGTGAGTTAGAATTTTTGGTCCTGTAGTTAATCGGCTATAACGCCGCCCTGTCACGGCGGTATGCCGGGTTCGATTCCCGGTGGGACCGCGATTGTTAGTACGTTGGCTTCGTACAAAAAACTTGGATAATGAATGGCCCCACTGGTAAATAAACAATCCACCAAGAGAAAGGAATCTTATGGACGCATAAGATGTGAAAGTTCGCAACTAAACCTACTTACACTTTGAAAGGTAAAGTGAAATGGAGGCTTGCCAGAGTGGTTGAATGGAACGGTCTTGAAAACCGTCATACTGGAAACGGTATCTGGGGTTCGAATCCCTGAGCCTCCGCACATTAGTAAATTTGGGTAGGTAGCAGAAATGGAAGATGCACCGTATAGAGGCTATATACGGGACGCGGTGACGGACTCTGAAGTACAAAGAGTTGAAGTAGAAGATTACGCATCGTTATGGGTTCGAATCCCACTCCTGGCCCACAGGTCGTCTTTTTTGTGCTCTGTGTATGAGGGAACTGTTGAGACGTTAACGATAACAGTGAATACTGCAGTGATGCGAGTAGTACAGCAATGACACCCTTTTATGGATTGTGGGACAATCCTAGTCTTTTTCTTACCACAGTGGTTTTGAGACTTTAAACTAAAAACTTAAAGGTCAAAAAATAGGGACATATAAGTTTTACCTGAACTTGTCCCGAATTGCTCGGTTCGACTAGTGGTTAGGTCGCGTCCCTTTCACGGACGTAGCACGGGTTCGAATCCCGTACCGAGTACTTAGATCTTTGTTACTATGAAAAAGAATTTTTTATTATTTTTTGTTGCTATTTTGATGAGTGGTTGTTATATCACATATAAAACACCACAAAGTAGAAGGGGCACCAGACCATTTTTTTATTCACCAAGAACACACCATGGTCCGTTCTATAAACACCCAAAACCAAAACAAATGAAACCTCATTTTAACAAAGAATTACCTCGTTAAAATTATTTTCTTTTTACCCAAACGATTTTGCCTCCATTTTTTAACTTATTGTATGGATCAGAAAATACACTACCAGTTATATTATGGAAAATTAATGGTACACCATCTTTAATTGCACCTACAACACCAACATGGGTATTCATACCAAAACCTTTACCACCAGAAAGTGTTTTTCCTTTAGTTATATTCCCATTTTTATCTTTTACAAAATAATTTTTACCAGCTTCGTAGAACGCTTCTTCATGATGACTAGATGGTGGGAAAAAGATACCTACAACATCATCCACTTTTAATGTAGATGCACTTGGTTGATTTATTGTTAATCCCTTATTTATTGTTTTAATAGCTTCAGACATTGGGCCATTATCTTCCCAACCGCCAGCTTTATCGATCGCAATATATACTTTAGTTATTGCATCAATAAATTTAGGATTTAGATTTGTGTAAACTGACCACACTCTTTTACCAACACCATCAAGATCGTGTGCTAACCATGCATCACCAACAAAATCTAATTTTTCAGAAAAATCGTTAACAAACTGACCACAACTAGCTTGACCTGCTCTACATACGTACATTGAGTCAGTTGCTTTTAATTTATCTAACGAAAATAGTGATTTAAAATCTCCAGAAATACTTGAACTTATAGCGCTATCTTGAGCGGGTTTTTGATTTGTAGGTTGTGTTGTTTGATTAGTAGTTGTAATTCCAAGTTTTCCTTTTGTTATTCTACCAGGAAACCCAGTTTGTTTTATACCATTATCCGCTTGATATTTAGCAACAGCGGCTCTTGTGGCTTTTCCAAGAACACCATCTACACCATCTTTATTTGGTCCTGATTTTCCTAATAGATCACCATAACCCTTTTGTTTAAGAAGTTCTTGTACTTTTCTAATAGTTTCATCCTCGTTAAGTATTTCTTTATTTTCCTTAACATTATTGTTAATTAGATACTTAAGTTGACTTTCCGTGATTATGATGTTTTTTCCCATAAAATTAAGTTACTTCATATAAATATACAGATAAAAGGATATTTATATATTATATCCTATTGAAAATGGAGAAGAAAAGAAAAATTTACATATCAGAATCTCAATTAAATAATTTGATTAAACATATTGTTGTAGAACAGCAAAATGTTGTTGAAAATATTGAACCATATAATTGCTTAGATAAAGAGAAGTCAATGGCGGTACAATATGCGATTGCACATGGTGTTGATCCTATTTTTGTGAAATATGCGTTAGGAATATTAGGTAGAGAATCTGATTACGGAAAGATTTATGGGGCATACGCAAAGAAAGCTGCCCCAGAATATATAATGAACAAACTTTCTGAAGTTGTTCCCGGTTTTAAATCATTGTTACAATGGGGGGCTAAAACAGCTTTTGATAAAGATAATTGGGTTCCTAGTATGGGCATTGCACAGATGACCCCAGATGTTGCAAAAAAGTATGGTGTTAATCTAGAAGAACTAATGACACTTAGTGGATCGTTATATGCGGCTTCTCGTTATTTACGCGATTTATATAATATAACTCAAAAACATTACGATACTGATCAACAATCTAAAGTTGTTTATAATGGTAAATTAATATTAAACCCTAGCTCAAGCGGTAATGCTGCACTAGATGCAGCAATTATGTCCTACAATTTAGGACCTGGTAGATTCAATAAGAGTTATTGTACAACAAATAATACCGAATATATGGCACCATGTGAATCTCCAAACGGTATTGTTAAACCATTTCCAAAAGATAAACCAGATTTCATATTAAAAGTTAATAAAAATCAACCGGTTAAAAATTATATTCCAACTATAAAAACTGAAACCAGTTCTGGATATATCAGTAGTACGGGTTATTTGAAAGAAGTAACAACTAGAGCAAAAGGATTTGCATGTATTAATAAGTAATTTTTTTACTCATCATTCTAGCTTCTTTTTCCATTGGTCCATATTTTCTACCATATTTCGCGTATTCTTTAAAATACGTAGTATAAAATCCTACGAATCCCATTCTCTCATATTGAACCCAATGAGCTAATTCATGTTTTAAAATAGATTTATCTTTTTTATACTTACTTTCAATAAATGTACCAAATGGGGGGATTGTAGCAGCCATTTGACTACCAGGTATATCAAATGGGATGTAATAAATCTTATCTTCTTTTATTGAAAAGATTGACATACTAACTAGGGCGATCGAAAAACATAATTTCATCATAAGTCCATATTTTTATTGAGAACAAAAGTAATAAACTTTTTTAAAAATCAAAAATATTTTTTTAGTATTCACAATTTTTGTATTTTTGCATATACTTATATAAACGATGACGAATATAAATAACATATTGACGCTTAGTACTAGACCAGTTAACAATGGTAATGGGTATGGTGTGCAACCGTTATGTTACTTATGTTCGGATATCAATAAAGGATAAAATAAAATTTAAAACTTATATCGAGACCCGAACACAAAAATGTTCGGGTTTTTTGTTTTAGTTAAATTTTCTCCTTATATTAGTATTGTTCTTTGACATTGTGGGAAAAAAAAAATGCCTGGGTGATGAAATCGGTATACATGCAAGACTTAAAATCTTGTGGGCCGTAAGGCCCGTGCGGGTTCGACCCCCGCCCCAGGTACAAATGTAATGATCCATAAATGGATGACTGGACAGACGCTAAGTATGAAGAAAACATCACACTACAATAAAAGTAGTGAAAAGACAGTTTAACAGTACAGACATTACATGAATTGGGCCCATAGGTAAAGGGATATACCCTCTCACTTCTAATGAGATATTCCTAGTTCGAGTCTAGGTGGGCCTACCAAAGTTTTTTATCGAACTATTGACTATTTATAATAAAATAGTTATTGTTCGAATATGAAATGTTTAAAATGTGATAAAGAACACAATGGTTCTTTTGGTAGTGGTAAATTTTGTTCCAAATCTTGTGCCAATTCAAGAGTGAGAACAGAAGAAACAAAGAAAAAAATAAGTGAAGGCGTTTTAAAATCTGAATGGTGGAAAAATATTGACTATAGTCATAATTCCAATATAGAAAAGATTGAAAAAAATAAAGCAACTTGGAAAGAAAAAAGAAATTGGGAAACTGCACATATATCAAGTATAAAGAAATGGTATAAAGAAGAAATGAATGATACTTGTGAAGAATGTGGAATTGATGATTGGAATGGAAAAAGATTACCAAAAGAAGTTGACCATATAGACGGTAATACAAATAATAATTCTAAAGATAATTTAAAATTATTATGTCCAAATTGTCACTCACAAACTGACACTTGGAGAAGAAAAAAATAACTAGATGTAGAGGAGCCCGGCTTTTCTCGCTCGCCTTGGACGCGAGAGCACGTTGGTTCGAATCCAACCATCTAGACAAAAATGTTCCAACAGTTCTCTGAATAGGGTTCTATAAAGAAAAGAAACTGTGCATAGTTTCACGACAGGAGGGTCACCTGTCAAATTTGTTGGTGTAGCTCAATGGTGGAGCAATCGGCTGTTAACCGATAGGCTATAGGTTCGAGTCCTATTACCAACGCAACAATGGCCGAGTGGTGAAATGGGAGACACGCTAGTTTTAGGCACTAGTGTCGAAAGACGTGAGAGTTCGAATCTCTCCTTGGTCACA
>JACCDG010745159.1_pt1 | contig 13727 bp, 17 predicted proteins | sample 7442471 | NCBI WGS metagenome assembly JACCDG01 (sample SAMN15323444, study PRJNA562643) | freshwater metagenome | isolation source: river surface water | place: USA:Blue River Watershed | collected 2017-08-17
CCTCTCCTCGATCGGCGAGGAAATCCGGCCGGGTTTTTCGGTGGGGGCCTGATTTGCCCCTCCGGCGCTGCCTGGATGCCGGAGCCCCCGGTTGTCGGACCTGGACCTCGAGCGGATCTCGCTGCGCCCCGTGCGCTCGTCGGCGGAAGGCCCGCCGCAACGCCGACCAGCTCGTCGCGGCCGACGCTGTCGCCGCATGGCGTGCAGCTCATGGCGACTGGTGCCCCGGCTGGAAGCGACCTGCTCACCCGGCGACTGACCTGACGGCAGAGCACGGCGCCAACCCGGTGGGGTCCCGGTCCGTGGCCGGTGTGCTCTGCCGGTCCTGCAACTCAGCGAAGCGTGACCGGGGGTGACGACGTGGGCCGACCTCGTGTTGCCGACGATCGCCGCCAGGGTGCTGACCCGCCGTCGCTCGAGCTCGTCACCCCGATCGGCGTCGACCTCGCCGTCCCTGACCCTGACCCGGACTGGTCCGAAGCGACCGTCGCCGAGTGGCGAGCCTGGTGGGGCTCCGAGGTCGCCCGCCTCATCGAACCCGAGTCGGAGACCCCGATCGTCCGCCGGCTCTTCGACCTGCTCGACCAGGCCGCCCGCTTCGAGGCCGCCGGCCGCCTCGAGCCGATGGTCGCCGGGTCGACCGGCCAGCTGGTCATCAACCCGCTCCTCAAGCACGCGCAGGGGCTGCGCGACGAGGCCCGCCGTGACGAGTCGGTCCTGGGTCGTGGCCCGAAGCGCCGCCTGGACCTGGGCATCAAGTTCGGTGACGCGGCCCGGTCCCTCGACGAGATCAATCGGAGGCTGACTGGTGGTAGCAACAGCGGCCCCACCCCGACCCCGCAGGACCCCCGCCAAGCGATCGACGCGAGGGCGCGCGAAGCCTGATCTGTGGCCGTCGCTGGGCGACATCGCCGAGCTGTGGATCGAGCAGAGGCTGATTCACGGTGAGGGTGACTTCCATGGCCGCCCGTTCCGTCTCACCGCCGACCAGAGGTTGTTCCTGTGGCGCTGGTACGAGTACGTGCCGGGGTCGTTGTCGGAGCACGGCGAGATGTGGGTCGCCGCGGTCCGGGCCGGTGAGGTCCCGCCCCGGCACCTGATCGCGGACCCGCCGGAGTGGCGGTACCGGGAAGCGTTCCTGTGTATGCCGAAAGGGGAGGGCAAGACCGAGTTCTGCGCTGCGATGGGTGTGCTGGAGTTCGCCGGGCCGCCGGTGATCGCTCCTCGCTCGCCGAACGTCCCGATCGCTGCCGCTTCGTTCGACCAGGCCGACGAGCTCTTCGGGGCCGCCCGCACGATGTGCGGTGGGGCGAAGGGCGCGGAGGTGCCCGAGTCGCCGCTGGCCGGGCTGTTCTCCGTGTTCGACACCGAGATCCTGTTCGCCGATGGCCGCCCTGGTCGGCTGTTCCGGGTGGCGGCGCAGGCAGGCACCAAGGACGGTGGGAAGCCCACGTGCTTCCTCGCTGACGAGATCCACGAGTGGAAGGGCACGAAGGCCCGGCTCCACACGGTCATCGCGAACTCGATCATGAAGCGCCGCAAGGGGTGGGTGCTGAACATGACGACGGTGGGGGCGGGGACGTTCTCGTCGCCACCGAGGGACTCCGATCCGCTGTGGTGGAAGATGTACACGCAGGCGCTCGAAGCGATCCGCTGGCCGGAACGCCACCCCCGTCTGCTGGCCATGGTTCGCCAGGCGCCCGATGGCCTCGACCCGCTGAAGCGTGGCGATGTCGAGAAGGGGATCCGTGCGGCGTCGGCCGCCGCCGATGTGTTCTGGGACGTGGCCGACCGGGTGGAGCGGTTCTTCGACCCGAAGGTCCCGAAGCACGAGTGCATCCGGTACTTCTGGAATCGCCCGACGGACGCCGACGAGGAGTCGTGGCTCGAGGAGCACCCTGGCGCGTGGGCGCAGGGCGCGCGACCGAAGACGAAGATCAAGGCCGGCGCCGAGGTTGGCGTCGCCGTGGACATGGCGCTGCGGCATGACTCGGTGGCGGTGTCGTGGGGGCATGTTCGGGCTGACGGGCGGGCTGTGGTGCGGTGCCGGTTCTTCACCGCCCGGGCCGGGAAGATTGATCACCTCGAGGTGTGGCGGTTCATCACCGAGACGTTGGCCGCCGAGTTCCGCATCCAGTGGGTGGCGTACGACCCCCGCTTCTTCGAGCTCCCGGCGGTGATGGCCGAGGAGCAGGGCTTCAACATGGTGGAGTTCCCGCAGTCGCCTGAGCGGATGGGACCGGCGTGCGGGCACGCGTTGGACGAGATCGTGAACGGCCGGGTGCTGCACGACGGCGACCCGGCGTTGGCGGCGCACGTGAACGGTGCTGCTCGGCGTGAGGGTGAGCGTGGGTTCACCCTCAGCAAGTCGAAGTCGAAGGGCCACATAGACGGTGCGGTGTCGCTGGTGATGCTGCTGTGGACGTTGGCCGCACCGCCGGACCCGCCGCCGCCGGCGGCCGTCCCGCTGGTGATGATGATCGGAGGTGGAAGCGAATGACCGCAGTGAGTCTCCCCGATCGTGTCGCGGCCCGTCGTGTCGTGCAGGTGAACCTGACCCAGGTGGTGCTGTCTGTGCTGGCGGCCCCGTTCTTCGCTCTGGGCTGGCTGGTGGGCGGGGTCGTCTCGGCGGTGCTGTGGGTGTGCGCTGCGGTCGCTGTGGGGTTCGACGCCGGTCGCGGCCGGGTCGGTGACCTGTCTTGATGCTCGCCGAGCGGGTCGCTGCCCGCCGCGGTGGGGACGTGGAGCGGGCCGAGTGGCCGGGGTGGCGTGAGGTCATCTCCCGTTCCGGGTCGGTGCGCTCGTCGGCCGGCGTGAACGTGACCGTTGAGCGGGCCCTCGGGGTGACCGCCTGGTACTCCGGTGTCCGCTACCTGACCGACTCGGTGGCCGGTCTGCCTGTGCACACCTACCGGGACACCCTCGGGGGCGCCCGGAACCTGCGTGCGAACCCCATGTGGCTCTTGTCCCCCGATGACGGGGTGCCCCGGTTCTCGCTGGTCGAACACTGGATGATGTCGCTGCTGCACCGAGGGAACGCCTACGGCTACAAGGTTCGTGACAGTCTCGGTCGGGTGGTCGGGCTGCGGCCGGTCCACCCCGATCGGGTGAAGGTCGGCCGGGCCGACGACGGCACGAAGGTCTTCAAGATCGGCGACGCCCCGTACACCGCCCGGGAGATCCTCCACATCCCCGGCCTCTCGTACGACGGCATCGCCGGGCTGGACCCGATCAGCCTTCACCGTGGGGCGCTGGGTGTGGCTGCGGCGGCCGACGAGTTCGCCGGCCAGTTCTTCAACCAGGGCGACCACACGAGGGCGTACATCGCCGTCCCGCAGACCCTCACCGAGGACCAGGCCACCGACCTGAAGCGCCAGTGGGAACGGTTCCATCGGGGGATGGCGAACGCCCACGAGCTCGGGGTGCTGGGCAACGGCGCCGAGTACCGCACCGTCGGCCTCGACCCCGAGCAGACCCAGCTCCTCGAAACCCGCCAGTTCGAGGTCGCCGAGATGGCCCGCATCCTGCGCATCCCGCCACACAAGCTGTACGACCTGAGTCGGGCGACGTTCTCGAACATCGAGCACCAGTCGATCGAGGCAGTCGTCGATTCCATCCGCCCGTGGGTGGTCCGCATCGAGGCGCACGTCAACAACGACCCGGACCTGCTGCCCGGCCGCGGTCAGTTCATCGAGTTCGAGCTCGAGGGCCTGCTGCGTGGCGACACCGCGACCCGCTACGCCGCGTACTCGTCGGCGGTTGGTCGGCCGTGGATGCTCGGCAACGAGGCCCGCCGCCTGGAGAACATGGCGCCGCTGCCGGAGCTGGACGAGGTCGCGGAGCAGGGCAACGCCCCGTCGTCGCAGTTCGATCACCCCCAGGAGCCGGCCGATCACCCCCAGGAGGTGACCTCATCGTGAAGTTCACCATCGAGCGGGCTGTACCTCTCGCTGACCTCGAGGTCAAGGGCCGCACCGTTACCGCGTACGCGGCGGCGTTCGACTCGCCGGCGTCGGTCTACGATCCCCAGTTCAACCCGGCCCGCCACCTCGAATCGGTGGCGCGCTCTGCGTTCACCCGTGCCCTCAACGGAGGCGCCGGCCGCAAGGCGAAGGTGCTGTTCAACCACGGCAAGACGATCGACGGCACCCCCAGCGAGCGGTACTCGATGCCGATCGCGACCCCGGAGGAGGTCCGGGCCGACGGTCGCGGCCTTCTCACGGTGTCGCGTTACGCGAACACGCCGCTGGCCGACGAGGTGCTCGAGCTGATCCGCAACGAGTCGATCACCGGGCAGTCGTTCCGCGGCCCCGTGTACAAGTACGCCGAGCGTGGCGGGATCGTGGAGCTCACCGAGTGCGGGCTCCGCGAGTACGGGCCGTGTCCGTTCCCTGCCTACGCCGACGCCGAGATCGTGAGCATTCGTTCCGCGGCCGACCTGATGGAAGCCGTCACGGATCTCACCCCTGAGCAGCGCGCCGAGCTGGCTCGTCTGCTCTCGTCCAGCAACACCAGCAACAATCCCGACACTCCGATCGTGGGACTCGACGCCGCACCCGCCCCTGAGGGCACTGCGGCTGTCACTCCTGACGAGGACCCGTCGACCGTCGACCCCGCTCGGGGCGACATCGACCTGCTGGCGCTCGCCAACGAGCGGCGCCGGCTCGAATCCTGAAAGGGATCACCATGCCCGAGAACAACGACGCGCCCGAAGTGGCGCGTGCCCAGACCCCGACCGAGCTGCGCGACGAGCGCGGCCGTGTCCTGTCCCGCATCGACGACATCATCGAGACCGCCCGCGCCGAGGCCCGCTCCGAGCTGACCGACGCCGAGCGTTCCGAGCACGACGAGCTCGTGGCCCGTGCCGCCCAGCTCGGCGAGGACATCACCCGCGCCGAGGGTGCCATCGGTGACGCCCTGCGCTTCGACGCCCAGCGCGCCCGTCTCGACCCGCCCGCCGCGAACCCGGTCGTGCAGGTCGGCTCCGAGCCGACCACGTACAACCCGGGCGCGGACCACAGCTTCTTCGTGGACGCCTACCGGTCCCGGTTCCTCGGTGACGACGGCGCCGCCCAGCGGCTCCAGCGCCACGGCGTTGAGGTCTCCCGCAACGAGGGCATCGACGTGTCCCGTGACGTCGCCAGCAGCGCGTTCGGTGCCCTCGTGGTGCCCCAGTACCTCACCGAGCTGTACGCCCCGCTCGCCCGGGCCGGTCGCCCGTTCGCGAACATCTGCATGAGCCTCCCGCTCCCCGACGAGGGCATGACCCTCAACATCCCGCGCGGCACCACCGGCACCGCCGCCGCCGCGCAGGCCAACGAGAACGACGCCGTGCAGGAGACGAACTTCGACGAGACCACCCTGGCGGTCAGCGTGCGCACGTACGCCGGCCAGCAGGACGTGTCCCGCCAGGCGCTCGAGCGTGGCCGCGGCATCGACCAGATCATCTACGCCGACCTGGCCGCCGACTACGCCACGAAGCTCGACAACGCTCTGCTGATGGGCGCCGGCACGTCCGGCACCCATCTCGGCGTCACCGAGGTCTCGTCGATCAACGCCGTGACCTACACGGACGCGTCGCCGACGGTCGCCGAGTTCTTCCCGAAGCTGCACGACGCCATCCAGCAGGTCAACTCGAACCGGTACCTGCCGCCCTCGGTGATCGTGATGCACCCGCGCCGCTGGGGCTGGTTCCAGTCCGGGCTGTCCACGTCGTTCCCGATCGCGTCGCAGGCCGGTGCCCCGGTGAACAGCGTCGCCGTGAACCAGGCCGTCGAGTACGGCCAGGTCGTCGGCCAGATCGGCGGTCTCCCTGTGGTGACCGACGCGAACATCGCGACCGACCAGGGTGGCGGCACCGAGGACTCGGTGCTGGTCCTGCGTGCCGAGGACATGCTGCTCTGGGAGCAGGGTGACGGGTCTCCTCGCGAGCTCCGGTTCGAGGAGACCGCCGGCGGGAACCTGATGACCAAGCTCGTGGTCTACGGCTACAGCGCGTTCGCGGGTGGCCGCTACCCGAAGGCCATCGCCGAGATCACCGGAACGGGCCTCGCGGCGCCCACCTTTTGATCTGAACTAACACCTACCTTCTAGTAAGGTGGGTGGATGACAGATCAACCCGCGTTCCGGTGTGGACGCTGCAAGGCGAAGAGGCCGGGATCGGACTTCCACCCCAGCCAGCAACACACCGGAGCGTGGTGCAAGCAGTGCATGGCCGAGTGGCATCAGGGGCGGGCTGGTCCCGCCCCCGAGCCCAGGCCGTGCGAGTGGTGCGGCGAGATGATCGCGAACCCCGTTCAGCACAGGCAGAAGTACTGCAACGCCAACTGCAAGCAGCGGGCAGCGTGGTGGCGCAACCATCCCCGTGAACCCAAGGCTTGCGCCGAGTGCGGGATCGACATAACCGACCGTCGCCGCTCCGCCATCTACTGCTCGAACGCGTGTGCTCAACGCGCGCGTGCGGTCAGGATCGGTCCGGAAGCCCGCCGCAAGTGGCGGATGACGAACAAGTACGGCATCACGCCTGACGACTACGACCGAATGCTCTCCGAGCAGAACCAAGCGTGCGCCATCTGCATGGCAACCGATCCGGGCACCGCTCACGGGTTCTGGCATGTCGACCACTGCCACGACCGGGGCCATGTGCGCGGGTTGCTCTGCAACACATGCAATCTCGCCCTCGGCCTGATGGCCGACGATCCCGCCCGGATGCGGGCAGCAGCGGACTACATCGAGAGGGCGTCGCCCTCCTGATCCAAAGGAGGGCGCATGGCGTCCAAGTACCAGGCCGAACACGATTACTACTTGGCCCAGGGCAACGCGGACAGGGCTGCCCAGGTGGTCGCCGCGGCGAAGGCCGAGGGCGACCCTGTCGCCGAACCGGTGAAGGCCGACAAGCCCGCCCGCAAGCGCTCAGAGAAGGGCGGCATCTGATGCCACTGCAGCCGAACGGTCTCGGCCCGGGCGAGCAGGTCTACACCCCGGTCTTGACCGCGACGACAACGTCCCCTACCTTGGGAACCGGAGGCACCGCGGTGGGCGGCTGGCAGTCCATCACGGGTTCGCTCATCTGGTGGTGGGCTGCGTTCACCCTGGGTGAGAGCCCTGACCCGGGCGAGGGCTACTACCAAGTCTCACTCCCACGCGATCCGGTCTCTGACCCCGGGCGCGGCGTCGGTGATGGCGTGATTCAGGACATCTCGGCGCCGGCTGCGTTCATGGCTGCGCTCGTGTCCCATGAGGCGCCGTTCACATGGGCCGAGGGCGACGTGGTCAACCTGACCGGCACTTACCAGGCGCTCGGGTGACCTGTGGCTGACACGCTCGATCTGATCTCTCTCGCTGAGGGCAAGTCGGCCGTCGGGATCGCGTCGGCCGACACGTCGCAGGACACCGCCCTCGCGCTGAAGATCACGGCCGTGTCGCGCCGCATTGACAGACTGTGCGGGCCAGTGGTGCAGCGCACTGTGACCGACGAGGTCCACCCCGGTGGGTGCCCGTGGGTTCGGGTGCGCCGCTGGCCGGTCGCGTCGTTCACGACGGTCACCGAGTACGACGACGGGTCGGCGCAGGTGTTGACCCTCGAGGACTTCGACACCCGCCCGACCGCGGGGTACGCCCCGGAGCGGTGGGAGTCGACCCCCACCGCTGTGTTCAACGGGGTCATCTGGCGTCGCTCGTCTGGGTCCGGCTGGTGGTTCCCCGACGGGCCCGAGGCCGTGAAGATCACCTACGTCGCCGGTCGCGCGGCGAACACCGCCGCGGTCGACGCGGTATTCAAGGAGGCCGCGGGGATCGCGCTGAAGAACGTGTGGCGCACGATGGAGGCCGCCACCCAGCTCCTCAACGAGTTCGACGTTCCCGCTCAGAACTACCCCGTGTCGATGATCACGAAGGCCGTCAGGGACGCCGTGCTCGACGAGATCATCGAGATCCCTGGCGTCGCATGATCGGCACGTCGATCGTCACAGCATGTTCGGCGCTCATCACCGCACTCCAGGCCGACAGCACCCTGGCGGCCGCCGGCGTGAACATCAGCTACGACGCCCCGATCATCCCTGAAGACCTCAAGTCGACCGACGGCGACTACGAGGCGATCTGGATCGGCGACGCCGACGAGATCGAGGACATCCCGCTCCTCACCGCCTCACACCTCCACCGCGACGAGACCATCGACCAGGCCCTCGTCGTCCAAGTCCTCAAGCCCGGGTCGCTCGGCACGCAGCTCGCCGCTGACACCCGGGCCGTCGAGATCCTCACCCGCGTTCAGTCCGTGCTCGCGAACAGCGTGAACCTCGGCGTGACCGACCCGGGCCGCCTCGAGGCCGTGGTGACCCGGTGGCGGCTCCACCGTGGGTTCCTCGGCAACGGGCAGGGCCACGGCGCCCGGTTCGACATCACCGTCCAGTTCACCGCCCGCCTCACCCCCAGCTAGGAGGCCACCGTGCCCAAGTTCCGCTACGTCGGCCCCGCCGCCCTTCCCGTCGAGATCCCCGCCGTCGGCGTGGTCACCGACGACAAGGGCGTGATCGAGGTCGACACCGACATCGCCGTAGGGCTCGCAGCCCAGCCCGACACCTGGCAGCCCCTCGCCGCCAGCACGAAGAAGGAGAACAGCTGATGGCTCTCAAGTCCGGGCTCGCCGCCCAGGTCGGCCTCAAGACCGAGTCCACCTGGGGCACCGCGGTCACCGTCGACCGGTTCACCCCGCTGATCTCTGAGTCGATGACCGAGAAGATCGAACGGCTCGAGTCGTCCGGGATCGCCCCCGGTGCCCGGGTGCTCCGCTCGGGGCAGTGGGCCACCGGGAACGTCGAGGTGGCGGGCGATCTTGGGTTCGAGCTGTACCAGCAGGGCATGGGCCTCTGGTTCCGCCACATGTTCGGCGCGGTGTCGACCTCGGGCGCGGGCCCGTACACCCACACGTTCACGCCGGGCGACATGTCGGACGACCACTTCACGCTCCAGATCGGCAAGCCCGATGTCGCTGGCACGGTGCAGCCGTTCACGTACGCCGGCTGCAAGGTCACTGAGTGGGAGCTCGCGGCGAAGGCCGGCGAGCTCGTCACGCTCGGCGTGTCCGTCGTCGGTCGCGACCTGGCCACCGCGACCTCGTTGGCGACGGCGTCTTACGGGGCCGGGTCGGGGCTGCCGTTCTCGTTCGCTCACGCGTCGGTGACGGTCGGCGGGTCTGCTGCGTTCGTGAAGGAGATCACCCTCAAGGGGTCGAACGGGCTGGCGACGGACCGGCGCGGGGTCGGCTCGCCGTACCTCAAGGAGCCGCTCGAGGCGGAGCTGCGCACCTACGAGGGCGAGATGCTGTGCGAGTTCGAGTCGCTGACCCAGATGAACCTGTTCCGCAACGGCACCGAGAACGCCCTGGTGTTGACGATCGACGCCGGGTCTGCCGCGAAGTGCGTGATCACGACGAACGTGCGTTACGACGGGTCGACCCCGGAGGTGCAGGGCCGTGGTGTGACGGAGCTGAAGGTGCCGTTCAAGTGCCTCGGCCCGTCGACCGACGCCGGCGCGATCACCGCGGTGCTCACGAACAGCGACGCCACGCCGACCTGACCCGTGGCGGTCGTCGGTGGGGTCGAGGTCCGGTTCGAGGGGTTCGACGAGTTCCGCCGTCTGCTGCGCGCCGCCGAGGGGAACTGGGACGGTGCGCTGCGCGAGGCGAACCGTCAGATCGCCCAGGGTGTCGCCGGGAAGGCTCGGGGCGCGACGGAGACCCGCCAGCAGGCCAAGGCTGCCGGGGCGATCACTGGTCGCGGTGACCGGCGGGGCGCGGCGGTTGGTGTCAACCGGTCGCCGGCGTTCGCCCAGGGCGCGTTCTACGGGGCGCTGCAGTACCCGCAGTTCCCGGCGTGGGTCGGGAACTCGTGGGAGGTCGGCGGCGCCGGCGGCCCCTATGCGATCAACCCGACGATCAGGGACTCGATGGGCGACATCGTGAATGCGTACGGCGACGCCTTCGAGAAGATCTGCGCTCTGGCGTTCCCGAACGGTCGACCGGTGCAGCGCTCTCAGTTCACCCTCGTGCATTCGAACGGGATGGTCGCCGCCCAGCAGGGCCCAGGCGCCTTCTGAGTCTCCCCTGGGCAGGGGAGCGCACCGGGGCCGACCCGCCCTCGGTCCCGGTGCGAGATCTGCCCACCAACCTCATTCCCTGCCCAAGGAGCAACCCTCATGGCCAAGGCCCCTACCCCAGGCGCCACCCGGCAGATCGAGATCGACGAGCAGGTCGAAGCGGAGCTGTCGAAGCGGATTCGCATCACCTGCGCCGAAGAGGGCCGCACGTTCGAGCTCGAGTTCGGCGACCTCGGCCCTCGCGAGGACCGCATCTCGATGCAGCAGACCGGGTTCCCGGTGTCGGCGTTCTTCGACGCTGACCGCCTGGGGGCGCTCTCGGTGCTGGTGCTGTGGTGGACGATGCTGCGCCGCAACGGGAAGCCGAATCTGCCGTTCGCGAAGGTCGAGGCGAAGTACCGGGACAACCGCCGGTTTCAGGCTGCGGGGTTTGTGGTCGAGGTGATCGACGCCGAGGGGAACGAGGTGGGCGAGGACGATGGTTACGGCGACGACGCCGGCGATGAGGTTGAGAGTCCCCCGGAAGTCTGAGGCGGGCCCTGCGTGAGCAGTGGCCCGCCCTTTCTGCGTTGTTCGGGTTGAAGCCGTGGGACGTGGACCCGGAGAACCCTGGGTGCTTGTCGTATGGCGAGGTGCGTGAGTTTCAGCGGGCGTTGGCTGAGCACGCCCGGCAGGTGCAGGCGGTTCGTGATGGTTGAGGAGGTGATGGCTGGTGGCGTCTCGTCGTCTTGAGGTGGTGATCGCTGGGAATGCGTCGGACGCGGTGCGTGCGTTGGGGCAGACCGAGCGGGCCGTTGGCCAGTTCGACCGGACTTCGACGCGTGCCGGGTCTCGGTTCTCGCAGTCGTGGCGCACCGGGATCAGCCAGGTCGGGAGCGCGATCGGCGGTCTGGTCGCCGGCGCCGGGCTCGCGCAGTTCTTCCGTGGGGCGATCAGCCAGGCCGAAGATGCCGCCCGGGTGATGCGCCAGACCAACGCAGTGATCGACTCCACGGGCGGCGTGGCAGGGGTGACGGCGGGACACCTGTCCGACCTCGCCGGCCGTCTCTCGGAGATCGCCGGGGTGGATGACGAGGTGATCCAGCAGAGCGGCAACGTGCTGCTGACGTTCCGCAACATCAGCGCGGAGGGCGGGATCTTCGACGACGCTCTCGCGTCGGCGCTGGACATGTCGGCCGCGCTTGGCACCGACCTGCAGGGCAACATCATGGCCGTCGGCCGCGCCCTCAACGATCCGGCCGCCGGGATCTCCCGGCTGACCCGCATGGGTGTCACGTTCACCGATCAGCAGAAGGAGCAGATCGCTGCGATGGTGGCCTTTGGCGACACCGCCGGAGCCCAACGCATCATCCTCGAGGAACTCGCGACCGAGTTCGGTGGTGCGGCCGAGGCGAACGCCACGAGCACAGGCCGGATGGGGGTGGCGTGGGAGAACCTTCAGGAGCAGGTCGGGACCGGGCTGCTGCCAGCGGTGGAGAAGCTGGCCGACGGTCTCACCGTCCTGAACGACGGGTTCGCTCGCCTCTCCGGCCCGGTGCAGCAGGTCGTGGTCGCTGTCGGCCTGGTGGCCGGCGCAGCTGCTGCTGCCGCGGCGGTGTTCTCCTCGGTGTGGGCCGGTGTCGCCGTGGCGGCGGTCGCGGCGGTCGGCCTGGAGATCTACGGGGTGTGGCGACTCACCCAACCACTCCGGGATCTGTTCTTCGGGGTCGTGCACCAGCTGCAGGCCTGGTGGGCGCAGTCCGTCCCCATCCGCAACGCCATGGCCGAGATCGGAGCGCAGGCCCTTTCAGGTCTGCGAACCGCCCTGGGGTGGGTGCTCAACGCCGTTCGGCTCTGGTGGGAGGCATCCGGCCCCGTGCGCGGCGTCCTACAGGTGATCGGATCGATCGGCCTATTCGCTCTGCGTGTGGCCATCACCAACGTGATAACCCTCGTCCGCCTCGCATGGGCATCGTCGGCGCCACTCCGCTCCGTGCTGAGCACCATCGGCCAGATGGCCTGGTCCACGATCCGCTCAGCGATCGCCGGCGTGCGGACTGGGATCCAGTCGATCTGGGACAAGGCCGCCCCGTTGCGCTCAGCGCTTTCAGAGGTCGGATCGATCAGCATGTCCGCCCTCCGGACGGCCGTGAACTCCATTCGGTCAGCGTTCGCCGCCGTGTCCTCCGTCCTCGACTCCATCGCCTCGAAGATCCGGAACCTGCCAACGCCATCGATCAATCTACCATTCTACGCCAACGGCACCGAGAGCGCTGCACGAGGGCTGGCGGTGGTCGGCGAGCGTGGCCCCGAGCTCGTGGCGTTCCGCGGTGGCGAGCGGGTCTGGTCGAACTCCGACTCGATGAGCATGGCCGCCGGCGGCGCCAGGTCGACAGCCGGCACCACGATCATCGTCCACGTCAACGGCACCGGCACCCCCCAAGACGGCCAGGCCGTCGTCGACGCCCTCCGCAACTACGAGCGGCGCAACGGCCCCGTCCCCGTCCGGTTCGCAAGCTAAGGAGCGCCACACATGGCCTACCCCGACACCGTGACCGAGCTGACCGACGGCGTGCCCGGCGACGGGATCGCAGCGACCACCCCGACCGGCTCGGTGTCGTACCCCCTGGACGACTGGGCGCGTGCGACCGCTGTAACGGTGGAGGCGATCCAGACGCAACTCGTGGGCGCGTACACCAGCTACACGCCGACACTGACCGCGACCGTGACCAACCCCACCCTCGGCACGGGGTCGTCGGCGGTCGGGTATTACAAGCGTGTCGGCCGATGGGTCGACGGGTACGCGGTGATCACGTTCGGGACGTCCGGCACGAATGCCGGGTCTGGCTACTACGGGTTGCTGCTCCCTGTGCAGCCGGTGGACAGGGTTCAGCCGATGCGCGGGGTTGGGTTCGCCTACGACGACAGCGACCAATACCGGTTTGTCACGGCGGCGGCGGCGGTCATCCCGGCGTTGTGGGCGGCCTCGACCTCGAAACTGGTCCTGTTGCGGACGAACGCGGCCGGTGAAGGGTTCGCCAACGGCAACAACCCGATCGGCGCGACGGTCCCGTTCGCATGGGGCGCCAGTGACCAGCTGGCTGTGCCGTTCGCCTACGAAGCGGCGGCCGCTAGCTGATGACCAGGTCGACGTGGGCGGACTCCACCGCGACATGGTCGGACGCCTCGGCCTTGTGGGCCGACGAGGGCATCACCGACCTGGCCGCGAAGTTCGAGTGGTCCCCTTCGACGGCGCCCGGCGCGTCCCCCGTGTGGGTAGACATCACCGACCGGGTCCGGTTCGGGCGGATCTCCCGTGGCCGCCAGTCCGAGTTCGACCGCACCTCGGCGGGGACGATCACGCTCGAGGTCGACAACCGCGACCGGGCTTTCGACCCGTGGGTGACATCGACCGCGCGACCGAATAAGCGGCTGCGTGCGACGGTCGGCGAGGGCGTCGACGTGGTGTACCTGTTCGACGGGTGGATCGACGGCATCCCGCAGGCGTACGGGCCGCCGGCCGATGCGACGGTGTCGATCACGGCGACGGACGCGTTCAAGGTGCTGGCCCGGTTCGAGCTGGACGCCATCTACGGGCCGACGGTGGAGGCCGACTCGCCTCACGGGTGGTGGCGCCTGGCAGACGATCTGCCGCG